>Ga0164296_1000165_pt1 | contig 84393 bp, 70 predicted proteins | sample GEODES057metaG_FD_113533 | JGI IMG/M metagenome (GOLD analysis project Ga0164296, IMG submission 113533) | Dystrophic lake water microbial communities from Trout Bog Lake, Wisconsin, USA - GEODES057 metaG | ecosystem: Environmental > Aquatic > Freshwater > Lake | place: USA: Trout Bog Lake...
CACGCGCAGGAACGAACAGGAGGTGCGGGGCGTGCGTCTTGTTTTCACTGGCCTCGATGCGCTGGGGAATCCTACGAGCACCGTTGATCAAGCGGGTGCGACCAGTGGCAGCGGTGTGGTGGACACGGTCATTGATTGCACGGGTGGCAATGGCAACGCCGGCGGATCGCCACCGGCTCCGAATGTGCAGCCTGCGGTTGAGCAGGAATACTCGGTCGAAAGTGCGGAGATCAACCTCGCTGATGCTAACTGGTGGTTTAAGTATGCTGACCTGGGAGTGAAGTCGGCAGCGAACATCACGGGCATTTTTGGTGCGTCGATGGTTGTGGATCCAACGTCGGGGCATTCAGGTCTCAACGGCTGCACGGCGCATTGGTTGAGTGGTGGCATCCCGTCGAGCTTGGCTGATGCGCACACGCGCATTGCCTACATCACGGCGCATCTGACTTTGACGAGCACCATCGCTGCGGAAGAGCAGGATGTGACGCTGGAGATCGCGGAACTGCGCGAGGTGCAACTGCTTGTGCCGACCACGAATTTGAGTGGTGATCACACGCTGCTGATTAAAGACCAGGTCACGAGCATGCCGGGCGGTGCTGGGGGCTTTTTGGGAACGCTCTCGCCCAGTGGCATCGCTGCTAAGCTGCTCGCTGCCTGGAGCCAGGCGCAGTATGATGGAGCCATCCGCATCACGAAGAGTGAATGCAACGAAACGCTGGCGCTGGGGGATGTGGTGAACTGGACGGGTGGCCTGGATGAATGGGCTACGATGCGCAGCCAGGTGCAGGGCATCACTCGCAGCATCGACACAGGCACCACGGAAGTTACACTTGGTGTGGCGCAGCATCTGGCTCTGGATGAGTTCGCCAGGCTGCTCAAGGTCGGCACCGTGGGGGCACCGAATGGCGGCGCTGCAACCGACCTGCAACAGCAGTCCACCGGCGACATTCCAACGGGGTCCAGCGATCCCACTGATGTGCAGGGCATGGTATCGCCAGAGGGCATCATCTGCAGCGTGGGAAGGGTGAAGGGCACATGGCGGCGCTACACCTCGCATAAGTCGTTTGGCTTTGATGGTGATGCGGCGCAGATCCAAGCGCAGGACACCGACACGGATGATCAGACTACGGTGACCCCGGCGAAAACAACGGTGGAGAATACGGGTAGCGAGGACAAGACTGAGACGATCCCTGCCCAGACCACGCATAGCAATGCCGAGGGCGAAACCTGCACTAGCACGCCGAGCAAGTGTGAACTGGCCGATGCGGCAGGCGACACGCTCACGATTGAGCTAGCTACTGGCTTTAAGATCGTCAAAGGGAGCCAGAGCATCGAGATCAGCATCGAGAACGGTATCTTGATCACCGACGCTGCTGGCAACACGAACCAGATCACCAGCGAGCAGATGGCCATCGTGGGCAGTGGTAAGTACGGCCTCTTTAAAGCGGATGCAGTGACGCTGCAGAACGGCTCATCCACGGCCAGCCTGAGTACGAGCGGTGGCGTTCAGGTGTTTATTGATGGTGCCACGCTGAGCGCCAAACCGGATGCAGTCTCTGCGGATGATGGCAGTGGAAACTCGGTGCAGATGACACCCGCCACGGGCTTCCTGGCAACGGATAGCGAAGGTCAGACGGCCAGCCTTTACACGGACAAGATGCAGATCCAGCAGGGCGATGATTATGCGAGGGTCTCGCCTGCAGGTGGCCTCGATACGCTGGAAACTGGCTATGCTGCGAAGGTCAGCGCTGCAGCGGGCTTGCACCTCGATGACGGCGGTGTGAGCAGCGTGGACATCGCCACGCAATCGGGTGATGCGATCTCGCTGCAACCGACTGCGGTGTGTGCGGATGACGGCACCACGAAGACGGCCAACGTGCTGCACGGCAACGAGACCTGATTCGTATGAGACTCGGGCGCTGCATCGACATCTCAGCACTGTCACCTACCATTGTGCAAGCAGCGGGTGCTACGGGCACCTGGCATGCCTCGTCGGCTACTTCAGCGACCTTCGTGGTGGATTTGCCTGCGACGCCGAGCTGTGGCGGGGCGGCGGCTCCTGGTTTTGCGGATCGTTATGCGAGCTGCACGCTGATTCTCAAGGGTTGCGGTAGCTTGCTCGTGAGTGTGTCGGGCACTGGTGGCGACGACCGCTATGCGGGCGCTGCTGGAGTCAATGTGGTCAAGGCTATTGATGGCAGCACGGGGAGCTGGATCTCGCTCAACGGCACGAATGGCGGAGCGAGCTGCCACAGCGTGTCGCTTGTGCCGGTGTCGGGCTTGGAATCGCCGCAGACCATCCCGGTGACTTGCGGCGATGCGCTGGTGATGACCTTTGATCTGTCACTGGCGGTTTCCGCCCCTGCCTGCCACTGTACTTTCACCGTGGAGGTGCTGCCGCCGTGAGGATCTCCGACGTGCAACTCGCGCAGATCCATCTGCGGGTCTGGTTGCCTGAGCCGGGTGAATACCCTGCGCCTGCCGCTGTGGTGACCTGGGATGGCCAGGTGCTGACCTGCCAGCCCACCGGCGCGCCGCTCGATCCTGCTGCCGCCGTGCTTTGTCCGGCCCTGGCGCGGGCTTTGGCAGGCCCGACGCGTGCTCTTCCGCCTAAACCCGTAGAGCCGACGATCAGCGCGCTGGTGGCCGATTATGCGGGAGTGACGGCCCCGCTGCAGAGCGAAGCGCGGAGCGTGGTGCCTGAGGGGCAGTTTCTGGCCCGGCTGAATGACGGCTGCCGCCAATGTGGGAGCTGGAAGGAAGCCGCCCGCGATGGCCGTGGCCGCTGCGATACCGTGTTTTGCCGCTGCACGAAGCGGCTGCTCTGGCTGGCTGATGAGGTGTGCCCGGCTGGCAAGTGGGCTGCATGAGGCATGCAGGCGGGCTGCAAGGGCGGGGCGGAATGCGCAAACCTCTGTCAATTCTGCTCAAACTTGATGTCGCTTACCGGTGCGCTGGCTGTTCTACAGGTCATTTTCTATCATGCCAAACTTGGCTGCCCCGGTGGTTATGCGGGCGTGGACGTTTTCTTTGTCATCTCCGGCTTTGTGATCACCTCGCTGATTCTTCGCGAAGTCGAGGCGGGGACGTTCAGCATGCGTCAGTTTTGGGAGCGACGCATTCGACGCATCATGCCTGCGCTGGTGGTGATGGTGGTGTCAGTCGTGGTGGCGTGCTGGTTTTATTATCTGCCGTTGGACTTCTGGCAGGTGGGGAAATCTCTCCTGGCGCTGCTCGTGATGGCGGCCAATTTTTACTTCTGGAAAGATGGCGACTATTATGCGGCGGGTGCAGAAACCAAGCCTCTGCTCCACACCTGGTCGCTGGCGGTGGAGGAGCAATTTTATCTGCTGTTCCCGCTGCTGCTGACGTTTCTTATTCGTCGGCAGCCGAGCAAATGGAAAGGCATCATCATTGGCATCGCGGTTGGCTCCTTCATTATTGGAGTGGCTGGTGCCTACTCATCGCATAATTATCGTGCGGCCTTCTATCTGCTGCCATCCCGTGCGTGGGAACTGCTGACCGGGGCGCTGCTGGCGATCTACTGCGGACGATCACCCACGCGCAAGTGGGCCAGCGAGGCGTCAGGATTCCTGGGGCTTGGGCTGATTTTCGTGGCCATGCTGTGTTACGATGGGACCACCCGTTTTCCGGGATTGGCGGCCCTGGTTCCCTGTCTCGGGGCGGCGCTTGTCATCCTTTCCAGCGGAGCCAGGCTTTCGTTGGTCGGGCGGCTGCTGTCGTTTCCTCCCTTCGTGTTTATCGGTCTGGTATCCTACCCGCTCTATCTCTGGCACTGGCCTGTGCTGAGCCTGGCCAAGGCCAAATATTTTTCGACCTATGAGTTTGATGCGGCCACACGCGTGGGACTGCTGCTGTTGAGCTTGGTGCTGGCGGTGCTGTCGTGGAAGCTGGTCGAGACGCCGTTTCGGCGTCGGCGGTGGCTGGGTGAACAGCGGCAGATTTTTACCTTCGCTGGCATTTCGACGGCTTTGCTTCTTCTCACGGCTTTTGCGGTGTGTTCCTTCAAGGGTTTTCCATCACGTTTTTCCGCCCAAGTCCTGGCCTACGCCGAGACACGCGAACACATCAAAACAGAGCCTGAATTTCAGAGATTTCAGCATCAGATAGGGCTGGAACAGGTGCAGACCGAGCACTTGGTTGAACTTGGCTCCGCTCCCAGCAGCCAGCCCATCAGTCTGCTGATGTGGGGAGACAGCCATGCCAAGGCGATTGCGCCTGCCCTGGATCGCGTTTGTCATGAGCTCTCCCAGCGAGGGGTGATGGCATGCTACAACGTGACGCCGCCAGTGCTGAAATACGTTAGCAAAAACAACTCATCCCTGGCTAAAATGGCCCCTCAGGTCGCCCAAGCGGTGGTGGAGTTTGTTGCCCGGCGGAAAATCAAAAAAGTTATACTTGCCGCTAGATGGGGGAATTATTCGGAGTCTGCCGAGTTTAGGGCGGATCTGGTCGAAACCGTGCGCACGCTCCTGGATCAGGGGACAAAAGTCTTCGTTCTCAAGCACGTGCCCGAGCATGGATTTGACGTGCCGAGTGTTGCCGCGTTCACGATGATGCGCGGCGGTGACCTTGATGCCATGGGTACCAGCCAGGAGCAGCACCGCAAGGATGTCGCAGTGATGGATGAGACCTTTGCCAAACTGACGCAAATGGGTGCCACAGTGGTTGATCCAGCCGGATACTTCCTCAACAGCAGTCGCGGCATTTATCGCGCGGTGGACCATGGCAAACTGCTCTACTTTGACAACAGCCACCTCTCGTTGGATGGCGCCTACCTGCTGGCCCCTCTGTTCAAGCCCATCGTTGAGATCCCCTAGGGCTGCGGCAGGCTGCTCACGCTGCCGCAGGTTTGAGTCTGGCCGCCTCGGGCTGCTGCAACAAACGGTCCATCAGCATGCTGAAGCGTTCTTCGGGGAAGTTCCAGTTGCCACGTGACGGGACCTTCTCGTCGGAAAGAAAAGTGATGGCTGCATTGCCGCACAGGCTGGCGAGCTGGGCGCCATGCGCCGAGGAGTAAATCTGATGGGTGTTTGATCCTGGAATGAGCATGACGATCAAACTGGAATGGCAGAACAGCACATTGCACATCCCCTGGCCGATGGGGCCCATGACGAGTGGCGCGGCACGAAACATGCCGATCTGGTCGGGCAGGGAATGCTCGCCGAGGCGGATGACATCGACCGGTCCGATTTTGCTGCGCAGGATTTCCACGATGCGCTCTTCATTGATCAACTGTTTGTCCGGTGCATCACGCCGGGTGACGAAGATGGGACGCCCTGGGCCGTCATTGACCGGGTATTTGGCCGCACAGTCTGACAGCTCGGAGTAAAACTGAGGCGCGCAGAGCGAGGCCTTGCCGTAGAGGTTGGGGACAAAAATCAGGTCATCCACCTGCATGGTGCCGCGTGTGCCCTCAATGATCTTGGAAGGATCAAGCCCGGCCCAGGCAACGTAACGCCCCTGCCAGCGTGAGTGCCCAGGTGCAACCAGCAGGCGGTAGTCCGGCAGCGAGCGCAGGTAGTCCCGCGCGGCCATGAGGCGCGGCAGATGCTGGAGCATGAAATGGCCGCGATTGTCGTGGTTGCGGCCCGTGAGATGGAAGACCGGTCCGTCGATCTTGGTGGCACCCAGTTTGAATGGGCGTGAAATTTTCAGTTTCTCCAGGCTGTAGGGCTGCACCCAAGGGGCGAACAAGCTGCCATCCTTCAGGAAGACCTGGCCTTGATCTCCGGTGAGCCACACATCACGCAGCCGGAACAACTCGGCGGCAGGCCAGTCAAAATCAAACGTGGCGGATTCAGGGCCGTTCACACGAGTTTCCAGCGTATTGGTGTCGCTGCGGCTGCCACCGGCGAGAAGGGGGCGGCGTTCCAGGAGGCCTACAGCATGGTCGGCATCCGAGACACGCAGAGGGCTGCGGCAGAGCCGGAGAAGGAGGTTGTAAGCATCCAGAATGCTGCGGGAATTGGACTTCATGCGTGGGAGAGATGCCTCTAATCCGCGTGCGCCGGGTGTGCAAATCAAATGCCGGGCACCGGAGTTGCGGGGGCATTGCCAAGCGTTGCAACTCGATCAGTGAGCCTGGATTCGTTCGTGGCCGTCATGCTGTTTTGTGGTTGAAGGGCCGCGCATCCTGCTGCCTGATACCTCTTCTTTTTTTCCTCTCCGCATGGTTGTTCACCACTACGTACCCTTTACCAGCAACGTCGGCGATCTGTTTGTGCGCGATGGCATCCATCAACGGCTGCGGGAGGTTTTTCCAGACGTGCGCATTGTCGAACTGCCTGCCAATGATCCGCATCGGAAGTCCGGCGTGGCCGTGGGGCTGGAGGGGGCGAATCTGGAGCGCACCAATGCGGAGGCGGACCTCGTTGTCGTTGGGGGCAGCAACATGTATCAGGGGCCAGACTGGCGTTTTAACACCAACGTGGACGCCATTGAGCAACTGCGGCCGCCGCTGGCCTTCATCGGGCTGGGGGTGGGTTCCATCCGTGGCCGCAAGGCGCGTCCGTTGTCGGAGCGTTCGCGGCAGGAGATTCAGGCTTCGCATCACAAGGCCATCGGCGTGGCCGTGCGTGATGTGGACACCGTGGCCTTCCTCGCGGATTTGGGGGTCAAGGCCACGCTGACGGGATGCCCGGCAACGTTCATCGGCCATGAAAGGCTGAAGCGAAGCACGCCGCAGCGGGTGCTGGTCAGTGCACCGCCAGAGCGGTTTTTGCCCAAGTGGGGACACAAAGGATTTCTTTCCGGGAAGATCATGGAGTCCACTTTCAAGCAGGTCTTGCAGACGCTGACTGAGTCTGGCATCAGCTTTGATGTGGTGGCGCAGGATGCCCAGGACATGCGCTATCTGCCGCCCTTCCTGGAGCCGTTTGGCAAAAAGCCGCTCTACTTCGGCATGGAGACGAAGGCCTACCTGGATGAGTTTCGTGCTGCGGATCTGGTGGTCTGCTACCGGCTGCACATGGCCATCGCCTCCCTGGGCATGGGCGTGCCATTTCTGCTGGTGAACTTTGACCAGCGCACGGCTGCGTTTCGCAATACCTTTGAAGCACAGGCCGCCACGTTTGATGCCTTTGGCTTCTTTGACCAGCGGCGTCTGGCCCGCACGGTGCGGACACTGGGGGCTCCGGATGCTGCATTGCTCTCGGCATGGGAGGGGGCGGTTCGCCGCCGCGATGAACTCCGCGAAGTGACGCAAAAGTTCTATGCCGGTCTGGCCACCTTTTTGCCAACCTCGCGCTGAGTCATGAAGGTGCTGCATGTTTTTATCAGCATGCCAGTGGGTGGTGCCGAGGATCTGGTGCTGTCCATGGTGCGGCATCCCACTGCGGAGTTCCAGGCCGCAGTCGTCTGTCTCAAGGAGTTGGGCGTGGCCGGGGCGGAGGCGCAGCGTGAAGGTCTGCCCGTGCATTTGCTGCCGCTGGTGCGTAGCAAGCGGCTCCAACCTCTCGCGGTGCTGCGTCTGTCGCGCTGGATGCGGGAGCAACACATCGATGTGGTGCATTCCCACGTGTACAACGCCCATGTTTACGCCGTGCTGGCGGCGCGTCTGGCCGGCATTCCAGTGGTGATGCAGCACCACAAGACCTTCAATCGGGAACGCCGCCGCCGCTGGTTGATTTTGCGTTTGCTGGCGCGCTGGACCCAGGCGCAGATCACCTTGTCAGCACAGACCCGGCTGGACCTCATTGAAGCCCTGCGAGTGTCACCGCAAACCTGCAGCGTGGTCGCCAATGTGGTGGATGATTCCATTTTCCGTCCCGCGACTGATCGTGCGCAGGCACGGCAGGCGGTAGGGCTGGACCCGCAGCAGCCATGGATCGGCGGTGTGGCCTCACTGACACCGCAGAAAAACCATGCGGCCACCGTGCGGATGATGGCGGAACTCAAGCGTCAGGGCTGCGAAGCGGCGGGAGTGATCTGTGGCGAAGGTTTGCTGCGCCCCGCGCTGCAGGCGGAGATTGACCGGCTGGGACTCAATGAATGCCTGCGCCTGGTGGGCAATCAGCGCCCGATTGCACCCTGGATTCAAGCTTTCGATGTGCTGGTGCTGCCTTCCGCCTGGGAAGGGCAGCCCATGGTGCTGCTGCAGGCGCTGGCTTGTGAGACGCCGGTGGTGGCCAGCGCGATTGAAGGCAACATCGCCACGCTCGGCCCAGACCATCCGGGCCTCTTTGCGCTGGACGACGAAGCTGCTTATGCGCGCATGGTGCGCGCCTGTGTGGAGGATGCAGCGTTTCGAACTGCGGTGCTGGACCACCAGCGGCAACGCCGGGCACTCCAGCCCGGATTTGCCGACTATCTGGAACAGGTGGCGGCTGTTTACCGCCGCCTGCTGCCAGAGCAGCGCTGAAGGCCGTTCACTTACCCAACGAACGCTCGAAAACGTAAATCTGCGATGACATGAAGCGTTCGCCGAGCTCCCGCAATGTCAGGCCATGCCGTGCCATGAGCGCGATCAGTTCGACTTCGGTCAGGTCATTGACCCAGGCATTCTGACGTCGCTTGGCCGGATCATCCCCCGTACGCACAATGCAATAGGCAATGATGCACCTTGGGGCTGCGGCGGCCACCCTGGCGGTGAACCATTCGACATCTTCGACATACTCGAGACAGCCGCTGATGAAGCTCACATCGGCTTGCACGTCCGGGAATTGCTGCGCGTTGAAGTCACACACCAGGGTGCCGGGCCCCCGGTCCTGGTAGTCGCAGCCATGGTAGCTGTTCGCAGGCCCCAGGCATTGCTTCAGCCACATCGGGCCGCAGCCAAGGTCCAGCACGGACTCCGTGGGGCCAATGTACTGGCTCATCCCGCGGATGCGGTTCTTCCAGCGTTCATCAAAGTATTCGATCTTGCGCCACTCTCTGCGGGGCAGGAAGCGTCTGAAAAAGTCTTTCCATCGGGCCATGGCGCGACAGTGGGTCAGTCATCGCATTTGCACAAGGAAATGCATGACTGCAGCGCTTGAGATTTTGCCGCAGGGTTGATCGGGACCAGCGGGAGCAGTGGCTCGGCATGCTCAATCTCCTGCATTGAGTGATTGCAGCCGGGCTGGCCCCGCGCACAGGAGTGGACATGGATGCAACCAACCCCCCAGATGACTCTTATGAACTTATCGACACTGGCGGCGGCCGTCTGATGGAGCGGTTGGGTGGCATCACCTCCTCCAGAGCTGCTCCTGCTGCCTGGTGGCGGCGCAAACTGCCCGGTGGAGAGTGGCGCAAAGCGGTGGAATTGAAACGCGAGGTGAAGGCACCGTTGAAGCTGCGCATCGGCACTCTGCGCTTTGTCCTTAACCCGCAAGCGGGAGTGCGACCGCTGGCACCCGAGTTGCAGGCGCAGTGGGAGCGTGTCAGCACCTTGTGCGCGGTGTTTGCGGAAAAACAACGCCGTCCGGCGCGTGTGTTGAACCTCTTTGGCGGTACGGGTGGTTTCACGCTGGCGGCGGCACAGGTCGGAGCGGCAGTGGCGCATGTGGACACTTCGGCAGATGCCATCAAGCGTGCGCGTGACCATGCGGCGCTCAACACCCTGGCCAACCGTGACATCCGCTGGATCGTGGACGATCCGGTGAAGTTCGCCCAGCGGGAGCGCACGCAGCCGACCCGCTACGATTTGATCGTGATCGATCCCTACATCCCCAAGGATGCGAAGCGCGGCGGATTTGAACTGGAACGCGATCTCGGTGCGCTGCTCGGCACCGCCAGTGGTTTGTTGTCCGACAAACCCATTGGTGTGCTGCTGTGCTGCCGCCAGGGTGCCGTCTCTCCCACCACGTTGCAGCATCTCATGCGGCAGGAGTTCAGCGTGTTCGGCGGCACGGTCGAGGGCGGGGAGATTTTGCTCAAAGGTGGCGAGGGGGTGCCTGCGGTACCATGCGGAACTTTGGCTTGGTGGATGAAATAGGTCAGATCGTGCGTTTGAGCTTTCTCGACCATGAAAAAATTGTGCCTCTTCTTCCTGCTGACTTGTCTCTCAACACCGGTGTGCGCGCAACTCCGCGCTGACGGTGCCACGGCCTCGTTCCAAGGCAGTCTGCCACCCAAACCCACAGCCGCCTTATCGGCAGAACAGGAGGCTGGAATTGCCAGCGAACTGGCAGTGGTGACGCAAGCCTTTGCCGCCGTGAAGCAGCACCCGCGTGCTGCGGATGCGGACATTTTCATCAAGGCCGTGCGCTATGCGCTCGAGTTCCATGAATGGTATGACAAGAAGCCGGAGGACGGTGTGAAGAAGGCAAAGGCACTGCTGGATGAGGCGAAGAAGCGCATCGACGCACTGACGAAAAACGAAACGCCGTGGATGAACGGCAGCGGGCAGAAGGTGCTGGGCTTCTATTCGAAGATTGATGATTCACCGCAGCCGTATGGGGTGGAAGTGCCGGAAGGTTTGGAGTTTGGCGCGGGCAAGAAGCCGGTGCCGATGTGGATCTGGCTGCATGGCCGGGGCGACACCGCCACGGACCTGCCGTTTGTGTATTCAAGGCTGATGGCGAAGAAGCCCGGGCAGTTTCAGCCCGCAGGCACGATGGTGATCCATCCCTTTGGGCGGTACTGCAACGGCTTCAAGAGCGCGGGTGAGACGGACGTGTTTGAATGCCGTGATGATGCAACGAAGCGCTTCAATGTGGACACGAACCGCGTGGCGGTCGCGGGTTTCAGCATGGGCGGCGCAGGCGCGTGGCATCTCGGCGCGCATTACGCGGACCAGTGGGCCTGCGTGCATACCGGCGCGGGCTTTGCGGATGTGAAGCGCTATCAAAAACTCACGCCGGAAAAGTATCCCGTGTGGTATGAGCAGACGCTGTGGGGCGTGTATGACGTGCCCGACTATGCGCGGAATTTTTTCAATGTGCCGCTGATCAGCTACAGCGGCGAGATCGATGCCCAGCGTGACAGCGCCGAGTACATGATGGAGGTGCTCGGCAAGGAAGGGCTGCATCCGCCGCATCTCATCGGCCCCGGCATGCCGCACAAGTACCATCCCGAAGTGATCAAGGAAGTGCAGGCGTGGGTGGAAAAAGCGGTCGCCAAAGGGCGCGATCTGTTTCCTGATGAAGTCCACGTTCAGACCAAGACCCCCTTCTATGGCCGCATGAAGTGGCTGAACCTGCATGGCATGGAGAAAAGCTGGAAGGAAGCGCGGCTCGACGCGAAGGTGGTGGACGGGCAGACGATCGAGATGAAGTCACAGAATGTGACGCGCATCGTGTTCTATCCGCCGCCGCAGGCGCGAAAGGGCGGGGGAGCGCTGAAGGTGCTCATTGATGGCGCGACGCTGAAGCTCAAAGTCGGTCCCCTGGCACCGCAGTTTGAGACCTTCATGAGTCCTGGGCCGAAGGTGGCGGGAGCGATGTGCCGCCTGATCAAAGAGAACGGTAAGTGGCGTGATTTTGGCAATGCGGAGCCGTTTCCGCACGACACGCCCGCCGGGGGCAAGCCGGGTGCTCATCCGGGACCGATGGATGCGAGTTTCATGAAGCGCTTTCTGGTGGTGCTGCCAGATGGGAAATCATCTTCGCCTGCGGTGGATGCGTGGGTGAACGCCGAGGCGGCGCATTTCATCCAGCGCTGGAAGGGCCTCATGCGTGGCGATGCCCGTGTGGTGAAGGCCTCAGAAGTGGGGGATATTTTTGAAGCTGGTAAAACGCAAAGCCTCATCCTCTGGGGCACGCCGGAGTCGAACCCCTGCCTCAAGCTGCTTGCTGCATCGCTGCCAGTAAAATGGGACGCGGAAAAGGTGAGCATGGGCGGGGAGTCGTTTGACGCGAAGACCCATGTGCCCCTGCTGACTTATCCCTGCCTGAAATCTCTGGGCTTTGAAGCAGTGATCAATTCCGGTCTCACCTTCCGCGAGGCGAATGACAAGACCAACTCCCTGCAAAACCCCAAGCTCCCTGACTGGGCCATTCTCGACATCACGCAGCCGCCGAGTGCGGCTGCAGCGGGGAATGTTGTGGCGGCGGATTTCTTCGATGAGCTCTGGCAGGTGAAGAAGAAATAAGGAGTGCCCGCTGCAAGCATGGCCACACCGCCGCCTGGGCGTGCAGTTAGAGCATTTTAAATGATTTCATCTTGCCACATAGCACAAACTTTCATTTCTGAATGGACTCATTGCGGAAGTCGCGCGCGTCTGTTGCCGCGCCAACGGCGCGCAGGATTCAGTCCAGCGCAGGCCGAGCTCGGCGAGTGCTCCCCTGGGTCCGCACGCCACCTTGCCGGGAAACTCAGCGCATCTGCGCGGAGCGCCTGCCGGCAGAGTTGGGGCAAAGAGCGTCGCCACAGAGCTGCCGCGCTGTAGTCGCGCTGAGTTCCTCCAGCCGCCAAAATTCACGCGCGATGCCCTTAACGCAGGTCATGCTTGCCTTGTCATGCTTGCGAAGTATTTCACTCCAACGGTCGCAGCTGCAACTGGCGCAGCGTGTACAACGGCGCAGATGATTCCGCCATGCGTCTGGCACCATCCTTGCGCCTGGGCCCGAACCGCTCGCGCTGCGCCGCGAAGATGTCTTCCACAAAGGCCTTGCTGCCCAGCACCACGCCGTCGCTGAAGTAGCGCACACGCAGGCGCACCAGTTCCGCCGGGCTGAGCTTGCCTTTTTCCGCCAGCACAGCCCGAGCTGATGCCACTGTCACACCACGAGATACTACCTTCTCATTCTGCGCATCCATCACCTCACGCCCCTCAGCATGCAGCAGGCAGCGATATGCTGCTGCCACGCCTGCGCTTTGCCACCCATCCACCGGCTTGCCCAGCGCTTTGCCCAGCCCACGCTGCGCGCGGCGGCTGCCGCCCAGCGCTTCTGCATATCCACACCAGCGGTAGTCCTTCGAATCCTTCACCAAGCCGGCGCGTACCGGATTCAAATCAATGTACGCGGCCATCGTGCGCAGCGGCTCGCCCTTGCCTTCGACCAGCACGCTCTTGAAGCGGTCCATCCACAGCGTGCCGCGTCGTCCACGCCGTTTGTTGAACCAACGGCTGAAGCGTTCTTTGATCTCTTTTATGAAGAGGGAGAGATCGCAGAAACGCCTCTTGATCGCGTTCAGCCGCTGCTCGGCAAGCACCGCCATGCCACGTGCGCGCCAGTCGGCCAGTTCCTCGCGCAGCAGTCCCACGTAAGCGCGGCTGTAGAGAATGCGCAGGTGCTCCAGCAGTTTCGCTTCGCCATCCGGCCCCTCAAAGCGCTGCAACCACGTCTGCTGGTGCGGCACCTCAGCGAGCAGATGGAAATGATTCCCCATGAGGCAGTAGGTCACGACCTTGATGCCGGAGAACTCCGCCATGCGCCAGATCACGCGCCGCAGCGCCTCTTTCTCCACATCGTCAAACACCACCTCACCGCCGCAGGTGCGCGAAATCACATGGTAACAGTATGACTCCAGCGGTCCCTTTCCAAGAATCCGAAACCTGCCGCCCGACCACGACCGCGCGCCGGGATAGAGCCCCGTTTTCGCATTCACGCCAACAAGCTGTTCTTCGAGCGGGAACGCCTGGGGATCAGCGGATTGGGTGGATTTCATGGGCGTCGAAGGTGGGTGTAATATTTCCACCCACTTTCCCGCCATGACAGCCATCCAATCCCCTCATCCCCAGTCTCTCCCGCTTGAGGAGCAGCTTCTCGGTGTGAATGCGAAAACGGGCCTCTATCCTGCCGCGCGATCCTGGTCCGGCGGGCGCAAGCGCATCCTCGGCAAGGGACCACTGGAGTCCTACTGCTACCACGTCATGTCCCGCACCTGCGGCGGCGACATTTGGTTCGATGACGTCGAGAAAGAAGCACTGCGTCGCGTCATCTGGCGCATGGCGGAGTTCTCCGGCATCAAGATCGTCACCTACTGCCTCATGGGCAATCACTTCCACCTCCTCGCCGAAGTGCCGCATCGACAGACATGGTTAGAACGCTTCGCCGGGCCCGACGGCGAAAAGAAACTCTTCCAGCACCTCAGCATTCTCTACAGCAAAACTTACCTCGGCCTCTTGCGCGATGAACTCTCCGACCTCCGTCAGCGCGGCATGGCCATCTTGGCCGATCAAAAAATCGAGGCCCTCAAAAAACGTTTCTGCGATCTCTCCCTCTTCGTAAAGGAAATCAAAGAGCGCTTCAGCCGCTGGTTCAACAAACGCCGTGGCCGACGCGGTACACTATGGATGGATCGCTTTAAAAGTGTGCTCGTCGAAGGCAAAGGCGAACCTCTTCGCACGATGGCCGCCTACATCGACCTCAACCCCGTTCGCGCAGGCGTGGTCAAAGACCCCAGAGACTACCGCTGGTGCGGCTACGCCGAGGCACTCGGTGGCAGCCGCCGGGCACAACGCGGTCTCTGCAAAGCCCTGGACAAGCCCGTGGACGGCTGGAAGAGCGCCAGCGCTGCCGAAGCCTACCGATGCCTGCTGCACGCCGACGGCCGCGAGGTCAAAGACGCCCAAAACGAAAACATCATACGTCGCGGCCTCAGCGCAGACAGCGCTCGTACCGTGCTGGCAGAGCATGGCAAACTCAGCACAGCCGAACTCATCCGCCTGCGTGTGCGCTACTTCACCGATGGTGTGGTGCTGGGCAGCCGGGAGTTTGTGGAAGGCATCTTCGAAGCGCAGCGCGAACTCTTTGGCCCCAAACGCAAGAACGGAGCGCGACGCCTCACCGAATCCACCGAACCGTTCTACACCCTGCGCAGACTACGCGTCAGCCCGGTGGAATAAAACGGAGTCAGGCAAAATGAACCAACCGCCCGCGCTCGTTTCTCCTGAATAACACCAGCATCGATCTCATCAGCATCTGCATTGACCTCAAGGCTCGACGACGAGCTCATCAGAACCCTTTACAGCGCTCTCTCACCCAATTAAGAGTCGTGAAGAACCCACCCTTCCCCCCTCCGACGACTCCGACACCTGATCCCGCATGGCCTTTGAATCCTTTGCTCAGCAGTTCGCCGCGCTTGGCGGTCGTCGTGTCTTCGGCGTGCCAGGTGGAGGACCGAGCCTGGAACTGATCACGCAAATCGAGGCTGCCGGCGGTGCATTTACCGCCACTGGCCATGAAGCCGTCGCCGCCCTCATGGCCGGTGCCCACGCCCGGCAGACCGGCAAGCCCGCCGCGTGCATCACCATCAAAGGCCCCGGCTTCATGAACCTCGCGCCCGGCCTGCTCTGCAACAGCTACGAGGGTTATCCCTGCCTCTCGATCTCCGAGGCCTATCCGCCGAATGAAGCCTCAGGACGCAGGCACAAATGGCTCAATCATCTCGATGTGGCCGCCACCTTCCTGCGCGGTTTCCATGGCTTCAGCGAAGCCGATGGTGCTGTTGCATCCTTGTGGTCCGAGGCCTCGCAGGAATGCCCAGGGCCGGTGCACATGGATCTGGTGCCGCGCACCGATACCGTGCGTGAAATGCCAGGCAGCATGCAAAGCGCCACGCAGCCCGAGTGGCGCAAACAGCTCGCTGCCGCCACCTGCCCTGCCCTGCTCGTCGGCACCTGGGCCATCCGCAGCGCTTGGCGCGCACAGCTTGCCTCACTGCAAATTCCTGTGTTCACCACCGCCGCCGCCAAAGGCGCGCTGTCAGAGCACCTGCCGCAGAGTGCAGGCATCTGCACCGGCGATGGCAAACCCCAGACGCCGGAAAAGATCGTGCTGCCCAAGGCCGATCTGCTGATCTGCCTCGGCGTGCGCAGTGGCGAGATGCTTTCACCATCTCCACCCCACGCCAATACCCTGTGGTTTGATGCCCCCGGTCTGCACGAGCAGCGCGTCTTCCCGGACAATGTCTTCGGCACTCGCGCCAGCGCTTTGAGCGATGCCGATGCCGCCGAACTCTTCGCTGCCTTGCAGGGCAAAAATTGGGGCCTGGAAGATGTTTCTACCGCTCACGCTCACCTCGCTCAGGCAATGGCCCCATGGGAAGATTCACCGCACACGGCCATGCGTGTCGTCCAAGACCGCTTGCCTGATGCAGCGCACATTGTTGATACCGGCAACTTCACCGTCTGGGCTGAGCATTTTCTCCGCGTGCAGCATCACCTCGACCTCACCGGCACGCCCAATGGCCGCTATCTTGGCGCTGGCGTGGGCTATGCCCTCGGCACCGCGCTCGCACGTGCTCCGAAGCCTTCCGTGCTGTGGATTGGCGATGGTGGCATTCGTGCGAACCTCGCGGAGCTTTCGCTCGCGGTGGATCACCAACTGCCGCTGCTCGTTCTCGTCATGCGGGACGGCTACCTTGGCAGCATCCGTGGCCGTGCGCGCAAACTTGGCTGGTCGCAGCAGCCGCTGACGCTGCCAGACCATCGACTGCTGTGCGTGGCGGAGGCCATGGGACTGGCGACCTGGGACGCGCCCAATACGGCGGCGCTTGACTCTGCCATCAAGCAATGGCAGCACGCTGGCAACCCACCCGCCCTGATCGAGTATCATCTCGCGCCGGACGTTTACGTGGATATGACTGAACAGCTTCGATGAGCGCCCCCACCCTCCACCTCCTTGTCATTGGTCTCGGCTCCGCCGGGAAACGCCATGCCCGCAATCTCCGCGCGCTCGGCTGCACCGTGAGTGGTTTCGATCCGCGTGCCGACCGCCAGCAGGAAGCGGCCGCTGAAGGCCCCCTGGCTGCCACCTTTGGCAACCTGGACGAGGCGCTGAAAGCCACCGCCTTCGATGGCTTCGTCATCGCCTCGCCACCCGCCTTCCACATTGATCAAATCATCGCCGCTGGTGCGGGCGGGCGCTGGATTCTCTGTGAGAAACCCCTGAGCATTGATGCCGCGAGCTGCCGCCGCCTTGAAGCTGCGGGTGCACATGTGCTGCTGGGCTACACCTACCGCTGGTGGCCGCCGGTGGCGGAATTCCGCCGCCGTCTGCAGAGTGGCGAGATCGGCGCGGTGCGCCACATCCGCTTCGTAATGAGCGCCCATCTGGCCGACTGGCATCCCTGGGAGCGCTATCAGGACTTCTTCATGGCGAACAAAGAACAAGGCGGCGGCGCTTTGCTCGATGAAAGCCACTTCCTGGATTTGCTGCTCTGGTTTGCCGGCAAGCCCCAATCCTTGATGGCCTCGGTCGATAAGATTTCCGACCTCGACATCAGTGCGGATGACAACGTCGATGTCATCGCCTCCTTCGGCAGCGGCATGAAGGCCAATCTACATCTGGACCTCATCGGTCGTCCGCATCAGCGGCACATCATCGCCGTGGGCGAGACCGGCACGCTGATGTGGTCGTATGAAGAGAACGCCGTGAAGCTCTCCCGCACCGGTGAATTGAAATGGGAGGACCAGACCTTCACCTGTGAGCGCAATGAAATGTTCATGGGCGCTGCCTCCGAACTGCTCGAACTCATCCGTGGCAGCCGCACCGCGCCCTCCTGCTCGCTGGCCGATGGCATCGCCGCGCTGGAAGTCGTGGATGCCTGCCGTCAAAGCTCCACCAGCGGCCAGTCCATTCGTCTTGCCTCATGAAACACGGACGTCGCATCCTCGCCGTGGTACCGGCCCGTGCTGGCAGCAAAGGCATCCCAGACAAAAACATGCAGCAGATTGCAGGCAGGTCGCTCATCGCGCTGGTCGGCGAAGTGCTAAATGCCGATGCCTGCTCATGGATCGACCGCCGTATCATTTCCACCGACTCCAAACGCTACGCCGAAGAAGGCCGCCAACATGGTCTTGATGCCCCTTTCTTGCGCCCGCCAGAACTCAGTTCCGACACCGCCGGTGCAGTGGAGACACTCTGCCATGCCGTCACTGAAATGGAGCGCATCGATGGAGTGACCTACGATGTGATCTTGATCGTGGAGCCCACCTGCCCCTTCCGCCAGCCGGAGGACATCAATGGTGTGATGGATCTGCTGGCAGAAACCGATGCCGGTTCCGCCGTGACCGTGAGCCGCGTTGACACCAAATTCCATCCGCACAAAGTGCTGCGCGTGAATGACAAAAACGTCATCAGCTTCTATGCCGAAGCCGGAGCCGGAGTGAAGCAGCGCCAGTCCCTGGAGCCGCTCTTCTACCGCAACGGGGCCTGCTACGCGCTCAGCCGCGCCTGCTTGATGGATGAGCAGCGCATCTTCACCACCAGCACCCGCGCGCATCTGGTGGAGCGCCTGCTGCTGAACATCGACGAGCCGGAAGAAATCGAACTGGCCCGTTATTATGCCGAGACACGCCACCTGCCCGTCGGCTATAAACAAGCATCTGCATGAAAAAGAAAATCGCCGTCGTCTTGGTCAATCGCGCGAACTACGCCCGCATGAAGCCCGTCATGCAGGCGCTGCAGCAGGAGCCTGACGTGGACATGCAGACGATCTGCGCTGGCTCGATGCTGCTAGACCGCTACGGCAACGCGCGCAACGTCGTGGCGGCAGACGGCTTTAATGTTGATGCCGAGGTCTATCTCCAGCTTGAAGGTTCCGTACCCATCACGATGGTCAAATCCATCGGCCTCGCGGTGATCGAATTCGCCTCCGAATTCAACCGCATGAAGCCCGACTTCGTGCTCATGATTGGCGACCGCTACGAAGCCATGGCCGCCGCCATCGCCGCTGCGTATCAAAACATCTGCCTCATCCATCTGCAGGGCGGCGAGATCTCCGGCTCCATCGACGAGTCCACCCGCCATGCCATCACCAAGCTGGCGCACTATCACTTCCCCGCCACGCAGCGTGCCGCGGAGTACATCGTCGCCATGGGTGAAGACCCGGACACCGTCTTCCCGCTCGGCTGCCCCACCAGTGACGTGGTGCTGGCCGCGTCCAATGATCTGCCGCAGGACGTGCTGGGACGACTCGGCGTCGGCACCTCGATTGATTTTTCCAAGCCCTACCTGCTCGTGCTGTTCCACCCGGTGACCACCGACATCGGCCATCAGGAAGAGCAGATGGACGCCGTGCTGGAAACGGTGCGCCGCATGAACATCCAGACCGTGCTCCTCTGGCCCAACATCGACGCCGGTTCGGATCTCGTCTCCCAGGCCATCCGCCGCTTTCGTGAGTTTCATCACGAGTTCCCGCTGCATGCCTATAAAAACCTGCCGCCGGACATCTACATCCCGCTGCTGAACCACGCCGCCTGCTGCATCGGCAACTCCTCCTCCTTCGTGCGCGAGACCTCCTTCTTCGGCACGCCCGTCGTGCTCGTCGGCTCACGTCAGGACGGCCGCGAGTGGTCGCCCTCCGTCGTGCGCGTCGAGCCGTTGCAGCCGGAAATCGAAGCCGCCACCAAAAGCCAGCTCGCGCATGGCCGCTACGAAGCCTCGGATCTCTACGGCGGTCCAGGAGTCTCCGGGCGCATCGCCACGCAGATTGCCAAACTCACGCCTTACGCGCAGAAGCAGCTCCACTACGTCAAACGCCAAGCATGAACACCCCCTGCCCCATTTGCAGCGCCAATGAATGGCGCAGTTGCTACCATGGCTCCATCCGCATGGGCTCCTTCGGCAAAAAGTCTCCCGAAGACCTCGACATCTGGGAATGCGGCGGCTGCGGCGCGCGCCATCTCCCACCCGTGATGGCCGACATCGAGGCCTACTACAAGTCCGGCGAATACCGTGATGACCTCAACCAAGGCAACGCCGCAGACGCTTACTTCAAGGTCAATGACAACGACCAGCCGCATCGGCTCGACCTCATTGGCATGCACAACCTGCGTGGCAAAAGCGTGGCCGACATCGGCTGCGGTGCCGGGCCGTTCCTCGATCTGGTCAAGGGCTTCGCCGCCAAGACCATCGCCGTTGAACCCAATCAATGCTACCACGACTCCCTGCGCCAGCGCGGTCATGAAGTCTTCACCTGGGCTCAGGATGTGCCGACAAAAGAAACCATCGATGCCGCCGTCAGCTACAGCGTGCTCGAACACGTGGAAGACCCGCTCAAATTCCTGCAAGACATCCACCGCCTGCTCAAGCCCGGCGGCACGCTGGCCCTGAGCACCCCCAATGCCGACGACTGGATGGTGGCCAACAGCCCTGACTACGCCGCCTTCTTCTACCGCAAAGTCCACTTGTGGTACTTCACCGCCACCGCCCTCCAAAAACTGGCCGCCATTGCCGGATTCGACACACTTAACGTGACCTTTGACCACCGTTTTGACCTCTCAAACGCCATGGTCTGGATGCGTGACAAGCGCCCCTCCGGCAACGGCAAAATCCCCTTCGATCCCGCCCTCAACGCCGTCTGGCGTGAAACCCTCATCCGTCAGGGCGGTAGCGACTACCTTTACGCGATTCTCAAGAAGCCGGCTTAGCCTAAAAACGGGATTGGAAAGCCTACGGAACACCCGGAATACGCGGAAAGGGGCTTTCCTCCTCGTTCACTCAAAAGGTGAGGCAATGGGCATGGGCTTTGGTTCTGATTTTCCGTTTGTTCCGCGTATTCCGTAGGCGGCTATTTCCGGTTTTAGGTTTAGTAAGATGGGCGTTCCTGCCCGTCGATCAGCGGCAACATACTTGATAGCGATTTCTTTGCGCAGGTCCTCTGTAGCGGTGCGTCAAGCCGACTTGTGAATTGCTGGTGTTGGTGAAAGCGCGGGGACCGACAGACAGGAGTGTCTATCGTACTCACCGCCTCGGTGCACCTGCAGTCAGATAGGCAGCCACGGTCTCGCTCCAGCGCTTGCAAGTCTGCCCATCTGTATGCGTCACCGCGCGCTGCAGCAGGCGGCGGCGCTCTTCGCGGCGTTGTTCTGGATGACTGATGCACTCCGCCAGAGCAGAGCGCAGTTCATCATCATTGTGCACCATCCAGGTGGCATCCTCCTGCTCCACCGGCTGCGCATGCACATAGCGGAAAAATCTCTTCACAGACAGCCATGGCGGGAGATCCAGACCGCAGTCATACGCGAGATTGACCACCGGCAGATCAAAACAGCAGGCGTCGAGAATAATGGAGGATCCGCTGGTGAGCAGAACGTCGGTGTTTTTCAGCGTGGAGGCACGCTCGTGATCCTCTTCTGCCAGCGGCACCCAGGAATGCCGGCCATAGGCCGAACCTTCCCCCAGCGGATACTGAATCGTGGTATGCGGCAGTCCTTCAAACTCCTTGTAGAGAGAAAAAATGTCCTTGGGGCTGACGCGCACCAGCAGATGGCATGGATGCTCAAAGGATTGCTCCGCCACGATCTTTTGCAGCAGCCGCAGAAACGGTTGATTGCAGCGGATGATAGCACTGTCTCCTGTGGCGAACTGAATGATTTTTGTTTCCGGCGACACGTTGAACTGCGCACAAAAATCCGCACGCGACATCAACTGCTCAGGCGCAAAGTAGTTTTCAAAATAGATGACGCCGACAACCGCCATGCATTCCGGCGGCAGGCCGTGACATTGCGCCATTTCCAGTTTCATTTCGGTGGACCAGACCAGCGCAAAATCAGGGATTACCGTGAGCGGTCCTTTGGAGGTTGGATTGTCCCAGCTCGCGACGGCGAGGATGAGCGGAATACGACACCGACGCGCCTCCTTCACACATTCCAAATCAGAAGGGATCATGTTGGCAAACACCACGGCATCAGGTTGCTCCCCCTCAATCAAGCGCTTGAAGGAGTCATCTCTGCCAAATCTTTCCATCAACCGAATCACCCCTTGCGAAGTGACTCCCAAACGCCGCACCAATCTTGCCACGCCGAGACGCACCGCCAGGCTGCGATTTTTGTTGCCCAGCGCCTCGATCAACCGCTTCTGAGTGAAACTGCTGTCCGGCTGCTCCACCGTCCACAAATCCCGCGCCAGTGAAAACAGCAGGCCGGCGATTTTAGCCGGCTTTTTGCGTACCAGCGGCACGATGCGCAGCCGCTCATGCTGAAACTCCTTCTGCGTGGCCTCCAGATTGAAGGAACAGCAGACAACCACACGGTTTGACGCATCAGCCAGCAATGTCTCAAGCAACCGGCTGCGGAACACGTCCCGGTAAAACTGCACGGTATCCACCACCAAGATCAAGTTCATCGTGACATTCCTCTCGTTCTCAAATCACTCAAAGTCTTCCAGTTGCAGGAATTGTGCGGCCTTGACGGCATGCCTGAGCTTTTTGCCAATGACGGTGGTGTAATTCCCCGCAGCGATGCCGTGTCCAGGTTTGCGGCAGGACAGATTTTCGCGCGTGAGCACGGTGCCTGCGGCGAGATCGGTTGCAGCCACCAGGCTCTGACCAAACATGCGGCGCAGCGGCTCCATCGTCTCTGCCGAGGCATTTTTCAGCATCGGACTGGCCTTCATCGTTTCGATGCTGCGAACACCTGCCACCATCTGCCTGAATTCATCCGTGGTGAGCGATGCGGAAACATCCGGCCCGAACATTTCACGGCTGAACGTGATGTGAACCTCGATCAACCGCGCTCCCAGCGTGACCGCCGCCAGCGAAGGATAGGGCGTGCCGGAGTGGTCGGACAAGCCCACCGGGCAGTGGTAGCGTTCCATGAATTCCGCGATCTGATTCAGCCCGATTTTTTCCGGTGGGCAAGGATAGGCCGTGGTGCACTGAAACACGGCCACGGGTACTCTTGCCGCTTTGAGCAGGGCCACCGTGGCGTCCATCTCTTCCAGATAGCTCATGCCGCTGGAAACGAGCACCGGCTTGCCCGTGGCGATCATGGCATCCAAAAACAACCGGTTGGTCACCTCTCCCGAAGCCACTTTCCAGGCTGGCACACCAATGCGCTCCAACAGACGAATAGCGGCAAGTGAGAATGGCGAACTCAGAAACACGAGTCCCTTTTCCTCGGCGTGCTGTTTGAGTTCCAGCCACTGCGGCTCGGTGAACTCCATGCGCTTCCAGTAGTCGTAGCGCGTGGCATCCTGCTTGCTAAATTTCACCCGCCAGGTGTCCAGGTCAGAGCTTTCCTCCGCCGCGATGTGCGTCTGAAATTTCACCGCATCGGCCCCGGTGGCCGCCACGGCATCAATGTAAGCATGGGCAGTGCCAAGACTGCCATCGTGAGCCTGCGCGATTTCGGCGATGATGAAGCATGGCGCGGCAGGGTTCTGCCACAGATCATTGATGTCGCGGGGGTGGGACATAAGGCCTGCCTGGGCTAGCTAGTCGTGCGTCCTGCCTCGTTGATCTGCTTGTAAAACTCCAGTGTCTGGCGCAGCCCTTCCTCCCAGGCCACCTTCACCTCATAGTTCAGGCCCGCACGGGCGGCGCTGATGTCCGCGAGCGAGTGCAGCACATCGCCGGCACGTGCCGGTTCAAACCGTGGCTGCAGTTCCTGCCCGGTCAGTTGATTGATGTCCTTCACCAGCCGGATCAAATCGATGGAATGCCCTGCGGCCACATTGAAGACCTTGCCTGCGGCTTTCTCCGCCGGTGCCTCGGCAGCGAGCAGATTGGCAGAGACCGCATTGTCCACAAAGGTGAAATCTCGCGCCTGGCTGCCATCACCAAAAATCACCGGTGCCTTGCCCTCCAGCATGCAGGAGCAGAACTTTGCAATCACCCCGGAATACGGTGAATCAAACGCCTGACGCGGCCCGAAGATGTTGAAGTAGCGCAGCGCAATGGCTTCAAAACCATAGAGCTGATGGAAAAGCTGGCAGTAGCGCTCTCCGCCGTACTTTTGCAGCGCATAGGGCGAGAGCGGCTGCACCGGCAGCGCTTCAAACTTCGCTGGCACGTCGGCGTTGCCGTAGATGGAGGACGAAGACGCAAACATCAGCCGTTTCACGCCAGCGTCTCGGGCGGCCACCAGCACGTTCAGCGTGCCATCGAGATTGTTCGCATTGCTCTCCAGCGGCGCTGCGACGGAGCGCGGCACCGAAGGCAGCGCACCCTGGTGGAACACCCAATCAACACCCGGCATCAGCTTTGTCAGCAGTGCCAGATCACAGATGTCCCCTTCCACGAGGTCGATTTTGTCCCCCGGCTTCTTCCAATCGAGATTGGCAGGATTGCCTAGAGACAGGTTGTCCAGCACGACGACCTCCGCCCCTTTGCGGCAGAGCGCTTCGGCGATATGCGAGCCAATAAAACCTGCACCACCAGTGACGAGAGCCTTCATGCTTTGAAATAGTTCGGACTGCCCTTCATCAAGGCGCTGAGTGCATTGCGTGAATCCACCACCAGTCGCGAATGTTCCGCAATGAGCGCAACATCCACCGCCTTGTGATTGGTGGTCACCAGCACCAGATCATAATCAGCCAGCGCGCCGGCCTCCAGCGCCACGCTCTTGCGTCCGGCAAAATGCGCATGCTCACGTGAAGGCCGGATCACCGGCACATGCGGGTCGTGGTAGTCCACCTCCGCGCCCTGCTGTTCCAGCAGATCCCACAGCACGTAGGCCGGGCTTTCACGGTCATCATCCACGTTGGACTTGTAGGCGATGCCAATCATGAGGATGCGGCTGTCGCGAATGGTCAGGTGCAGGGAGGCCAGCGCCTCGCTCACTCGCTTGATGACGTAGGCTGGCATGGCGGTGTTGACCTCGCCTGCCAGTTCGATGAAGCGCGTCTCCTGGCCATACTCACGGGCCTTCCAGGTCAGATAGAAAGGGTCAATCGGGATGCAGTGACCCCCGAGTCCGGGGCCAGGGTAAAACGGCATGAAGCCAAACGGCTTCGTTTTCGCCGCATCGATCACGTCCCAGATGTCGATGCCCATGGCGGCATAGACGACCTTGAGTTCGTTCACCATGGCGATGTTCACCGCACGGAAGATGTTTTCGGTCAGTTTCACCGCCTCCGCCACGCGGCAGGACTCCACCGGCACCAGCGTCTTGATCGCCCGGCCGTACACGCTCAGCGCGTGCTGCTGGCACTCAGGGGTAAACCCGCCGACGATTTTCGGAATTACCGCCACATCACTCTGTGGATTGCCCGGGTCTTCGCGCTCGGGCGAGAAAGCCAGATGGAAATCCTCCCCCGCTTTGAGGCCGGACCCAGCTTCGAGCACCTCACGCAGTTCGGTGTCTGTCGTCCCTGGATAGGTGGTGGACTCCAAGACCACCAACTGGCCGCTCTGCAGGTGGGGTGCAATGGCACGCCCGGTGTTCAGCACGTAAGTGAGGTCAGGCTCGCGGTGTTTCGCCAGCGGCGTGGGAACGCAGATGATGACGGCCTCGCACTCACGCACCCGTGCGAAGTCTGTGGTGGCGGAAAACCGCCCCGCGTCACACTGCGCACGCACAGAGTCTGCGGAGATGTGCAGGATGTAGCTCTCTCCGGCTTCAATGGCTTTGATTTTAGCGGGATCAATGTCGAATCCCAGCACGGTGCTGCCGGTCCGGGCAAACTGAAGGCTCAATGGCAGGCCCACATAGCCCAAGCCGATGATGCCGATGGTTGATGACGTCATGATGAGGGGTCAGATAAGTACAAAAAGGGATATGAAGGCAAGGCGGTGAGCATGCCAGAACTTTTTGCCAAAAAGAACCTTTATTTCATTTGCAGCCCAGGCCATGGAACAGTGCGGACTTCATGGCAGACCTCCACTCCCCTCAACGCAAATGGCGCATCGTCCACTCCGAGGCCTCCCTCGGCTGGGGGGGGCAGGAACACCGCATCCTGGCGGAAATGACCGGCTTCCGCCGCCGCGGTAGTGAGGTCTGGCTGGTGGCCCCACCCCACAGCCAGCTCTACCAACGTGCCGAGCAGGCGGGCGTGCCGGTGCTGGCCCAGCGCTTCGATCAGCGCCTCCTGCTGCCGTTTCATGTCCTGCGGCTGGCCTGGTGGCTCAGACGCCACCGCATTGAGATCGTCAACCCTCACAGCTCGCGGGATGGCTGGATGCTGACACTGGCGGCCCGCATCGCGCGGGTGCCGCTGATCATCCGCAGCCGTCATTTCGATGTGCCGATTCCCAACAAGTCGCTCAGCCGCCTGATGTACAAGGAGTGGAGCCATCACATCCTCACCACGAGTCCGAAGATCACGGACACCCTGGTTGCGACGTTTGACCTGCCCCCGGAAGAAGTCACCACGCTGCCAACCGGGGTGGATCTGCAGCGTTTCCGCCCTGATGGGCCGTGCGCCGCGCTGCCGCTGCCGGCGCTGCCAGCAGGCACGCCGGTCGTCGGCATGATCACCGTCATTCGATATGCCAAGGGTGCCCAAATTCTCGCCGCAGCCGCAGGCCTGCTGCGCGAGCAGGGGCTGCGCATCCACTGTATCATCGTCGGCGACGGGCCATGGCGCACGCACTTGGAGGAGGCCATACAGAAGCTCGGCGTGCAGGAACTCTTCACTCTGGCCGGGCATCGTGAGGATGTGCCGGACATCATGCGTGCGCTCGACATCGTCGCCATCCCATCTTTTCACGAAGCCATCCCGCAGTCTGGACTCCAGGCGCTGGCCACCGGCGTGCCCGTGGTGGCCAGCAATGTGGGTGGCATCCCGAGCATTATTAAAGACGGTGAAACCGGTCGGCTCGTGCCTATGCAAGACCCCGCCGCTCTGGCCCATGCCATCCGCGCCACACTGGAACAGCGGGAAAAAACGCAGGCCATGTGCGTGGCAGGCAGACAGTTCATTGAACGCGAGCACAGCCTGGAAAACATGCTCGACCGCCTGGCGGCCCTCTATCACCGGCACCTGGGATGATGACTTCCCAGTTGTGCGAATGACGATGCGGCACTTAGTGGCTCACGTCATCCATGTCAGCTCCTTCTGCCCCTCCTCTCCCAGCCAAAATCAATCTCGCCGATCCGCACCTCCGCGCGGTGGCGATGGACACCCTCAAGGCCATCTGGAAGTACGTCGTCCCCTATCGTGGCCGTTTCATTCTGAGCACCGTGCTGGGCATCCTCAGCGGTCTTTTCACCAGCGTGATGATCATTGGCTTCCAGCTCATTTTTTCGCTCGTGCTCAACGGCAAGACCACCACGCTTGGGCAGGTCATCGAACTCCCGATCTTCGGCGTGATCAACCCAGCGGAACTTCTCGGTGTCGCTTCGGACACCCCCGTGGGAATCGTCGGCGTCGCCATCGCCTGCGCCTTCATCCCGGTGCTCATCTTCATGCGCGGCTTCCTGGGGTATCTCTCCAGCTACATGCAGGCCTGGGTCACTAGCAAGGTGGTGTACCAGATACGAAATGACGCCTTCTCTAGCATCATGCGGCAGTCGCCGGGGTATTTTAACAATGCCAGAACTGGTGAACTGATGCAGACCGTCATCAGCCAGACCGGCGTGGTGCAGCGCAATGCCATGATGCTCATTCAAACGCTGGCCCAGCGTCCGGTGACGATCATCGGCATCCTGGTTATGCTCTTTGCCAGTGACTGGATCTTCACACTGATGTCACTGATCATTTTCCCAGCTTGCCTGTACCCGATCATTCGCCTCGGCAAACGCGTGCGCAAAGTAGGTGCCAAGGAGGAATACGACTCCCGCGCCCTCATGGCGTCCATGCAGGAGTCCTTTGCCGGCATCCGGCTGGTCAAAGCCTATGCCCGCGAAGGATACGAGATGCAGCGCTTTGACCGCTCCAACGCCAGCATGACGCAGAACATGGTGCGCTGGGCCAAGGCACTGGAACTCATCGGTCCCATCGTCGAAACCGTGGCCTCGTTTGGCATCGCTGCCGGGCTGGTCTATGCCTGGCAACGCGGCATCACCGCCGAGAAGTTCTTCGTGCTGGTGATGGCGCTCACGCAGATCTATCCGCCGTTGAAGGAACTCAGCAAGGTGCAGCTCTTCCTGCAAAAGACCACCATCGCCGCTGGCATGGTGTTTGAAATCCTCAACCGCACGCCGGACATTCGGGATGCTCCAGACGCCACGGTCATCGGCAGAACCTCCGGCGCGGTGACCTTTAAAAACATCACCTTCTTTTACCGCGACAGAGACGACGTCCAAAAGGACACGCCTGCGGTCAAAGACATCGACCTGCAGCTCGATCCCGGCAAATTCTACGCACTCGTCGGTCGCAGCGGCGCAGGCAAGAGCACGCTCTTCTCCCTCCTGCTGCGCTTTTACGATCCTGATGCAGGTGCGGTCCTGCTGGATGGGAAAGACATCCGCTCCTGCACGCAAAACTCACTTCGCGCCAACATTGGCATCGTCAGTCAGGACACTTTCCTGTTTCACGACACGATCCGTGAAAACATCCGCTATGGCCGCCTTGATGCCACCGAGGAGGAGATCATCGCCGCTGCCAAAAAAGCGCATGCGCATGAATTCATCGAGCAGATCAGCAATGGCTACGATGCCATCGCCGGTGAAGGCGGGTGCAATCTCTCCGGGGGGCAGAAGCAGCGAATTTCCATCGCCCGCGCCATCTTGCGTGATGCGCCGGTCCTGCTGCTGGATGAAGCCACCTCTGCGCTCGACACGGAGAGCGAAAAAATCATTCAGGAGGCCATTCACAATCTCTCGGCTGGCAAAACCGTCGTGGCTATCGCGCACCGCCTTTCGACGATTTTGGAAGCAGATCAAATCATCGTCATGGAGCAGGGATGCATCCTCGACCGTGGCACGCACGCTGAGCTGCTGGGCCGCAACGCGATGTATCAGAACCTCTACAACCTCCAGTTCAGCGCAGAGAACAAAGAGGAATCATGACCCCGGTGCCCGTCATGGCAGCAGCGGAAGGCATCCCGCCGCTGTTTGCTTTGCTGGCGCTGATGCTCGCGGGGGTGGTGTTGGTCTCACTGCTGTTGCTCCATCTGCGTCAGTCGATGCTGGCGGGCTATTTTATCTGCGGCGTGCTGATCGCCAACTCCGGCGTGCTCGCGCTGCTCGGCGCTGGCGAGTCGCATGTGCAGGTCTCGCAGATGGCGGAGTTCGGCGTCGTACTGCTTATGTTCACGCTGGGCTTGGAATTCTCGCTCGGTGAGTTGCGCTTCCTGCGGCGGCTGGCCTTTGTCGGCGGTGGCTGGCAGATGGCGCTCTGCATGGTGGTGGTCGCGGTCGTTTCGACCCTGCTGCATTCGTCATCCTGGCAGGGGGCGGTCTTGCTGTCTGTCGCACTTGCCATGAGCTCCACGGCGGTCAGTTTGAAGAGCTTTCAAGACCTCGGCCTGGAAGCCAGCCCTGGTGCGCGCATGGCGCTGGCCGTGGCGATTTTTCAGGACCTTTTCATCATCGTCTTCTTTCTCTTTCTGCCGCTGCTACTGCCGCATGAGGGCGCTGCCACGGCACTAATGCCACGGCTTGGGTCACTGGCTTTGCGCGGCGGGGCCTTTGTCATTCTGGCAGGCGTGGCCGCGCGGTGGGTCATCCCATGGCTGCTGAATGCGGTGACGCGCACCCGCAGTCGCGAACTCTTCACGCTCTCGGTCGTCGGCAGTTGTGTGGGCCTGGCCTTCGTCGGCGGCTTGCTGGGACTCGGGCTGGCCCTTGGCGCGTTTGTCGCCGGACTGGCCGTCAGTGAATCCATCTTCAAGCACCGCATCCTGGCCGATGTGATGCCGCTGAAGGATCTCTTCCTCACACTGTTCTTTGTTTCCGTCGGCCTCATGATCGACGTCAGGGCGGCCATGGTTCTTTGGCTGCCAATCTGCCTGCTCACCGCAGCGCTCATGCTCGTCAAAGCGGGTCTCGTTACCGTCATCGCACGCCGTCTTGGCCTCGCCCACAAACAGGCGCTCATGGCTGGCATCGGCCTGTGCAGCGCGGGGGAGTTTTCGCTCGTGCTGCTCCAAAACGCAGGCAACGCCAAGCTTTGGAGCCATGACACCCAGCAGACCCTCCTCGCCGCCAGTGCGCTTTCCATGGGACTGCTCCCTGCCTTGCTGAAATTCGGCACGCCTCTCGGCGACTGGCTGGTGAAACGCGGCTGGGGTCGTGGCAAGCCGGTGAAAATGGATGCAGGCAACCTGCGCCAGCGCATCAGCGGCCTCACCGGTCACGCCATCATCTGCGGACATGGCCCGGTGGGTGAAAAGCTCAACAAAGCCCTGCTCGACTCCGGCGTGCCCACACTCGTGGTCGAACTGAACGCCGAGACCGTGCAAAAACTCAAGCGTCAGGGCCAGGCCGTGCTATTTGCCGATGCCAGCCATGAGGAAACCTGGGAGCTAACACAGTTGAAGAATGCACGCATGGTTGCGCTGACCTTCCCCGACGCCACGGTCAACGCCCAGTCCCTCGCCATCATCCGCGAGCACCGCCCCGACATCGCCGTGCTCGCTCGCGCCCGCTTCAGCTCCGATGTGGAACGCCTCAAACGCCTCGGTGCCACGCAGGTCGTCAACGACGAGACCGAGGCCAGCCGCGCCATGGAAGACGCCGCGATCACCTTGCAGGGGGCTTGACCATCATTTGCGCAGCCACCCATGCTGCCTAGTCTGCGAGTTGAATGTCCCAACGCCTCTTCCTCCTCGACGGCATGGCGCTGCTTTACCGCGCGCACTTTGCCTTCATCAAAGCCCCCATCCGCACCAGCGACGGCGTGAACACGTCTGCGCTCTACGGCTTTGCCAATACGCTGCTCGACATCCTTAAAAATCAGCAGCCCACGCATCTCGCAGTGGCCTTGGACACCTCCGCGCCCACGCCGCGCCATGAGATGTTCCCGGCTTACAAGGCACAGCGCGAGGAGATGCCGGAGGACATCAGCATGGCCATTCCGCAGATCAAACGCCTCATGGAGGCCATGAACGTGCCCATCCTCGTGCGTGACGGCTACGAGGCCGACGACATCATCGGCATCATGGCCAAGCGCGCCGAAAAGGCAGGCATCGAAACCTTCATGGTCACCCCGGACAAGGACTTCGGCCAGCTCGTCTCCGATCACGTCAAAATCTACAAGCCGGGCCGCTCCGGTGCCGATGTGGAAATCCTCGGCGTGAAGGAAATCTGCGAGCGCTGGGGCATCGAACGCCCAGAGCAGGTCATCGACATCCTCGCGCTCATGGGCGACGCCGTCGATAACATCCCCGGCGTGAAAGGCTTCGGCGAAAAAACCGCCACCGCGCTCATCCAGCAGTTTGGCAGCGTCGAAAATCTCATCGCCAACACGGCCCAGCTCAAAGGCAAACAGAAGGAAAAACTGGAAGCCAGCACGGAGGATGCGCTGCTCTCCAAAAAGCTCGCCACCATCTTTGTGGATGCGCCGTATGACGCAGAGGTGGCTGATCTCATCCTCAAGCCGCACAACGATGAAGCGCTGAAAGCCTTCTTCACCGAGTTCGAATTCAACGCCCTCGGACGTCGTGTTTATGGCGACGACTTCAAGGCCGGTCGCAGCCGCAAACTGGAACAGGCGGACACGGCCTCATCTGAAGCTGCGCCTGCCACTGAGGATCTCTTTGCCGCGCCTGCATCTGCCAAGCTCAGCACCATCGCCGACGTTCCGCATGAGTATCATCTCGTGCAGAGCGCCGAGGAGCGCCAGCAACTCATCGCACAGCTCTCCACGCTGAAGTCATACTGCTTCGACCTCGAAACCACCGGGCTGGACCCACGCGATACGCAGATCGTCGGCATCGCCTTTTCATGGCAGGCACATGCAGGCTGGTTCGTACTCTTCCCACGCGAGAAGGCAGCCGCGAAGGCAGTGCTGGAGGAATTTCGCGCCCTCTTCATCGGCTTAGGCGTCGAGAAGATTGGCCACAACCTCAAGTTCGACCTCAGCGTGCTGCTCGCCCATGGCGTCGAAGTCGCAGGCCCCTATTTCGATTCCATGCTCGCGCATTCGCTCATCGATCCCGATCAGCGCCACGGCATGGATTACCTCGCGGAATCATACCTGCACTACACCCCTGTGCCCATCACCGCGCTCATTGGCACCGAAAAGGATGATCTCTTCAGCCAGTCCACCATGGCCGATGTCGCGGCAGAAGATGCCCGCAAGGTGACCGACTATGCCGCTGAAGATGCCGATGTGACCTGGCAACTCGCCGCCAAGATGCGCCTCGAATTGAAGGAGCAGCAATACGTCTTTGATGCCGTTGAGTCCCCCTTGCTGCCCGTCCTCACCAAGATGGAAAACTTTGGCGTGAAGATCGACGTGCAGGCGCTGCGGGAATACGGCGTCGAACTCGACAAGAAAGCCGCCGAGTTGCAAAAGCGCATCCAGGAAAACGCCGGCGGCCCCTTCAATCTCAACAGCCCGAAACAGCTCGGTGAAGTGCTGTTTGATCGCCTCAAGCTCAGCGAGAAACCGAAGAAGACCGCCACCGGCCAGTATCAAACGAACGAGCAGGTCCTGCAGTCTCTCATGGGCCTGCACCCGATTATTCAAGACATCCTCGACTACCGCGAAGTCACCAAGCTCAACAACACCTACGTCGAAGCGCTGCCGCATGCTGTTTCGCGCGTCACCGGTCGTGTGCATACCACGTTTCACCAGCTCATGGCCGCCACAGGCCGCATGGCCAGCAGCAACCCCAACCTGCAAAACATCCCCATCCGCAGCGATCTCGGACGCGAGATTCGCAAGGCCTTCGTGCCAGGCTTTGACGGCTGGGTGCTGATGAGCGCCGACTACTCCCAGATCGAACTCCGCGTCATGGCCGCCCTCAGCGGCGACACGGCCATGATCGAAGCCTTTGCCAACGGCCTCGACATTCATCAGGCCACCGCCGCCCGCGTCTATGGCGTGGAACTCGACGGCGTGCTGCCTGAAATGCGCCGCACCGCCAAGATGGTCAACTTCGGCATCATCTACGGCATCTCCGCCTTCGGCCTGAGCCAGCGACTCGGCATCCCACGCGGCGAAGCCGCCACCATCATCGACAACTACTTCAAGCAGTTCCCCGGCGTGAAGCGCTTCATGGAAAAGATCGTCGAAGATGCCAAACAATGCGGCTACGTCGAAACCCTCACCGGCCGCCGCCGCGCCATCCGCGATCTCACCAGCGCCAACGCCACCGTGCGCGGCCAGGCCGAACGCGTGGCCATGAACACCCCCATTCAGGGCACCGCCGCCGACATGATCAAGCTCGCCATGATCCACGTCGATGCCGCCCTGACGAAAGCCGGCCTGCAAACCCGCATGCTCCTCCAGGTTCACGACGAACTGCTGTTCGAAATGCCCGCAAGCGAAGTCGAACAAGCACGAAAAATCATCCTGGATGCGATGAAAAACGCGTTGCCGCTTGAAGGCGTGCCGGTGGAAGTCGAAGCAGGGACGGGCTTGAACTGGTTACAGGCGCATTAAGGCCACTCCCAATCTGCGAATTTCGCTACCCGCCCTCAGAACATCTCCTTCGCCTCGCCAATACGCTTGCGCCAGTAATAGGGGCGGCGTTTGGCATGAGCGATGGCGAGGATCACAACCTTCTCCCGCCAGATTATGTAGGCGATGTAGTACTCGCCAAAACGTGGTGTGAGATTGATTCGACGCGTGTTACGACGGCGAGTGTTGAAAAGCAGCGGATCTTTGCAAATGGCCTCACGGTATCTCTTATAGTGCTCATCAAACGAATGAGCCAATTCGGGATCGATGCCGAGATAATACTCGAAAGCTGCTTCCAATTCATCTTCCGCCGCTGGATGGATACGCCATGAAGTCATGCAATGCGGCGCTGCAGACCATGGCGAGCAAACAAGGCGTCAACGCGGCGCTCTGACTCCTCAGCAGTCAGCAACTGGACGGTTCCCTCCTCGATCTCCCGCACGCGGCGGTCGATCTCCGCATCCCATTCAGCCTCAATGGAAGCTTCGTCATCGCCGTCAGGAGAAGGCATGGTGTATTCATTTTGCAGATCACGCAGCAGATGATCCACCTCATCTGGGGCCAGATTGCGAATCTCCTGTTTGATGCGTTCAACAGTGGCTGTCATGCGGTGATTCTACCTGAAAGGCGGATTTTGTCGAGAGGCGGAGTCAGCGCCGTCCGGCCCTCGTCAAGCTTGATGCCTACGGTATTAGAAGCTACACATCCGCGAACTGCTATCGAATCCCCCACACCTCCCCCATGGCCTGGCGACCTGACAAATGCATCACTCACGGTGAAATCGACAACACAGTCAAAGGCCGCGTGACCGGCAGCATCTGGCTGCTGGGGCGCGAGCAGCCGATGGTTCTCAACTTGAGTGGCGATGCCTGGCCGGATGTGGCCGGGACCAAGCTGACCTTTGTGAATCCCAGCCCTGCGCCACAGCCGGAGTATGACGAAGGTCTGCGCCTGAACCAGTCGGGATCGGTGGGAGACATCACGGCCTCACAAAAGGTGAAGAAGTTCACGGTGCCTGACGCAGAATGGATGCAGGCCCTCAAGGAGAGGCGGCTGCATGAAGTGCCCTGGAAGATGAAGAATGCGCTCTACCTGGAATGGTTCAGCGACTACAATGGCCGCGTGGTGGTGCAGACCACCGAATTCAAGATCACCATCTCGGAGCATCTCTGGGAAATCGATCCCGACGAACACGCCGCGCAGCAGGCGATCAACGAGGCCGATATGGACACCTACCTGGAGCAGTTGGAAAAGTCCCTGGATCAAGAACTCGCCGATGAGTTGAACGAGGAAGACGAATCCAAGGAGGAGCCTTAAAGCTCACTCCCCACTCTTGGGATCAAACGCATCGCGCAGACCGTCGCCGAGGAAGTTCAGGGCGAGGAGGCTGGCGGCCATGAGCAGCGCGGGGAATACGAGCAGCCACCATTTGCTTTCGAGCGGGTTGATGACCTGCGCGCCGTCCTTGAGCAGCGAGCCCCAGCTTGCAGCGGGATCTTCGATACCAAGCCCCAGGAAGCTCAGGAAGGATTCATCCAGGATGACCGCAGGAATGGTGAGCGTGAGGTAGGTGAGGATGATGGTGCTCAGGTTCGGCAGCAGATGCCGACGCAGCACGCCCCACGGACTCTGTCCCATGGCGCGAGACGCGGTGACAAAGGTCATCTCCCGCAGCACGAGCACCTGGCCGCGCACGATGCGCGCCATCGTGAGCCATTCCACGAGTCCGAGCGAAACGATCATCACCAGCACCTTCGAGTAGGCCTTTACATCGCTGATAGTTTTAGCCAGGTCTGTCCAGTTGCGTGCCTGCGCAGCGAGTCGCCAGCCGTCGATCCACTCCTTCACGTAGTCATCGAGCGCGGCGATGAGGATCATGATGAACAGGATGCGCGGCACGGACTGCAGCACCTCAATCGTGCGCATCATCACGCCATCAATCCGACCGCCTGCGTAGCCGCTGATCATCCCGTAAAGCGTGCCGATGCCGAGGCTGATCAGCGCACCGACCAAGCCCACGCCGAGAGACACCCGCGCGCCGGAGAGCAGGCGGTAGAGCATGTCCTGACCGTTCACATCCGTGCCGAGGAGATGGGTGGCATGGGTTTCCATTGAGTGCTGCAACGGTGGCACAAACGAAGAACTGCTGGTGACTTTCAGCTCCGCCGGCAGCAGCAATGGCACGACGATAGCAATGAGCGACAAGCCCAATAGGAAATAGAGCGCGATGAGCGCCGCACGGTTGCGCTTCAAAATCTGCCAGCCGTCCGGCCGTGCGATGGATGCTGGAGCGGCGGCCTCAGGCATAGAGTTTGATGCGTTTGTCCAGCAGCGTGTAGATCACGTCCACGAACAGGTTGAAGAGCACCAGCAACACGCAGTACACAATGACCGCGCCGCCGAGCAGGAAGACATCGCGATTCTGAATCGAGTTCACGAAGATCATGCCCGCCCCGGAGATGTTGAAGACACTTTCGACGATCATCGAACCGGTGAGCAAATGCGCTGCGAGCGGTCCGAGAAAGGTGACCACGGGTAGAATAGCCACCTTGACCGCATGCCTGACCACGGCCTGCGTTTCGGTGAGCCCTTTGGCGCGAGCGGTGCGCAGGAAGTCACTCTTCAGCACATCCAGCAGGCTGTTGCGCATCAAACGCGCGACGTAGGCGATGTAAGGTGCCGCAAGGCAAAGCGCGGGCAGGATCATCTGCGACACCGTGCCCCAGCCACCCACCGGCAGCCAGCCGAGCCACAACGCAAAAATGGCGATCAGGAACGGCCCGCTGATGAAGGAAGGAATCGAAATGGACAGCAGCGCGCCAAACATCGCCGTGCGGTCGATCCAGGTGTCTTTCTTCATCGCGGCGAGACTGCCCAGCACCACACCCGCACAGCTCGCGATCACAAAGGCCAGCGATCCCAGCGCGAACGAATTCGGCATCTTCTGCTGCAGCAGTTCCGCGACTCGCCAGTCGCGATAGCGCGTGGACAAGCCGAGATCAAACCGCACCAGCGAGCCGACGTAGGCGGTGTATTGGTCCCACACGGTGCCGTTGAGCTTGTAGCGCGTGAGAAGCGCCTCCTTGATGTGCGGCGGCGGTTCCTTCTCCTTGTCAAACGGCCCGCCCTTCGTGATCCGCGCGAGCACGAACGTGATCGAGATCACACAGAAGATCACGATCACGCTGCTGAGGGCGCGGCGGAGAAGAAACGGAAGCATTGCGGAAATGTCGAATGCCGAAGGCGGAATGTCGAATGCTCAATCACGCCAGCCACCACGCAAAGCTGCCGCTGGGCACGGGCAGCACACCGGCGGCACCACGGAGCTGCATCTCGCCATGCTCCACTTTGCCGCCGTTGCGGCCAAACTGCTGCCGCAGCAGGTGATGCAGCGAGATGGGCGTCAGTTCCGGTGTGTGACAGGACAGCAGCACGCCAAGCGGCTCAGGCGACATGAGCTTGCCGAGCAGCGAAAGCAGCGGCGGCAGGTCGTTTTCGATTTTGAAGACCTCCCCTTTCGCGCCACGGCCATAGCTCGGCGGATCGAGAATGAGCAGGTCGTACTGCCGTTCGCGCCGCAGTTCACGTTCGAGAAATTTCGTCACGTCGTCCACGATCCAGCGTATCGGCTTTTCTTCGAGACCATTGATCGCCGCATTCTTGCGCGCCCAATCAACCATGCCCTTGGAGGCATCCACATGGCAGACCTCCGCCCCCGCATGCGCTGCTGCCAGCGTGCTGCCGCCGGAGTAGGCAAACAGATTCAGCACCCGCGCCGGGCGGTTGTAACGCTTGGCGTACTCCGTGCAGACTTCGCGGATACGCCGCCACTGGTCACGCTGTTCGGGGAAGATGCCGAGGTGGCCGAAGTCCGTCGAGCTGAGCTGGAACTTCGTACCATCGACCTCAATGGCCCAAGTCTCGGGCAGCTTGTCGCGCCCACGCCACTGATTGCCGCCGTCGCGGAAGAAGGTAGCGGTGACTTTCTGCCAGTCAGCCTTGGCCAGGGTCTGCTGCCAGACCGCCTGCGCGCAGGGGCGTGAGAGCACGACGCTGCCAAAGCGCTCCAGCTTTTGAAATGCGCCGCTGTCGAGGAGTTCGTAACCGTGTAAATCAGCCATGGGGATGTTTAGTCGGCCTCAGGCCGTGGGTCGCGTGAAAGCAGGGCCTTCATTCCCTCCTTGGGGGATTTGCCCTGGTGGAGCACGGCGTTGATCTCGTCCAGCAGCGGCATGCGCACGCCACGAGCCTGTGCGGCGCGGTGCAGGCTGGCGGTGTTCAGCACGCCTTCAGCCACCATGCGGGTACTGGCAATGATTTCATCCAGCGGCCGCCCCTGCCCCAGCATGACGCCCACACGATGATTGCGGCTGTGAACCGAGTAGCAGGTGCCCATGAGATCCCCCACACCGCTCAGGCCATAAAACGTCTCCACCTTGCCGCCTTCGGCCACGCCCAGGCGCACCATTTCCGCCAGCGCGCGCGTGATGAGCGCTGCGAGGGTATTGTCGCCAAGATTCAAGCCATGTGCGATGCCGGAGCCGATGGCATAAGGGTTCTTCATCGCTCCGGCCCATTCCGCCCCGATGATATCATCGGTGGTGTAGGTGCGGAAAAACGGCAGCGTGAAACAGGACTGCACGGCTTTGGCGATTTCATCATCCGCGCAGGCCACCACAGCGGCGGTGGCAAGCTGGCGCGCAACCTCTTCCGCGTGATTGGGCCCCGTCAACACCGCCAGCGGCACACCGGGAATGGATTCACCGATTAGCTCGCTCATGCGGCGGCCCGTTTCGAGTTCGATGCCTTTGGCGCAGGAAACGAGCACCCGCGCACGGGAAGCTGCCGGGCTTTGCGCCACGAGTTCCGCCGTGCCACGCATCGCCTTGGACGGAACCACAAACACCAGCATGTCCGCCGGCTCTAAAGCATCCAGATCAGCGGTGACGGTAATCTCGGAAGACAGGACCAAATCCGGCAAGTAGCGCGTATTACGGCGGGTGTCACGAATCTGCGCCATCAATTCAGCATCGCGCCCCCAGAACTGCACCTTGAGCCCGCGCCAGGACAACAAGGCAGCAAGTGCGGTGCCCCAACTGCCGGCACCGATGACTGTGGCGCTCTGGATCATGGCTGCGGCTTCTTTTTGGTGAAGGCCTTGCTCTCCGTGCCCGCAATCAGGCGCTGGATGTTTGCGCGATGCCGGATGAAGGCCAGAATCATCACCACGATGCCAAAGCCGAGCTGCACGAAATCCCAGCGGCCCTCACGCCACATTTGAATGGCCATTCCCGTGGGCACTCCGACCGCCGCCGCCAGTGAACCCAACGAGACATAACGAAACGCAAAGAGGAAGGTGAGAAACCCAGTCCACCCGCCAATCATCCCAGGCAGAGACACACCCAGCAACACACCACCGGTCGTGGCGATGCCTTTGCCCCCTTTGAACCCGAGCCAGAAAGTGAACATGTGACCGATCACAGCAGCCAAACCCGTCAGCACCTTGCCGACAGAGATCATTTCTGGCGCAGCACCCGTATGAGCAATCCAGCCTGCCGCCAGCCAGACGGGCAGCCAGCCTTTGAGCATGTCGAGGATGAACACCGGGATGCCGATCCCCTTCCCCAGCACCCGCACGGCATTGGTGGCCCCGATGTTGCCGCTGCCGTGCTGACGAATGTCGATGCCCTTCAGCCGACCTGCCAGGTAACCGAACGGCACGGAGCCGCAAAGATAGCCACAGGCAATGCTGAGGAGAGTGGCGGTGGTCGTGGTCATGGCTTGAGTAGGCTCCTAGTAGCCGAATTCAGCGTGCTCTGGCAAGCATTTCATCGGACCGAAACTGCCGGAAATCATTTCGCCCCGTACTTTTCTTTCAAGTACTGCACGGTTTCATCCGCCGTATCGGCCTGAATCATCAGCAAATCTCCCGCTTGGGCAGATTCGAGCGCCAGATCGACGACCTTCAGGTGGCCGAGAATGGACTCGACGCGCCGGGTGCGCGGAGCGTTTTCCAGGCCGGTGGCGATCAGTTTCATGATCTCACCGGATTCACGACCACGCACATAATCACCTTCGTAGAGCCAGGCTTCATCAAATTCCGTGCCCAGCAGGCGGCCCTGCTCAATGATGTCGCTGTCACGGCGGTCGCCAGCAGAACTGTAAACCACAATGCGGCGCGGATTGCTGAACTGGCGCAGACCGTCGAGCAAGGCACGGAGGGCATCCACATTGTGACCGTAATCAACAATGACGGTGATGCCGTTCAGATCGAGCACGTTGAAGCGCCCGGCATTTTGATCCAGGCTGGGGACAAAGGTGCGGGCTCCCTGGCGGATGAGATCATCGTTGATGCCCAGCGCCCACGCAGCCGCCACGGCTGCCAGGGTGTTTTCAATCTGGAAACCAATGCGCCCACCAAGGGTGAGCGGAATTTCACTCAACGGCATGAACTCATCTTCAACGGGGCCGGTGGCGCGGATGATGTGTCCGTTGCGCACAAAAATGGCACGTTCACCTTTGATCCGATGCAGGGAGATAACGGCGTTTTCGCCGTCCAGGGCGAAGAAGATCGTCTTGCGCGGATAAGTCTCCGCCATTTTCACGACGAGCGGGTCAGCGGCGTTCAACACGGCGAAACCGTCCGCAGACACTGCGGCGACTATGCACTGCTTCACCTCGGCCAGTTGCTCCGGGGTGTCGATTTCATTGATGCCCAGGTGGTCGCCTGCACCGATATTGGTGACAACGGCGACGTCACAGTGATCAAAGGCCAGACCTTCGCGCAAAATACCGCCACGGGCGGTTTCCAGCACAGCGGCATCACACAAGGGGTAGGAAAGGATGCTACGGGCGCTCTTGGGACCGCTGCAGTCACCGCTGTCAATCATCCGCGTTCCGACAAAGACCCCGTCCGTGCTCGTCAGGCCCACGCGCCATTTATTTTGAGACAACAGATGTGCAATGAAACGTGTCGTGGTGGTTTTGCCATTCACTCCGGTCACGGCCACGATGGGGATGCGACCACGGCACTCGGGGGCAAACATGGTGTCGATCACCGCCTTGCCCACGGGACGCGGCTCGCCTTCCGAGGGGTACAGGTGCATGCGCAGTCCTGGGCGTGCGTTCAGCTCGATGATGACACCGTTGCGCGGACTCAGCGGCTGCGTGATGTCCGGCGCGATCATGTCGAGGCCGCAGATGTCGAGGCCGACCATCTGCGCAGCTTCGACTGCAGCAGCACAGATCGTCGGATGCACCTCGGCGGTGCAATCGACCGCCGTGCCGCCGGTGCTGAGGTTCGCGTTGCGGCGGATGAGGATCATCCGGTCTAGTTCAGGGATCGATTCAGGCGTGACCCCCTGCTCCGAGAGCACGGCAAGAGCTACGGCATCAATACGAATGCGACTCAAAGCAGCAGCGTGATCGGCAGCGCGGCGCGGGTCCCGGTTCTTTTCGGCAATGAGTTCCTGGATGGTATGCTCACCATCGCCAATGACATGCGCGGGGTAACGGCGTGAAACGGCAATGAGTTCACGTCCAATCACGAGCACCCGGTAGTCTTCACCCTCGGCAAACTGCTCCACGATGACCGACCGGCTTTCCTCCCGGGCGGCGGCATAGGCGGTGACGACTTGTTCACGGGTGTACAAATTGAGCGCGACGCCACGGCCCTGGTTCCCGTCCAAGGGTTTCACAACCACCGGCAGGCCGATTTCGTTGGCGGCAGCCCAGGCGTCGTCAGCGTTCTTCACCGGACGGCCCTGCGGCACTGGCAAACCGATTTCATTGAGAAGCCGCAGAGTGAAGTCTTTATCCTGCACGATGTCCTCCGCAATCGCGCTTGTCTGGCTGGTGGCGGCGGCCAGGATTTTCCGCTGTTTGGAGCCCCAGCCGAGCTGGACCAGGCTGCCTTCGGTGAGGCGCTGCACCGGGATGCCACGCAGACGTGCAGCGTCCACCATGGCACGCGTGCTGGGTCCGAGGCAGACCTCCTGGGCGAGTTCACTCAGTTCAGTGATGGCCGCATTCACATCCATGGTCTGGCCGAACAAGGCAGCGTCGATCAAACGCCGGGCGAGTTCGAAGGCGGCACGGGCCACGGATTCATCATCGAACTGCGTGATGATGCGAAACATCAGCGGCTGCGCGGTGGGCACCAACTTGCCAAAGCTCACCTGAAGATCCGAACGGCTTTGCAGATGCAGCGTGATGGACTGCAGCAGGGATGCCAGGGCCTCCGCCTGGGGCGTGACGCTGATTTCACTGAGCTGTGGCCCTAGAGCCGGCAGCCAGGAGAGCAGCCAGGAGCGCCAGTTGGCCACATGGTCGGTCAGTTCAGGAAACTCCACCTTGCATTCCAGAACGGTCTCACGCGCCCAGAGATTCGGGCCGCGCAGCGCAAGGATTTTGCGAACAAGGGTGGAGCGGAGTTCGCAGGATGGAGCAGAGTGAGGCAAGCAACAAAAGGGGAATGAGCGGAATTGTCCCCAGACCTGCGACAGGTCAAGGGAAACCTCGGCGTGAAATGAGATGACAGCGGTGTTCCTGCCTGCTTTGGGGAAATCACCGCACCAGTTTGACAAGCTTCCGTTACATTGGACTTTCGTCGGGTTCCACGATCCGACCTTATTTTGCCACGTTCCCACATCCAAGACCTTCCCGACCTTCTGCTTCAGCATGCCGAGTCCAATCTGGCATCCGGTGAGCGCACGGTCGCACGTCTGATGACGGATTTGGACACAGGGCTGCATTTCCGGCATGGACTGATCGTGCTGACCAACACGCGGCTGCTGAACTTTGAGGAGGCAGGCACGGGGCAGCCGCGCTTCCACGCCTGGAAGCTGACCGAACTGCAGGAATTCAAACTGGAGGAAATGGGGGCCACCATCGCGCTCCACCTGATAGGGGGGGATGGCAACTCCATGGGCCAGTGGCGGGTGACCTCCGGCTGCCTGCGTGAGGCGGAGGCCTTTCTGGCTCGGTTTAGGGAGCAGTGCCGGCTGCTGAGCGGCGGCGGCGATGGCACCGAAACCACCAGCAGCGAACTCGTGGACGACGAGGAGGAAATCTTCTCCTCGGACGAATTGGAAAGTGACATCGTGCGTGGCAAACCGCTCCTGCGCCTGGTAAGCTTTGCCCGGCCCTGGTACCGGCTGCTTTTTCTCGGGCTGGTGCTCACCATGGCGAGCACCGGGGCGCAGATGATCGCCCCCTGGCTCACCATGGCACTGGTGGATGACGTGCTCATCCCGCTGCAGAGCCAGACCGAGCTGGTGCAGGTGCACAAGGTTTATATTTTCATCACCGAACTGGCGCTGGCCGCCGTGCTGACCTGGGCGCTGAACTGGGGGAAAACTTTTGTGGTGGCGCGCATCGCCGAGCATGTGACCAGCCGCATGCGGCGGGAGACCTTCGAGCACCTGCAGCGGCTGTCCCTCACCTACTTCAACCGCAAGCGCACCGGAGACCTCATCTCACGCATCGGTTCAGACACGGAGCATCTGTCCTTGTTCATTTCGGTGAACTTCATCGATTTTTTCTGCGACGTGCTGCAGTTCATCTTCACGGCGGTCATTCTGTTCAGCATCAATCCAGTGCTGGCCGTGGCGGCGCTGGGCCCGGTGCCTGTCGTTGCCTGGCTGGTGCAGCGCGTGCGCGAGCATCTGCGCGGTGGGTTTGCCGCCGCCAGTCGTGCGGGCAGCCAGCTCACCAGCGTGCTGGCAGACACGATCCCGGGCGTGCGAGTGGTCAAGGCGTTCGCGCAGGAGCAGCGTGAAATCGAGCGCTTCCGCGTGGCGGACAAGCACATCTTTGACACCAATGACCGCGTGAACAAGACCTGGTCGTTCTTCACCCCCATGATCAAGCTGCTGACCGACATCGGTCTGCTGATCGTCTGGGCGGTCGGGGCCTGGAGCGTGGCGCATGACAGCATCACCGTGGGGGTGCTGACCGGCTTTGTGCTTTACATCAGCAGCTTCTACGAGCGCATGGACTCGATGAGCCGCTTCACCGCCTCCATGCAACGTGCCGCCGCCAGTGCGCACCGCGTGTTTGACGTGCTGGACGTGAAGCCGGACGTGCCGGTGCAGCGCAACGCCATCAAAGTGGGCCGCTTGCGTGGTGAGATCGAGTTCCGCGATGTGAAATTCCGCTACGGCTCACGTGAGATCATTCGGGGCATCAGTTTAAAAATCGCCCCCGGCGAGATGGTCGGCTTTGTGGGGCCAAGCGGTGCGGGCAAAACCACGCTGGTGAACCTGGCCTGCCGCTTCTTCGAGGTCAGCGAAGGCGCCGTGCTGGTGGATGGCTTCAACTTGAGTGATGTCGATGTGGTGGACTACCGCAGAAACCTCGGGCTCGTGCTGCAGGAGCCTTATCTCTTCTATGGCACCATCGCCGAAAACATCGCCTATGGAAAGCCGGACGCCTCGCGTGCCGAGATCGTCGCCGCCGCGCGTGCCGCACGCGCGCATGACTTCATCATGCGGCTGGCGGACGCCTATGATTCGCTGGTGGGAGAGCGCGGCCAGCAGCTCTCCGGCGGCGAGCGTCAGCGCATCAGCATCGCGCGTGCGCTGCTCGTCGATCCGGCCATTTTGATTCTGGATGAAGCCACTTCATCCGTGGACACTGAAACGGAGCGTGAAATTCAGGCCGCGCTGGACCATCTCGTCCGAGGCCGCACGACCATCGCCATCGCGCACCGGCTGGGCACTCTGCGCAAGGCCAACCGGCTGGTGGTGATCGAAGAAGGCCGGATCAAGGAAATCGGCTCGCATGAGGAACTCCTGCACAGCAGCGGCACCTACGCGCGCCTGCACCAGGCCATGTTGGAGGTGAACAACGCATGAGCACGCCGCAGCCGCACATCGAATTTAGCAAGGATGAGAAGGGTCGCCTGGTGCTGGTGGATCAGGCGGGTTTACGGCATGTGAATGTGCATCCGGCCAAACTCTTTCCTCTGACCGACAAAGACTTCTGGATCTCCATCCAGTCCGAAAGTACGCGCGAAATTTTGTGCATCGAGGATCCGCAGACCCTGCCCGAGCCTTCGCGCACCATCCTGCTCGAGACTCTGGCCCGGCGCGACTTTGTCCCCATCATTCAGGTGATCCATCGCATCGTGCGTCTTGCAGACGGGCATGAATGGCACGTCACCACAGATCGTGGAGACACCAGCTTTGGAGTGGAGACGGATGAAAGCATCCAAAACCTCGGCCATGGCCGCCTCCTGATTGTGGACCGCCGCAACACGCGCTATCTTATCCCCAATGTCGCCGGCCTCGACCGCATCAGCCGACGCAAGCTGGAGCACTACTATTAAACCACCCGCCTTGAACACTCCGCCCGCCACGTCTGCACGTATCGGCTCGCTTGATGTCTATCGCGGCATCGTCATGTTTCTGCTTGGTCTGCGCCTGCTGCAGCTTGACGAAGTGGCGGTCCACTTTCCCAACAGTGCCATCTGGCAGTTCCTCGGCCATCACTCCTCGCACATCCCCTGGGTGGGCTGCTCGCTGAACGACCTGATCCATCCCTCCTTTGCCTTTTTGACCGGGGCCTCGCTGGTGTTCTCCGTTACCGCCCGTGCGGGCAAAGGCCAGTCGCAGTGGCACATGACGCTGCATGCGCTGTGGCGCTCGGTGGCGCTGATCTTCCTGGGGATTTTCCTGCGCAGTGTGGATCGTGACATCACGCACTGGACCTTTGATGAAACCCTCATCCAGACCGGTCTCGGTTACATGGCGGTGTTCGCCCTGGCTTACTGCGGCACGCGCACGCGCTGGATCTGGTTTGCCATCCTCCTCACCGCCTCGTGGTTGATCTATGCCTGCTTCCCTGTCATGCCGCCGCATGCCAATCCCCTGGATTTCAACACCCCCGAAGGCTGGCAGCATGACTTCAACGGCTTTTTCGCCCACTGGAACCACAACCGCAATGCGGGCTGGAGCTTTGACCGCTGGCTGCTCAACCAGTTCCCGCGCGAACGGCCCTATGTCGGCTATATCGGGGGGTACACGACGCTGAACTTCATCCCCACCATCGGCACCATGATTCTCGGGCTGATGGCCGGCACCTGGCTCAAGCAGACCGCCAAACCCGTGAAACATCTGGCCGGGGCTGGACTGGCATGCCTCGCCCTCAGTCTCCTCTTACACTTCGGCGGCATCTGCCCCATCGTGAAGCGGTTGTGGACGCCCGCGTGGGTGTTCTTCAGCGGTGGCCTTTGTCTGCTGGTTTTGTCGGCGCTGTATCAAATCATCGACGTCAAGCAGTGGCGGCGCTGGTCCTTCGCCTTTGTGGTCATCGGCGTGAACTCGCTCGCCATGTATGTGATGCGCCATACTCTGGATGTCTGGTGCTCTGAAACGCTCCAGAAGCACTTCGGCACCCGGGTGTTCCAGATCTTCGGCGCGGAGTTGCAGCCGGTCACCATCGGAGCCGTCACTTTCCTTCTGTTCTGGCTGGTACTGCTGTGGATGTACCGCCGCAAGATTTACATCCGGCTATGATGCCGTCAGCGCCCGGATCAGCTCCGTGTGCGGTGCCAGCACGAACACCGGAGCTTCCCGAGTGGCGTCCATGCAGCCGCCCTCGGCATAGATGCCCTGGGCATCACGCAGGCGGTGCATGCGTTCAAACACCCGTGTGGTGATCTCCGGGGACTGCAGCGTCTGCGCCACGAACTGCTCGACCTTCGTTTCATCCATTTGCAGTTCACCATCCTCATGCCTGCAGGCTCCGTCACGCCAGTGATGGATTTCCAGGCACTTGGTAAGCAGGTTGAAAGGCTGGTTACATTTCCAGAAATTGGCAAACATCCCACCGCCAAGATAGAACACCCAGGACCCTTCAAAGCCGGGCACGTCCGATGAGTGCGGGTCGGGATTGCGAAACCAAACGCGATCCCCGGGCACGTAATAATGAATCGGCAGCGGTTCTTCCAGCGTGCCGAGTTCCTGCATGAAGACATCGTGAAACCGGCCGGATGAGATCGCCTTTTTCTCCCACTGCGCCTGAAGCAGGCGCAGCAACTCAGGATGACTGGCCTGCGCCTCCTCGGCAATCGAGAGCAGGGCCACATATTCGGTGGCACGGTAGCAGGAAAACGAGAACCACTGCCCCCCCCGCCTCCGGCTGGCAGGCCTTCTTCAGTGAGTCGATCAAAGGGCTGCCAGGAATCAGCACGAAGCCCGTCTCTTCCGCATAGCGCCAGCAGTCCTCCGGCCGCTCGATAGCGCTGGTGTTAAAGTTCAGCCGGGTGCGCCCGGCATGACGCACGATGTTCCGTCGAATTCTCACCGCAGCCAGCAACTCCTCCGCGCTGGGATACTCCAGCAGCAAGGGACAGTTTAGCAGCGTCAGCCAGATCTCACGCAGCAGGTCATCCTCATGATGGCTGACATCAAGCTTCAGCCTCTCTGCCAGACCGAGGGTGTCAAAGCCAGGCATCCATTCACGGGCACGAGCCTCCGCCAGCCGCAGCAGGGTGCTGGTTCCGCTGGCGCGGGGTTCCTCCAGACACTCCACATCATCAGCAATCCCAAGACGGCACCATTCCGCCAATAACAGTCCCCTGCCGGAGCCAGGGTCAGCAGCGGGGGAAAATGGAATACGAACGCCTGATGCCATCTTCAGCCAAACGCCGGGTTGTTAGCCGCGAAAATGGACGGCCAATCATGACCGCAGGGCTGGAGTGGAGTGATAAGCATAGGTCGAAGATGTCTCTGTGAGAGCAATTCTACTGCCACCAGAACACGTATGTTCGACCCGGATTCCTTCCTGAAATTCGCTTTTCAGGCGTAATTGCCCAGCCCTTCGGCGATCGTCTGATCATTCAGTCCATAGGCCCAGGCGGCGCCCACAGCAGCAAGGACATTCTGCACGTTGAAGTTAAAATGGCCCGAGGTCGGAATGCCGACCTCGCTGAGTACGCAGAGTCGGCGGTCCTTGTCACCTTCGGCCAGGTAAATCGCGTTTTCCTGCACAATGACCGCCCGCCCGCCTTTGGCGCGATGCTCGATGACCACCGGATTTTTCACCTCATGGGAAAAGAACAGCACGCCGCACTTGCAGTACTCCGTCTCCGCCATGCCGGCCACGAAAACATCGTCGGCATTGAGCACGACGGTGCCCTCCGGCAGCACCACGTCCAACACACAGCGCTTCACTTTGGCCATCTGCTCCAGGGTATCGATGTAGCCAAGACCGAGGTGCTCGGTGCCCACGTTGAGCACCACGCCGATCTGGCACTGGTCATATCCCACTCCTTCCAGCAGAATCGATTCTGCGCTGGTCTCGCAAATGGCGATCTCCGTCCACGGATGCAGCAACACCCCATGCGTGCCGCTGGTGCGGTCACCCGTCTTGGTGACGGCGCAGCGCTCACCAAACTGCAGCCCGCCGCTGTGGCACACACCGAGAAATTTCCCCGTGGCTTTCAGCAGATGCGCCACCAGCTTGGTGGTGGTGGTCTTGCCATACGTGCCGGTGATGCCGATCACCGGGATGCGACCGTTTTTTCCAACGGGGAACATCATGTTGATGATCGCTTCGCCCACCGGCCGCACCTCACCCGTCGCCGGTCGCAGGTGCATGATGAGTCCTGGGCTGGCATTCAGTTCCACCACGGCGCCGCCCTGGTCTTCGAGCGGTTGGGCGATGTCGGTGCACACCACGTCCACACCGCAGATGTCGAGCCCTGCCACCTGCGCCGCGATGGTGATGTGTTCACGATTGCGCGGATGCACCAGGCCGGTGACCTCGGTGGACCAGTTGGCAAACCGCGAGATCAGCACCCGCTCGCCATCGTTGGGAACCGAGTCTGGCTGGTAGTCCTGTTTCTCCAATTCGGAGAGGATCGCAGGATCCCATTCTTCCGTGTCAATCTTGGACCATGGGCAGAAATCGCTCACCCCGCGCAGCGGGTTGGTGTTCAACTGGGTGTCCACCAGCACGGCGATGGTGTCGGTGCCATTGCCCGTGATGACCGCATGGTCGCCACGGCTTGCGGCGATCAATTCCCCGCCGACGACCAGCAGACGGTGGTCATTGCCAGGAATGAACCGCTCCACCATCACGCCGTCCCCTTCGGTGGCGGCTGTTTGGAAGGCGCTCTCCACCTGCTCGCGCGTGGTGAGGTTGATGAACACGCCGCGGCCATGGTTCGCATCCTGCGGTTTCACCACCACGGGAATGCCGATGTCCTCGGCCGCTTCCCAGGCGTCAGCCGGATTGGCGACGACACGCCCTTCCGGCACTGGCACCCCGGCTTTGCGCAACAGCGTGCGCGTCAGATCCTTGTCCTGCACGATGTGCTCGGCGATGGCCCCGGTGCGGTCCGTTTCCGCCGTCCAGATGCGGCGCTGGTTCACCCCCTGGCCAAACTGCACCAGACTGCGTCCCGCACGCAGCCGCCGCCAGGGGATGCCGCGTGCCTCAGCGGCGGCGATGATGGCGCTCGTGCTCGGCCCCAGGGCATTGCGGTCCACCACGCGCTTCATGCGCGCCACAGCGTCCGCGATGTCGTAGTCCTTGCCGGCATATCCAGCGAGGAGGATCTCGCGTGCCTCGCGCATGCAGGCCTCGGCCACGACTTCATCCATGTACTCGATGACCACTTTGTACAGCCCCTCCACGCAGGTCTCCCGCGCTTTGCCAAACCCCACCGCATGGCCGACGAGCGTCTGCAGCTCGATCGTCACATGCTCCAGAATGTGCCCAGGCCAGGTGCCGGTGTCCAGCCGCTGAAAAAAGCCCCCGCGCTCGCCGATGCTGCAGCGGTGCTCGATCATGCCGGGGAACCAGGTCTTGAGTTGGTCGGCAAAACCGGGCACCAGATCGGACGACGTGTCTTTGAGCCCGCCCAAATCAACCCAGGCTTCCAGCACGGGATCGTTGATCCAGATGTTGGGGCCGCGGAGAAAGTGGATTTCACGAATTTCGAGATCGGTCATGGCGCGCCGATGTTACTAGCGACTCCGCCGGAGGCAAGAAATCCCAGCAGGCAGTTCACGCTCCGCCCAGCACAGGATTCGACGGCACATAGCCCTTGCCTTCCCCGTAAGAAGGCCTTGAATGCCCCTCCATGTCACTCCCTCTCGAAGACCTGTTCAATGATGTGATCGCCAAGGCCATGCGCGGCCAGGGCATCACCGATGCCGCCCTTGCCGCACAGTCCGGCATCAGCGTCGAAGACATTGCCGACGCCAAAGCTGGCCATGTGGATGACCGCGTGCTGCGCAAGATCGCCCCCCATTTGCACCTCAACGGCCTCTCGCTCGTCGCCATGGCGCACGCTGAATGGCGTCCGCTCCTCGTCAACGTGCCCGGCCTGGAACAGTTCAACACCACCTACCACGACATGACGGTGAACGCCTACCTCGTCTGGGATGCCGAAACGAAAAACGCCGTCGCTTTCGACACCGGGGCCGATGCCGCCCCCATGATCGACTTCATCCAGAAGAAGGGCCTCAATCTCAGCCTCATCTTCCTGACCCACACCCACCCCGATCACATCCTCGATCTCGCCAAACTCTCCGCCGACGGGGCCGTCACCACCTTTGTGCATGAGCAGGAGTCCTGCCCCGGTGCCAAGACCTTCAAGCTCAGCGACACCGACTCCTGGGAATCCGGCGGCCTCAGCATCCAGCCCCGCAGCACCTGGGGCCACTCCAAAGGCGGCATCACCTACCTCGTCAAAGGCCTGCGCCGCCCGCTCGCCATCGTGGGAGACGCGCTCTTCGCCTCCAGCATGGGTGGCGGCATGGTGTCCTATGCCGACGCCCTCGCCACCAACCGCAAAGAAATCTTCACCCTCCCCGACAATACCGTCATCTGCCCCGGCCACGGCCCGCTGACGACCGTCGGCGAAGAAAAAGAGCACAACCCGTTTTACCCGGAGTTTAAGTAAAGCAGGCCTCGGATAAAGCGGGGTATCGTTCGTCGTTTGGGGCCGGGTGACGCGGTGACGCACTATTTCGTACTTTGAGCAAAAATTGGGGACACCCTCAAGTTGGGCTCATCGCGGCATGAAGCGCCGCAGGCCCAAGCGTCCTCGGCGCGCGCACCTCTTGACTCAGGATGACTGATTCAGGCTGGTAAAAAATGGAGGGTGAAAGATGAAGAACTGGCTCCACTGACAACGCCAGCAGCACCCCTTGGGGCAAACCGGCTCAGGAGAAAATCTTTTACCCCCAATCTTTTACCAACCGCCCCCCTCAACCTCGGCATCGAAGCCAACTTCTCGACCGTCACCGCCTCCAAGTCCGTCCCAATGACCTCGTCGAAAAACGTGCCCGCCCCCTCCTTAGATTCATCTGATATAATGGCCAGACAGCTTTTTGTTGGCACCCTGTTCCGTTGTTGTCATGTGAGGCTGCCTGCGTCAGGATCAGTTCATGCCAAAACGCGCTGCTGAGTTTTTCGCCGGGATCGGCCTCATGAGAATGGGGTTGGACAACGAAGGCTGGACCACGGTCTGGGCCAATGACCTTGATGAAAAAAAGTGGGAGATGTATCGCGACAATTTCAACGAGGGGGCCTGCGAATTCGTGCTGGACGACGTTCACAAAATTGACGGTAAGGACATTCCGGATATTGACCTGGCAACCGCCTCCTTTCCTTGCAATGACCTCTCACTAGCTGGTGCAAGACATGGGCTTGCAGGAACTCATTCCTCTGCTTTCTGGGGATTCATCACCGCTCTTAAAGGCATGGGTAAACGCAGGCCTCCCTTGGTGCTCCTGGAGAACGTTGCTGGCTTTCTAACATCCAATAACGGGAATGATTTCCGTGATGCTCTCGTGGCTTTGAATGAGCTGGGATACTGCGTTGATGCCTTCATACTGGATGCAGTGCGATTTGTGCCACAGAGCCGTGTACGTTTGTTTGTGGTCGGCAGTAAAGCCAAGCCTGAAGGTGTCAGAGAAACACCGCTGGTTTTGCTGCAAAGTGATGCCCGTCCTCCGGCTTTGGCCGACTTCATCTTCATGAATCCTGACATCGGCTGGTCAATTCGAGACCTGCCGCCACTGCCGCCTGCAAGCAACCACCTTGCAGACATCATTGAAGACGTGCCTCTCAACTCTGAAATTTGGTGGTCGAAAGAACGCTGCGAATACCTCTTGAACCAGATGAGTGACAAACATCTGAAAGAAGCCAAACGCATGATCGCTGGATCAAAATGGTCCTATGGCACCGTGTTCAGGCGTGTGCGAAACGGACGTTCGATGGGGGAGCTTCGCACGGACGGTATTGCAGGCTGCTTGAGGACGCCACGCGGCGGAAGCGGGAGGCAGATCTTGTTTTGCGCGGGCAAAGGCCAGTATCGAGTGCGGTTGCTTACACCACTCGAATGCGCCCGCCTCATGGGTGCCGATGGTTACAAAATCAATGTGCCACTCAATCAAGCACTCTTTGGTTTTGGAGATGCGGTTTGTGTGCCCGCCATTCGATGGATCGCACGCAATTATCTCAATCCCCTTCTCAAGGAAATGGTCAATACTCCACTACCACTGCCCTCGATTCGAAAAGAAGTCCGCTACTCGATTCCACGGCGCACCACCAAACCCAAGGCATGAGCGAACTTGTCAAACAACTCGAATTGCTTGCTTCCACTCAACGCAAGTTTCTTAACAAGGGCGGTTTGTGCGTGGGGCTGGTAGTCACCAGAACCGCTCAAGAAAAAGGGCTGCCAATCGCTCCAGAATCGCTGCGAACCGATGAAGGCGGGCAGGTTGCAGGTCTTGGGAAGGCTGCGGTGCAGAACATTCTTGAAGAATATGGTATTACGAAGGTTTTGGCTGAAGAAGGCGGAAGGACGAGCCGGGGAAGCCTGGGATTGATGGAGAACTACGTCACTGTCCTGAATGCATTGAGCAAAAAGCTGGGCAAACTCGATCTGAAGCCTGCCATGGACTGGTGGATCGAAAAAGTGCGGCTTCACTTTGCCAGCGAAGGTCCCAAATTTCATTTTGATACCGGAAAATCGGTCGCGGCCAATCTTGCCGACATCTTTGAACAGGCGGCAGACATCCAGAAGAACTCAGGCGGTGCGAATTTCGTCGGGGCGATGCTTCAGCATTTGGTCGGAGCCAAACTCGACATCGTTCTTGGCGCGGGTGTGGCATCACACCACGGCTTTTCTGTTGCAGACCATTCCACGGATCGAACGGCAGACTTTGAAGTGAATGGTGTGGCCATCCATGTCACAACGCATCCTTCCGAGGCTCTGATCAGGAAGGCAGCCAAGAATATACAGGCAGGCCTCAAGCCCCTTATCGTCACTCTTGCTGATGGCGTTGAAGGAGCGGCTTATCTTCTCAAAAATACGGAATGGAAAGATCGCATGGATGTGATTGATGCAACGCAATTCCTCACGGCCAATGTTTACGAGCGCAGCTTCTTCAAAGCAGACGAGTGCAAGGCCACTCTGGTGTCCATCCTGACGCGTTACAATGAGATCGTTGCCTCATGCGAGACTGATCCCGTTTTGAACATACGCTTCTAAGACTCGCACTAAAGGCCATTCATGCCGCGCATTGTCTAAACGAAGAAACTGCCAAGCTAACTGCTAGGCAGTTTGTAGAACACTTGCCTCTACTCATTGATTACCAATGAGTTTTATCTCCATCAATCGCCCTGACTAACGCGTGCGTGGGCGGCCAGGCTGCCCATCTCGCCCCCTGCCCAACCCTCGCGTGCCTTGTTCCAGCCCGCGACGACTCCAAATCACCGGTGGTCCATCTCTGACGACCAATTCAGTCTGCACAAGCAGGGCTGCCATTTCTGAAAATCGGCACGATAGGGGTGTCGGCGGGGGGCCTCTACCCACCTGCGTATCACTGAAAATTCCTCGAAGTACGAAAAAGTGCGTCACCGCGTCAGCCGGACTGCTTGGCGGCTTTTTGGGAACGGACCCAGCCGGTCCTCTGCCCGGGAGATTGATTTGACTCAGCGCAATCTGTGTCATTGGTGCGGCGTTCTTTCGTATCTCATCCAACTTTTCACCCTGCTTTCCCATGTCTCAAACCGTTGCATTCGTCGGAGTCGGTAAAATGGGGGCCAACATGGCCCGCCGCCTCAAGGACTGTGGCTACGCCGTCACCGCCGTGCTCGATGTGAACCCACAGGCCGCCGTAGATCTGGCCGCTGAACTCGGCTGCCAGGCCTGCACCCGGCTCGCGGACGTGACCGCCTCCGCCGAGGTCATTTTCACCGTCGTCACCAACGATGCCGCCATGCGCGGCATCTTCCTGGGCAGCGGCGACAGCCTGCTCACAAACGCCAGTGGGAAGGTCTTCATCAACTGCGCCACGCTCTCCCCGGCGATCCATCGCGAGGTGTATGCCGCAGCCACGGCCGTCGGTGCTCACAGCCTGGAGGCCTGCATGGCCTCCTCCATCAGCCATGCCCGGGAAGGCAAGCTCTACCTCATGCTGGCCGGTGACGAAGCCACCTACCAGCGCGTGCAGACCTTGATCGAGCAGATGAGCATGAACCGCCGTTTCGTTGGCGGGCCGGGCAGTGCGGCCGAGGTCAAGGCCCTCGTCAACATGGTCATGAACATCAACACCGCCGGTCTCGCCGAAGGTCTGGGCCTCGCTAACGCCCTTGGTCACGACCTGGATATGATCCGTGAAGTCTTCAGCCAGACCGGGGCCAACTCCCGCGTGCTGGAAACCGACAGCGCCGACATGGTGGCGCGCGAGCACGACTGCTGGTTCTCCGCCGAGCACGCCGCCAAGGACAGCGGCATCGCCGCGGATGTGGCCAAAACCGTCGGCCTGCATCTGCCACTCAACGACGCCACCAAAGCGCAGTACGACAAGATGGTCGCGCTGGGTCTCGGCGGGCTGGATAAGAGCGGCGTTGCCGAGTTGACGTTCAAAGGGCGGCATGGGTGAAGTTGCCCAGTTGCGACGCAACGGGTCAACTTTGCATGGCGCTTAGTGAACATGGCTGATCGTGGGTAGTGGTACTGGGGGGCGTCTGAGAGCGACCGGTGCGCAGCGGCGTTCTATGCAGACGCTGCTAGTGAGCTTGGTGTGTCACGAGGTGCTGGCTTTGCTTCCCGGTCGTGTTGCCGGAAACCCAGGGCGGCACTCGCTGAGGCTCGCTTGCCCTGGGCTAAATTATGCCGCCCTTTCAGGGCTAAGAAGGCTTAGGAAGCAAGGGCGCAAACGCGCGAAACTGAGTCTTAGCCGAGTGCCATCCATACCTTGCCCTTTTCGGACGGCGTAGAACGGGCCGTAAGATGGGTGTGGCGACAGCCCGCCCGTCTGTCAGCGTGTGATGACGCCACATAGCTCGGTGCCGCCAGAGTCGGGCGGTTTGGCCTAGCAGGCTTTAGATGATGGGAAAACGTAGCGCGCCAAACACACCCAACTTACGTTCCCGCAGCAGGCCCTTCATGCCTGGCTTTTTCCGTCTGTTCCGCGTATTGATTCGCCGAACTCACCCTGCGGGCTCCCTACGGTCGTCTGTCTCGCTCGGCTCCGTAGGCCGCCATCTCCATTTTTAGGGTCCACTTCACTGCGGCGCTTCGCCCACCTTCAACACTTCCAGCTTCTTGCCCACCGTGTGGCGTTGCAGTTCACGGCCGCCATTGGAGGTCTTGATGATCAAAGTCTGCCCCACACGGGCCGAAATCATCGCCTCCTCGGCGGCTTCCAATGAGCGCACAAACAGCTCGTTCTCCGTCCCTGGTGAAAGCCCAAAAATGCGCACCGCTCCCGGTTGGTTGTTGGTGACGACGACTTCAGCGGGATCGCCGATGTTAGGCGGTGGTATGGCCGCAGGGGCGGTGGCAGGCAGTGGCTTGAGCGCCCGCATGCCGGTGCCTTCTGGTGCTGGCTCCGCACGCCGAACTTGTTGTGTCGATGCGGGTGCCGCCGCAGCAGGGGGGGCCTGGCAGGACGCCTGCTGCTGGTGAAGGCGGGCTCTTTGATGTCAGCCGCCGGGCCAGCATTCGCGAGGCGTTGCGGCTCCTTCTCAGCGCCGCAGTCGTAGTGATTGAGCACCTCCTCACGGCGCACTTCCAATGGCAGCTTGTGGTAGGTCTTTAACAACTGTCCGCGCTGCGCGAGATCATCCATCTCCGGCGTGCTGTAGGCCGCAGGATCAAACGGCGCGGTGCGCTGGTGTTCGAGCGTTTCAAACTCGCCGGCCAGCACGCCCCGGCGTTGCAATTTGATGTTCAGATCCGCCTGCGCGGAGCCGGCATTGCGATTGAGCTGCGTCTGCTGATTGGCGATATTGGCGCCCATCTGCACATCCTGAGTTTGAATGACCTGCATCTGCTGGCGAATCTGCTGCAGCTCCGCCTGGTGCTGCTGGATCTCCGCCAGAATGGCTTGGTTGCCCACCCCCGTCTGCACCATCTCGGGCCGCATGCCTGGGCGCATTCCAGGCCGCAGGCCCGGCTGCATCGTTGAAGGCTGCTGCATCTGCTGGGACGCCGCCTGCAGGTTCCCCTCATCCCGCGCCATGCAGGCGGTGATCTGCTGCATGCGCGCGTTCAGCCCCTGCAACTGCGCCGCGTTCGCCTGCCGCTGCTGCATGAAGCCCGCCACCTGAATCCGATACTGCTGCTCAAACTGGTTCACCGTGGCCTGCAGTTCCTGAATGCCCGGATCAAGCGCAGCGACCTCCTGGTGGATCGCGGCCTGACGCTCCGCCAGGCGTGCAAGATCGGCGTTGCGCTTTTGGGTGACGCCCGACATCAAGGTGGTGCGCGCGGCATTCTCCGCTGCTTTGAGTTTGCCATGTTCGGCAGCCACGTGGTCGCGCCCCTTCGCGCACGCGGCTTGCAGTTCTCCCTTCAAGACAGTCAACAGTTCGCTCTCCAGCAGCGCCGCGTCCCCAGCTTCTACCAGATCATGCCACGGCCCCTTGATCAACCCCAGCCCAATGCCGCAGACATACGCCGTGTCCTGCGCCGCCGGCGTGGCCGCACGCGTGGCATAGTGGTTGTGCGCCAGCGAGCGCATCTCACGCACGGCTTCCGCCGGCTGGTGCAGGCACAGGTTCATCCACAGCCGCGCCTCACAGGCACGGTCCCAGGTGCTGCTGTCACTCTTCTTGCCGATCGCCGCCGCGAGGCTCTGCTGCGCTCCGGTGTACTCCCCTGCGCTGAGCAGCGCGAGCGCATTGGCGTAGTTCACGCCGCCATCCTGGGCGTTCACTCTCATCGCCCGCTGATAAGCCCCCTCCGCCGCCGTCCGCGCCTGGGTGGAATCTCCCCAGCCTTGGTTCAGCATCGTGCGCACATAGCCATGCAGGAGTTCATCGCAGGGCTGGAGTTCAAAGATGACGTCGCCACTCTCTTTGTCGCACTTCACCGTCAGCGCCCCGTTGAACGGATTGCACCCAGGGGCATCAATCGCGACCGCGTAATTGCCCTCGGCAAGATCCTTCGCCGTGTATTCGCCCTTCGCATCCGTCACAAACGGCTGGTTGAGCGGCACCGGCAGATGTCCCGCCGGATGGAGCACCAGCCGGGCACCCGCCACCGGCACCCGCGCATCATTCGCCCGGTCGTTGCCGCTGCTGATGCGTTTGACCACGAGCACCGCCAGATCGCACTTCTCCCGTCTGGGGGGCTTCTGGGTCAGCAGGAAATCATGCACGTATTCCAGCGTCCCCTGCGGCACCTTGAAGCCGCGTCCGGCATTCTCCGGCGCATAGCCCTCAGCCGTGACACGATACGCGTAATCCGCAGGCGCTAGTTGCTTGATCTCGTAGTAGCCGCCGGGCGCAGTGGCCGTAACTGTCGCCACCACCCGGCCTCCGGGTCCCGCCAGCAGTTCCACCTTGGCTCCGGGCAGCGGCCCGAGGTTATCACCTTTTTGTGTCTGACCATACACCCGGCCATGCACGGCAGGCTGCACGAGATTCGTCTGCGCCAGAGTGCTGCCAGGCTTGGACTCACGCGTGAGGAGGAAGTCGTGCACATACTCGCGCGTGTCCTGCGGCATGGCAAAACCGCGCATCTGATCCTCATCACGAAATCCGTCCGCAGTGACCTTGTAACGATAGCCCCCCGCCGCCAGCGTGGCGATCTGGTAGTAGCCGTTCTCGTTCGTCGTCACCTCGGCCACCGCACCACCCGTCGCCGATTTCAGCTCGATCTTCGCATGCGCCACCGGGCCAAGGTTCTCGCCCTTGGCATTCTGGCCGTACACCCGTCCATGCACGCTGCCATCCGCCGCATGCAGCAGCGGCGCGCTCAGGAGAATGAAAAGAGGCAGGAGCGTTTTCATGGCGTGTTGTCAGGAACGAGACGGACTCCCAGCACACCGACGGCGTCCGTCGCATCCGTGGTGTTCAGCTCCACCATGTAGGTGAGCGTGACATACATGCTGCCCGTGCCAGCCTGGGCCGCATAGGCGGCGGGATTGAAGGCCGGCGGACCTGCGAATGAGTAACTGGCACCGTTCACCGGATCGAGCGGATAGCCCGCAAAGTTGTTCGCTGCCAGGCGGTCAAACCGCAGCGGCATGTCCACCAGCAGCAGCGGCTGGGTCTTGGCCAGCGGGGCCGTCGGCACCAGGCTGGTGGTTTGCAGCATGAAGAAGGGTTGCGCACCAAAGGGAAACGGCACCACATTGCCCGCCAGATTCCGCCGGATCGGCCCGCTGCTGAGTTCCGCACGCGCGAGCACCTGGCCCGTGGTGGCAGGCGAAGAACCACCCACAAAGGCGATGTGTGCCACGGCACGCAGTCCATTGGCACCCGCCGGTATCGGCACCAGCCCTTCAAACCGTACCGTGATCAATTCGCCGCCGCTGCCGGTGGGGCGCGCCGCCGTGCTCCACGCTGGCAGCGTGACCGCAGCAGGGATGTTTTCGAGACTGGCAAACAACAGCCCAAAATGCGTGCCATGCTCAGCCGTGAGTTTCCATGCCGTGCGCACCGCCAGCGGATCCGCCGCTGCCATGCCCTGCCATGGCAAATACGGTGGCGTCACTGCGGGCGTGACCTGAAAGCTCGGCGCGGGCGCATTGCCCAAGCCAAACGGCGGCAGAATGCCTCCGCGCTTCAGTCCCACCGCAGCCGTTGTCGTGCCCGCCGGAAACAAGGGCAGCAGCGAGCCATTGGCCGCGGTGATCACATTGCCGCCGGAATCCAGCGCGGTGACACGCGGCTGCACAAACAGATACAGCGCCTCGGCGGAACCCGGTGCCAGCAGACCCGCCACGGCAGCAAGATTGATCGGCGGCATCACCACGCTCGTGGCTCCAGCGAAACCAAACACCTGGGTGGCCATGGGAGTGATCAGCACCGGCACGGCTTTGTGCGGCAGCACCGCAAACAGATCCACGCGCCAGGCAGCGACGCTGGAGGGATCGCCACCCACAGTCCAGTTCACCGTCACCGCATCACCGTCACACACGATTGCTGTACCCGGCGCGATGCGCACACCGCTGATCAGCGGCGCGGTGGGCGGCGGCAGTGGCACAAGCAACTGCGCCAGCGCATTGAGCAGCGGCCACAGACCACCCCCTGGAGGTGGCAGGCCTCCTGGCAAAATCGTGCGCACGGGAGGCCACAGCGGAGGCGGGGGCAAGGGCGGCAGCGGCGGGACGTTCACCAGCGGCGGCAAGGGCGGCAGTTCTGGTGGCAGCACGGCCATGGCACCAGCAGGCAGCGTCATGCCTGCCGTCCACACCGGCACTTCAACCGCTGCGGGTGTGGGCACCATCAAAGCACCCGTCTCATCAAAATAAGCCGCAGGGGTCAACCATAGGGCCGCCAGCGTCTTCTGATCATTGGGCTGGTTGTCACTGTCATAGACCACCTGGCCGTCGGCCTCGATCTTCACGCTCTGCAGTTGCGCACGATCAGGAATCTTGTTCGCAGGCGCGCCGCTGCCCAGGATGCCCACCCCCGGCGTGCTCAGGGCCTCTTTCGTCAGCGGATTCAGTGCCAGCTCGAACGGGGCCAGTTCAAACATCTGCGGCGCATTGGCATCGGGCAAAGGATCGGATTCAAAGGAGAGCAGGAACTTCCGCGCACCTGCCACGAGGTAGAGCGGATTGCGCGTGCCCTGCTGCGGCCCCTTGCCGCCGGTCAGCGTGACGCGCAGGCTCTCCACTTTCGTGCCTGCGGGTGGCGCAGGCTTGAAGGCGTCATTGGTTTCCTCATACCACGGCACCGCACCCACCACGCGCCCGCTCAGTGCGCGCACCAGCGCATATTGCGCCTGCAGCGCCACCTTGTCATCCTCGGTCAGATTCGTGGCATTCGATTTCGCCTCATACTCCGGCAACAGCTTCGTCAGGCTGTCACGGCTGGCGGCCAGTTTCTCCTGCGCCCGCGCTGCCACCTGGCCGTTCGCGGCAAAGAGCTTGCCATTGACCTCGATGCGATACCCCGCCAGCACCCAGTCGCTGCGGCCCTGCGAGGCAAAGCCGATGCGCTGCAAATCACCGCACTTCACTCCGGCCAGCAATTGCGGGGAGGTGCGCAGCACATCCATCCCGGCATCATCGCCCTTGGCAGAAAACTCAAACGTCGCCTGCTGCCCTGGCTGAATGGCATTTGCAGTACCTGCCAGCGTGGACGTGCGCGAAAACGCCGCAAACGACGGCTCCCGCTGCACCCCGCCCAGTGGGTACAGCCGCAGCGGAAAGCCAAGGCCCAGATGCACCTCCACCGGCTCGCTCAGCGCCGCACCCTCAGTGCCAACCCCGAGCGTGATCTTGATCGACTCTACCGCCTCGTCCGGCGGCAGCGCGCCCTTTTCAAACGGCGTATGCGGCAGTCCCGCATCCTTCACAGGAACATCCACCTCGTCACCCGCTGGAGCGGCAGCGCTCGGCGGCGCAGACGTCTTCAGCTTTGCCAGCAACGACGGATCCACCTTCGTCACATACAAGGCCCCGGCACCGATCACTCCGCCGAGCAGCAGCCCCATGAAAAGTTTGCCCCAGCCAGAAGCAGGCTTGGCCGCAGAGGATGAATCGTCAGGGGAACCGTCGCGCATAGTGAATCGAGGTTGAAAGACCGATAGCATCCACGCAGACCAGACCGCGTTGAATCAGTTCCATAATTGTCCCCCAATTTGCCCCGGCGCAATCCCAATCTCAGGCACGCATCTCCATCCCCTCAAAACTCCCAGTGCAGCCGCGCGGCAAAGACGTTCACGGGGCCACGGTCGCGGTTGTAGGCCGGGTTGAACACAAGCTGGTAGTCAAACGCGACATGCAGCCACCCGCGCACCGCGAAGTCATAGTAGGTCTCGATGATTTTTTCCGGGGCATAGGACAGCGTGCCGTCCCCCACCAGGATGCCGGTGCCGCCCTGCTGCAAGTAGGCGGCATGGACTTTCGAGATGCAGTTGACGATGCCGGCGATCGCGACCGTGTCGTTGGGACGACTCCATGTTGCTCCTTTGACGCTGATGCCTAAACTCCCCGAGCTGTCCACATCGGTGAACGCCCACGATTGCGACCTGCCATCGCTCCAGCCGAGGCGCGTGAAGATGCCAACGCCGCTGGCGATTTCCTGGTCGGCGTTTAAGCAGATGCCATACTTGATGCGGTAGCCGCTGTTGATGATGTCCGGCGGACGCGCAGGGTTGTCCAAGGCCTGCTGGAAACTGCCCATGTGCGCGCGATTGGCATACGCCAGCAGACGCACCGAGCCAGGATGAACGCCGATCTTATGCTTGTGCTCCAGCTCCAGCACCTGCGCCCAGGCTTTAAAGACATGCGGGTCCAGGGCGACGCCGTTGGAAACATTCGGCACCTGGAAGAACCCGTAGCGCAGGACCCAGTCGTGCAGGTACAGCTCCGCCGCACCGCCCGTGGTGAAGCCCAGCGTATCCGCCGGGTAATCCCACGCGCCATTGGCCATCAGGCTCCAGTTCATGAACTGCGTACGTGCATCATTGGCGTAGGCGTTGCCGTCAAAGATGTCCTTCGCGCTCATGCGGCCCAGCGTGAAGGTGAGGCGGTTCACATGCTGTTTGCCCTTGAGAAAGAGCGCGCTCGAAGGTGCATCTTCCATCTCACTGCCAAAGCCAAAATTCTGCCGGATGAAGGCGCGGGAGGTGTTGCCATTCGGATCGGAGGTGCCTTTGCGGAAGGCTTCACCATTCGGAAAGCCTGCGATGCCCAGCGCATTGCTCATGCCAAAGCCCTGCCACATCAGTTCGTCCAGATGCATCTCCGCACCGCTCCACAGCCGCAGGCCCAGGAACAAGTCCAGCGAGATCATCTGGCGCATTTGCGGAGCCTCATTCAGGCTGTTTACCCCTGAGTAAGGCGCCCTGATTTTCGTGTGCCCCTGCAGCGTGTTGGTGTTCTGCATGTGCACGCTCCAGTTTTCCTCCTCGTCGTCTGCTGCCGCAGCTTCAGCACCCAACGTGGGCGCAAGCAAAGCCGGTGCCTGATGCCCATAGCTACAAGGACAGCAGGCGAGCAGCAGCCAGGAGGCCAAAAGTAGGAATGCGCGCGTTGGAGGGTTCATACACACCACTTCAGGTGGGAGCGCAGGTTTCGGCTGTCTTTCAAACTTAGTCCAGGCTAAGTTTATAAAATTTACGTTAAAATCAAAAGGATGCCATTAGCCCGACCACAGGCATGCAGCCTATGCGACGGCACCGATGGAAGTTGCGACTGTTCACCCCCAGCGTTTCACCTTCACCTCGGGCCAGTTCTCTCCACGGTAACATCGGTTTCGAATGAGATGTGGCCTTTCACATAGCGCACAAAATCGGCGACGGGCATGTAGAAGCGGCCGTGCTCCGTGACGTAGCCGTTGACCGGTCCCGGCCGTCCTTCCGGGCGGTGGGTGGTGCCGTGCGGATTCCACAGCAGAAATGCGTCCTTCTCCCGATCATAGCCCAGCAGCGCATACGCGTGATGCAAGTTCACCCCCGGCGGCGCTGTTTCGCCAAAGGCTTCGATGCCAACGCATACGATGCAGTGATTCGCCCGCGCCGTATGCACCGCCTGGCGGATGGCATCTGCGCTGCCATGGGATCTGAGCTCGATGCGAAAGATCTTGTGGCCGGTCAGTTCCGCCATCGCGAGAGCCGCGCTGCCGCCTCCGGCGACGCTGTCGATGGAAGCGATGCCATTCCCCTTGCCCTCGTTGGCGAGCTCGTTTTTCAGCTTTCGCCCGGTCGCAAGCTCGAGCGCCGTGAGCCAGAGTCCCTCTTTGCCTTCACTGCTGGTGATCGCAATCTGAACGTCCGTGATCCGCGAGTAATGCTCCCTGATGTCGCCGGGGAACTTCACATCAAACGAACCGTCGTCGTAGGTGACGAACTTGTTGCGGACGAACTCTGGATCCCGATGAACCAGCGCGCCCACCGGAGCGAGAAAAAAGCAATCCCCCAAACTGCCCTGGTGAATCGCGTCCAGCGTCGGCGCCCCGGGCGTGAAAAGCACCCGCGTCACACCGGCGATGCGGGCCTTGGCTGCATGGAAATCTTTTTCGAAGTTCGGGGCATTTTTGCCCTGCGGAGGATGCAGCAGAAACTCGAACGACAGCGCGCTGTGCTGGTGCTTGACCAGATACCGGTGCAGCGCTGCAATGGCCGCCGAGGCTTCGGCAGGAATGCCTGCAAGCGGGATCAGTCGATCCACTTCCGCCAGAGTAACTCTGCCATCATGGTCCACATCCCAATACTCAAAATGCTCCCGCACCACCGACTCGAACGAATCACCGGCAGATTTTTCCACAGCCAGACCCAACGCCGGAAGCGTCGCGATCATCAGCAAGAGCAGCAATGGTAACCGGGATCTCCCGTGGGGCCTCATGTTCATGGTTGGTTGAGGTGTTCCGAAGGTGTTCACCCCCGCCAGCAGTTTGGCAAGCCCATTCGAGCCTGCAATGTGCGACAGAATGTTTGAACACCGCGAACGACAAAGCAGGCGACTCCTCAAAAATGGCGCTGATGTGCGCATTGCATGCGGCCTCAAACGGCAGTCCAGTTCCCCATGAACATCCGCCACCTCTCCAGCCTGCTCTGCCTTCTCCTACTTGCCTCCTGCACCACGCCATCGGATTCGGAAACCAAACCGATGGGTGCCAATGTGCTCAGCAAAGACGCCATCCACGCGGCCAAGACCGGCCCGGTCGATTTCGTGACGCACGTGAAGCCGGTGTTGGAAGCGAAATGCGTGATGTGCCACAACCGCAAGGCTCTGCCCGGCCATGGAAGTCTCGAAAACCGCCAGGAGGCAGTGCGCACGGGAGAACTGGGTGCCTACATCCAGCCAGGGCATCCTGAGTACAGCCTGCTCGTGGCCGATGTGAAGACCGCCCATCAAAAGCTCACCGTCATGCCAGCGGTCGGTGAACGATTGACGCCGGATGAAGTCGCGATCCTGACCAAGTGGGTGAAGGAAGGCGCGAAGTGGCCTGCGGGCAAAGCGGGCACTTTGAAGATCATTCGGTGATCAGATTTTCCGATCCCCGGCATTCGCAATTCGTCTTGGCCCCTCGGAGCGGTCATGCTCTACTGAGCGCATGGCAGACCACCGCGCCCTCATTTCGAATCCCGCAGACCTCAAGCCCTCCACCGCCTGGAACGAAACGGTCTGGGCCTACACGAGCGAGGAGGAACTGGTGGATCATACCACCAAGGCCCGCCTCTGCGTGGCCACGCTGCTGCCCTTCAAGGACCAAAAGCCCGACTGGGACGGCTTCACCAAGAGCGTGCGCTGGATGCAGCAGTGCGCCGAGCATTACGGCGTAGAGATGGTCTTCGTGCTCAATGCCGACACCGGTTACATCTTTGATCTCAGCAATGAATTGTATGCGGAAGTGCTGAAGCGCTTCCGCGCGGAGTTCCCGCAGCAGCGTTTCATCGCGGGCGTGACGGCACGCGGCGCGGAAAACGACACCGCCTTCAAAGCCGAGCGCTACTGGCCGCTGCTCGACATCGCGCAGGAGCATGACAACTGCGAGATGATGATCATGACCAGCAAGCTGCTCAACACGCTGGAAAACGAGCCGCGTCGCGATGCCTACTTCCAGATTGCCGAGCATCTCATCCGCCCCGGCCTCGCGCATGCGCTGGAGCCTTCCTTCGTGCCCTGGGCCACGCCGTTTGATCCATGGTTGTTCCATGAGATCGCGCTGCACCCGGCCTACGTTGGTGGCAAAGTCAGCACGCTCGACGAGCCGCACTTCCACTACTGGGCCGCCATGTGCAAAGGCCTGAACCTGCCATTCTCCCCGCACAGCGGAGATGACTACGGCATCGCCACCGCCATCAAGCTCGGCCTGCCCCTGCTCATCGGCGCCGGCGTCAGCGCCTGCCCGCTCATCTGCGCCGCCCGCGACATGTGGCTGCTCGACAGCGTGGCCGACAAGAAATTCAAGACTGGCACCGGCCGCTTTGACACGCGTGTGTATAAACTCTTCGAAGCCTTCCAGTCCTTCGAAGACCTCGTCTTCCGCCTCGACGACCGCATGAGCGCCTCCCCCTACAAACACAGCACCGCCCACGTGCTCCACCAGCTCGGCCTCATCGCGTCCCCCGAAGCCCATCCGGATTGCAAAGATTTGCGGGGTGTGGACGAAGCCCATCGCATGACCGAAGCAATGCGCAGGCCGAAGCGTCTGGCGAAGAAGCTTGGGATTCCGTTGTTTGGGGAGTGAGTTTGTCTTGGCGCTTTCCTTTCTCTGGGGCATGATTTCTCAATTTTCCAACACATGCCCATCAAGAAAGCAGTCAGTCATGAGCCAGAATTATTACCCCATGTTCAGCGGGGTGTAACTCATGCCATCGGCTCTCCAAACTGCGTGGCCCAGCTTCATTATGAAAACCAGGGCGGCCAGCTATTTCTGGGTGATGCCATCGCATGGCTCAAAACCGTGAAGTCCGAGTCGGTGGATCTGGTCTTTGCGGATCCTCCTTACAACATCAAAAAAGCTGATTGGGACGACTTTGGCTCCATGCACGCCTATGTGGCTTGGTCTCGTGATTGGATCACGGAAGCTGCGCGTGTGTTAAAGCCGACCGGCACTATGTACATCTGTGGATTTTCCGAAATTTTGGCAGACGTGAAAGTGGCTACAGCGCACTATTTCCAAGGCTGCCGCTGGCTGGTGTGGCATTACAAAAACAAAGCCAATCTTGGTAAAGACTGGGGCCGTTCCCACGAAAGCATTCTACACTTCCGCAAAAGTAAGAAGTTCACTTCCAACGTGGACGATGTGCGCATTCCGTATGGCGCTCACACACTCAAATACCCCGAACATCCCCAGGCTGAAAGCAGTCAATACGGGAAAGGGCAATCTTCCAAAGATCGTGACGACTGGACGCCACATCCAAATGGCGCGAAGCCTAAGGATGTGATCGAAATCCCCACGACCTGCAATGGCATGGGAGAAAAGACTCCCCATCCGACGCAAAAGCCGGAGGAGCTATTGCGCAAGCTGGTACTGGCCTCCAGCAATGCAGGCGATCTCGTGCTAGATCCCTTTTCAGGTTCGGGAACGACATTGGTTGTGGCCGAGCAACTTGGCCGTCGCTGGCTGGGTTGCGACAGCGCTCCACAGCATAACGAATGGGCGATTGAACGTCTAGAACGTGCCGTGAAGAAACCTGTGCGCGAATGGATCGAGCAGGATCGTCGCAACGCCATGCGGAGGGAAAGCATCCGATGACTCTGAAAAAACTCGTCGCCATCGCCACGGACAAGAACCGCTTCACCAAGCTGGAGCACTTCATCAAGTTTGCTGAGGCGTTTATCGAGTTCGCAGCTACCGGCCTACAAGCCGTGATCGTGTCGAGAAACGAGCCTCAGTACAACTTTTGGCAGTTCAAAAGCGATGGCAGCTACAACGTCAGCCGTCCGATCAATTCCACACTGATGTATTCGGCTGAGGATTGCAGTTCTTCGCTCAGCGCGTTTGTGCCGCTGCTTGCCAGCATTCGTGAATCCGGCATGGACACTCCTACCAACCGTCTGTCCTTGAACAGGACGATTTATTCTTTACAGCAATGCATCGGCATTGCCCTCGACGGCCTGCCGTCTGGCAAGTCAAACACGGCTCGAAAACTCAACGGCGACCTTTTCGAGCGACTCATCCGCTTGGTGCTTGTTCAAGCTGGCGTGCCTTGCACCACGGGCACGGTTAAAATCCCCGTTACCATGGATGGCGAAGTGGCGTTTGAAATGAGTTACCAACATGATCTCATTATCAAGCAAGGCGAACTCGTGAAGGCCATCGGCTCCGTGAAGACGAGCAGCAAAGACCGGCTCGACAAAGTATTCATGGACAAATTTTTGTTCAATCGACTGACTTCAGCGCAAGTACCTCACGTCGCAATCTTCCTCAATGATGTGCAACGAAAAGGAGCAAGTCCGCGTGAGTATGGCGTCAGCGCCACCTTTCTGCCTGGCCACTTCAAGGCATACACGGTGAAGCTGAACCCTTTGGATGGTGTCTATTACTTCGACATCCGCCCCAACATGCGAACCGAACCCATTCTCAAAGATCACATTCGGACCTTTGATCATTTCCTGTTTGGTGATGTGTGGAAATTCCTCGAAAGCGACGGTGTCCAAGCACATATCGCGTGAAACCGGCACCACCGCTTGCGCTGGAAGCATTCAGCTCAACCATCAGAGGCAGGCATCATCTTCAAATGTTTGGCGGTGATAGTTAGCAGACTGGCTGTCGTGTTTGTTTCGATGGTGAATTTTCGATAACCATTTGGCTCAGTCTTCTCGTGTCCCTGGAGGATTGAGTTGGGGCCTTGGAATGCAAGACGAAGTTGCAGGTCAGCGGAGAGGCAATCCTGAAAAACCAGCCTGTGGAGAGCGGTTTTTTGCGAGGCGTAGTCGAGGATATAGTCCACCAGCATCTCAACCTCATAATCGGAGTTGATAAGTGTTTGAACGATCACCGAATCATTCAAATTAAGTTCGGCTATGTCGGATACATCCATTTGATCTGAGTGTGGACAGTCAGTCACTCCCCTCTCAACTCCCGGCAGCAAGAGGCCCCAAAATCGCCTCCATCATCCGCAGCGCCTCGCGATTCGGCTTCACATCATGCACACGGACGATGCGGGCACCATGTTCGCGGGCATAGGCACTCAGCGCAATCGTAGGCCAGAAGCGGTCTTCCATGGCGTCGGAGTGAGTAACACGGGCGATCATGGATTTGCGTGACACGCCGACGAGCAAGGGCCGTTGCGTGGCGAGCTTCGGCAGATTGCTCATGAGGGTGAGGTTATGCTCCAGGGTTTTGCCGAAGCCGAAACCGGGGTCGAGCACGATGCGCTCGGGATCGATGCCTTCGTTTTGGAGCACGCGCAGACGGCTGGCAAAGTAGTCCGCCACGGCAGTAACGACATCGTCGTACTGCGGATGGGCCTGCATGGTCTGCGGCGTGCCGGCCATGTGCATGACGACGAGGCCCGCCTTGGAGTCAGCGGCGACGCGCGGCATGGCGGCATCGCCACGCAAACCGGTGACGTCGTTGATGATGTCCGCCCCGGCATCCAGCGCAGCACGGGCGACAGCAGCCTTCATGGTGTCGATGGAGATGAGCGCCTTGGTCTGCGAGCGCACAGCGCGGATCACGGGCAGCACGCGGCGAAGTTCCTCCGCTTCATCCACGGGTTCAGCCCCTGGACGGGTGGATTCTCCGCCGACGTCGAGAATGTCTGCGCCTTCCGCGAGCAGCGTGAAGGCATGCTCCACGGCGCGGCCCGGATCATTGAAGCGGCCACCATCCGAGAAGCTGTCGGGCGTGACGTTGACAATGCCCATGATGAGACCGCGATGGGTGAGATCGAGATCGTGGTTGCCAAATCGCCAGCGAAACATGGGTGGTGCGGGCGGCTCCGCCCGGTGCCCGATATGTTGAGTGAGTTCAGGATTCCGCCAAGCGGAAAAGTACGCTGAAAAGCAGCGGGTGAGATTGCCCGCACCGTTTTCCCGCTGCATGGTTTGATGATGAAGCTCAACCCGGCCACCCTGCTGCTCATCCTCCTCGCACTTGGAGGTGCGGCGGCATTGTTTCTGGCCGGAGTCAAACCGGCAGCACCGACGGTGATCAGCACACCACCACCGCAGGTCGCAGCGAAGCCAGCAGCCGCTCCGATCGACGTCACCAACAAAACGATGGAAGATCTCAAGAAGCAGATCGTGCTGCTGGAAGGTCAGATCGAGTATCTTCAGGGCCAGAATGACGCGCTGAAAGATGAGAATGCGCAGATGATTCAAAAGCTCGGCACGCTGGGCATGAAGGACGCGCCAAAGATGGTGCCAAAGGACGATGATGCGCCACCCGACTTTGTCGGCATGGGCCTGGAGATGATGAAAATGCGCAAGCTGCATGCGCTGCCCCTGGTGACGACCAACGTGAGCCAGGAGGAAGTGGAAACCGTGATCCTGGCTTGGCTCCGCCGCCAGCAGCCGAATGATGAAGGCAAAAAACTCGCGCACGGTCTCGCGGCGCTAGGCTGGATTCCAGAAGCCATTGATCCCCTGCCCCTGCGCGCCGCACTACTGGCCCGCCAGCTCGGCGGCTGGTATGACGACGAGTCGGAGACGATGTTCACCATTGATCCCTCCACCGCCTCTGGCCCTGCGGTGACTTCGAACGAGCCACTCGGCATCGCCTTCGGCCAGTTGCTGCGCGAATACGGCAGCATCCTGTTTCAGCCCCAGCACGGCCCCATGAAGACCGACATGCGCTTGGCGCGCGATTCCTTGATCGCGGGCGATGCAGCGCTCACACGCTTCCTGCATTCGCTGCAAAATCCCGCCTCCGCCCCTAAAGACGACCTGCCTTCAGAAGACCCGGATCATCCGCTGAACCAGGTGCCCATGCCTGCGTATCTCCGTGATCTTTGCCTGTTCCCTTTCAGCCGGGGTTTTGATTTTGCCCAGACCCTGCACAGCGCCGGCAGTTTCGCCCAGCTCAATGCCGCCTACAGCCGCCCGCCCATCAGCACGGCGGAGGTCATCGAGCCGGAAGTGTATCTCGATCCCGAACGCCCCGCGCCCGTCGAAATCCAGCTTGATGAAGTGAAGCTTAAAAACGTGCTGCCGTATCTGGATGACCGCCTCGGCAAATTCGCCTGCGTGACGGCCCTGCGCGCCTACAACAACGATGAAGACGCCGCACTCGGCGCACGCGGACTGGTTGCCGATCGTCTGCTCGCATGGAAGGCGGATGGCGCTGCCAAGCGCGACCACGCCGCCTGGCAGACCCTGTTCATGGACAAATCCTCCGCCGATGCCTTTTACAAAGCCATGCTGAACTGCCTCAAGCAGCGCTACGAAACCAAGGGCGAAAATGAATTCACCGCGCAGGGCCGGTTTGTCAGCCTGCTGCGCAATCGCGAAGAAGCAGGCGTGGTGTTGATCGAAGCAGCCAGCGAAGAAGCCCGGGCCGCAATGAAACTTTTGATGAAGTGATGACTGCCAAAAATGTTCTCTATTCAGGCCGCGTCCAGGGCGTGGGCTTTCGCTACAGCACCAAACGCATCGCCTCCGGCTTTGATGTGACCGGCTGGGTCAAAAATCTGCCCGATGGCCGCGTGGAGCTGCTGGCACAGGCCCTGGAAGCCGAAGAACTGGAGGCCTTTTTGGAGGACATCCAGCAGAGCAGCCTGGGCTCCCACATCAAGCAATGTGAAGTGAAAGCCATTGCCGCAGAACCCAACTTGCGTGGATTCAGCATTCTGCGTGATTAACTTGTCCCAACCCGTATGAGCGCCACGCCCGCCGTTTCCGTCAACCATCTGACCAAGGTCTTCAAAGGCAGCCTTGGCAAAGGCGCGTTTCGCGCCGTGCATGATGTCTCGCTCACGGTGCAGGCTGGCGAGGTCTATGGCCTCATCGGCCCCAACGGCTCGGGCAAATCCACCACGATGAAGGTCATTCTCGGCCTGCTCAGTCCGACCGCAGGCGATACCAGCATCTTCGGCGTGCCGAGCACGGAAGTGGCCAGCCGCCACAGCGTGGGCTTCCTGCCGGAAAACCCGTATTTCTACAAGCACCTGAACGGCCGCGAGACCCTGCACTTCTATGGCAAACTCTGCGGCATGAGTGGTGCCAAATTGAAGTCCCGCGCGGAGGAGATGCTGGCGCTGACTGGACTCGAAGACGCCGCCACGCGGCGCGTCGGCGGTTATTCCAAAGGCATGCTCCAGCGCCTCGGCCTCGCGCAGGCCTTGATCCATGAGCCGCAGCTTCTCGTGCTCGATGAACCCACCGCTGGCGTGGACCCCGCTGGCTCGCGCATCATCCGCGATCTGATCATCGAGTTCCGCACGCGAGGCATCACCGTGCTGGTGACTTCCCATTTGCTGGAGCAAATGCAGGAGGTGTGCGACCGCGTGGGCATCATGGCGCACGGGCGCATGGTGCGCGAAGGGCGGGTGGATGAACTGATCGCCGTGGAAAATCAAACTGAGATGGTGCTGGAAAACGCCTCCCCGGACCTGCTGGCCAAAATTGATGCCCTGGTGAAAGCCGAAGGCGGCGGCACGCGCCTGCTGCGCAGCGGCCACCCGCGCACCACCCTGGAGCGCCTGTTTCTCGAAGCCACCAACGCCCCCAAAGAACCATGAGCACTGCCTCACCCAGTACGACCGCCGCCAGCGTGGCTCCGGTGCGCTTCTCACCGCAGCGTGTGTGGACGCTCGCCTATGCCACCATGACGCAGCTCATGCGGATGAAGATCCTCCCCTTCCTGCTGCTCTTTTGCGTGCTGGTGGCAGCCATGGGCTTTGGCTTTTCCGTGATCAATCCCGAGCAGCAGCTCAGCCAGTTCAAGACCATGTCCTTGGGCGTGCTGCAGGTTTTCAGCATCGTCTTCGGCATTGTCTCCACCGCTCTGCTGCTGCCGAAAGACCTGGAGGACCGTACTCTTTACACCATCCTGTCCAAGCCGGTGCCGCGCTTTGACTACATCCTTGGCAAACTGCTCGGCGTGCTGATGCTCATCGCCTCCGGCTTGGTCATCATCGATGCCTTGCTGAGTCTGATTTTGTGGATGCAGCAGTCCGTGCTGTTCGACTCCGCCGTGGCCCAGCTTCATAACGAAAAGCAGGACACCCCCGAAGTGGTGGCGCAGATGCGCGAGATCGTGGCGCGGCAGGGCCTGACCTGGAATCTCCACTGGGCGGTGTGGGCCATCTTCCTGAAGGCCGCCGTGGTCACGACCGTGGCCCTGCTGCTCTCCTGCATCGCGAGTTCGACGCTGTTCACCATCGTCATCACCTTCTGCATCACCATCATCGGCCATGGGCATGCGATGATCCGCGAGTTCATCTTCCAGCCCAATCTCGGCAGCACCGCCACGCGCATCGCCACCTTTGTGCTCGCCGCCATCTGCCCCGACCTGGCGCAATTCGACGTCGTGGACAGCGTGGCCAATGGCGAGATCGTGCCCTGGGCCGCAGTCTATGACATGACCGGCATCGCCGCACTCTACATGACGGTGTACCTCTTCGTCACGCATCTGGTCTTTGTGGAGAAAGAACTGTGAATGGATGGCCGCAAAAAGCCGCAAAAAAAAACAAACCAAAAAACCGATCCAACTCTGATTTTTGACTTTTTTGCGCCTCTTTGGGGCCACTCCTCCCAAAAAACGCAATGGCTGTAAAAAGCTGCAAAATCCGAACCAAAAAACCATGAAACGAACCAGAAAAGATCCGGTGTTTGAATTGTGTGATGTCGTGAGAGAAACCGCCTATGCAATACACCGCAACCATGGGCCGGGGCATATGGAGAAAATTTATGAAAATGCGCTCGCCAGCCGACTGCGCAAAAAAGGTCACAAAGTGGAACAGCAAAAACCGATGCAGGTCAGAGATGAGGACGGCACCGTTCTCGGGGACTTTTATGCTGATCTCGTCGTGGATGACCTTCTTATTCTGGAACTTAAAGCCGTCCGAGCCATCGTGAGCGAACATGTCGCGCAGATACTCGGTTACATGAGAAGCTCTCACCAAGAACACGGCCTACTCCTCAATTTTGGCGCAGGTCGCTTCCACATCAGAAAATACGTCCTTTCCGAAGCTCTGGCAGAACTCTGATTTTTTGTCTTTTTTGCGCCTCTTTGCGGCCACCCCTCCCATGAAACGTAAACTCCAGGCTGCCGCTGTACTGCTGGTCTTTGGCTTGCTCAAGCTGCCGCTGGAGCAGCGGGTGACGCATGATCTGCGCACGATGCATCTGGTGGATGAGCCCCTGCATCTGGGTGTGAAGGGAAACATGGGGCAAATGGGCCTGGCGGCAGCTTTTGGTGGTTTGCGCGGGCTGATCGCCACTGTTTTCCAACTGCGCGCCCATGTGGAGTTCACGCGGGTGAACTGGGCCCAGGTGGACAAATACTATGAGTTCGTCACGCAGTTGCAGCCGCGCAATGCCCGCTACTGGGAGGAGGCGTCCTGGCACATGGCCTACAATGCTGCTTCCTATTATTTGTACAATCAAGAGCTGAAGCCGGGACTGCGGGGGAAGTTGTACCATGACTACGTGCAGCGTGGCATCGACATCCTGAACGAAGGTCTCAAGTCCCTGCCGGACAATTCGCGCCTGTGGCAGAAGCTGGGGGAGGTCCACTGGAGCCGCAGCAAGGACTTCAAGGCCGCAGGAGACGCCTACTGGAACTCCTTCCAGCATGGCGGTCTGAACTTCACTGAGCGCTTCGCCGCCTACTCCTATGCGCAGTCAAACGACCCTGCCGCATGGGCCAAGGGCTACGCCGTGTTGAAAAAGCTCTACGACGAGAAGAAGGCCACCCCTGGATTGATCGAATACTTGAAGATGTTGGAGCAAAATCTTCATCTTCCAGCAGCGCAGCGCATCCCTGACGCCAGCCCCGTACGCATGACGCCCGATCCCCAGGCTGGCCCCCTGCGGTGATAGGCTGGCTGCCTAGCCAGTTTGACATGCATCATTTTTGGGTGAAATTTCACATTGTTGCATCCAATGCCCATCAAAATAGACATCCCCCGCAAGTCGATCTACCGCCTGTCGATCTACCAGCGCTGCCTGCAGCGTCTGCGTGAGAACCAGGTGGACACCGTTTCCTCTGCGGCGCTGGCCAAAGCTGCCGGGGTGAAGTCCACCCAGTTGCGTAAAGATCTGGCGTATTTCGGCCAGCTTGGCACTCGTGGCTTGGGCTACAACGTGGACGCGCTCAGCGGCACGATTGGGGATGTGCTGGGGCAGAATAAATTGCAGCCGGTCATCCTCGTCGGCGTGGGTAATCTTGGTTCCGCACTGCTGCGCTACGGTGGCTTCCGCAAGGAGGGCTTTGAAGTCGCGGCGGCTTTTGATCTCGCCCCACGCAAGGTGCCTCAGGTCAGTGTGCCCGTGCTGGCCATGACTGAAATGGCAGAATTCATCCGCCGCCAGAATGTGAAAATGGCCATCCTGACCGTACCCGCTAGCAACGCGCAGTCCGTGGTCAATGATCTCGTTCTCCACGGCATCCAGGCCATCCTGAACTTCTCCCCCACCGTGCTCGATGTGCCAGAGCACGTCGTGGTGAACAGCGTCGATCTGGCCGTGGAGCTGGAGAATCTGAGCTACTTCATCCGGTGAGAATGGTTTGAAGCAAACGTGCTGCGGCATGCGTTGATGTCGGACTCACCCTCAGACCTTCATCATGATCCGACTCCTTGCCGTACTCTTCGCCCTCGTCACCGCCGCCTCTGCGGCGCATCCGTTTCTCTGCTGCGACTACGGCGGCGGCAAGGTCTGTGTAGTGTCTGCCGAGGGCAAAATCGAATGGCAGTGGGACTGCAAAAGCCCGCAGGACTGCTGGAAGCTGCCCAATGGAAACTACCTCTTCTGCTTTGTCAGCGGCGCTTTGGAAGTGACTCCCGACAAGAAAATCGTGTGGGAGTACAAGGCACCGACGGATGTGAAAGTCGAAGTTCATTCCTGCCAGCCACTGCCCGATGGCAATGTGATGATCGTGGAATGCGGCACCAGCCGCATCATTGAGGTGGATCGCGCAGGCAAGATCGCCAAGGAGATCAAGCTGACTGCGGCCCCTGAGATCAAGCTGCACAACCAGTTTCGTGGCACGCGCAAACTCGCCAACGGCCACTATCTCGTCTGCTTCAAAGGCGAAGGCAAAATTGTCGAACTCGATGGCGACGGCAAAGTGCTGCGCCAGATCAAGGTGCCTGGAGATCCGCATGAAGTCGTGCCACTGCCCGAAGGCCACCTACTCATCACCTGCGGCGACGGCCATCAGGTGCGCGAACTCGACGCCAAGGAAAACATCGTCTGGGAACTCGCCGAAAACGACAACCCCGGCTACACCCTGCGCCTCATGGCCGGCTGCCAGCGCCTGCCAAACGGCAACACCGTCTTCTGCGTTTATCTCGGCCATGGCCACATCGGCGAGCAGGCCCAGGTCATCGAAGTCACTCGTGACAAGAAGATCGTCTGGAACGTGGCCGACCACGCCCAGTTCAAGACCATCAATCAGATTATGCTGCTGGACGTGCCCGGAGACGTGACGAAGGGCGAGGTGCTGCGCTGAGGCGTATTAATAACTCCGCGCAAACACCACGCGGCGTGAACTCGGCTTGCCGGTGAGGAAGCATTTCCCTTCCTCGGCAAACTGATCGCCGTGCGGGATGCAGCGGATGGTGACCTTGAGGTCTTTGCTGAGGGTGTCCTCATCATCGCTGCTGCCGGCCCAGTGCATCATGGCAAAGCCGCCTTCGGAATCGTCGGCAAAGAAGGCTTTGAACTCTTCCAGCGTTTCGAGCTTCTTCATGTTCGCATCCCGCAGGGCGGTGGCACGTGCGAGCAGAGCATCCTGAATTTCCTGCAGGCGCTCCGTCACGGACTGAAGGAACTCTTCCTTCGGCACGAACTCCTTGGCCTTCGGTCCCTGATCGCGGCGGCAGACCGCCACGCTGCGGCTGGTGATGTCCCGCGGTCCCATTTCAAGACGCATCGGCACGCCTTTCTTGATCCACTCCCAATTCTTCGCGCCACCTTGGAGATCGCGCTTGTCCACGTGCACGCGCAGCGGTTCACCGGCGAAGGTTTGCAGTCGCAGCGTCTGCGCCAGCGCTTCGCAGGCGGCAATGACTTCATCCCGTGTGTCCGCCTTTGGTGTGACAGGCAGGATGACGATCTGATTCGGTGCCACACGTGGCGGGATGATGACGCCGTCGTCATCGCCATGGGCCATGATGAGCGTGCCGATCATGCGAGTGCTGACGCCCCAGCTCGTAGTGTGGGCCAGCTGGCGTGTGTTGTCGCGGCCAAGGAACTGGATGTTCGCGGCCTTCGCGAAGTTTTGACCGAGGTAGTGCGACGTGCCGGCCTGAATGGCCTTCTTGTCCTGCACCATTGCCTCGACGGTGAAGGTCTGCACGGCACCGGGGAAGCGCTCGCGCTCCGTTTTCTCGCCAGGGATCACCGGAATGGCCAGGTGGTCGCGCATGAAGTCCTCGTACACTTTGTGCATGGTGCGGGTTTCCGCGATGGCCTCCTCGGCGGTTTCATGGGCAGTGTGGCCTTCCTGCCAAAGGAACTCGGCGGTGCGCAGGAACAGGCGCGGGCGCATCTCCCAGCGCATGACGTTGCACCACTGGTTGATGAGCAGCGGCAGATCGCGGTAGCTTTCCACCCAGCGGGCGAAGGCGGCGCCGATGATCGTTTCCGATGTCGGACGAATCACGAAAGGCTCGGCAAGTTCACCTGTGGGGATCATCTTCGTGGTGCCATCGGGCTGCTTCTGCACCTCCAGACGATGATGCGTGACCACGGCGCACTCGGTGGCAAAGCCCTCGGCATGCTGCGCTTCTTTTTCGAGATAGCTCAGGGGGATCAGCAATGGGAAATAGGCGTTCACATGGCCGGTGGCCTTGAATTTCACATCGAGCTGGCGCTGGATGTTTTCCCACAGGCCGTAGCCCCAGGGCTTGATCACCATGCAGCCGCGCACCTCGGAGTTCTCCGCCATGTCGGCGGCACGAACGACCTGCTGGTACCATTCGGGAAAATCTTGGGCGCGTGTGGGGGTGATGGCGGTGGCGTTGCTCATGGGGTGCGCAGGATAGAAGCATTCGGCGGGCGGTCAACGATCTGCTGGTTTCACGTGAGGCACTTCTCGCAAAGCTGGAGGCCCTTGACCATGCTTCTGTCTCCCGTTACTTCCACACCATGGCTGCAAGCAAGACTGGCAGTTTCAAGCGTCCCCACTCTAGGCTGGCACATCTGACATCCTCTCCCGGAGGGAACAGCAAGCAGCACAGCCAGCCCACCCGGTTCACGCTTCCAAGGTCTTCTCATCTCTGCGGTGTCCTCCATCTCTGCCCCCTCAAATTCCGGCCACCCCAATTTCTTCATTGCCCTGCAAGGATCGCGCCGCATAGACTGATGGTCCCGACCTATGCGCTCTCTTCTCTGCCTCGCCGTCCTCTCTTCCGCCGCTTTTGCCGCAGACACGCACAAGCTGACCCGCGTCTATGAAAAGCTCGCCACGGAGCGCCCCATCGCGGTGGTGATCCCGGAGGATGGCAGCGGGCGCGAGTTCCTGGCGCTGCAGCGCGGGCAGATTTTGATCCTGCCGAAAGACGAGCAGGGCGCGGAAGCCAAGACCTTCCTGGATCTCTCCCCGCGTGGCATGGAGGCCAAGGACGGCCTGTTTGAAGAAGGTCTCAACGGCCTGGCCTTCCACCCGAAGTTCAAGGACAACGGCCTCTTCTACCTCTGCTACACGCTGCAGAAGCCCAAGCGCCTCGTCATCACCGAGATGAAGGCGAATGGCGACAAGGCGGACGAAAGCACCGAGCGCTCGCTGCTGGAGATCCCCCTGGTGAACTGGAACCACCACGGCGGCAACATCGTCTTCGGCCCCGACGGCTTCCTCTACATCGGTGTGGGTGACAACTCGAAGCGCAACGGCGAACTGAAGATGTCCCAGCTCAACGCCACGCTCTACGGCAAGATCCTCCGCATCGACGTCAACAGCCGCGAGTACGCCAAGGCCTACGGCATCCCCGCCGACAATCCGTATGCCAGCGGCGTCAACGCCCTGCCGCAGATCTACGCCAACGGCATTCGCAATCCCTGGGGCCTGAGCTTTGACGCCAAAGGCCACCTCTGGTGCGCCGATGTGGGCCAGGACATCTGGGAAGAGATCAACTGGATCACCAACGGCGGCAACTTCGGCTGGAACTTCCGCGAAGGCCCCGCCGCCTTCCCCCTCAACACCGACACGCCGCCCGCCGACGCCAAGTTCATCGAGCCCATCCATGCCTACAACCACGCCGACGGCCTCAGCATCACTGGCGGCATCGTTTACACCGGCAAGGCGCTGCCCGAGCTGCAGGGAGCCTACGTTTATGGCGACTTCATCCTCGGCAAGGTCTGGGCGCTGAAAACCGACGACAGCGGCAAGGAGCTGAGCAATGCGCTGCTCTACACCAGCCCGCAGACACCCGCCACCGACCCCAAGAAGAAACCCACCGTGCTGGTCAAGCCCACCGCCTTCTGCGCCAACGCCGCCGGGGAGCTGCTCGTGCTAGACTGGAACGGCGCCATCTACAAACTGGGCCAATAGCTCCGGGCCAGCCTTGGCCAGGCGACTCCACCACAATTTCACCGTCCATGGACGAATGGTACTATCGGCGCGAAGAGACCAGCTTTGGCCCCATCACTGGTGCCGTTTTGCACAGCCTCATCCGACGGAAACGCGTGCAGGAGGACACGCTCGTCCGCAGGGCTGATCAGACGGAGTGGCAGAGCGCCATCCAGGTGCTGCCGGGCCTGCCTCCGGCGCAAGATTATGACGTACCGCAGCCAGAGTCCCTGGACAACGCACCGCGAGATGACGCCAGCCCGGCGGATGCTGCGGAGAATCCTGCGCCACCAGCGGCAGCCCCGTTGGAGGCTCCAGGTCCCGTGGTCAGACTGCCTTTCACCCTGTGGCTCAGCGTACTGCTGGTCCTGGCAGCCTTCGCGTATGAAATATCCAGCTGCATTTCCGTGGTTTTCATTCACCTGTCCGTGCTTACGGATGCCGCCACATGGCCGGAATGGCTGCGGCTGTTTGCCACGTGGCTGAGCAAGAAGCTGGGCTATCGTCACATGCTGGGCTCCATTGCAGCCACCATGCTCGCCAACGCGCTATGGCAGTGCTTTGCGTTCGATTCATTGAAAAGCTTATATGGCGACATGATCCTCCGCAGCCGCGCTTCGGGGCTTTGGTGGTTCGCCCCCATTGCCAACTTCTTCATGCCGCTGATCTGCCTGCGCGACCTGCGCACTTTCAGCCGTGCCAGGCGTGAATGCCCCAAGCAGCATGCCCCGTTTGGCCCGTTGCTCATCACCATGGAAATCCTGCTGCTGCTGCAGTTGCCCATGAATGTCCTTTCGGCCATGAGCACCCGTACGATCAGAGCAAGCCACATCAGCAGCTACCAGATAGGCATGGTGTTGCTCCGGGACACCATGGGCATCGCCCTCAGCGTCAGCATCGCTCTCGTCATGATCTCCAATTTCCTCCAGCAGAAACGCCTGTACCTGCACTGGAACGACAAAGCCTTCTGGGACAAACCCCGATAAGGCTGCCAAGTCCGGTGCTGCCGTCATGAAGCACCGCAGCTCATGAGATTAAGCGACCAAACGCACATGCTCCGGCAGTGCAGGCAGAGTTTTCAGCGACAGCTCAAAGCTGCCCCCTGAGACCTCCTGAAAACCGGAGGACCGCAGAAATGCCCGCGCCGGCTCGTTACGCGGGCCTGGTGTGTAATGCATGCGCAACACCGCTCCACCAATACCGTGCGCATGACGCGCCACGACATGCAGAATGGCCTGCTCGACCCCACGGCCCAGCGCCCGGCAGCTCACGAACAGCGAGGTGATGGTATAACCCTCCGCCGAGCGGCTGGCGGTCAGGCCGCCAATCAGCCCATAGTCGCCGAAACGGTCACGCGCAGCGACGGCCCAGACCTCCTGGATGGGAGCGAGTGCCCGCAGTTCGGGCAAAGTGTAGCGGCACAGCGCGGTGTTGAACTGGTTGGTCTTCAGCGAGAGCTGCGAGAGGCGCGGCAGTTCCTCGGCAGTGGCCGGGTGGATTTCCACCACCAGATCGAGCGATTTTAGATAGGCCTGCAGATCGCCAGCGGGTTCCCGCTCAGCCTGGCGGGCGGTGTCCTGCTGCTGAAACAAGGCACGTCGGCTATCTTCGGCACTTTCACCGGCTCCGTCAAAGAGCCAGAGCATGCCGAGGGTGTCGGCAAACTGCCGGGCCTCTCCGGGGATGATGGTGACCTCCGGGCAGTACGCCGCGACTTCGAGGCGCTCGGCGTGGTTGTCATCCAAGAACACGAAAGAATCGAGCCCGAGGTTCAACTCGGCGGCCAGTTCGCGCAGATTGGCCGACTTGGGCTGCCAGTTGATGCGCGCAGCGGCGAAGTCTTCCCGGTGCAGCCGCATGCCAGGATTCTCCGCCAGCACGCGCCACACGTCCTCAGGATCATTTTTGCTGACCAGCACGAGCAGCACACCCCGCGCACGCAGTGCGGCCAGCGCCTGCTGCAGCGCTTGAAATTCGGGGGTCACGGTCACGGCGGCCACCCCATCCTCACCGACGACGCCATGCCACAAGGTGCCGTCCGCATCCACGGCGATGACTTTTTTGGCCGGCCGATGGCTGGCACGCACGACACGGGCCAGGGCGATGCCGAGACGCTGATAAACAGCCTGCGAAAACGGCACTCCAGGCGTGGCCGCGTCGGCCAGCGCGGCAGCGTGACCGAGCTGGGTGATGAGCGCGGCAAACTCCAGCACCCGCACACCTGGCACGGCCCTGATTTGTTCACGCCACCAGTCGCGCAGTTCAGCGCAGTCAGGCGGCGGCTGTTCCGGCTGCAGCGGCGGTGGCAGATCGCCCACCAGCAGCAGGCTGGTGGTTTGAGCGGCAAAGGAGCGCAGTGCGCTGAGAAGCGTTGCAGCCTCAACCTGCCCGCCGGGCAGGTCCTCCGGCCGTGTGAGCACCACGTTGATGCCAGTGGTGTTGGCATGAAATAAACTGCCGGGCGTGAGCAGTGTCTGCGCGATCTGATTGAAGCTGGCAAACTGGATTTCCACTTCCAGGCCGAAGGCTCGGCTCCACAGCCGCAGCACCGGAGCCAGGGGCTCCGCCACGAAGCTGGCGGCAACAACGACGGTGACGGTTGGCTGGCTGCCGGCGGCGGGTACCGGCTGCTGGGCCAGTTGCGCCGTGGCCGCGGCAGGCTCCAGCAGCGGGAGGAATTCGGCCGTGGCAACCGCACTGGCTGGCGCGGGCTGCAGGAGCTGACCAATGACGCTCTGCACCGCCGCGACCGAACGCAGGTCAAACGCGGCCTCGGTGCTCAGAGACAGGCCAAAGCGCGCGTGAATGGCTGCGGCGATGGCCATCATGCCGAGCGAATCCCACTCAGGCACCGTGGCACTGCCAGCATCCGCCGTGATGCGCGCCACCGGCACGCCGAGCGCGTCCGCGACAAGTGCCGACACGTCCGCCGGAATATCTCCGGTGTGCACGCGGGTCGGCGCGGCTTGGTTCGCTTCACGGTGGCGGCGGAACACGGCAGGATTGCCACCCCAGACCTGACCGGGCGGGATTTGAGTAAAGGCGGTCACGCGGGAGCAAGGCTCCACCAGCGCATATTCACCCACCGTCACGCCGAGCTCGATCAGCGTGCTGCCGCCGATGTTGCAGCCGGTTTTCAAATGAATGGGGGCAGATTGATAAAGAAACCGGCCATCCGGCAACCGGGTGAAATTGTGGGCGATGAGGCGCGAGTCCTCCCCCAGGACCACATGCGAATCAAGGTAGGTCAGGTCCGGGTCGGTAATGCTGGGAACGGGCATGAGATTCTCCCCCCAATGCACACTGGGCGAATAAGCGCGAAACGCCAGCCAGCGCACGCCATTCAGCCGCATCATGACGTCCATCAGCGGCAGCGATTTGAGCACCACATAGCGCAGGTAAAGACGCTGACTGAGCAGAAAGCCCATGAGCAGGCTCCGGTCGGTGACCTTCTCTTCAAAGCGTCTTGGCTTGAGGGCAAACCGGCTCACCAGCGTGGTCTCCACCACGCAGAAGCCCATGTAGGATACCAGCCAGCCCAAATAAAGTGCAGGTGCCGCCATCAGCCACACCTGCGGTGCAGCGCCCGCCAGCGGCGTGAGGCTGCAAAGCCAGCCAAACAGCACGGAACCGATGAGCGGATAAACCAAGAACTCCAGGCTGGCGGCGAGGAACAGTTTCAAGCCCAACGTGCCGGGTTGATGTGAAGGTGACTCTGACACCCGCCGACTCTACGGCAGATTGCCCAATCTCCACCACAACATTCATGCTTACCGCCCTGGGTTCTGCGCAGCGCACGGGTCATCTGCTTTCGTCGAAGGATCTTAACGATTCCGCTGCGCAAACGGCCAACCCCTCTCACCGGCACCATTCCCCTTTAACTAATGCGCATGCAGCGGACGCCCGTCGATGAGATTGGCGACGTTGTTGGCGAGCATCAGCGTGATGACCAGGGCCACCACCACCCACAGCAATGCCAGCACCGTGGCTTCCACGCAAAACAGCCTGACGGACCGTGCTGGCAAGCACAGCCACAGCCAGCTCAGGAAAGCTAGCAATGCACCATAGAGCAGGAGCAGGGGATAATAAGCGACCAGCACCAAATCGCGCAACCAGAGCGGATACCCGCCGGCATTCGTCCAAAAGCGTTGATCCTCCCGCAGCCACACAAACGGCAACAACAGCCCAGCAATCATCAGGGCCACTGGGTACAAGAGCGGCTTCAACAAAGTGATGGGTTGGCTCTCGTTATTTTCCATTCACACCAAGAAAGCACGCTCACATGACTTGGAAACTGCCTAGTGATAAGGAAGCCCCCATAGCTGCCCCCCACCACGATAAGCCTTCCTTCAGTGCCAGCTTCGCCTGCAAGGGCGAATGAACACCCAGATTGACCTTTTCACCTCATTTCTTGGCTGCCGCCCCTCGGACGAAAGTCTTCGCCCCCATCTTCGTGATTCTGGGCATCATCCCTTGATGATGCCCAAAACCACCCTTTCGCTGAACTTCCCGTGTAACAAACCCAATAAATTGAAACCCACCGTGCTAGTCAAGCCCACTGCCGTCTGCGCCCACAGCACCAGCGAAATACTCGTGCTCGACTGGAACGGAGCCATCTGTACATTGGGCGAATTGCCCGCATGCGATGCCTCCCCACGCCCGTCTCATTTCTCAACAAGCTTCCTTTCTAACCACCCGCTGGACGCAGGTTCGGCAGGCGAAGGCGAATTCGGATGAGGGCCGTGCGGCGCTCGCGGATTTGTGTGATACGTATTACGAGCCGGTCATAGCCTTCCTGCGTTGTGAATTGCGCAATGCTGATGCGGCTCGGGAGATGACGCATGATTTTTTTGCCCAATTGCTCACAGGCGGCGGCATCACTCATGCAGAGCGTGAGCACGGGCGCTTCCGCTCCTACCTGCTGGGTGCGGTGAAACATTTCCTCTCGCATCAGCGCGAAGCCGCGCAGAGTTTGAAACGTGGCGGCAGAGCCATTGCGGTTTCTATGGATGACGATGCCTCCGCTGCACGCACCATTCCTGATGACCGGCAATCCTCACCCGATGCCGCCTTTGACCGCCAGTGGGCGCTCACCATGCTGGCACAGGCGATGGAGGCGCTGCGAACGGATTGCGCCGCCGAGGGTAAAGCGGCATTGTTCGATAACTTGAAGCCCTGGCTCATGGGCGATGCCGCGCATGGGAATCAGGCAGCGCTGGCGGTCTCATGTCGCATGGGAGTTTCCGCACTGAAGATGGCCATTAAGCGGTTCCGGCAGAAGTTTCGCGAGCACATCCAGGCCGAGATCGCGCGCACGCTGGATGATCCCGCGATGATACAGGAGGAAATACGTACACTCATGGCTGCGCTAACCGCTTGAAAAAAACATTGTGACCATTGCTGCCCCCTTCGTCAGTTATCCTTATGAGCGATTCTTCTGCCCTCCCGAATTCCTGCCCACAATGCGGTGCCGCGCTGCCTTCAGATGCCACCGATGGCCTCTGTCCGCGCTGCATTCTCTCCCAAGCCATGAACATGCCATCATCTTCATCAGCGGCACCGTCCGCCCATGGAACACCACCAAGTCCAGAGGAGCTGGCGCCTTATTTTCCGCAATATGAAATTCAGCACATGCTCGGCAGGGGCGGCATGGGCGCGGTCTATTTGGCACGTCAGATCTCGTTGAATCGTCTCGTCGCCATCAAAATTCTTCCTGGCGATCTCGACGACGGATTGAATCAGTTCATCGAGCGCTTCAAAAACGAAGCGCAGGCCATGGCTCAGCTCAATCATCCTGGCATCGTCGCCGTCTATGACTTTGGGCAAACGTCAAACGGACTGCTCTACATCGTCATGGAGTACGTTGAGGGCACGGATGTGCATCACATGGTCGCCCGTGAGGGCCGCATGCACAGCGCACATGCCTTGGCAGTTACAGCCCATGTGTGCGATGCCCTTGCTTACGCCCACTCTCGCGGAATCATTCACCGTGACATCAAGCCTTCCAACATCATGGTCAACAACGATGGTGTGGTGAAAGTCGCAGATTTTGGTCTGGCTAAGATGAACCAAAGCGGCCAGCACGTCGGCCTCACGCAAAGCGGCATGGCGATGGGAACGCCGCATTTCATTGCCCCTGAAGCACTGATTCTTGGCTCAGCGGTGGATCAGCGGGCAGACATCTATGCCGTGGGCGTCATGCTCTACCAGATGCTCACCGGCAAGCTGCCTCAGGGCTTGTTTGAGATGCCCTCTCTGCAGGTGCCCGGTCTCGATCCCCGCTACGACGGCATCGTCGCCAAGGCGCTGCGGGAAGATCGCGAGGTGCGTTACCAAGCGGCGTCTGAACTGCGCCGAGACCTTGACACCATCCTCACTCAGCCAGTGGTAAAAGTCGATGCCGAGCAGCCGCAGGCCTCCGCCACCGTCCCCACACAGACGAGGCGCCAGCGGCCTGTGGGGCAGCCGTATCGCCCACCGCAGCGAAACACTCAGGTGCCAGTTCAGAAGAAAGCATTCAGCTTTGCATGGCTGGCCGCAGGTTTTGTCACACTGGCTGCCATTGCTGGAACAATGTTCATCTTGAGTGGCAACAAGACAGCCCAAATCACACCAGAATATCCTTTCGTTAACTCATTATTGAGACTTGCATAATAGACTGACGTTAAGGCCAAAGTTCGGCCTGGGCGAAGCAGGCGGTGAGGATTCGGTGTCGGCGGCGCATTCTTCGCAGTGCCGCTGTCGCCTGCATGCTGAG
>Ga0164296_1000166_pt1 | contig 84117 bp, 125 predicted proteins | sample GEODES057metaG_FD_113533 | JGI IMG/M metagenome (GOLD analysis project Ga0164296, IMG submission 113533) | Dystrophic lake water microbial communities from Trout Bog Lake, Wisconsin, USA - GEODES057 metaG | ecosystem: Environmental > Aquatic > Freshwater > Lake | place: USA: Trout Bog Lake...
GGCCGCAATCCGACCAGGGCCGCGAAGGCCGGTAGCGCACGCGCCTCACCGGCTTCGAGCTTGCTGAAGGCCTCCACATACTGGCTCAGCGCGACATCATCGTACGTCGCGTCGTCCAGGGGCTCGAACGCTCGCAGGGATTCCTGCTTGCCCCGAAGGAGCAGATCGCCGAGGGGCCGGCCCCGGAAGGCTCCGGCCCGGGCGACGGCGGTCTCGCTGACGCAGATCCGTGTCCCGAACGCCTTGTTGGCGTTCTCAAGCCGGGCGGCGGTGTTGATGGTGTCGCCGTAGGCCGTGTAGTCGAAATAGCGGCCGCCGCCGAAATTGCCCACGATCGCAGGACCGGCATGCACGCCGATCCGCGTCATCCCGAACTCGATGCCGCGGGCGCGCCAGCGGAGCCGGAAGTTCTCGGCGGCCCGGTCCAGGTCCAGCGCGCAGGTGATGGCCCGGGCGGCATGGTCCGGCTGATCCCCGGGGGCCCCGAACAGGACGTGAAGCGCGTCGCCGACGATCTTGGCCACCGTTCCTTCGTGCGCGAAGACGATATCCGTCATCTCGGCGAGGTATCCGTTCAGAACCTCGGCGAGCAACGCCGGATCGAGGCTCTCGACGAGGCTGGTGAAACCCGCGATGTCGGTGAACAGGGTGGCGAGATCGCGCCGATGGCCGCCGAGTTCAAGCCCCGACGCATCCCCGGCCAAGCGCTCCGCGACGTTCGGCGAGAAATAGCGCGCCAAAGAGGCGTGGGCGCGTTCGGCCATCGATTGCCGCCGCCGACCCTCGCGCAGGGCCTCGACATGCCGCAAGGTCCGGCCGATCGTCGTCTCGAGATCCGTGAAGTCGATCGGCTTCATCAGGAAGTCGAAAGCGCCGCGGTTCATCGCGGTGCGGATATTCGCCATGTCGCCGTAGGCTGACACGATGATGGTCGATGGCCGTTCGGCGAGGTCCTGCAGCTTGGCGAGCAGGGTCAACCCGTCCATGCGCGGCATGTTGATGTCGGACACAACGAGGTCGACGTCGTGGTGTTCGGAGAGGCTGTCGAGGGCCTCCTGCCCGTCATGCGCGAACAGGAACGTGACGACGCCTTGGCGGATCTGGCGGCGGAACTTCTGCGTGATCAGGGCTTCGAGATCGGGTTCGTCATCGACGACCAGGATCTTGGCGCTGGGCAGGGTCTCGATCATTCCGCCCCCGCATGCAGAGCGAGGCGCCTGTCGATTTCGGCCCGTAACGCGGGAAAGTCGATGGGCTTCGTGATCAGCCCGACCGCACCGGCCGCCTCGGCGCGCGCCCGGGTCTCTGTATCGCCATAGGCGGTGATCATGATGACCGGAACTTCGGGCCGCGCCGAGCGCACGAGCGGCAGCAACTCCAGCCCCGTCATCCCGGGCATGTTGATGTCGGAGAACATCAGGACCAAGTTCGGCCCGTTCGTGTCCTGAATGCGCTCCAGTGCCTCGGCGGCCGAATGGGCAAACGCCATCTGGAACCGGTGGGCGCGCAGTTCGCGGCGGAATTGCTGCCGGAACAGCTCAGCGACGTCGGGTTCGTCATCGACGACGAGGATCAGGATATTCATCATCGGCTCTTCGGGTCGTGCGCCGACTCGCCCGCCATGGCGGACTCGGCCGTCGCCGCGCCCGTGCGCGGCAGCGTGATCGTGAATTCGGTGAACTGGCCGGGTTCGGTGGCGACATCGACCGATCCGCCATGCTGTTTCACCACAATGTCGTGGCTCAGAGACAGGCCGAGGCCCGTACCCTCGCCGGCCGGCTTGGTGGTGAAGAACGGGTCGAACATCTTCGCCTTGACGCTGTCCGGGATCCCCGTGCCGTTGTCCCGTATCCGAATCTCGATACGTTCGCCCAAGTCGCGGGTCGTCACCGCCAAAGTCGGCGCGTAGCCCGGCTCGGCTCCGTCGACCCGCTTCTCGGTGGCGTAGAATCCGTTGGACATCAGGTTCAGCAGAACGCGCGTGATCTCCTGCGGAAAGAGGTCGGCGATACCGGCCGCCGGGTCAAAGTCGCGCTCCAGGGTTACGTTGAAGCTGGGTTTGGCCGCGCGGGCACCGTGATAGGCGAGATTCAGGCTCTCCTCGACGAGGGCATTGACGTCTACGGGGCGGTGCTCGCCGGATCCGGTGCGCGAGTGCAGCAACATGTTCTTGACGATCGAGTCGGCCCGCTTCCCGTGTTGGACGACCTTATCGAGGTTGCCCCTTAATAGTTCGGCGGTTTCCTCGGCATCCGCACGGGTGTTCGGATCAAGGGATGCCTGTTGCAGCACCTCGAGAAGCTCATCGACGAGTTCCTTGGAGAGGGCCGCAAAGTTGTTCACGAAATTCAGGGGATTCTTGATCTCGTGGGCGATGCCCGCCGTGAGCTGACCCAACGAGGCGAGCTTCTCGGATTGCACGAGACGGCTCTGTGCTTTCTGAAGGTCGTCGAGAGATTTGTTGAGATCGCGGGTCCGTTCCTCGACCTTGGCCTCCAGGGTCTCGTACGATTCCTGGATCCGGCCCGCCATCAGGTTGAACCGGTGCGCGAGCGTCTCGATCTCGTCGCCGGTGCGGATCACGATGCGCTCCGACAGGTCTCCGGCGCCGAACCGCTCTGCCCCGTCCTGCAGCTGGCGAATCGGCACGACCATGCGCCGTGCCAGGAAAGTACCGGCCACCGACGCCAGCAGCACGCCGAGGCCCATCAGCGCGACGGTCTGGATCACCGACTCGACGAGCGGATTCATCGCTTCCCGCAGGGGGAGCTGCACGAACACGATCCAGCCGACCCGGGGGATGGGGGCATGGGCCGCCAGGACAAGGCCGCCGCCGAGGCCGCGCGTGATCTCGTAATCCTGTGGGTTGCCATTTCCGGGCAAGGCCGCCGCGACTTCGGGCAGGCCGGACAGATCCGTGTCGCGCAGGACAAGGCTGAGGTCCGGGTGAGCAATCAGGCGCCCAGTGGCGGTCGTCACGAAGGCGTAGCCGGTTTCCCCGTTTCGGATGCCGCTGACCACATCCCAGATCAGCTTCAGGTTGACCTCCGCGACCGTCACCCCGGGGGCACGGGCCGCATGCGCGACCGCCACGGTCATGTACGGCTCGGAGCCGCGCCGGAAGTAGACCGGGCCGAACCAGACCTTGTCCTTCAACGCTTGCGTGAAGCGCGGCGACGTCGAGAAATCCTTCCCGCTCGCGATGACGTCCGGTTCCAGCCGCGAGACGCGCAGCTGTTCCCGCCCGCTCGGATCGATATAGGCCGCTTCGGTGATCGCGGGTGCCTGCCGCATCAGGCGGATGAAGTCGTAGCGCTGCTGGTCCAGGGGGATGTGGCGCCATTCGGCCCGGGTCGTCCAGCCGATCTGATTCTCGATCTCGGAGACGAAGGCTTCGACGCGCTCGGCGGCGCCCTGTGCCTTCTCGCGCTGCACCGTGATCGCGTTGAGCTTGGCCTCTTGAAAGTTCAGCGACAGGTCGACCGCGCCGTTGATCAGCAGGACGAGGCTCACCAAGCCGACGAAGGCAACCGCGAACTTCCCCGAGAGGGGCAGGCGAAACGGCTTGCGGGGGGAGGCTTCGGGCGAGGTCGTCGTCGGTGACGCCGTCATTCGACGACCTCGTCTGCCTGCGCGAGGAGCGCGGACGAAATGTCGAAGCCCAGGCTGCGGGCGGCGTTGAGATTGATGACGAGGTCGTATTTCGTAGGCGCCTGTATCGGGAGGCTCCCCGGATCGGCGCCGCGGAGGATGCGATCGACATAGACGGCAGCCCGGCGGACGAGTTCGGCCGGGTTGGGCCCGTACGACATCAAACCGCCCCGACGGGCGAACCTCCGGATCGCGAAGAGGGTCGGTATCCGGCCGGCTGCGGTCAGCGCGACGATGCGATCCCCGTGCGCCTCGCTCAGGGTGCCGGGCGCCACGATGAGGCCTGCATTCCCGTGCCGAACGAGATTTGCGACGATCGGATCGATGTCGGCGGCTTTGTTTGCCATCGCGACGGCGGGTTCGATCGCCAGGGAAGCGGCGGTCCCCTTGAACGCCTTCGCGTAGAGGTGACCGTCGCGGGTCGTCGCGCTCGGGGTCAACAGGAGGGTGACCTGTTTGACCGTCGGCACAGCCTCTTGGAGAGCCGCTAGCCACTTTCCGCCGAGGGACGTTTCGTACAGGGTGAAGCCCGTGACAGTACCGCCCGGTCGACCGAGGTTGGCGATAAGACCGGAGCCGGCCGGATCGGAAGCTCCGACGAAAACCAGCGGGATCGTGTGCGATAATGGGGTCACCGCACGGAGCTGCGCGTCGAGATACGTGAAGATCACCTTCGGCTGAGAACGAATCACCTCGGCGGCCAGCGCGCGCGTGCGCGCATTGTCGGCTCCACCCCAGCGATGCTGGATCGGGATCTCCCTCTGACCACACGCGAGCAGAGCTGCGTCGAATCCTGCCGACAGCGCTTGGCCCTCCGCGTCGTTTTCTCGGAATGGCCAGAGCGCTGCCACGCCGGTCAGGGACTGAGCCCAGGCCGCGAACGGGTGCGCAGCCAGGAGGGATGGCAACCCGGCAATCACGGTTCTGCGCCTCATTCGATCCCCGATCCCCGGCTGCTGCCCCGGCACCCCGTCCCTGGGACCGGGCTGAACGCGTACAGCGCGAACCAAATGCCCGGGACGTAGCTTAGTTTAAGCTCAGCTATAAGACCACGCCGGGGTCGGCGCATCGCTGTTAAAACGATAGCCGCATTCCGCCGACGATGTTGCGTGGTGCGCCTGCAAACACGGAACCGGTCGTGTTCGCCAAAACGGAAGCGTTGTTCTGGATGCCGGTCGTGCCGCTAATTGAATTCGCCAAATTCTGGGCTGAACCGATGTATGTCGCGTCGAATAGGTTGCGAACTTCGATATAGACGCTGAAACGTTTGGCGTATCCACCGGTCAATTCGGTGGCGTAGTGCAGATTGGCATTGACGACGATGTATCCCGGCGCTTTCAGCTGGTTGGCATTGTCGAGGTAGAAATCGCCCTGCGCCACGGTTTCCACGAAGGCCCCTAGGCCGGCTAGAGGGCCGGTCGGGACATCGTAGCCGACCCGCGCCAGGAGCTGGTGGGCGGGAACCCCGGGAATGTGGTTACCCGCGCGATCGAACCGTCGCGTCAGGCTGCCGGCGCTCAGCTGCTCGGTGTAGCGGGTGTAAATCTGGTCATCAAAGCCGTAGGCGAGCGTCCCGCGCCAGCCGGGTGCGAAGGCCCAGTCGGCGCCGACCTCGATGCCGCGATGCTCGGAGGCGGGCGCGTTGAAGGTGTAGGTCTGCAGGCCGGCCCCGGGCGATTGCGAAACCAGCTCGTTGCGGAAGAACTCGTAGAAGCCGGTCACGCTAGGGCGCAGTGTCTCGGTCGGCGTCCAGTCGAGTCCGAGATCGAAGCCGAGGTTCTCCTGGGTCTGAAGCTGGGTGTTGTTGCCGGGGAGGCCGGCCGGCGTCACGAACAGGTTCGACGCTGCGGGCGTCGCGTAGCCGGTCGCGACCCGTCCACGCAGCGCCCAGGTTTCGTCCGGCCGGTAGACCAGCGCCAGCTCGGGAGCGACATTGAGGAACGACCGGTCGGCATCCGCCAGGGCCCGGGTCGTTCCGCTCGCCGTGTAGCTGTAGGCGAGGTTGCGACCGGTGATGGTGGTGTTTTCGGCGCTGACGCCGAGGACACCGGTCAACCGCTCGGAGAGAGCGAGTTCGAGCCGCGCCCGACCGCCGAAGTTCGACTGTGCGGCTTCTTGATCGCCGATCAGCGCTCCAAGCCTCGGGCCGAGATAGGGCGCACGGTTGTAAGTCGCGATGTGGTTGTCGATCGTGTTGTAAGCCAGCGCCACATAGCCGGTCGCGGGCAGGCCGAACAGGTCACCCTTGCGGGTGAGGTCGGTCAGGAAGTTCCAGGACGGATATGATCCCTGCGACGACGTCAGGTAGAAGGGCTGGTTGAAGTTGCGCTCGTCGAAGCCGAGTTGCGTGCGCCACGTGGTGAAGGCGTCGAGATCGTGTTCCCAGCGCGCCGCGACGACGGTCCGGCGGTCGTTGCGCCCAAATCCGCCCTCGTCGGCGGTGACCGGCACGGTGGCCCCGAAGGCGCCGTTGCGGAACAGGTTGAAGGTCGTGCAGCCCGGCGCCGCAAGGGCCGCCGCCGTGCAGCCCCGCTGGTACGGGTTGATCCGGTACTGCGCCAGCGACGATCGGGACGGGATGTTGGCGTCGAGGGTGTTGTTGATCACCTTGAGGGTGAAGCGATTGTCCGGCGTCGGCGTGTAGCTCGCCAGCAGGTTGATGGTCTGCGTGTCGTAGCTCGCGTGGTCCTGATAACCGTTGGCGCGCACATCGCTCGCGAACAGGCTGATCTCGAACGGACCGCTGACGCCGCCGACCGTGAAATAATTGCTGAGATAGCCGAAGCTGCCGGCATCGACTCCGATCTCGTAGCCGTCGATCTCCCGGCCGGTGCGGGTGCGGAACGCGATGGCACCACCGGTGGCGTAATTGCCGAACAGGGGCGATTGCGGCCCGCGGAACACGTCGATGCGGCTATAGGCGTGCGGATCGGTGAGGTCGAAGCGTGAGGCGCCGTCCGGTTGCGTCAGGATGAAGCCGTCCTCCAGCACCACGGTGTTCTTGATCACGCCGGTGGAGCGGGCGTTGTTGCCACGGATGGAGATGATCACGTCGCGGCCGCCATTGCCCTGGCGCACGCTGACGCCCGGGCTGTTGACCAGCACGGAGCCGATGCTGGTCGCCGGCCTGTCCGCGATGGTGTTGGCGCGGCCGATGGCCGTGACGACCTCACCGGCCGGGTGCTCGATGACCGCTGGCGCCGAGCCCGGCGGTGCCGCCACGCCGAAGGCGGGGGGCGCGACCTGTCCGGCGGCGGGAGCGGCCTCGCCTTCGACGGAGAGTTCCTCCAGCGTCACGGAGGTTTCCCCCAGGGCGGGGAGGGGGCTGCCGGCCAGCAGCAAGGCGACAGTGCCGCGGCGTAGGGCGGCCGAGTCGATGGACATGGCGTGAACTCGTCTGATCGGAGGGGGCTTCGGCCAGCGGGGCGGCCGCGTGCGGTTGGGGTGCGATCAGGCGGCGATGGGCGGTGCCCGCGGACGGGCGGCGATGCGATTTGCGCGCACGGAGTGCGCTGGCGGTGGGATCGGCCACGCGACGACGTGCCAGCGCAGGCTGCGCGCGCTCTCCGGCGCGAGCGGCACCGGGGGCGGCGCGAGACCGGCACGGCAGAGCTGGCACAGGGCACAGCTCGGCGCGGCCGGCGCCGATTGCGCGTCCGGAGCACCGGCCTCGGCGCGATCCGGCGCGTGCCCGCACAGGATCGCGCCGGGCAGGCCCTCGGGCCCGGACAGCATCAGCCGGAGTGCTCCGACCGGTGCCAGCGCCTGGACCCAGAGGGCAAGGGCGATCAGCGCGACGCCGAGGACACCCGTTGACCGGTGGATGAGGCCGAATGTGAGGGGCGGCACGGGCATCGAGCCCGCTTGAACGGCTTCAGGCCACCACCCGTCGTCGCAGGTGCTGCGCGGCGCGGTCGAGTCCGAGCATGATCAGGATTGCGAGACCGGTCAGCGGGAACAGGGCGCCGAGAGCCAGGATCAGGACGGTGACCGTCACGGCCGTGCGACAATCCTGTGGCCAGGGCGGGACCCCGAGCCCGCCCGCGGGGCGGCGCTTCCACCACATCGTCCCGGCGGTGACGGCGAGCAGGATCGTCCCGAGGCAGAAGGCCAGCATGGCGAACTGATTCGCGCGGCCCCAATGCTCGCCCTTGTGGATCCCGATCCCGTATTGGATGGCTTGGCCGACCGGGCCGAGATCGGCGAATCGCACATCGAGCAGCGGTGCCCCGGTATATTGGTCGAGGGCGATCACCCGCTGGCGGGCGACGTCGCGGGGGTAGACCGAGGCGGCGTAGACCCCGTCGGCCCCGACCGGCAGGGACAGCTCGTAGCCCCGGGGCATCCCGCTGCGCGCCAGGATCCCGGCGGCCCGGTCGATCCCGATCGTCTCCGCCGCCGGGGCCGCGGGCCCGGAGCGGGGGACCGGAGCGTCCTGCAGGGTCCAGCCCGGATCGGTGAGCCGGTCGCGCAGCGGGACGGTCGAGACCGAGCGGTGCGCCCAGAGGGCGGCGGGCTGGCCGAGGCCGGCGGCATTCGACCACGTGCGCAACTGCTGGCCCCACCAGATCGACCAGGGCAGGCCGGTGAGCGCCAGGAACAACAGTCCGGCCCCCGCGAGGAAGCCGGTCACGGCGTGGAGGTCGCGCCACCAGACCCGGCGCCGGGGCGTCCCGCGCAGGCTGATCACGCCACCGCTCCGGCCGCGGGGCCACCACAGATACACACCCGTCACGACAAGGATGATGGCGAAGCCCGCCACCACCTCGATCAGCGCGTTCGCCAGGGGTCCGAGATAGGCGAGGCTGTGCAGCCCGCGGATGACCGCCATGACCTCCTGGTCCCGGCGCACGCGATCCAGCACGGTACCGGTATAGGGGTCGAGGTAGACCAGTATCTTGTGCTCGCCCTCGGCCATGGTGACCACGGCGGAATGCTCGGGCGTCGCCGGATCGGTATAAGTGATCGGCGCCCCGTCCGGCACGGCCTGGCCGGCGTTGAAGATCAGGCGATCCAGGCCCAGGGGCGGCATCGCGCGGACGGGCACGCGCGTCCGGTAGGCGAACAGGCTGCCGTTGATCTCGTCCTTGAACAGGTAAATCGATCCCGTGGCCGAGAGGGTGATCAGGAACGGCAGGCACAGCAGGCCCGCGTAGAAGTGCCACCGCCACACGGCCCGATAGACGGCCTCGGTGGCGGCGCGCAGCGCGCCGGCCGCCCCGTAGACGGGGGCGCTGCCGGTCAGGAGGAATGACATGGAATGGGTCCGGAACTGAGCGATCGGGAACGGGATCGTCAGGCTGCGGGCGGACCTCGAGCGCTGCCGGGGCGCGGTGGCGGGCCGGTTCTCAGGATTTCGGCTTCGGGCCGCCAGACGAGCTGCGTCGCCGCGGGGGCGGGCAGGGACACGCCGGTCGATGGGGTATCTGGCAGCGTCAGGGCGCCGGCCTGCACCAGCGTGCAGCAGGCGTGCACATGGACGGGCACGGCTGGCACACCGGGATCGCCCGCCGCATGCTCGGCACAGAGCACCGTTCCGGATCCCGGGAGCAGGCGCGCCGGCGCGGCGAAGCCCAGGAAGGCCTGGATTAGCAGCGCGTAGAGCGCGATCACACTCATGATCGCGCGGCCTTCGACCATTCGGAGCGGGCGCCTGCGCATCCGGCGATCTAGGCGGCGGTGCCGCCACCCGTCAATGCGGCACCAGACTGGAGATCGTCCCGGTACCGGGTCCCGGCGTGCCGTTAAGGCATGATCGGCGGGTGGTAGGTCAGCGTGAAAGCGAGCGCCCAGAGCAGGAACAGAACCAGCGGCAGGTGCACGATCAGCTGCAGGAAGCTGAAACCGACGATGTCGCGCGCCTTCAGGCCGAGGATACCAACCAACGGCAGCATCCAGAACGGGTTGATCAGGTTCGGCAGCGCCTCGGCGGCGTTGTAGATCATCACCGCCCAGCCGAGATGAACCTTCAGTTCGTTGGCGGCCTGCAGGACATAGGGCGCCTCCAAGAGCCACTTGCCGCCGCCCGAGGGCACAAAGAAGCCGAGAATCGCCGAATAGACGCCCATCGTCAGCGGGAAGGTGCCGGTGGTGTTGAGGCTGACGAAAGCGTGGGTGATGGCGTCGGACGCGGAGGCGCCGGCGGCGTTCTTCGGGCCGGTCAGCATGCCGCTGATCGCGGCGTAGAGCGGGTACTGGATCAGGATCCCGGCGGTGGCCGGCACGGACTTCGCGACCGCAACGAGGAAGCGCTTCGGCCGCCAGTGCAGCAGCAGGCCGAGGGTGAGGAACAGCAGGTTGTAAGTGTTGAGGTTCGAAATCGCCACGATCCACGATTGGCGGGCGAATTCCTGCACGATCCAGCCGCCGGCGATGACCACGAGGAGGATCGTGAGGATCGGCGAGTGCTCCAGCCACTCGCCGGGCTGGCGGGCAGGCGGAATGTCGTTCGTCTCCCGGGCGACGTCGACGCCGAGCGTGTCGGCGGTGACGGCCGTCTCGCGGCGCGGCGCGGAGGCGTACGCGATGGCGATTGAGACGACGAACAGGATCGCGGCGACCAGCATCGATTGCCACAGGAAGATGGTCTCGCTGAACGGGATGACGCCCGAGATGGCGAGGAGGTTCTTAGTCAGGCTCGCCGGGTTCGCCTGGAGCTGCGCCGCCGAGGAGCTGAGCCCCAACGCCCAGGTCGCGCCGAGCCCGAGATAGGCGGCCGCGCCTGCGGCCCGGTAATCCATGCGCAGGTCCGTGCGGCGGGCGAGCGCCCGCACCAGCAGGCCGCCGAAAATCAGGCTGAGGCCCCAGCTGATGAAGGAGGAGATCATCGTGGCGCCCGCTACGAACGCGACCGCGCCTCGTCCGGTCTTCGGGACCTGGGCGAGCCGCTCGATCAAAGCCTGGACGGGCGGCGACGTGGCCACGACGTAGCCGCCGATGGTGACAAAGGCCATCTGCATGGTGAAGGGGATCAGGCTCCAGAAGCCGTCCCCGAAGCTTTTCGCGATTGCGGCCGGCTGAGCGCCGTTGGCGAGGGCACCCAGCGCGACGATCACCACCGCGATGGCGACGAAGATGAACGCGTCCGGAAACCAGCGCTCCGCCCAATTCGTGAAGCGCACCCCGAGCCGTTCCAGGGAGCCCGCGGAGCCGTCGCTGCCGGGATCCGCCGCGGCAGCGCTGCCCTTGCGGATGGGGTTGGCCGGAACGGTCGCCATCAAATTCCTCCGAGACCGACTCTAGCGGTCGGTCGCGGGAGGCAGGATGGCGCTGGCCGGAACGAACTCAAGTCGAAAACTGACGCGGGAGCGTAACAGCTTGGTGGAACTGTGAGCCGCGATTTCGGAACAAGACTCAAAGTTCCACCCGCGCTCTGCGCGAGGAGCCGTTATATTGCTCATTGCCGCTTCAAGCCCGTCAATCGCCGCCGATCCGTGGCTGGGCCGAGCCTTGACGTATCGGCAGCGGCGTTCTGCAGACCGGCAATGTGTGCTGCGATGGTCGATGCGATGTGAGGGCGTCTGCACTCCTTTGAATGTCCAGGATCAACGCGACACCCTCCATGACCCGTCATGGACCCGTCTTTCGCGTCGTCAAACATCCGCGCGTCTCAATTGATGGCGCTCGCCATTCCTGACCGGTTGTTCACCCAAGGCTTCGCCGTATCTCAAGTCGCTATCGATTTCGGGAGCTTTTCACGCCTGCTATGCGGGCAACCTCGGGCAGCTTCGTCTCAGACGGCGCCCGGTTCAGCGCGCGGGTCTGTCCGATCAGTGTCGGGAAAGTCGTGACATCCTTCGGCAGCGTCGAAGCCGCTGCCCAGACCCTGTCCGGCGTCCATGTGATCGGTCGGAGCGTGCCGTGACGCATGCCGGAGATCACGGGACGAACGTTGTCCCTGTGGGTCGCGGGTCTAGAGCCGAGCGAAAGCAAGTCAGTTCTTATGCCGAAGGTTTCCGTCTGCCGCTGCCAAACTGAGGTGCGGAAGCGACGGCCGCGGCGACATGGTCGCCTGCGTTAGCTATCGGTCGCGAAACGCTGGAAGGGTGGCTGGGGGACCTGGATTCGAACCAGGACTAGAGGAGTCAGAGTCCACCGTTCTACCGTTAAACTATCCCCCAATCGGCCAGAGGCCGGGTCCTACCGTCCCGTTGACGGCTTGGACCAGCTGCGCTGCTGTCAGCGGCGTCAGGCGTGGGCGGTGAGATAGGCGGATTGATCTCTCAGGTCAACCGGTTGTTCGCCGGTTGACGCGGGATCGGCCGCGGCCGTAACCCTGGGGTCGCGGATGCCGTTGGGAAGGGTGGCCGAGTGGTTTAAGGCAGCGGTCTTGAAAACCGCCGTGGGGGCAACTCTACCGTGGGTTCGAATCCCACCCCTTCCGCCAGCATGCGTTGTTTTTGCTGGGAAATTTCGCGCCGAGCCCGTTCTGCCCCACCATCTGCCCCACCAGCTGACGGGAATCGATGGCCAAAGAGATCCCCTCCGTCGCCGACCTGCGCCGCAAGTCCGAGGTGTCGGACGACGAGATCGAGGCTGCGACCGCGGCCTACCTCGCGGACGCATCAGCCAAGCCCTTCGCCTTCAAGTCCGGACACACCATCGACGTCGCCAAGGCGATCGAGATGCACCCGCAGGCCAAGAAGCTCCTGGCCGACAAAGCGACCACGCCCGGCCTGCGCCGCACGATGGTGCGAACTGCTGTCATCCTGGGCTTCCCGGTCCAGGGATGAGCGCGCGCATCGCCCTGGATGCTGATCGGCGGCACTGGTTCTACGACAATAAAGGGTTGGTGGCGCTGTTCTGCCTGCTGTCGGTGATCGCGATCTTTTGGCAGGTCAGTGTCTTCGAGGGCTTCGAGCCGATCTTCAAGTGCGGCAGCCGCGAAGGAATCGATGAGGAGGTCTTCTCATCCGGGATGCGGGCGTGCATGGCCGAGGCGGGCTCGCAGGCGGCGCAGGCCCGCTGCATCCACGTCGTCTATGTCCTGGCGTGTACCGACGAGAAATGGCGTTGAGCAGTCCTGAGACTGACGTGCATCGCGAGCAGCTGCGCGAGCGCCTAGTGGTGCGCATGGGCGGCTTCATCCAGGGCATAGGTCTGAGCGTCGAGGAAGCGCGGGAGATTGTCGAGCGCGCGGTCGCTGACGACCCCGCAGCGGCCCCCGCCGACATCGAGGCGAAGGCGCGCGCCTGGATGCTGATCGCGCTGGCTTAAAGGTCTTTCTGGTGGGCCAGGCAAAGAGATGACGGAGCAGCGCCATGACGCCAGCCGAGTACGTCCAGGTGGTCGTGCTGCCGACGGTGCGAGAGTTCATGGCGAAGCCCGACGATCGACGGCTGGTGTACCTTTCAGCGATCGCTGCTTTCCACGTTTCTGACTACCTGCTGCGCGCCGCCCCGGCATCAACCAAGCCTGAAGTCGAGCTCAAGCGTATCCGCGATGTCCTGCGGTCGGATCTGACATTCTGGTACGATGCGATCGAGGGCATGGCGAACGGCGCCAAGCACTGCGGCAGAGATCGCAACCGCGGTGCGCCGTTCATGCCCGGCGATGAGGAATACGTGCCGCCGTTCGGTTTCGGTGAAGGATTTGGCGGGTTCGGTCAGGGGCGCTGGGACAGGCCCGGTCTCCTCGTGCCAGCTGGGGGCGGACAGATTTTCGTCGACAATGCCTTAAGCTATTTCCTGTTGGCCTGCGCGCGACACTTCCCTGATCACATCCCGGATATCCAACCTTCGGATTGGGACCCAAAGTTCAGGCCGGTTGGCTAATACATGATTGGCAACGGCATCGACCCCGTCCTAGACGCCGTCGCCGCGCTGCGGGCCGTCGGCGTTGTCGTGTTGCCGATCGGCGACGCGTTGGCGCGCTGGCCGATCGGCTGCTTCACCTTCTCCGACGCCGCGCTGCTGCGGCTGGCCGAGAGCCGTGGGCTCGTTCAGGCGTCGTAGCGAAGCCGATGCCGGAGCAGCCTTCACCCCGGGGGGCGCGGCCGCGTCGGGACATCCGGCCGCGCGTGCTGGCGGCCCTCACGCCCGAACCGTCGACCGCTACCGAGATCGCCGAGCGTGCCGGGCTGCCGGGTCGAGAGCGGACACTGCATGCGAGCCGCGCGCTGGTGAGGCTCGCGGCGGATGGGCTCGCCGTCAGGAGCGGGACGCCGCAGGTGCCGCGCTGGAGTTCAGCTGCGGCCGCTCCCGCTTCTGGATGATCCGCGCCCGGTCCCGAAGGGTAACCTCGTGCGCTGGCCATTCCAGGCAGGCCGCATCGAACGCGGCGATCGCCACACGCAGCGGGTAGATCGTGGCGAGATGCAGCTCGATGCATCCGCCGGTCGGCTTCCAAATTTCGATGGTGTAGGGGACGCCCGGCGGCACGGGCGGAACCTGCTTCACGGGCTGCGGCAGAGTGATCGCGGCAAGGCAGAGGTGCTCGTACTTCCGCGCGGGCGCCGCCCCGGGCGAACGCTGGTAGCGGCATGAGGCCGTCAGATGCCGCAGGAGGTCGGTCGTCGAAATGTCAGGCCCGAACCGCTCGATGAGGCTGGCGATGCTGTAGCGGCCCGAGCGCTTGCAGGATGCGCAATCGACCCATACTCGACCGGGTTGCACATCACCCAGGCGCCCCATTCTGGTGCTCCCCGCTTGCGAACAAGTGTGGAACAAACCTGATGCAGTAGGAGTGTTCAACCGGTGAGGGCGAGGGTGGCTGAAATCGCGGTGGAGCGGTGTGGATGACGCGGCAAACCGTGTGTGAGATCAGGCGCTTGCTCTGCCCCAACGCCCGTCATTCGAGGGTGTCATGACCGATGCGCAGAAGGCCTACCTTCAGGCGCTGGTCGATGTGCGATCATGGCATCGGTGGCAGATTGGCCAGAGCGTTGGTGATGCCCGGACCATGCAGGCGCACGAGATGGCGGTCGCATGGCTCGACCAGCTGATCGCCACGAAGAAGCAGCACGCGATCGAGGATGAGGAAGATCGGCGTGCCAGCCGTGCGAACACCCAGCCAGGCACGCGGGGCACATGACCTTCAGATGACGTCAGCAGCCGATGCAGACGTGCGGATCCCACTTCGGCAGGGGCTTGAGCGGCGGCAGCGGCCTGACCACCGGAGCGCTGGCGGTCACAGTTTGCTCAGGCAGAGTGACCACAGCTGTCTCGCGACCCACCGCACTGATCGGTTCGGCCGCGAGGGACGTCGACGTATCGATGCTACCCGTCTGCTCGGGGTCGGAAGCATGCGCGGCGCAGAAGCTCAGCGAGGCGGCGATAGCTGCGATGATCAGGCGGCGGGTGTTCATGGCTCTGCTCCGCCGGCACAACGTGGCATCAGAGGTCGGGTTCGGGTGCGCGCGATGCAAAAACAGCGCACCCCCACGAGCTCGTAAATACGCCAGTATCGTCTTCGTCGAGCGGACCGATTAGGGCCCAAGCATGCGGCCGAGGGATTAGGGGCAGCATCAGCGTGCCCGCCCAGCGAACTCCCAAATCGGTACGCCCGACGCCTGACCCCTCAGCGGCCGGTAGCCCGACGTCTGTGCGAACGCCACGCGATCGGCATGGACCGCCTGGACCGAGCCCGAACCTAGCATCAGGACGCCGCAGGAATCCACGCGTAGCGTGCCGCTCGTCGGATGCACGCCGAACAGCTCGGGCGCGGTCCAGCAAAGCCGGTGCGCCTCGGCGCCGTGCTGGTCGAGGAAGGCCAGCGCGTTCCCTCGCATCACCTTCCACTTGGCCGGAGCGAGCCTACCGGCACGGCGAGGCGTGCTCGGACAGGCGCTCGATCTGGTCGCGCCAGGAGGCGGCGGTGGGCGGGAGGTCGGGCATGGCTACCTGTCTACCGTTCATCGGGCGGCGAGCGCAGACGCGCGCTTCAGGCCGCTTTGGTCCCGATCAAGAAGTTGCCGGAGGCCAGCTCGGAAATTGCGGCCTCATCCAAAGCATTCAGAAACCGCCACCACGTATCACCTTGACGATCAAGCGCGATGAGATCGCGTGCTGACATGCTCAAGAACTCTTGGCGCAATGCGCCGTCCGGCAGGCGCGCGGCTAACGCTCCGAGGATCCACTGGACTGTATAGGCCGGTGTTTGGTTGACCTCGGTCGTGCATGCTTCAACGACAAAGCCCGCATCTTCAAATACACTCGTGAGACCCTCACGCGTGGCGTTGAAAAAATGAGACGGGTACCCGTGGACAGGCTGCAGGAAAGGCCAATCGATAAAGACTTTTCCGCCTGGTTTCAGCATACGCCGCATTTCTGACACGACTTGCCAGGGCTTTCGGGTGTGTTCAAGAACTGCAAAGCATCCGATGCCATCGAGGGCGCTGTCTCTGATAGGATACAAGCAGTTTGGTTCGACGATCAAATCCGCAGATCGGGACTTGTAAACTTCAACATATAAGCAATTGTCGAACGTGCGCTTGCGATATCCGCACCCCAGGTCGAGATATAGTTTGCCCGGGTTCAGCGCCAATTCGTGTTCCCAGGAGCTATACGCATCATTTGCGCTTTCGCAGGCATAATCGCTTAATTCATGATAGCTCTCTGAAGTTACGATGGGAAATTTTGCGCTGGGGTGATTATCGTAGGGTGCAATCAACAATGACCGAAACCGGTAGTATTTATTCTGACGGTCGGACGGATACCCCACATACTGCCGTCTATCTTCTGTTCGGCCGTGCAGTTCAAAATGCGCGCGAGCCGAAAAACCAGCTTCAGCGACATCCGGATTAGCGGCAAGATAACCTGCTGCGCTGAAATTTTCTTCCGTCGGAATTTCCGTTTCTTGCACTGTGGTCATCGCCGGCAACCAAATGCGAAACTCGACCATGCTCATTTTGCAAAAGAGCACGGTATTGCTTCGTGATTACCCCCGACGCGAGCTTGTGCAATCAAGTAGTAAACAGGGTATTAAAATCAACCAAAAATTGTAGTGGGGCCTTCGTTGGGCAGATCCATCCCGTTGCAAGCCTGAGAAATTCCAGCTTGATCAGGGCTTTCGCGTGCAGCGCTACATGGGCGTTCGATGCGCTGGAGATCACTCTGGCCAGTCAGACGGTGCGCGACGCAGATCCGAATGTTTGGTAGCCAGCAGGAGCTCCACCCGCTCGGCCCCGCCCCGATCTGCTCACGGGGCGGGGGAGCGTCCGATCTCACCAGCGTGTGCGCCGAGCCGATACGCAACGCGGCTCGGGGCCAAGATGCAAGACGGATGTTACCGCACCGTCCCCGCGCGCAGATCGTCGCCGTTCCAGGCCGGGACCGGCGGTATCAGCGGAACCACCGGCATACTGGCGACCAGCAACGCGATCATGGCAGCGCGTGAGCTCAGCATGATCGCGGGCGGTTCGCCGGTGATGGTTCGCCAAGCTGCGACGAAAGCTTCGGCGGGCATGGAGGCCAGCGTGTCGATCGAGTGAATGGGGTAATCCGCAGTGCCAGGCGCGGGCGTGTCCATGCATCTCCAACAGGCTCAGATTGCTTTGTGCCGTGACGCTTTCCCAAGAAGATGAATCAGGCGTTCCGGCTCGCGCAAAAAAGCCCGCCGCGGCGAACCGGGCGGGCTGAGTTTCCATCGGGGTTTCGAAGGTTGCACCGTAGCTGAGCCTAATACCGATTCGCGTCCCTCGTTTGGATGAGGCGAACGCGCACGAAAAGACCCGCCGCGGCAGTGAGCCGGACGGGCCTTCCCGGATAAAGCCTTCAGAGGGATCAGTCGGCCGAATCCAGACGACAAGGATACCTCGGATAGGACCGATGAAAAGCCCCGGGCGGCTGAGCCGGCGGGGCTGAAACAACGAATGGCGCCCCGGCCGTAGCCAGGGCGCCGAGAGTGGTGTGAGTAGGGTGTGAAGCAGCGCTACCGGCGCGCCGGCACCCGAGCATCTCGCTCCAGCTCGTCGATCCGGCGTTGCATGCCCTGGATTGTGTCCCGCGGGGTGTTGAGGTCGTACAGACCCTGCCGGTTCTGATCGGCCTGGCGCTGAAGATCCGCGTCGCGGGCGCGCTGGGCCGCCCACATCTGCTCGTGCTCCCCGCGCGGGACCACCTGCTTGGCGATCGCATCGATATCGCGCTCGACCCGCTCGACGCGGTTATCGGTCAGGCGTTGGAGATCGTCCCGGCGCTGCGTGACGACGTTGAAGCGCGTGTCGAGGTCCTCGCGCGGGACGTAGCGCTGGGCCGACGACTCCACCTTCGCGATCGCCAGCTCCAGCCGGCCCTGGCCCTGGTTGATCCAGGTGAAACCCATCGTGCCGAGGGAGCCCATCACGCCCAGCAGGATCGCGATCGGCTGCCAGTTGATGGTCGATCGAGCCTTCACATCCGAGGTTAGCGCCGCGAACCCGCGTTCGACCGATCCCGTGAGGGAGGCGAGCCCAGCGGTGAGGCCGGCGACGTCTTTCTCGACCCGGACGAGCCGCTCGGCGTAATCGCCAGCCATATGCGGCTGCATCTGCTGTTGCTGGACGTTCTGGGTCATCGTCTGGCCCCCAAGGCCGGAGAGCCGCGCGCCGGTGTTCCGGTCGCGCGTTGTGTTGCAGATCCGGCCTCTCGTGAGAGACAAGCTGGTTTGTGTTCGGTGGACGAGAGGCGACCGAGCCCGCCTGAGGGACCGGGAAGCCCGTGAAACTTTCACGGGCTTGGCGGGCCGGTCAGGGCTTGGCGAAGCCGTGCTGGACGGCCGCGATCCAAGCGAGCGCCCGGCCGCTGCAGCGGCTTTTCTCGCGGTCGAGCACCTTGGCCCGGGCGATGATCCGGACGACGTCGCCCTGCGTCAGCGATCGATCCGGGATGTCCGGGAAGCTGCCACGCAAGCAGGCCTCGATGCCCGCCGGCGGGGCCGGCAGCGTCACCCGGATGTCCAGGGGCGCGGCCGGATCGATCGCGGGCGGCTCGATCCTAGAGCTGGCGCAGCCGCCGGCTGAGAGGCTGAGGCACGCAGACATCACTCCGGCGCGAGTTCTTGGCGAGCACATCGTTGAGATCCTTCAGCTTGACGCGGTCGGCCTGCTCGGCCGCGAGGTCGCGGGTGGCCTGCTCGGCGAGATCGCGGTTGAGGGCCTCGGCGAGATCGGCCCGCTCGCGCTCGGCCCGGACCGCGACGGCGTGGTCGTGCGCGAGCATGCGCTGGGCGCCGTCGGTCGCGGCGACCTGCCAGCAGAAGGCGAAGGCGGCGACGCCGGCGGCCACCGTGCGGCTGACGAGGCGCAGGCGCGCGGGCAGGACGACCCGCCCGAGCACCAGGATGAAGAAGGCGGCGCCGAGGATCTTCAGCGTCACCGACGAGATCGCAGCCCACAGCAAGGGTGCGACCGCCATCAGGATGCCGGTCCACGAGAAATCGAACATCAGGCGGTCGCTCCGGAAAGCTTAGGGAAGCGGCGGGCGACGAAGCCCGGCATGGGCCGGCCGGCATCGTCCCAGCGCGCGTAGAGGGCGTAGGCGGCGCCGGCGACGATCAGCGCGCCCATGACGAAGCCGAAGACGGTGCCTGCCGAGATCTGCGCCTGCGCGCTCTCGGCCTGGTCCTTCAGTTCACTGACGCTCTGGGCGACCTCGGCGAAGCCGAAGGACCCGGCCACGCCCGCGCCCTGGACCGTGCGGCTCTGGGCGAGGTTCGCGTCCTTGGCCGGGACCGCCAGCGGCTCGGCGGTGTCGAGGGCGGCGAGCGTGTCGTCGTCGAGCTCGCCCGTGACGGGCAGGCCGGACTTCTTCTGCAACAGCTGCACGGAGGCGGTGGTGCGATCGCCGTGGTCGCCGTCGATCTTGCCCACGGGGTAGCGCAGCGCCTTCAGCTTCGCCTGGGCTGGGATCACCCGCAGCGCCGCCTTCGCCTTGCCGAGGTAGGCGCGGCATTCGGCGAGCCCGACCGTGCCGCCGTTGACGCGTCGGCGCAGGGACCCGACGTCGTCGGCATCGGCCAGCGCGTTGCAGTCGTTGTCGGTCCAGAAGGTCAGCGCGGCCGCGATCGCGCCAGCGGGCGTGCGCAGGCGGTCCGGATCGGCCTCGAACCCGGCGGCGCGGTAGTTCGCCCGGCCGGTGTTCTGCAAGAGGCCGCCGCCGCGGTACCGCCAGCCGTCGCCCGGGCGCACGTTACCCATCCGGCCGCCGTAAACCTTCTCGGCCAGCGCCTTCGGGTTGTCGGCGTAAGGCTTGGCCGAGGCCAGCGTCGGGAAACGCTTCGGCCAGACCTCGTGCAGCCGCGCGGCCGTGTAGAACAGGCTCTCCTCGAGGCGCGTGAAGCCTCCGGACTCGGTCGCCATCTGGGCGACGAAATGGGCGATCCGATCCGGCGTGGTGATCTCGGCCGCCGCGATCCGGTCGTCGGCCGCGTTGAGCGCGGCCACGATGTCGGCGCGCGCGTGCGGCGCGACGGCGGGGAGTATCCGCTTCCAGTCGGTCATGGCAGCCATCGGGGTTCAGAAGGGGATGGAGAGGCGCAGGCGCAGCGGCGCGAGCTCGTCGAGCTCCAGGGTGCGCAGGCGCTCGCCGTCCCGGATGAGCGTGCCGTTCGGCGCGATCGGCGCGGCGGCGAGCAGGCTTGCCGTGCTCGGCCGGGGCGGCAGGTGCGGTCGGCCGCGCGCAACACAGGGCACGGTGCTGGTCGCGAGGTGGAGGACGGCGACGATCGCCGCCAGTAGCAAGCAGCGCATCAGTGCGCGTCCGCCACGCGACGGTCGAAGCCGACGATCTCCACCCGCACCCGGGCGAGGCCACAGGCTCGAAGCGCCCGACACGAACCGGACGACAGGTCGATCAGCCGGCCCAAGCGACGGTGCGGCCCGCGATCGTTTACCCGGACGATGATGCTCCGGCCGGTGGCCAGGTGCGTCACCCGCAGCCGGGTGTTGAAGGGGACGTCCCAGATCGCCGCCGTCAGGCTCATCGGGCGGAAATGCTCGCCGTTCGCCGTCCGGCCGCTCTTGTTAATGCGGAAGATCTCCCGACCGTAGGTCGAGGCGATCCCCTCCCAGGCATGGGCGGACGCGGGGGCGAGCAGCAGCGCGCAAGCGACGGCCGCCCGCAGCGCGAGGCGCTGCAGGAGCATGACGATCTCCGAGGTGCGGGGTTTAGGCGGCCTGGCCCTTGACCGTACCGCGGATCACGAGGGGCCCGAACGTCACGGGCGAGGCCGGCTTGCCGACCTCGGTAACCCAGATCTCGTGCTGGTAGAGACCGGTCGGCGGGAAGTCGGCCAGGTCCTGCGGGTCGATCGGCAGCACGACCATGAACCCGCCCTCGGGGTCGGGGACGACGGCGAGCACCTTTGTGAAGGCGCCCGGCGTGTCGGCGATCCAGAACTGCGGGCCGAGCGGACGGCCGGCGGGCACCGGTCCGACCCACCACGCCGCGCTCGCGCCCGTGAGATCCGGGCGTGGAGAGGGTGGCGCGGGCGACGGCGGATCGGGATCGCGGATCGGCACCGTGTAGATCGCCGGCGCACCCTGAAACACCATGATCCGCTGGTCGAGCGCCGGTCCGTTCGTCGGGACGGCGGTCGCCATGGTCAGGCCGCCGCGGCGGGGGCGACAGGCGCGGCGTCGGCCGAAGCGTCCGTCACCAGCTCGGCGTAGCCCAACGCGATCAGCTTCGCCGCGCACTTGTCCGGCAGGCTCATCTCGGCGCCGTTCGGCACCTTCCAGACGGCGGAGAGGAGATCGGTGTCGGGGATCTCATGCGCGTCCGTCACCGGGCGGGACAGCGCCTTGGCCAGGTCGTTGAGCGGAACGGGCACGTCCGCCGCCTCGTAGACGAAGCGGTGCTCGATGCCCATCGTGACGCGGACAGACTTCATGAGTAATTCTCCGATGTCAGGATCAGCGCCGGAGGATCGGCGCCGAGTATTGCCGAATACGACTGCGATCAGCCCGTGACCGCGGACAGGCTGACGGTGACGTTTAAGCTGTCCCCGCTCTGCATCGTGCGCGCGGCCGCGAAGTCCGCCGCGCCGATGATCGTGTCGGTGGTCGAGCCCCTGGCGTTGCTGGTCGCCACGAAGGCGCCGGACACTGCGGTGTTGGCCGCATTGATCGCGAAGCTCGCCGGCGAGGCCGAGTTGTCGAGGGAGGCCGTGGTGGTGCCCGACACCGCGCCGAGCGTCAGCGTCGGCCGGTTGGCCGCCGCGTAGGCGGTGACCTCGGACCAGCCGGAGTGCGAGGCCGAGGTGTCGGCCTGGGCGATGGTGCCCGAGCCCTTCAGGCCGACGTAGAACGCGGCCGTGTAGGCGCTGCCCTTCCAGAACGTGGAGAGCATCAGCGCGAGGCCGGCGTTGGTGGTGAGGTTTTCGGCCTCGTCCTCCCAGAGCACCTTGCCGTCGCGGAAGCAGACGTACTTGTGCCGGACGATCGGGCGGAAACCGTGGGCAGCGAGCGCGCGCGCGACCATCTGGGCGCGCGACTCCACGTCGGCGACGCCCACGTCGCCGGTCAGCAGGTCCTGAAGCATGTCGGAGTCCTAGTGGCGCGTGGGGCCTTGCGGCATCAGCGTGAGCCGCATCGTGCCGGCGAGGGTGCGCTGTCCTAAGCGCCGGCCTTGGAGGGTGAGGGTGACGGTCCGGATGCCCCGGAGCTGCAGGGCTCCCGCGTAGGGATCCCCGGCCTGGAAGGCGGCGGTGAGCGCGGCCTGCGCGGCGAGTTGCGCCGCGGCCACGCCGCTGATGGTGGCCGCCGCGGTTTGGTCGAGCTGCGCCGTGAAGGCGAGGCTCGGCCCGGACACGCCGGTCGTCGCGGCAGCAAAGGTGGGGTCGACGGGCAGGTTCAGCGTGCCCGTGACGATCAGGCCGCCGCTCGCCAGCACCCGGGTCTGGGCCTGGAAGGTCGTCCCGGCCACGGCGTTCAGGACCGCGTCGGCGCTCTGGCTCGCCGCCCCGGCCAGCGCGATCGCCGCGTTCGCCCCGAGCGCGCCGGACGCCTGTTCGCCAACTGAGGCCGCGAGGGCCGCCAGGGCGGCCTGCCCGCTCTGCGCGGCGGCCGCCTGCAGCGCCGACGCCGCGAGCACGACCGCAGAGGCGAAGGATTGCCCACCAACGCTGGCGCCCGCGCCAAGGGCCTCGCCGAGCGCCGCGGCCGCGACCGCCACGGCCTGCACCTGCGCGCCCTGGCCTTCGGCTTGGCCCACCGCCACCGCGCCGGCGTAAAGGCCCGCCGCCGCACCCGAGAGACCGAGCGCCGCGGGCAGCGGAGCGGATGCGCTCGCCTGGCCCGTCCCGGCCGCGGCCGCGAGCACCTGGGCGGTCAGCGCGATCGCCGCCGCGTAGGCCTGCGCGCCACCGGTGCCGGCGCCGGTGCCCAGGGCCTCGCCGAGCGCCGTGGCGGCGATCATCAGGGCCTGCGACCGGGCGGCGAGCGCGTCGGCCTGCGCCAGACCCACGGCGCCAGCGTAGGAGCCGGTGGCCGCGCCGGACTGGCCCGCCACCGCCGGCAGGGCGAGCGCAGCCGCGGCCGCGGCCGTCCCAGATGCCGCGGCGAGCGCCTGGCCCGCGAGGATGACCGCCGCGGCATAGGCCTGCGTGCCGCCCGGGCTTGCGGACGACCCGACGGCCTTCGCCAGCGCCGCGGCGGCGGCTAGGATCGCGGAGCTGCCGGCCGACTGGGCCAGCGCGTGGGTGAGACCCATCGGCACCTGCGCGGCGGTCTGTGCGGCGCTTGATGCCGCGGGCACGGTGGCCAGGTTCGCGGCGCCAGTCGTCGCGGTCGTAGCGGAGCCCGACGCCGTAGTTACGGTGGCGAGGTTCGTCGCACCGGTCGTCACTGCCTGCCCGGCCGATGTCGCGACCGCCGAGGCGGCGAGCGCCATGGCCGAGGCGTAGGCCGCCCCGCCCGTGCCGGACGCGGCGGCGAGCGCCATCATCAGCGCGGCGCCCTGCGCGGCCGTGAGCGCACCGGTGTCGGTCAGGCCGGCGCCCTGAGCCAGCGCGAGCGCCGAGGCCGCGGTCAGGCCGCCCGATGCCGCCTCACCTGCGAGCGCCGCGAGCGTGAGCGTGGTCGATGCCGCGACCTTCGCCGAGCCCGTCAGGCCCGCGATCTCGGCGAGCGCCGCCGTGGCCGCCACGCGGACGGAGGGGGAACTGGCGAGCACGGCCGCCGCAGCAAGCGGGATCTGTGCGCCCGCCACGGCTGCGCCCGACGCCGTCGCCGAGCCGATAGCTGCGAGGGAGGCCGCGCTCACCCCGGAGAGAAGCGCCGCGTTCAAATGGGCCGGGGTGGCGGCGAGCGCGATGCTGGAGGCGTAGACCGCCCCGCCCGTCGAAACGGTCGGGGCGGCGGCCTTGTATGGGTTGTCCGAGCTGATTTTCGCTTGCGTGCCCTGCCGCCAGTGCAGGATGCTCTCAAGCTGAAATTTCTCATCGGCCGTCAGAACTCGGTCCACGACGCCGATGGCGCCGGCCGAACACTTGGCCGCGTTGCAGTAGTTGTTGATCGTGTAGAAGACGCGGCCGCCCGTCGATCCGATCGAGGATTTCGTGCCGGTGCCGCTCGCCTCGACCACGCCGTTGACGCGCAGCTCGACCGCCACGCTGCCGGCCGTCGTATCGAGGGTCAGGATCGCGAGGCTCGGCCCCGCCGTGACGTCGCTCGTCCCGTGATAGCTGCCGGAGCCGCCCGCCCGGTCGGTGTACCACCAGTGCGGGCCGTCGTTGTTCCAACCGAACAGGTTCTCGACGCCGTCGCCGCCCTGGCCCCAGGACAGCAGGACCGAGTTGCCGCCGCTGTCGGGGGCGGCCTGGATGAGCGCGAAGATCGTCACGTCGCTCTGGCCGGTGGGCAGGCCTGAGACGTTCGAGAGATCGAGAAACTGCCCGCCATTCGTGACGACCGCGGGATTGCCGTTGAGGCCGGCCGTCGAATAGCTCGGCTGGTTTCCGGCGACCGGCATCGAGGCGACGACGGGCGCGCCGCCGGGGCGCGCACCGCCGGCGACGGACTCGTCGCTCCACTGCGAGATCGAGCCGGCCGATTGCGTGATGGTGGATGCGTCGAACGGATCGTAGAACGCCGACAGGTCCGCCCCGAGGAGATCGCAGACCGTCTTGAGCCGCGCGCCCATCTTACACCTTGGCGATCAGGGTCGGAGGCGCCGGCCACCAAGAGGCGTCGGCCACTTCGACGGTCACGGTCGCGGGGATGCCCTGGGCCACGAAGGCGGCCACGGTGAGCGGCGGGATGGCGGTCGGCTGCAGCACGAACGTCGCGCCCGGCACAGCCTCACAGTGCCGCACGACCCACTTGCCGTCGCTGCGCTGCCTCGGCACGTCCCAGGTGAGCGTGCGGGCGGCGTCGGGCATCGCCGCGCCGTCGCTCGCCCTCTTGCCGATGATGGCGCCCTGATCGTCTACGCCGTAGCCTTGCGCGGCGTAGACCGTACGCGCCCGGGTATCGATCCCGTCGACGCAAGCCTGCGCGCTCGCCTGATTGGGGAATACGTAGTAGCGAGGCATGCGTCGGGCTCCCGGCGAGCAGGGTCAGGGGCCAATCAAGGCGCGGTCGGAACGGAGGGCGTCAGATCTCGCTGTCGAGCGTGACGAAGATGTTGCCCTGGGTGTTGATGCCGGTCACCGTCATAGACAGGGTGACGTTGGTGGCATCGACCGAGACGACCAACGCGCTCGCCGAGGCGACCGACGCGCCGCCGGTCCCGACGGTCGAGACGCCGACCCGGAACTTCGTTGGCGGCATCGCCAGACCGTGTGGGATCTGGAGATAGCCGCCGCCGTTCGCAGTGGCGTAGGTGCCGACCTTGGTCGAGCGCACCGAGCCGGCTTGCGCGCCGCCGCTGACCCGTAGCAGGCCCGTGCCCGGGGCTTGGTTGGCCGAGCCGACATCCACTGTGGCGAGCAGGCTCGAATTCGAGAACTCGATGGCGTGATCGGCACCGAAGCCATGCATGGTGTTGGCCGAGAACGTCGCCGTGATGCCCGGCACGAACTGCGCGGCCATGGATCCGAACGCGATCTCGTTGCCGATGATCTGCACGCCCAGGGCCTGAGCCCCGCCGACGCCGGCTATGTTCTGGATCGCCGGAGCGTTCGCGTTGACCGCGGAGATGTAATTCCCCTGGATCAGGACGCCCTGCACCCCGGAATTGTTATAGCCAGCCGGCTCGAACCGGATCGCGCCCTTGGCCGACCCCTGATCGGCCATGTTGCCGATGACGCGCATCGACAGCCCCGAGGAGAGCGTCAGGAACGGACCGCCGGTGAGCACGCTCTCGTTGAGCGCGACGAGCGTCCCCTCCGGCCGAGCGGCAGACCCGTTGTCGCCGATCCAACCGCCCTGCCCCGTGCCGCCCATGTAGTTCCGGACGACTTGGCAATTGATGCTGATCAGGTTCGGGTCGGTTCGGATCTGTTGCCAAGTCAGCGCGTTGGGGCGCAGATTGGTGATGGAATTGTCGAAGACGTGATTGTTGGACCCAGTAAACCGGATCATCGGCGAAGCGTTGGTCGAATGGATCGCCGTCAGCGTGTTGCCGAAGACGTCGTTCGCTTGGCTGTTGAAATTGAATAACGAGCCCGATGGGCCGGTATGCGCGATCTTGAGGCCGTGGATCTTGGCGTTGTAGGTCGTGCCGACGAAGGTATCGACCGCAGCCGTCGTCGAGATCGAACCGCCGGTGCCGACGATTTCGACCTGGTCGACGTTGACCGACGTGTTGATCACGTAGCTCACGCCGCCGGGCGCGGCCGGCACGACGAGGGGGCGGTTGGCAGCGCGGGCTGCCGCGACGGCCTGGGTAAAGGCGGCCGACACGTCATTGCCAGCAGCTAGATCTGCGGCCGCCACAAAGCCGAGGACGCTGATGCCGTTGGCGACGGCGATGTCTGGAAGCTTCGGCGCGATCGGGGCGCCGGGCAGCGGAACGGTCAGGCCGCTGGCGTCGCCGTTCTTCGGCAGTAGGCCCGACAAGTCCTGGGTCGCGCCCGGGGCCCCCTTCTGCGCCGCGACGTAATCGGCGAGCGACCCGGTGTTGCCGAGCGCGAGCCACGCCTGATAGGCGCTCTGTCCGGTTTGCCCGGCCGGGCCGGCGACGAGGAGGATCGCGCCGGCGAGCGACGCGGTGCGGATTGCCATCTCAAGCCTGCTCGATCTGCGCGGCGTTCGCGGTGTGGTGGATCAGGCCGTAGAAGGCCAGGACCGTCAGGCCCGTGGCGGGGTCGTTAGCCGTGATCGCGTAGGGATAACCCTCGGGCTTGACCGGCACCCGGGCCATGGTCGCGCGCGGCACAATCATAGCGAGCGTGCCAGCAGCGCCGCCATTGGCGATGGTCGGGTTCTGCCCGGCGCTCGTGGCCGCCACGGCGATCGACGCGGCACTCACCGACGCCCGCGCGTCCAGGTTGAAGACCAAGCCCGTGATGTCGAGCGGGGCGGGCATCACCGTGATCGCGAAGCTGTCACCGACGACGAACGGCGTCGCGCCCTGGGTCAGGGTGAAGGTGATCCCGGCAGCGTAGAGCGGCAGCCCGACCACGCCCGAGGCCGTGACCGTCCCATCCGGCGCGGTGACGCTGATCCGGGGTAGCCCGAGGGCCACCGCCGTCACCGCGACCACGTGGGCGCCGTAGGGCGACCCGGCGGCGACCGATGCCACCGCGAGACCGCCGTTGCCGACGTTGTCGTCCCCGGCGCGCACGCCGCCAGTCGACGGCGTGCCGATCACCGGCAAGCCATCGAGCCAGTCGAAGATCTGCGTCGTGTCGAAATCGACCCGCTGCGGCTGGATCAGGGCGAGGTTCGACATCGGTGCCAAGCCTCATACGGCATGAAAAAACAGCCCGGAGGGGGCGCGGTCGACCCGTGCGGGAGCCCGCAGTCGGATCAGGCGGAGGGCGCCAGACCGGCGAACGCGGCATCGATGTCCGCGAAGGTCGTGATCGTCGGCGGCCCGGCGTGAATGCCGGCATCGCACGCGTCCTCGGCGACGAAGCAGGCCTGGACGTGGGCGAAAACGGCGAGCGCCACCGCTTTGAGCTGGTCTGCCGAGAGATCGATCCAGCCGGAGGTCGCCTTGAACTTGACCGAGGCGACCCCGGACGCCTGCATCCCGGCGAATGCGTTGGCCACCATGGACTGGCTGTCCCGGTCGGTCGCCACGCGCACGCCTTTCACGTCGACGCCGCCGGTCTCGACGGCGTAGCGACGCGCGGCGGCGTACGCCACGAGGTCTGCCGCCGTGGCTACTGGCAGGACCGGAGCGGCGAAGGCGCCGCCGTCCCAGGTCCAGCCGAGCTTGGCCGCGCCCGCCGGATGGAAGCTCGCCGCGAGATCGGCCGAGAAACAGTCGATCGGCGCCAGGCCTTCAGGGGATGCCCATGCCTCGACGGCCACGCCATCCATCACGCGAAGGTAATCGGTCATTTCAGGCGTACTCCTCTACGATGACCATGCCCGGCGCGCCCGCCCCGCCGAGGTAGCCACCGCCGCTCGCCTGAGAGGATGCGCCGCTACCGCCGGAGCCAGCCGTGGCGGCGTCGGTTCCGTTGGCGCTGCTGGTGTAGACGCCGCCCGCAGCCGCCCCGACGTAGCTCTGGCCGCCGTTGCCGCTGGAGATGTTGGCCGAGCTGAAGGCGACTCCGTTGGCACCGGCGCCGCCGTTGCCGTTGTAGACGTTGCCGCCGACCCCCTGGCCGCCGACGCCGGCCGCATTGGAATAGGGCGAGTTGGCAGCCCCCGTGACGGTACCGCCCATCCCGCCGGTCGCCGATAGAAGGGACCCGAAAGAGGACGTGCCTCCGTTGTTGCCCGCCCCGCTGGCGGGCCCCTTCGGGCCGCCCGCGCCGACGGTGACCGCCACCCCGGCGAAGCCGCTGGCGATGTCGGAGATGGCCACGCCCCCGGCGCCGCCGCCGGCGCCGACTGCGAACTGCCCCGAATTCGTCGCCGGGACGCCCGTTCCCGACCCGCCGCCGCCCACCGTGGTGATCCGCACTTTGTTGGTGCCGGCGGTCGGCGTGTAGGTCATGGTGCCGGGCGTCGAGAACACCCGGCGGGCGATCAGCGAGCCCTTGGCGTAGTTGTTCGTGACGTAGGTGGCTGCAGCGTTGCTCGCGAGCTTCGGGATCGCCTGGGACAGCTGCGTCAGATCGGTGTTCGTCGGGGTCAGCCCGGCGGCCACGATCGTGGCGACGATCTCGCGCTGAGGGTATTCGAGCCCCTCCGCGCACGGGATCGATCCGGCGGTGTTGGTCGCCGGATTGCCGTTGATGTAGCCAGCCGCCGGGTTCGTCTGATCGAAGGGCTTGTTGTAGATCACGGGCGGACGCTCCGGACGCGCGCGGCCGCGCCCGAGCCGCGGACGCGGTCAGGTCAGGCCGTGCGATCGGTTGAGGGGCGGGGCTAGTAGAGCGGCACGCTTTCGGCCGGCAGCGGATCGCCGCCATGGTCGATGATGGTCAGCAGCGGGTCGGTGCCGCAGTGGTTCACGCCGGCCCGGAAGGGCACGTATTCCTGGTACTTCGGCGTGACGTTGGCGTAGTCGAACAGGATCTCGGTGTGCGCCGGCTTGTAGCGCCGGAACAGGCATTCGAGGTCCATGGCTTGGCTGAAGCGAACCATCGGATCGATGCCACACTGGCCGGCCCCGGCCCGAAACCATGAGATCCGGGATCCGAAGACCCGCACGGTCCAGTAGAACCGGATCTCGGGCGGGCCGACTTGCCAGCGGTATTGCTCGCCGTTGGTGCCAGTCGCCCGCGTGTCTCCACAGCGGGAGATCCCGGCCATGAACGGCGAGTACTCGACGATCCGGATGACGTAGCCCAGCCGTGAGGCGACGTTGTAGAAGTAGGCCCGGCTCTGGCCACCCTCCGCGGTGATCCGTTCGATCAGCGCCAGGCGGCGCTCCTCAAGGGTGTACTGCTCCTGGACGCACGGGTCGGGCAGGCCAAAGGCACGCTCCCAGTCCGGCAGAAGCTCGGTGGTGAAGCGCGGGTCGAGCTCCAACTCCAGGAGGTCAGCCGCGCGCGGATCGACAACTGCGCCCCAGATCTCGGCCTGCCCGCGCACGAGCCGCATCAGGTCGCCGTCGGGATCGCGCGACCACGCCTCGCCAGTGGGCAGCAAGCGCGCGAAGGCCTGCGCGTAATCATCGCCGTCGCGGCGGATGAAGCCGTCGCCTGATCCGCCGCTCATGGATACGAGATCCCGCCGCCGGCGGCTTGCGCTAGGCTCGCCATATGCCCGGGCGAGGCCATGACAGCGTCGGCGAAGTCGAGGTCGAAGTAGCCGTCGCCGACCACCTCGGAGATCGCCGCCGACACCCAGGCGGCGTAGATCGTCTGGCCGGGGGCGGCGCGCTCCAGAAGCAGCAGCTGCAGCGCCGTCTCGATGGCGAGGCGCATCGACGGCGTGTCGTCGGATAGGTTGCGGATCGTGATCCCGAGCCCCTGCGGGATCGGGGCGACCACGAAGAAGTCCTTCACGCAGACCGGCCGGACCGTGTCGAGGTAGGCCCGCACGTTCGCGACGTCGTCGTCGGTCGGGAGGCTGCCGTTGCCGGCGCGCAGCGCGTCGCACAGGAAGCGCACCACCACGGTGCCGATCCCCATGCCATTGGGGCTCGACCAGGCGCGGGTGACGCCCGGGACGGCGAGTGTCCACTGGATGTAGTCGTCGGCATCGCCGCCCATGGGCGGCCGGCGCAGGCGCAGCAGCACCCGGGTGCGGAGATCGTCGTCGCTCTCGGTGTCGGCCCCACCGTCGATCAGGACGACGGTCGCCTGCGCGTTGACGTTGGAGACCGCCACCGTCAGCGACAGCGGAGCGCCGGCGTCCCGGTTGCCGATCGCGCCGGCGGTCAGGCAGGTCACCGCAACCTCGGTCGCGGTCGCCGAGAGGTAGACGTCGGCCGCGGTCTGGTACTGGACGCCGTCCGAGGTCGCTAGGATTGACCCGGCCGACAGGAGCGTGCCCTTGACGCCAGTGAGCGCGATCGTGCCGGAGGCGAAGGTCGCCGCCTTGGGCCCGCCGAACAGAATGTAGGCCCAGCGCAGCAGCCAGTCGCCCTCGGATTGATCCGGTAGCGCGTTCTTGGCGATGTAGGCGAGGTACTTCAGGTTCAGGAACGCGCCGCCGGCGTTCTGATCGGAGAGCACGCGCAGCGCGTTGTTCGGGACCGAGGCGTCGGCGCCCGGCAGGAACGCGGCCAAGTTATCGCGGTTCTGCCGGCGCACGCTCGGCAGGTCCGGCAGGTTGAACGGCATGGATCAGCCTCAGGCGCGCCGCGGGTGCGGCTTTCGGCGGGACGGCTTGGGCGATGGCGGGGGAAGGCGGGCGTCAGCCGATCGGCGCTGAGACGACGATCCCCTGCCATAGATCACTGAAGCGGAGATCGAGCAGCAGCTCGTCGCCCCGGTACATCACGATCGACGCCGCGATCCGCTCGATGCCGGCGCGCACCACGGTGACGTCCAGCCGGGTCGCGATCTTCCGGTCCAGGAACGGCTGCAGCGCCTCACGGATATCGTCCTCGATCTGGACGGTGGTCGAGCCCTTGCGGGCGGCCACCCCGGTAATCGTGGTCCGGGAGCGCAGCCACAGCTTCGAGCCGATCGGCCAGCCGTCCCAAATCTCCTCCGCGTCGAGGTCGCCCCACCAGCCGCGGCGGTCGGCGTCTCTGCTGTCCGGGAGTTCGTCGTCTGGACCGGCGAGCGCGTCGGTCATCAGCGCGATCGTCACCGCGGTGGCGAGCTCGTCCGAGGTGTCGAGCTGGCCCGCCGGCGTGAGCAGCAGGTTGAGGTCGACGGCCTGAAAGGGCTGGCCCGGGGCCGTACCCTTCGGTGCAATCCGCACATCCGTCATGTTGCGCTCCTCAGCCTGGGCCGCCGAAGCGCATCGACTTCGTCTGGCCCTGCACGAGCCGCTTCTGCGGCTCCAGGAAGTTCAGCGCCGGCCCGGCTTGGTCGGCCAGCCGCTGGAGCGTGCCCCGCAGGTTCGCGATCTGGCCGATCACCGGGTTCGCACCCGTGAGATGCGCGATCTGGTCCGTCAGCTCGGCAGCCTTCGCGGCGATCGCCGCCTCCGGACCGCCGCTGGCGTTCAGCGACGCCAGTTCGTCGACCAGGTCGTCGACCGCCGCGATAATTGGGTTGTTGGCGATCAGGCCGGCGATCTGCGCCTCGAGACCGGCGATCAAGCCCTCCAGGTTGCCCGAGAGAAGGCTGGCGAGCCCCGCGAGGTTCGGGTTCAGGAACCGCTGAAGCGCCTGCTCAACCTGCTCCTGCAAGTAGGCCTTCGCCTTGGCCTCAATCGCGGCCTCCATGGCCTTGAGGCCCGACGGATCCTGATTGAGGATCGGCGCCAGCGCGGAAAGGCCGGGGATCTGCGTCTGCGCGATCTCCCGCAGCTTCGATGTCACGTCGAACAAGCCGTGGAGGTTCTTCTCCGCCTGCGCGACGCGGGCCGCGAGGCCCTTGAGCTGCTCGTTGAGCTCGAAATCTTTCGTGGCCGGTTTCGGGCCCGCCGTCACGGTGACCTTCTTGCCGGTGGTGTTGATGCCGTCCCGAGTGAGGTGGACGTGCTGCTTCTGGTCGTCGTGGTGGGCGCTCTCGCCCGGCTTCATGTTCTTCGGGCGGTGGCGCCGATCCGCGACGCTGATCACCACCGGATGATCCGGGCTGCCGCCGAGATACGTGACCAAGGCCTCGGCCTGGTTCTGCTCCTGGTCGGTGGGCACCAACGGCACGCTGGTGAACCCGTAGGGATGCCAGTGCTCGACGTTGGTCAGCATCCGGCCGAAGCGGGCCCGGACCGTGACCTCCTGCATCTTCGTCTGGTCGCTCGCCTGGACCAGCGTGCCGCGCGAGATGCCGAGGTAAACGCGCCGCGCGGCATCGTCGGTGTCCGAGCGCAGCGTGCTCATGTCGAGGACTCGGGCTGGGCGGGCGTCGGGTTGGTGCCGAAGAAGCCGTCCGACGTAGTCGCGTCCGGATGCTGGACGTTCCAGGCGGCTTGGTTGCGCAGGTCGATCGAGGCGGTGGTCTGCCCTTCCGGTGACTGCGCGTAGGTGTAGCCCCAGACCTTCAGGTCGAGCTGGCCCGAGTCCGTCGGGAACAGCATCGGCGATTTGACCGTCACGAACTCGGACAGGTCCCAGAGATTACCGGCCGGGTTGAGCCAGCCCTGGTAGGCAAGGCTCACCTGCAGGCGGGACGCCTCGATCGCCTGCGCCTCCATGTTGGTGCGCAGCTGCAGTTCCTTCTGCGAGAGCGGCATCTCGGCGAGCACGTTGCGGGTCAAACCCGGGACGCCGTCTAAAAGCTTCGATTGTGCGGAGATCTCCGAGGCCTTACGGCCGAACAGGCTGTCTGAGCCGGGCTGCTGGGCGTTGCCCTTGATGGCCGTGGCGAGCGGCATCTCTAAGCTGCAATTGCCCGAGAGGATGTTGACGCCTTCGGTGAAGACTAGGCTGCCACCAGTGGCCGACTTCGAGCCGGCCACGAGGTCACCGTTCGGCTCGGCCCAGAGCCAAAGGCCGCGCTGACGGCAGAGCCGCGAGATCGCGTCGAACGGCGTCTCCCCGTCGTGGATCACCACGTTCGGGAACGGCATGTTCCAGCCGTCCGGCCCGTTCTGGACCTTGAACTTGAGCCCGTGCGGCTTCAGCAGTCGGTTGGCAATCGCGTCGATCGGGTAGCCGCGGAACTGACCGGTGCCGGCGTCGGCCGAGACCTTCGTCAGCGGGCCGGCCGCGCTGTAGCCAGAGATCTGCACCCCGTGGCGGTTGGCATCATAGGCCGCCTGTCGCCTCTCGATGAAACCGCCCTCGATGACGACTTGGCCGGCCATCGCGATGTCGATGCGCGTACCGGGAAACAGGCGCTGCTGGAATTTACCGCTCACCTCCGTGCAGGTGAGCGCGAACCGACGCATCCACCGCGTCTCGATATCTTGAGTGACCTGCACAGTCAGCCAGTCGCGGAAGGTGCCGCCGGTGGTGCGGACCTCGCAGATCAGATCAGAGCTGGGCATGGTTCAGGCGGATAGTGCCCGGCCCGAAGCCGGCATGAACAGCGGGTGGACCGTGTCGCGGTTCTCCGCGAGCAGCTCGTCCGCTCGCCCTGCGTCGCCGAACAAGCGGTTGGACAGCGTCAGCAGCGGCATGCGGGTCGCGAAGGTGTAGGGCACGATCCGCGGCAGCGGGCGCGCCCGGGTGTTGAGGTCGCGAACCGCGGCCCCGTGCATCGCCAGGATCGAGCGCCACACGGCGGTGTTGAACCGCCCGGCCGCGAAATCCTCGGCCGGAATGAAGGCGGCGTTCACGCGCGCCAGTGCCGCGTCGATATCCTGGCGGCTCGTGAAGGCGGCGGCCGCGAGAATGCGGGTCATCTGGGCCAGAGCGAACACGGCCGCAGTCTGCGCGACACGCTGCACCGGCAGGTCAATTGCCGTGACGGCTTGCGCCTCTTGCCGAACCCGATCCATGCCGGCGAAGGTGGCGCCGGCCGTGGTCGCCGCCCGATAGCAGGCCAGCAGCGGCGGACCGAAGGTGCCGGCCTGAACCTGATCGACCGCATCGGCCGAGAGGGCGCCGCAGAGCTGACGGAGAGTCGCCCCATCCTGGCTCGATGCGTCGACGCCCGAGGCCAATAGAGCGTCGAGGACGGCCTGCAGAGCCGCGACGGCGATACGGCGCTGCGCGAAGGTCATGCAGCTCTAGCTCCAATCGTCGGCGGTGCCGGCAGACAGCGCGGCGGCGTTCTCCGCATCAAGCGCCGCGGCCAACGCATTGGCCTGCGTGTTGTCGGTCGAAGCGGCTGCAATCCCGCCACTGGCATCGACGAACGCCATCTCGAAGTAGGCGATGCCGCCCTCTTCCTTGCGTTCAGCTCGCGGACCGAACTCGCAGCGCATGAACATGCGCCCGAGGATCGGGAGGATGAGGCTGCCCCCGCCTTCGCGGTTGAGGGCGCGCTCCAGCGCGTCGGCCTGATTGTTGTAATCATCGCCAATCACGTAGCCCGAGACGGTGACCCGGGTGACACGCTTGCCCAGGTCCTCGTCGAGGGAGCGGTCGCCCTTCGCGAACTCATAGGTGAAGCCGCGCCGCCCGTTGGTCCGGGAGTTGGCCGCGAGCTTGAACGGCACGCCCCGGTACGAGGCGGGGCGGAGATCGTCACGCCAGGACATCCAGTGACCTCGACAAGCCCCAGGCGGGGGGTAGGTTGCGCGGATGCGACACGCCTCGATCGCCCTCGCCGTTGGTTCGGCCCTGTCGATGACGGGACCTGCAGCAGCACAGATGCCTCAGTCCGACGCGCTCCGGTTGGTGGGCGATATCCGTTGGGTCGGCGGTAACTGCCCGGCCTTACGGGTGGATTATGCGGCGACGCAGCGCTTCATGGACCGGACCGGGCTGATCAACGCTTTCAGCCCTGACAGCCCCACGCAGCCCTACCTGGCCCAGCACGATCGACAGCTCGACGAGGGGCTGAAGGCTGTCGGCACGGAAACGATGTGCCAGTCCCTGCTGGACAAGTATCGGCCCACCGGCCTGCTCATCATCCGATCCGCCCCCGAAATCGAAGACCTCAACAGAATGAGGTCGACGAACGGGGGTGGGCCGGTAACGCCTCTGAAATGACCCTCAGGCCTGCGCCATGCTCATCTGCGACTTGCCGTGGGAGACCGTGGTGTCGCCGAACAGATCGCTCATGTCCGCCTTCACCTGGGTCCCAGGCGGGCCGTCTACCTTGATGTGCAGGGTTCCGTTCTTGCTGCCCCCGGGCCCCGTCGGCTTGCCCACGGGGCTGTCGTCAGCCCGAGCCTTGCCCGCCGGCGGATCGCCCGCGTAGGCGTTCGGCCCAGCCCGATACCCCTTCGGGAACTGGAAGTGCGGGACGTCCTTGAACTTCTTCCAGTCGCCGCCCCACTCCACCGGGATCCCGGCTTCCTCGGAGGCCTGCCGCATCGCGCGGTTGATCTCCTCGTACTTCTTGCGGTCGAGGTCGCCCACCGCCGGATCGCCGTCCGCCCGCACATCGACCGCGCGGCCCTTCAGGTGCTCGCTGTCCATCGTCTTGGACCAGCCGCGGCGGACCATCTCGCGCTGGCGCTCCAACGTGCGCAGGCCCTCGTGGATGTGGAACTTGACCTTGCTGAGCTGCTGGGCCCGCTTCAGCACCTTGATCAGGTCAGCGTTCACACCCCGGCCGTCGGTCGGATCCGGGGCACCCTCGGCCTCTGGGGCCTCAGGTTCCGACGAAAGCGGGCCCGAAGATCCGGCCAGTGGGCCCACACTGGCGACGGCCCCGGCCCCTTTACCGAAACCCTGGATCTCAGCGAGGCGCTTTCTGATCGTCCCGAAGTATCGCGTGCCGGCGGTGCCGAACCCGTCGCGCCCCACCCGCCCGGACTCCAGATAGCCGAGCGCACCGACGATGCGCCCCTGTCCTCGACCGGCGCCCTGATTGTGGGCGTAGCCGAGGATCTCCAGCTTCTTCTCGGGCGACATCCCCCGGTAGGCGGCGCTATTGCTCTCCAGGAACTTGTGGTGCTCCAGCGTGTAGCGCTCCATGAAGCGCTCCTGCATGGCCTTGTCGCCGAGGAACTGCGCGCGCGTGGGCGGCGCTTCACCGAGCTGCCGCGCGGTCTGCGCGATCTCCCTGGGTCCGAACTGGTAGCGCCCGGAGAACCGACCGCCGGACCCGCCAACCTGCTCGTAGCGCTTGCCCTCGATGTCGGTCAGGCCCTCGCGGTAGGCACTCCACTGCGCATCGTTGATGCCCACCGCCCCCTTCAGGTCGTTGGCCTCGTAGGGGATGCCGACCGGACCCTTCTTGCCACCGCCGCGACTGTCGATCGCCCCCCTGCTACCGAACGGCCGACCGCGGATACCCTCGCCGAGATCCGGAGCGGCAGGTACGTCACGTGCCCCGCCGCCTGAACCGCCGCTGACGCCACCGCCCGAACCGCCGCCGGACCCACCGGTCGGGCTGCCATAAGCCGGGATCGCAGAGCCGGCACCCGTGGAACCGAAGCCGCCCCAGGCCGCCTTCTGGATCAGCGACCCGCCGCCACCCGTGGAACCGCCGAAGCTCGACGGGCTGACGCTCGCGCCGCCCGGCTGCTCGCGCAGCTTACGGATCTCGTCCGTCAACCGCTGCATCTCGGCAGCCAGCGCATCGCGCTTCTTTTGCGTTTCCGCCGCGCCGGCCTCGTCACCGTTCATGCGCTTTCGCGCGATGCTCTCGTCGAGGACGTCGAGCTGGCGCCGGATCTGATCCTGACGCTCGCGGGCCGGTGCGGCCTTCCGCTCCTGTTCCGCTCCTTCGAGAACCTTGTCGGCGCCCTCCAGCAGCGGACCCAGGGTCTTAAGCTTCAGGTTCTCCCACCGGTTGTGCATCCGGTTGAGGTTTTGCTCGAAGCGCTCGGCCGCCTCCAGAATTGACTTATCGAGCGTGCCGAGTTCGGCCTGCAGCTTCGCCACTGCCTCGCGGATCGGACCGTTCAGGCTGCTGGCCACGATCCCGATATCAGGCGTGCCGAACAACAGCATCGACACACGGGCGCGCTTCTGGGGGTCCGGAACGCCACGCAGGCCTTCCATGGCCCGCTCGATTGCGGCCTCCATGTTCGGGGCGTTCACGAGGTCCTCGGCGAGCTTGCCGAGGTTCATGTTCTTCAACTCGCCGTAGGCCTGCCCCCAGCGCTGGCGCAGATCGACCATGTTGCCGGCGAACTGGTTGATCGCGCCCTTCATCGTCTCAGCCGAGACGCCGGCCTTGCCGCCAAGCTCCGATAAGGTTCTCAGTTCGTTGGCCGTCAGCCCGATCTGGCGGGCCATCTGGCTCAGATCGCGGGTCGAGCCCGAGAAGCCCTTCAGAGCCGTGACGACGCCGGCGACGGACAGAGCGGCCCCAAACCCGCCGAAGCCGATCTTCGATAGGATCGGCTCAAAGCCACCCAGGACTCCGCGAACCTTCGAGATCTCCTCGCGCGCGACGCCCCAGTCCTTTTTCCAGGTCGCCCCGTGCTTGGCGGTTTCATCACCGACCTGCTTCAGGCTCTTCTGGAGCTTGGACAGAGGCCCGGTGAACTGGTCCTCGACGGTGGCGACGATTTTGAGCTTGTCGTCAGCCATCCTCGTCCTCGCGTGGAGCGGGGCGCGGCATCAGCGCCAGGGTGCGGGCCATCAGGTGGGTCACGGTCGCCGCCGGCATCGCGGCCGGCGGATCGCGGAACGGCCACGCGTGGAACGCGAGGCCTAGGCGGAGGCAGTCGTCGACGGCATCGGCGGCAGGGCCGCCCACACGAAAAAACGGCTGAGGATGGTCCCCAGCTGCAGGATGTCACGGGCGCCGATCTTCATCAGCACCGGCGGCGGCGTTGCGGACAGGCTGGCGACAAGCGGGAAGAACTGGTCTGCCGACAGCCCTTCCAGGAGGCCGAATTTGAGGACCTCCTCGCCGGTGGGCTCGCGCAGGATCAGCACCTGCAGCGTGTCCTGGCCGACGACGATGGGCTTGGCGAGCGGATGCTCCAACGGCCAGGAGATCTCGCGCGGGTCGCGGGCGGGGGGCACGGTATCCGTCATCGTAGCGCTCACAGCTCGTCACAGGAGAGGCCGCGCCACTCGACGGCGACCTTGCCGTCGGCGGTGCCGATCTCGTGCGCGCCAGCCGACCACGCGCTGGACAGGACGTAGTTCTTGCCGTTGGCGAGCTGGGCGGTGACCGTGATGTCCGTCATCGCGTCGAGTTCCGCGACGGAGAGGCCATCGGTCGTCGACAGGTCGGCCTTGATGAAGGGCACGAGCTGGGTCTCGATGAAGCCGTGGGGGCCGTCCTGGCCAGCCACGGACTCGCGCTTGATCCGCGAGGGCGAGACGATCAGGCCGCCGCGCAGATCGTACATCTTGCCGGCCGCTGTCAGGTAGGCGGTACCGGCGAACCTCTGACCCATGATCAGGCCTCCAAAGAAAAACCCGCCACGAGGGGCGGGTCATGTTGCGGACGGGGTGGAGGACCGATCAGGTGCCGGAGGCGCTGAGCGGGAATTGGAGGCGGAACTGTGCCTTGATGTTCAGTCTCCGCAGCTGGTTCACCACGTCCGGCGGATCCAGGATCTCGACCGTATTCGGCTCGGTGTTCGAGCGGGTGACCGACAGGTTGGCAATGTAGAGATCAGCGTTCTCGACGAGCCCGTCCGTCTCCATATCCCGATACTCGGAGACCATCTCGGCCTTGATCATCAGTGGCGTGACGATCGGCTTGCCGGCGCCGAACTTCGTCCCGTCGTTGGCGAGCGCACACCGCGGATACTTGCTCGTCAGTGCCTGCCGAACGCGGGTGTAGCGCTCATCGAGTGTGGCGAGCGTCGTCACCAACTCGTAGGCGTTGTCGGCCTGGCCGTAGCTGTTCTTCTGGTAGTTCGTCTGCTCGCGCAGGATGATCGGTTGGTTGGTCGAGCCGCCGTAGACGTCGGTCCCCTGGATCGCGATGCCGACCTGCGCGAGCGAATTCAGCTGCGCCTTGTTCCAGCGGTAGTCCGCCGGCGCCGGCAGCACGCCGATCAGCGGCAGCGTCTGGAGGGGCTGCGCCGCGTAGGCGTTGATCGAGAAGGCCGCGGCAGCGGTGTAGGCGGCGGTCCACTCCCAGCTTGGGGACGGCGACTGCTGCTCGAAGCCCATCGTGGAGATCAGCGCCGAGTTGTTCGACTGACCCCACAAGAAGGTTTCGGCGTAGAGGCCGCGGCGCGCCGAGAAGATCTGACCGTAGCTCTGGCGGTACGGGCCCCAGCGCCCGGAGTCGGTGAAGCCGTATTCCTGGTCCCACACCGCGTATGAGCCGCTGTCGTGGAAGCCGAGGCCGACGAACTTGAACGGCCGGTCGAGGAGCGCCGCGATCGCGTTGGTGAAGTCCGGCGTCCCGGTCCCGCCAGCGAGCAGATTATTGATCGGGTATGTCAGCGCGAGACCGGCCGGCAGGGCTTCCCCGCCGTAGGTGCCGAGGTAGCTGTCGAGTACCGTCACGCTGTTGCCGGTCAGCCCCTTCCACTTGGCCGTGAGCGTCACGACGGCGCCAGCGGCCGATGCGGTAACCGGCAGGTCCGGGGTCGCGGCGATCGCCGCGGCGATCTTAGCGGCCACCGTGGCGGTGGTGTCGGCCGAGACGATCGCGACCTGCAGCTTCTGGCCGGCGATGTAGAGCGGGAGGGTGCCCGCCACTGACGGCGCAGCGGTGACCGTGATCGTGCCGGTGGCTGCGACGCCGGCGGCCGGCTCTGAGATCGGCAGGCAGATGATCGGCACGCTGGTGACGCCCTTGAAGGCCGTCTTGAACATGCGCGCGAGCATGGAGCCGGCGCCGAACTGCGCGTCGGCGTCGTTGTTCGTGCCGCAGGCCACCGCGACGTTCGGCTTGGCGGCAGCTCCGGTGAGGAGATGCCCGACGAGCAGGATCCACTTTGGCGAGACCGGGGTACCGGCCTGCGAGGGATCCATCTGAACGTTGGGGCCCGGGAGCTTGTAGTTGTCCGGGATCGTGGTGATGCCCATCGCGGCTTAGCCCTGATGCTCGGTGGCGGCGGGAGCGCCGGCGGGCGCGGCGGAGGCGGCGGCGGACGCGCCGCTGTCGTGCAGGTCCTCCAGGAGGCGGATCGTGCCGTCCCGGGCGAGCGCGAACGTGAACTGGTCGGCCGGCCACCGGGCGGTACCGTCGCCCTCGAAGCCGGTCCCCGACGGGAAGTGCTTGAGCGCGCGGAAGCGCGCCTCGGTCGCCTCGACGGCGACCGTGGTTTCACCGGCCATGGCTGTGTCCTCGGAGGTAGGAGCGGCGCAGGCCGGCTCAGGTCGTGGGGATGTCGATCGTCAGAGCGATCGGCGGCGTGCCCGGGCCGGCGCCGGCGGGGCGGGCGGTGATCCGCACGTGCTCCAGCACGTCGTCGAGGTCCGGATCGTATGCGGTGCGGAACACGAAGGTCATCTCGACCCGCCCCTCGGCGAAGTAGCTGGCGCCCTCCTGCGGGAAGAGGCGGCCGCGGCGGACCTTGGTCACCGCTTCGAAGAGCGGGTAGCGCTCTGGGTCGTCGAACGCCTTCGACGGGTCGATGCCCCGCACGAAGGTCGGATCCTGCAGGAGCCGCTTGCGGATGCCGTTCGTGGCCGTGTCGAGCTGCTCGTCGAGCTCCTCGGGCGGCGCGTATCCGACGCAGTACGAGATCCCGATCGTGACCTCGTTCATGAACCGGGGCTGGCCCTGGTTGGCCTCGTCCTCGGGACTCTCCAGCTCGTCGGCGATGACGACCAAGAGGGCGGGGAGCTCTTCCTCCTGGAGCTGCGGCCGGACCTGGCGGCGGAAGCCGTTGACCGGCAGCCAGTCTTGGCCCGAGAGGCGTTCGATGATCGCCTCACGGATCTTGGTGGCCTCGGACGACATCAGGCCCCCTTGGGCTTTCTCTTGAGGGTGATCGTCGCCCCGCCCTGGCCGTCTGGGTCAACGTCGTCGATCCAGAGCGTGCCCTCGTCCGGATAGAAGCCGGCGGCGGGCACCTGGATCTGCATCTGCGGAACTGGCCGGACGGGCCAATCGGCCAGACGGATGCCCAGGGTGATCGCGGTCGAGTTCAGACTCCCGCCGCTTTCGACCGCCACATCGACGTTGCGCACCGACCAGACGCCCGTGGCTTGGAACGGCGGCCTGGTCGGCCGCGAGGCCAGCGGCGTCACCGTCACCGGGCGTCCGAACGCGGTGATGCCGGGCCCGAGCGCCAGGGCGGCGAAGTCGATCACGCGGCGACCGGCTTCGCGGGGGCCTTGCCGGCGGGCTTGGCGTCTGCCGCTGGCTCCTCGTCCGGGATCTCCTCCAGGACCTCGCCGCCAAAGCGCGCGATGATCCGGTCGGCCTCGTCCGCGTCGAGGGTCACTTCCTCGCCGGCCTTCCTATGCGCGATCCCGCGCGAGGCGGGCACAAGCACGGTGCCGGCCGCGTCGCGCACCTCGGCGACGTCGTGATCCGGATCCTCGACGCCGAGGGCGATCTTGGTGACGATGGTCTTCTTCGGCATGGCGGTCTCTCGCTATTCGGCCGCCATCGCCTTGGCAGCCCGGCGCCGTTCCATGGCGGCCTGGAAGGAGACGCGTCGGCGCTCGACGGCCTCTGGTGTCTGTTTGCGACCCATCATCGCGAGGCGCTGCTTTTCGCGCTGCTCGAGCGATTTGGGCTTGCCCTTGTGTGCCTGCGAAGAGGCGATCTTTGCCGCGTCTGAGCAGGGCTTCCCCTTCCGCGCAAGAGACATCGCCTCACATTGTTCAGCGGTCCGCTTCTTCCCTGTGTTTGCGGCCGCGGCTTTTGCGACCCATTCAGGGAGAGATTTGCGTCCGGCCTGCCTCGCGCGAAGTCTTTCTCGCATCTCCGGCGTGCATATGCGCCCAAGACTGTTCTTGTTGCCACGCTGTGCTTCGGAGAACCGGGCGCGCTGCTCTGTAGTGCGCTTCTTCCCGCGGTTGGCTTCCGCAGCCCTAGCGACAACCCCTGGAGATCGAGGCCTACCGAGATTGAGGTCCCGCAGCTTAGCCCTGGTCTCCTCGCTCACGGGATGGCCCATGAGAGACCGGCTAACTGCGGCCGAAATCTTAGCTTGGAGTTCTGGGTCGCGGCCGCTGGCTCCCTCGCCACCGTCCGTGCCGTTGACGAGCGAACCCGCAGGTCGCCGGCCGTACAACGCGATCAGTTCGCGCTCGACAGAGAAGGCTTCAGCGTCGGTCAGTCCCTCCTGGACCTTCCGAACCGTTATTCGGCCTGTCCCTTCCCGTCGATCCTTCTGGATCATCCGATAAAGGATCTTGTTATGTCCGGTTGCGGATGCGTGTCGGAGCCAGCGCTTGCCGCAACCCTTCCCGATGTACACCGGGATCTCGTCGCGGCTGTACTGGTAGACGTAAAAATTTCGCCTGCCACTTTCAGCGTCGATCACGCGGGCGGTCCTCTCGCCAGTATGATTAGGGGCCGAGGTCGTTTGCGGCGACTTCGGCCCCACATCAAACTAACGCGAACCCTTCGACGATCCACCTAGTGTTAAGACGTCCTATCGGACCGTCGCGCAGAACGTTGCGTCAACCCAGCCCAATACGGGAAGTGGCGCAGACTGTGTCATCAAATATTCAGCCGACGGATCCTCGCTGATCCAGTTCTTCGGGAAGCGCGGCATGGCGCGCAGCGCGCGCACGTCCTGGATGGCGCCGTAGAGGCGGGTGCCCTGCGCGCCGACCGGATCCAGCATCATGCAGGTGTAGTCCGGCATGAACTGCGTGACGTTGCCGGCATCGTCGGTGAAGTACTGCTGGTAGACCCAGAACTCGAACTCACCGGTGTCGCCGAGGTACTTCGCCTCGCGACCGACGCCGCCGACCACGACGCCGCCGAGATCGACGTTGCCCTTGGTCTGGCGGAACGAGTTCATGATCTGCTGAATGCCGGGCGACTTGACCAGCAGGTTGCCGGCCAGCGGATCCAGCACCACCACGCTCGGGTGGAAGCCCGAATTCTTCTGCACCGTCGCGGCGGACGTGCGCAGGAAGTCGAGCGCGTCGACGCCGGTCTCACCCCAGCGCGCGCCACCGGTCAGCGCCACGGTGTGGTTCGGGTTGCGCTGCAGGTCGACCGCGGTGCGCTGCGGATAGTTCGGGCCGGAAAGCACGAGGCCGCCGGTCTGCACCAGCTGGCAGGCCATCAGCTCCTCGTGGCGGGTGATCTGGTCGTCCTGGATCTTGAGCGTGTCCATGACGATCATGGCGCGGCGCTCCTCGGGGGAGAATTCGCCGAGCAGGCGCTCGCCGGGCCGGCGCCGCAGCATGCGGTTGGGCTCGATAACGTGCTTGGGCTTCACGTAGCCGGGCACGAGGCTCGCGGCGTTGAAGCCGCGCAGGCGCTCGGGCTGGCCGACGTCGCCGGGATGGACCAGAGGAGCGAGGCGGCGGGCGCGCTCGACCTTGTCGAAGTAGACCTCCTCCGTCTCGAACTGCTGCTCCATGCCGAACGCAAGGTTCCACAGGAACGGGTTCGGGCGGTCGATTACGCCGTACGCGCCGAGCAGGAACGCGGTGGAGTAGACGGAGGCGTCGGTTTGGTTGGCCACGGGCGGTTCTCCAAAAGAGAAGGGCGCCCGAGGCGCCCTGTGTCAGTCCGGATTGTTGCGGGGGCGGCGTGCGGTCAGGCGACCGCGCCGACGGAGCGAATGAAGATGTCCCGGCCGGCGATGCGGAAGGCGTCGTCCAGCGTCTGGATCGTCCAGGAGGCGTCGATCGGCATGACCTCGCCTGCGAACTCGCCGGTCTCGTAGCCCTTCACCCGGACGTCGGCGGCGCTGGCGTCGACCTCGAAGGTCAGGATGTGCGTGGGGACCTGGGAGCCGTCCGAGGCGGTCTTGACGCTCGGGATGTACTTGTCGGTGGCGGTCACGCGCCCGAGCGGGGTGCCTCGCTTAAGAGGCACGCCGGGGGCATTGGCGCCCGAGGCGATCACGAGCGAGCGCGTGGCGCGCGGGAAGTCGCCGGCGTAGAGCGCAGTCGGGTGGAAGTTCGAGAAGACGGTCATTCGGGCGGGTCCTCTGGATGGCCGCCTTCAGGCCGGCCGCGTCGGATGGGCGGCACGCGGTTGCCCGCGCGCCCGGCAGGATCAGTTCTTCTTCGGATCGGGCTTGCCGCCGAGGCGACGGAAGAAGGCCGCGCCCTCCTCGACCTCGCGCTGGAAGGCGGCCTTCGAGCCGGAACGGGCGACATCGCGGCCGATTTCCTCGGTGCCGTTGCCGGCGAGGGTCTCATTGCCGCGGGCCTCCTGCTTCTTCAGCATCCGCTCGAGCAGGATCTCGCCGAAGCGCTTGGACGAGGTGCCCTGATTGATGTGCTTGCGCCCGAGCTTGGGCAGGCCGGCGCGCTCGGCCATCTCGGTGATCCGGGCGGAGCGGACGCGCTCGGCCTTCACCGCAGCTTCGGCAGCGCGACGGGCGGCCTTGGCGCCGTTGGCGGCGCGCTCGGCTTCTTCCTCGTCGGCATCCTCGTCGTCGCCGTCGCCACGATCCTCGTCGTCGCCAGCGTCGTCGTCGGCATCCCGCTCGTCGTCACCATCGGCATCGCCGTCCTTCTTGCCCTCGTCGCCGGTGCTCACCTCGTCCTCGTCCTCGTCGCGGTCGGCCTCGTCCTCATCTTCGGACTCCTCCGCATCGCGCTTGGCGCGCTCGGCGGCGGCGCGGCGGGCTTCCGCCTGGCGCTTCTTCTCGGCCTCGATCTCGGCCGCGGACTTGCTGCTGCGGTTGCCCTTCGGGGCGGACTTGGCGGGGGACTTACCGGTGCGGTTGGCCATGGTGGTCTCCTGGGCGGCCGTGGACTTCGTCCTGGAGGCCGTGCTGCGGGTCACGATCAGGCAGGAGGAGCGGGCCAGCGCCTCGCCCTCGTCGCCCTCTGCGGATCGGATCTGTGAGCCGGCATCGGCCGGCACGGGGACGGCGCTGATCTCCAGCGGCTCCCAGTCGACGACGTCGTGGCGGGCGACACTGCCGTCGTCGGCCTCGGTCTTGACCACCTTGTGCAGCCAGTACCCGACCGAGATGTTGCGGATCACGCCCTCGCGGATCTTCTGCACGGTGTCGGCGACGCCGGGGGCGGCCGAGAGCAGGATCGTCGCGATGCCGCGCCCGTCCTCGATCTTGGCGGTGCCGGGCACCACCGCGCCGATGACGTTGTCGAGGCAGTGGGTCGCGTGGGTGTCGACGAAGGCCGCGCCCGCGTTCAGGCGATCGAGCCGGACCGCGCCCGGCTCCATCGAGAGGACCTCGTCGTACTCCTCACCGTCCCACCACGAGAAGCGGCGAACGCTCGCCCCCGTGCTCCAGACGATCTCGACCGTGTTGGCTTTGGCGTCGAAGCTTTCCGGGCGCACGCTGGCGTCCCGGTGCACGGGCGGCAGCCGCACCACGTTGTCGTCGCTCGAGCCGGACGAGCGCTGCCCGGTTCGGGCGGGAGAGCTCCGGCTCGTCCCCGGGGCTGATCTCCCGGTCCGGTTGCTGGAGGCCGGCGACGTTCGTGACGCGCGGGTCGGAGTCGAGGACAATGCCGAGGTCATCGCACTTGGTGTTCCAGTCGTTGATCTCGTCGAGCACGTCGTCCGGGTTGCGCCCGGTCTCCGACACCACGTCCTGGTAGGAGCGGATGCCGGTACGCATCGCGAGCTGGGCTGCCTGGGCGTCCGCCATCGGGTCGACCCACTCGAATTTCGGGGGCGCCCACTGCACGGGGATCACGGGCTCGTCGATCACGCCCGCGAGGAACGCGATCTCGCACCACCATTCCCAGATCGGCTGGAGGGCCAGCTGGATCAGGATGTGCCACTGGATGGTGCGCAGCAGGCGGCGGAACTCGACGAGGCCGCCGCGCATGGAGCTGAAGTTGACTTTGGAGAGGTCGTTGGAGACCAGCTCGTAGGGCACGCGGTAGCCGGCCGCGATCGTCTGCAGCTGGCTGACTTTGTATTCGCCGTAGCCACCGACCGCATTCGGGGCGTTGAATTTGATGTCCTTGCCGCCGCGCAGGCGGGCGATCATGCCTGGCTCGAACTTCTCGTAGACCGAGCCGTCGGCCGCCAGGACCTGGGGCGCGATCGACTCGTCCTCGGCGTCCTCGGCGTCGACGACGAAGCCGGCGATGCACGCCTCGGTGCGCTTGCGGGTGATCTCCGCGAGCTCGTAGTCGGCGAGCAGCTGCAGGTTCTCGATCGCAGGCGTGCCCCAGGGGACGCCGCGCGTCTGGGTCCGCTGCAGCTCGTAGACGTGCAGCACCTCGTCGGCCGGCACTGGTGCCGAGACGGTCGGCTCGCCGGTGTTGATCCAGAGGTTGCCCGGGTGCTGCGGGTAGAGCCAGTAGGCCGACCGCTTGCGGGTCTTGATGTCGACCTCGACGCCCTGGATCGCGATCGTCCCGGGTGTCAGCATCCCGTTGCGGGCCGGGTCGCCGAAGTCGGCTTCGAGGAGCTGCAGCTCCAGCGGCACGTCGCCGGTACCGATCTTCTTGCGCAGGCGCTTGCGGACCAGGACCTCGCCGCCCTCGATCATCTCGCGGCAGAGCAGCGTCTGCAGGCCGTAGAAGTCGAGCTGGCCAGCCGCGTCGCACCGGAACGACCAGCGCTCGAAGGCCTCGCGGATCCGCTTGTCCTTCGCCTTGTTGCCGGTCACCGGGCGGGGGACGATGCCCTCGCCGACGATGTTCGAGACGAGCGACGCGACCGCCTTGGCCGCGTACGGGTTGTTCCGGACGAGGTAGCGGGACCGGTCGCGCAGCGTGCGCGCGCTCCCGAAGATCTCGGTGTCCGCCGACGCGAACCGCGTCAGCCACGGCTCGCGCAGGCGCGTCGAAGCGGCGGCATCGTAGCTGCGGGCCATCTTGCCCGGGATGCCGCGCTCGGGGCGCGGCGCTGGCCCGGGGGCCGCCTTCCTGAGGGCGGCCATGCTAGTACCCGCCGTAGCCCGACCCGCGGGTCCGGTAGCCGTTCGAGAAGCCCGCCACGCCGGCGACCGCGCGGCTCTGGCCGTTGGCCTTGGCCTGCTGCCGCTTCAGGTAGGCGATGACCTGGATCATCTCCTTGAAGGAGCGATACGAAGCACTCTTGCCTTCGTAGGCCACCGACAGGACGCCCTGCGCGAGCGCGGCCTCCATCGCCGCGATCTGCGCCGTGTGGTCTACAGCCATGACGAGCGCCTGATCCGGGGTGCAGCCGCGGCGGGTGCCGGCGGCGGTGGTGGCGGTGCGGGCCGCGGCGCCGGAGCTGGAGCTGCGGGTGCAGCCGGGGCGGCGTCGGCGATCGGAAGAGCCTCGTCGGGCTCCTCGGCGGCTGCGCCCGTGTTGGAGCGTTCGGGCGCGTCGGGCATCTTGCCCAGCGCCACGTACCGGCGTGACTGGCTCTGGAGCCCGCAGACGGCCGCGTAGGCGTAGACGAAGCACACGCCGGCCTCGTGAGCGGCCTTCGGCTTCGCCCACTCGGTGTAGCCGAGCCGCTGATGCACCACGAGCTTCTCGCGGGTGAGCTGCTCGAAGTACTCGGCGTCGATCGGGCGCGAGCCGGCGGCCGGGACCAGCGGGAAGTGGACGTGCCGCGGTCCCGGCTCGATCACGGTCAGCGAGCCGTAGGCGAAGTCGCGGGCGGCGTTGCCGCCGATCATGTACCAGGACGAGCCGAGCTTCGTGGACGCGAGCCGCGGCCAGACCTTGGTGCGGCTGCCGCGCGCCTCGTTCTTGCCCTTGATCGCCCACACCCGGCGCTTCCGGCGCTCGGTGCAGAACGCGTAGACCTCGGACGTATGGTGGCCGCCGGAGTCGATGGCGGCCGCCTTCACGCGCAGCTCGGTCCCGTCCCCCTTGCGGAAGGTCCGCTTCAGGAGCGCGTCGAGCGCCTTCCAGACACCGGGCTCGGCCGGGTCGCCCATGAGCACGAAGTGGCCGATCAGGGCGCATTCCAGCCCCGGGCCCCAGCCCCAGACCGCCGCCTCGACACGCCCGTTGGCGCCGGACTGAACGTCGCCGCCCAGCGTCAGGAAACTCACGAAGTCCGGGACCTCGGCACCGTACTCGCCCCGCCGGTCGAGGAAGGCGGACGGCTCGATCTCCTGACCGAAGGTCTGCCGATGGACGCGGCCGAGGACGTTGTTGTTGAACGTCTGGACCTTGCCGGCCGGGTCGGTCAGCGCCTCCAGCCATTCTTGGACGATCATCGTCCAGGCGGCGTTCGCGTTGAGCGACATGCCGGTCCAGAGGTGGAAGCCGGCGTGAGGCGTCTTCGGAGTGGCGGTCGGCTGCCAGACGCCGCGGGCGTCCATCCAGGCCTTGCGGGCCTCGTCTATGATGCAGCCGCAGGTGCCCTGGTACCAGACGGACTTGAGCGAACCGTCGGGGCCGAGGTCGTACTTGATCCCGTGGGTCGTGCCCTTGCCGCCCCAGTCGAGGTACTGCAGCTCCTTGCACTGCGGGCATGGCACGAAGTAGCGCCGCTGGTCGGAGGCGAGCCAGCGCTGCCAGATCCGGCTGGTCGACTCTAACAGCGGCGTCGAGCCGACGATCTGCTTGCGGTTGTAGAAGGTCTCGCCGCGGGTCCAGAACAGCTTGAGCTTGTCGCCCTGGCTGCCCGCGCCCGGCGTCCAGCCGTCGGCGTCGAGCTCGTCACCGATCTGGAAACGGGCGGAGTAGCGCCGGAACGCGTCGTCGGCCGCCGCGCCCACGATGCGCACGAGCGCGCCGTTCGAGAGCTGGAAGAACCGATTGCTATCCTGTTTCTCGCCGCGCCGGACCGGGCGGATCATCCGCGCCAGCACCGGGGTTTCGCGCAGCATTGGCGCGATCTCGGTGGCGCCAAACTCCTCCGCGTCGCCCATCACCGGCTGCGCCAGTGCGCACAGCGTCGGATCCTGGTGGAGGTGGTACCCGATCGCGAGGGTCGCGCAGCGCGAGTAGCCGACGCGCGCCGCCTTCAGGACGGAGACGAGCGGGATCTCCGGATCGCAGAACGCGTCCATGAGGCCGCGCTGGTAGCCGTAGAGGGTGACCGGACCGCTCTCGGCCCCGGTCGACTTCGGGATCCGCCCGTATCGCTCGGCCCACTCCGAGCCGCTCATGCGCGGCTTGAAGGCAAGGGCGTCGTCGAACAGGGCGTCGAGGGACCGGCGCGCGGCCTCGTGCCCGGCGGGGTACTCACCCCTCCGGTGCTGGCTGATCCTCTCCGCTGGTGTCATCGACGGTGACGCGCTCCCCGAACCACCGCGCCGCGATCTCCTCGCGTGCGGCCTTGAAGGCGCGGTTCGTCTCCGCGCGCACCATCCCCTCGATCTCGGGGGCGCTGGTGATCGTCGTGGCCCGGGCCGCGATCTTGGCGGCCATGTTCGACAGGCCGGTCTTCAGGACCTGGCAGAAGGTCGAAAGGTCGTTGACCGCGTCGTGGCGCGAGACGACCGTCTTCAGCGCCTCGTCTGCGTCGATCTCCGCGCGGATGGCGTTGGCCACCGCGCGTCGGCGGTCAGCCTCTTCCTTGGTGATCTGCCCAGCCTCGCCCTGGCAGCTCGCCACCGCGTTCTGCACGGCGCGGGACATGCGCCACTCGACCACTTCGGAGAGCGACAGCTCCCACTCGATGCCACGGTCCCGGTCGGCCCGTTGGATGACCGGGCACCCGTCGTCGATCCACTTCGAGACGGTGTTGCGATGGACGTCGAGCAGCGCCGCGATCCGCATCAGGCTGAAGGGCCCGCGCAGGTTTTCGACGCTGCCCGGCGAGGGGGGTGCTGATGCTGCCATCGATTTCAAAAATTCTCAGAGGGTGAACCAGTGGGGTCCGAATTCCCCTCACCGCCACCCCCCTCCCGGAAGGACCCTGGATTTGGCCAGGGTGGGGGCAGGGGTCGGCCCATGGGGCCGGATGGTCCTCTCGTCGCCTGCGCGGGCCGCCGGCGGCCCCGAGCGGATCAACCCTTCCGGCGCACGTCGTTGACGACGAACCGCTCCCAGCCCGCCCGGAAGTGCTTCCGGTAGGCGACGGGCACCACGGCGCCCGCCTTCTCGTAGTAGGGGAACCGCTTCGAGTAGCTGACGCCCTTCACGAACAGGAAGATCGGGACCGCAAACTTGTCCTTCTGCAGGTAGATGCCGTTCGGCGCCTTCCCGTGGTCGCGGAAGACGACGTACTCGACGTTCCGCCCGGCGTTCCGGCGCTTTGAGCGCGCGGTGGTGTTCTGATGCCGGTCGGACTGGGCGCCGACCGCCGAGAGCATGCGGGTAATGAAGGCGCCCGACACGTTCCCGTTGCCGTCGCGCGGGCAGCGCGTGCTGGGCACGGCGAACTCGCCCGCGAGCATCAGACCCTTGCGGATCAGCAGGACCTCGAACCGCTTGTGGCGGCGTGTGCCGCCGGCGACCTGCGGGCCCAGATACTTCCAGGCCGGGATCGAGCCGTTGCCTTCCTTAAAGCCGAGCTCCGCCTGGAGGCGTCGCTTCGTGGCTGGCCGGACCATAAGGCTGTTGAGCGTGAAGTTCGACGGCTGGTCGAACACAGACCGCATGGTCTCGCGCTCGGCCTCGCGGGCATCCTTCATCGCGTTGGTCAGCGCGAAGGCAGCGACGAAGGGGACTTGCTTGGCGGCGCGCCCGACGGCCTCGGCCTTCAGACCGAACTCGCTGGCATCGAGCTTGAGCACCGGCTCACCGTCCAACGGTGATGGTCTTCACCTTGCCCGAGACAGGGTCGAGGATCGTCAGCGTCTGGGCGGCCATGGTCAGCAGGCCTGCATCGGTTGCGGAACGTTGCGGGCCTGCTGCACCAGGCGCGTGGCCGGGCGCTCGACCGTGAGCTCGGCGGCGTTGTCGAGGACCAGGACGGTCACGTCCTGGACGCCGGCGGCCGCACACATGCGGATCAGATCGTCCTGCCAGCGCGCGGCCGTGGCCGGCTGCAGCTTCTGGGACGTGCGCAGCACCAGGATATCGCCGTGACGGACCTCAAGGCGATCCAGCTGGCGATCGAGATCTTCGGACAAAAGGTTCACCGGACTATGCGGGCGTGGCTGCCCGGGCGGTTGACGTGGGTCACGGCGCCGTCCGTCACGAAGACGTACTCGACCTTGCCCGAATATACTTGGTTGTTGAGCAGGTAGCTCACGTTCGAAGGCCACCAGCGCTTGCCCTTCGGCGACGGCACGCCGTCGGCGTTCAGGCCGTCGGCGATCGCCTTGAGGGTCCGGCCGGCACCGTTCTCGTCGAAGATCCGGCGCACGATCGGCGCACGCTCGACGTCGATCAGCAGGCCGCCCTTCCCATCCGACAGGTAGCCGTACGGGATGACACCGCCGGCGAACCCGCCGCGGCCGGCCTTCTGCATCCGGCCACCTTTGGTGCGCTCAATGATGACCGAACGCTCCTGCTCGGCCATTGCCGAGAGGACGCCGAAGATGAGCTTGCCCGAGGGCGAGCCCGTGTCGATCGCCTCGGTGACCGAGCGGATTGTCACGCCGTGCATCGTGTCGAGCTCAGCCGACGTGGTGACCGCCAGGGCGATGTTGCGCGCCAGGCGGTCGAAGCGTTTCACCAGCAGCACGCTGAAGCGCCGATCGGCGGCGAGCTGCAGGACTTGGCTGAAGCCTGGCCGCTCGGCCGGCTTCACCGTTCCGGAGACCCCGGGGTCGGCCAGGACCTGGACGAGGTCGAGGCCGACGGCCGTGGCGTAGGCGCGGATCGCCTGCTCCTGCTCGGGCAGGCTGTTGCCGCGCTGGGCCTGCTCGTCTGTCGACACCCGAAGGTAGCCGACGGCGAGCGCACGGACCTCCTCGCGCTCGGCCGCCTGGACAGCATTCCTACGGAGCGCGCGCCGGGCGCGGGCGCTACTTGCAGCCACCCGCAAACCCCTGTTTTTGCTAGCGTTTTTCTGACGCCCGAGCGCCAATTACTACATCTCAAGAGGTCTAGAAATTGGCCGGTTTGGCGCGCGGTTTGGACGGGCTTGGGCTCGATCCAATAAGTTGACGGAACCACGTCCGACGACCACCGCGAGCCGCCGGTTCGCGGTCCCGGAGTAGCGCGATTTATTAACAACCAGGGACGGCCCAGCGCGAAGCGTAAAAATTTATAGGTCTGCTTCGCGGCGACTTATCGGCGGTAGGGCACTATCGCGCTGCTCTAGGAGTAGCCGATGTTCCCTTTTCGCAAAGCCCTCGTCGCAGCCGCTTTCACCGCGCTGATCCCATCGCCGGTCCTATTCGCCCAAGCTGATCAGGGTCGGCCCGCTTCGACCTCTGATGTGGCGACGCCTAGTCGGGCGTATCCGCTGCGCGTGGAAAGCACGATGGCCATCAACATTCCCGTAACGGCCGGCGCGGGTACCGAGGAGCAGGTTAAACAGATCGCCGTCGCTCGCGCCTACCTGTATCAGGCAGCGGCTCAAGATTGCGAAAACCTGAAGCAAGCCTTCAAAGCGGAGTGCCGGTTGCTGAATGTGCGGGTGAACAGCAACGTTCAGTCGAGGGGATCGTCAGGCGAGACGATGTTCATCAACGTCCAGTCCTCGTACGAGGTGATGATCCGTCCGAACTGATGGGCAGCGCTATACAGGCTTGAGAGCGTTCGCACCTTAAGCGGCAAATGCTCGGGCAAAGCCCAATGCGAACCGGCGGTACCAGGCGCGGAGCATCATTCGTCCCGCAGGATCCGGCCCCACTCGGCGAGCAGGGCCATCGGCAGCTGGTAGTTCGCCTCGATGATAAGGGTCGCTGCGGCCGCGTAGATGCCGATCAGGGACCAGAGATCGAGGTGAGCCGGCGGGTCAGAGCGCGTCATCGCCAATCAGGTCCTCGACGATCGCATCGCGCTCCGCGTCCGACTCCGCGAGCTGGAAGAGGTGCAGCTCCGTAGCGCGGTCGGACCGGGCCCAGTCGAGCGCCTCCCACATGGCGCCGCGATGGCCTGCTCCGACGATGCGGGCAAGGCCGCCATCACCGCGACGAACCGCCAGGAATACGGCGCCCGGCGCATCGACTGCGACAGCCTGCACGAGCGTGAAGACGGCAACGAGGTAGCGACGGCCCGACACCCCACGCCATGCGGACAGGGCGACTGTCGACGATCGCGTCGAGGTAAGCCGTTCCTCACGGACTTCCGGGCGGGCCTTTCGATCACTCCCGATGCGGGAGAGTTCGTTCGACCAAGCGAGGCGTCTGCGCGAACTCATGACCGCGACCCGCACACAACCTTGGTGTAGCGGCCGTCGCCAAGGAGACGATCCCGGGCAACGCTCGTCTGGCCGGCCATCATGCAAGCGAAGACGGAGGGCGTCTTCACAGTGATGACGTCGAGGGCAGTGTCGCGCTGGCAATCGGGCTGCGCGATCGAAGCGGCACACACCAGGATCTGGGCGAAGACCGTGTTCATGCGGTATTCCCCAGGGTGAGAGCGGCGACTAGGACGCAGGCGGCAAGCGCAAAGTGAAGGGCGGCGATCAGCAGGACGTCGCGGAACGACGTCTCGGCCGAGCGGCGCGGGTGGTGGGCATCGAGGCCGGCGATCGCGATCAGCAGCACCAGCGCCACCGCGATGAACGGGATGGGCGCGAGGCTCATGATCGGGTCGTCCATCTCAGCGGCGCGCGTCCTTGGTCGGAAACAGCGCCGCGCACAGCGCCACGACCAGGGCGATCGCCAGGACCTGCGCTGTCAGCGGCGACAGGCAGACCGGCGGCACGAACGGCGCGATGCTCTCGGGCGTGGCGACGTCGAGGATGAGGCCATCCATGTCAGGATCCTTGCGTCACGCCGAAACAGCGCAGCGCCTCGTCGGCCGAGAGCTTGGCGATCGGTCCTGAGACGACGCCGAGTTTGGCCGGGCCGGCGAACAGTTCGCGCTCGCCGCGGTAGACCGTCGGCTCGGCCACCGAGGCTGGCGCGATCCGCAGGCCGAGCAGAATGCCCAGTCGGGCGGCGAAGCGGGCGATCACAACCGCCACGCCTGCATCACGGCGCGTGCATGCTCGCGCTGCTCGTCGACGAAGTGATCGCGGAACACGGGCAGGCTGAGGCCACGCACCATGGCGCGCTCGTCGGCCATGCTCGGGGCAGCGACGACGCGTGTGGCGTCGGCTATCTCGCTCCCGCGCAGGTCGCGGATCAGATCCCGGAAGACGCCGATCATGGTGGGCGAATGGACGACGACCACCGCACCGCCCTTCGGCAGGCTCATAATCATGCGATGGGTCCGACCGGACCGGCGCTTCTCGCCCGCGGACGGCTTGCCGGCGTCCAGGCGCTCGGACGCAGAGTAGCCCCGCGCATCCGCGGCGACGCCGACGCGCAGAGGTGTGTCCTGAAAAAGCACTCAGATCACCACGATGACGAGGGTGCCGAAGCTCACCCGGGAATAGTCTCCGGAGACGCGGGCGCGCAGGCTCTCGGCCCGACGCCGGAGCTCCGGTGTGCAGGCCGTGCAGGCGAGGGCCGCGTCGCACATCGCGACGGTGGCGAGGCGCTGGCGAAGCGACATGGTCGGTCCAAATGAAAAACCCCGCGCGATGGCGGGGCGTAGGTCGGAGTATCGGGCCGGGTGTCAGACGCGGATGACGCGTGCGGTCCTGGTGCGCTCACGGTGGCGCAGGACGGCGGTAGGATCGGGAGGTCGCGCACGGCGGGCCGGACCGGGTTCGTGGCCCGGCCAGCTGCCGGTCAGATCCCGATAGAGGCGCCGGGCATGGTCGCGGATCTCGTCGCGGTCGGCGACGTAATCTTCCTGGGTGTGACGGTGACTCGGGGCGCGCAACCGGTCCGCCAGGAGGCAGAGGCCGTGCAGGCGCTCGACGATGTCGCGTTCGGTCACGGCCGCGGATCCGTCATGGGAGCGAGCCTACCAAGAATTGGACCGCTTTGGGAGCGGATGGAACAGGTGCGGGCCGGGGCTACAGCTTCAACCACTGCCACGGAGGCAGTTGCGGGTCTTTCAGGCATCCTGGCTGGCCGGCTTACTGAGATGCCTTGTTCACGGGACGAGGCCCGCCGCACCATCTCGCATGGGCCGCAGCCCGAAACGACGAAGGCCCCGGCGGGTGTCCGCCGAGGCCTTCTAGAATTTCGCAGGGTCCGAACTACCGCAAGCCGTTCTCCCGGTCAAGCTCCATTCCCGCCGGATTGCGTCGCGGGAGTCCGCATGGCCACGAGCATGGTGCGCCCTTGCTGTTGGTAGTAACCATTCTCCATTGAGGTGCGGATGTCGTTGCCGAGCATGTCATATTGCTCGTAGATCATGTCGAAGCCGCACTCTTTGAGCGTCTGGATCAGCGCAGGCTTCGTGGGCCAGAACGACCGCTTATTGCTCCACGACGTCCACTTGTGCTCTTCGAGCTTCGAGGTGTCGTCAAGATCGTGTTCGTGCAGCCAGCGACCGGGTAGACCTTCATTCTCCGTCAGTGGAGAGAGATTGAACATGGTCTCGTCTTGATCCGTCGCGAAGTGCGTGTGCAGGATGATTACGTCCCTGACGCACCGGGACATTAGCCTAATGAATTCAGCTGGCTTATCGAGATGGTAGAGCAGCCCGCAGCAAAACGCGGCATCGAAGGTGCCATGTGCGGATAAACTCCAAACGTCGTCATTAATGAAGCCGACGTCGCTCGTGCCTGTGCCCTCCTTGACGTGCAGGCAGTTCTCGAAATTGGATTGGCGCACCTCGATCCCGGTCGCCCGCATCCCGGCGCGGGCAAACTCGATCGTGTAGCCACCTTCGAGGCAGCCGAGATCAACGATGGTGCGGCCCACCAAGTCGTGTCCGTAGAACAGGCGGAGTGATCGGAGTGCCGCCTGGGTCCACGGACTATCCGCAATGAGCCAGCCCGCTTCAGGCAACGTCTCCGAACCGTCCGCCAGCCGGATGTTGTGCGCGGTGAAGCTCATAGATCCTCCCGAATGCCCGCCGATGTATCTGCGTCGCGGGCTTCGGGGCCACCGTACCCGTCTCAGAGCATGACGGAAATGTTCATGCGGTCCGTTCGCTCGGCGGTGTCCAATCCCGTGGGTCGATCTTCCGAACCGGTGAGGCGCGGAGCGGAGCGGCGCGGCGCCCAGCGACCCGGTGGTTCCTCTCGATGTGCCGGCGGGGGCGAAGGTTTGGCAACGGCACACGCTCCTCTTCCACCCGCTCCACCCAGGGTGCGATCGACGCCTTTGGCGGCAGGACTTCGATGCTGGTGAGGAACTGAAGTGCCGGCACGAGGTAGACGAGCGCGGCGTGCCAGTAGGCGTAGCGCAGTTGCTCCTCGACCACTTCTGTCCCGGTACGGGTGTAGTTCAGCTTACAGAACAGGCCGGTGTCGCGGCTGTCGCCCTTCGAGGTCGCGATCTCGTCGTGGCTGGTGAACCACGGCTTGCCGTCCGGGCCCTCACCGCAGGGCGTGTGTACGGTCCGCCAGAGCGTGATCTTGCCGTTGTCCGACATCGCCGGCTCGACTTCGATGCCGCTCCCGACCCCGGGAGGCCTGCGGATCGCGGCCGTCACGAGCCAGGATGGCGTCGCATACATCGCGGCCGAGGTCATCACCCCGAGGTCGGCCTTGCCGCGCAGGTTGAACTGGATGGGATAAGGCGTGAGGTCGAGCGGGCAGGTGGCCGAGCCGGCGGCCGCCTTTTGCAACGTCTCGCTCAAGACCTGAAGGTGTGCCTCGATCGTGATGGCGTCCGGATGGGGATCGCCCATCGCCGGCGGCATGCCAGGCTCACGGCTCCAGTTGTCGACCGGTCCACCCATCGCGACCATGCGCCAGACCGGGTCAGACGCGCACCGAGGGCCGCGGATCGGGCTGTCCGCCCGGCGCTTCGGCAGTTCGTCGCGGATCGCCCAGCGCAGCGCCTCCTCGATCGTCATTTTTCGGCGCTTGCCTGCGCCTAGGGTGGTGCTCTGCTTCGTTGCCGGCACGGTGGGTCCCCAATGCTGTGCCGGTTCGAAGTAAAGCGGCAGCCTGGACTTGGTCCAATCCCGTCGCTGACACTGTCAAGATGCTGAGTTGCCCCTCGTAGAACTTTCACGATCGACGCGTGTCTTGGCCGCGGCGATGCGCTCACATCCCCGCTTCCTACGGCGATGAAAGGTCCGCTCAGACCAGCCGCAAGTGAGGCACCACTCGGCGATCGACGCCTCGATATCCCCGCCATCCGCTCGAATGCGCGACCACGTAATCACGGCCGTCAGCTCGTCGGTGCCCTTACCGAGAACGGTGCGGGCGAAGGCAAGGATGTCGAAGGTGGCGCTCGGGCGGTTCACATCCACCGGCGACAACGCGTTGCCGGGCTTGGCCAGGATGGCGAGGCCCTGCCGCAGCTCGCGCATCGGGGTGAGGAGCCAGCGCTCCACGTCTTTGATCGTCCAGGGCTCTGGCGGATCGGGACCTTCCGGGCGAAACGACATCGGGCCTGAGAACGCGGCCCAAACTGCCGCTTCCCGTTCCTACCATGTTCCGGATCACGAAAGCGTGGCCGCTGCGACATCGTGGGTGGCTCGCGTGCGTCGGGCTCCTGCCCCCCTCTGCCCTAGTAGCCGTGAGGGCCAGGCCGCACGGGACGCCAGTGTGTCGGCAGTTCATCCATGCTGAAATCCGTTCCGGAGTTGGGGCCGCCATAGGTACAAAATGACCACGCGCCCGGATCGTCGGCTGCGGCGTGTGGGTCCTGATACGCCCGCGCCAGCTCGGACATTCCGTTGCCGCGCTCGCCCCGCTCGAAATAGAATTCGACGTATTCCCCACTGCGGATAGGTGGCGAACGGCTCCCAAGAGTTTGCGATTGCTTCGAGTATATCCTCGGCCGCGTCGTTTGCTCCGATCAGGCCGCCGCTCGCGCCTTCGGAACAGTTGAGCTTGATCGCTGCAATGATCGCGGTTTTCAGGTCCCTTGTCCGTTCCCTTATGATGCTGGCGGAGTTCCCGTCCGCCTACGTAGCGCCCTCGTCCAGGTCGTTTCCGTTGTGCTCGGCGATCCGCTGATGCTCGTCACCGGTAGCGAAGATGACGATGTCGCCCGGACCGATGTCCCGGCGGGCCCGACGGTCCCACCGGCGGTGGATGAACCGAGGGCCGCCAAAGATCCGGAAGGCGTTCCAGTAGCGGTCGTCGCGGAAGCCGACGTAATGAACGCAGCGGGGCGGAGGTCCGGATTTAATCTGCGTTTCAAAAAACATTCCAGGGCATCAGCCTATCGCTGACCCAACTGCGTATCAATTGCCGCGAGAAGTTTATGAATATCATCACTTCTCGAAACGGCCTGCGCTATACTGAGCAATTCGTACGAGACTGGATCATGTGATTTTAGAGATCCACCGTTGCCTCCGATTTTGACGAAGGTCATCAGGTCGTCTAATGCCATGTAGGCTTCGTCGTCTTTTTTCCTTTTTCGATCAAGGTGTGCGCCACCTTTTTTGTGTGCCACGAATGATATTATTTGGTGTCGTTTGATTGATTTGCCTTTTACAATTGCGGAAGTTGAGTCTTTATACTCGTGCAGGGGAAATTCTTTCATGGGCGGCCCGGCCTTGGCTTGGCGAGCTATCTCGTCTGGCGTCATGGCGCGCGGCAGATGTCGGAATGCGGCTATCCGCATCCCTCCGTATTCGCCACCCCCGGCAAATATGAAATCATCTGGGTCGGCATTCACGACATCGAGTCGAATGGATTTTATGATAGGAGCACCCTTAAGCACGCCTACGTTTTTCCAAGCCTTTATGAGCAAGTCGTCGTTGATAAGTAGCCGCATCTGAACGCTCAGGCGTCGCAGGGCATCAAAATCAGGATCACCTCTGGTTACCTCATTAATAAATCGAAGATCCGAGGCTACCGTCGTCAGCAGCTCGACATCAATCGACGCTTCGGTGCCGAGCTTAGTCATGCGAACCCTACAAGGAAGATACTTCGTAAAAACGGGGTGAAGTTGATTGCCGCTTCGCAGAAGCCCCAAGCTGGGTCATTCCGCCAAGTGCCGTTTAACAAACGAGATGATCGTCCGGGTCGGCAAAAGCGGGATCAGGAAGCCGCGGATGCTCATACTAATTGCTGACGGGCTTACGCCCATCACCGCCTTCTACTGAACTCGCACAACCCTCGCGGCCTCGTCCAGGGCGTAGCGCGGCGGCCGCGCGTCATTTGGGATCACCCGCGCCATGCTGAACCCCTCTCGCGCAGCTACTTCCTGGATCGCGTAGGCGTGGTTCAACCCGCGGTTCTGCTGCACCACTGCGTCGATGGCCTGAAAAAAGTCGGCAGAGACGAGCCCGGAGGGCGTGTCTCCGGCGGCGAGATCCCGGCGGAAGGCGTTCCCCTTGGCCTGCTCGACGATGCCGACCAGCATGGCGCCGTTGACGATGTCGGACAGGCGGACGAAGGCCGGACCCTGATCGGTGGCGAGCTGGGCGACGATCTGCTCGGGGGCGAAGACGGCGTTGGCGGCGAGCATGGCGAACTCCCCCCGGGCCCATTCGACCGGCGTCGGCCGGTAGGGCTCGCCGGTCACGCTCATCTCACCCACCGACGGCTCGCCGAAGCTGGCTATCGTCGGGGTCGCCAGCGGCACATCAATGAGCGCGCGTTCCATGATCATGGCCGCGGCCACTCGCGTCGGCCGCTCGACCCGGATCTTCCGGTCGATCCGACCATCGCGCAGGATCGCAGCGTCGATCGCTTCTGGACGGTTGGTCGCCAGGATCACTAGCGCGCCCGAGTCCTCGATTCCGTCCATCTCGGTCAGGAAGGTCGCGACGTTCGACGCCTGGAACCAGGTTGCGCGGCCCTCACGGCTGGGCAGGATCGCGTCGGCCTCGTCGATAAACACCACGAGCGGATGGCCGTGCAGCGCCTTATAGGCCCGCGCATACGCGAAGATGTCCCGGATCATCCGCTCGGTCTCGCCGACCCAGCCGCTCTGAAGCTCGGGCGCCTTGATCGACATGAACGAGGCCGCCTTCGCCCCGTGCAGCTGGGCGAGCACGGAAGCGGCCGCCTTGCCGAACATGGTCTTGCCGCAGCCTGGCGGTCCGTAGAGGAGCACGCCCTTCGTCGGCTTCTTGCCGTAGTGTCGGTAGAGATCGGCGTGGCGGACCGGATGCTCGATCGCCTCGACCAGGTGGGCGCGGGCGGTATCGTTGCCGATCACGTCGTCCCATGCCACGCCCGGTGTGGCCGTCAGCAGGTACTTGGCGACGGGTCCGCGCAGGCGCTGCTCGTCCTCGTCCGCCTTTGAACGCGCCCTTCCCGGCATCTCGACCCTGCCGATGCCAGCGTACTGGTCCTTGCCGATGTGGACCGTGAACTCCCCGCTGAACGGATTTCCAACCATCTCGCGCACCGCCTTCTCCATGTCGACCATGATCTCTTCGCTGGTCTTGTTCGGCCATTTGCTGCGCGCGGGATCGACGGCGTTCGTGGCGGCCTCCCCCTCGAAGGTGAAGTCGACGATGTCCCGTTCGCGCTTCCCGGTGCTGCGGCCGATGTCCTCGAACGGGCTGCGGGAGCCCGGCGGTCTGCGATCGCGCGTCATCAGTGCACTTCCTCCTCGTGGCTCTTTGGCACCGGCACGCGCAGCCCGATCCGGCGGGCGAGCTCGTCGCTGATCAGCAGGCGGCCCCACATGGCCTGGCCGCGTCCCTGGGCTTCGGTCCGCGCGGAGAGATCAGACATCATCGATCATCTCTCCGTACCGCTCTGTTCTGAATTCCCGTTCGGCGAGATCGAGTTCGATGCGCGGCGCTCGGTTCGCCGACAGAGGGGGACGGGCCAACTTCCCGGCGCGTTCAAGCGCGCCGCTGCAGGTCGCGCAAAGCAGGTTCACAACCTCATTCCCGCCCAACAAGTCGAACTGGCTATGGACGTAAGATAATCCTTCGCGCTCTGGACAAACTTCGCACGTCAGCTTTCCTCGGGCTTCCAGCATCAGCGACTCTGCATAGCTGCGCTGCCCCCTCCATTCTGGCGTGGCGAGATATTCTGTGTAGGTCATCCGCGCGAGAACTTGCCGACGCTCTTCCTTCTCACGGTCGCGCAGGTTCCACTCCACTTTGCGCTGTTCGGACACAGCGTCTTCGCAAGCCGGGCAGATGAAACGGTAGCCTTCAGCCCATCGCTGTTCGTTGTTTGCGGCCCGCTTCAACACATCGCTCATCATCGAACGGCTAGTAATTGGTAGATTTTCACTGCATCGGTCACAGGAGATGCCGATAGAAACGCCTTTTGAATGCCGAAGCATTAACGATGAAGATGGCTTTCCTACTGTAAGCAGAGCTAACTGGTTCGCGCTCGCCTCGGGTGCGTACCAGTAGGCGTAGACGGCCGCTCTCAGCCGGTCGGAAGGATCGGTGACCTCGGCTAGCGCATCGACCTTGAGCGCTAGCCGCTGCCTCGCTTCAGCCAGCTCCGCGGCGACTCGCGCCTCCAGCAGGCGCAGATCGTCTGCTGCGTCCATAATCGCATCGAGTTCGGGGCTGGTCGGACGATCCACGGCGCTCTCCTGAACGAAGCTTCTGTCAGCGGTCAGACTATGCCGCCCGCACTACGAGGTCTGGGCGTCACGCCGCCTCGGTCGCCGGCGGGAACGGGGCCGGCATGTAGGCACCGAGCCCGCTCGCCAGCGACATCCACCGGGGCTTCACGTCGAGCTCGGCGAAGTAGGCCTCCCACGCGGCGCCCTCGTCCGAATCGGCGAGCACGAAGTGGGTGCAGCCGCTCGGCCACTGGCCGCGGCGGACCTGGTCCATGCCGGCGGCGTTGCGGGCGGCGAACAGGTCCGTCGCGGGCGCGCTGGGAGGTCCGGCTGCCGCTGCCGGTCCAGCTCCGCCGGACGAGGGAGCGCCGTTGCGCCAGAGCCCGCGCTCGAACCATCGGTGCAGCGCCCGGGCTTGGCTGCGATGCTGGGCACGGGTCCGCGCCTCGACGGCCGCGGCGTGAATCGCCCGCTCCTGGTCGGCGGGGTCGAGCGCCGCGAACAGCGCCACCGCCCGGGGGCGGTCCGCCGCGAGTCGCCCGCTCTCGGGGTAGGCCGCCCAGAGGCGCTCGAATCGCGCTGCGGTTTCAGGCGGCACCGCGGGCGGCGCTGCCCCCCGGCAGCCCTGCGACGGTCGGGGCCGGCGTTCGGCTCCTCGTTCGGGCCGATTCCCGATCCAGGCCTCCCGTTCGGAGATCCGTTCCTCCTCCAGCGAGCGCGTCCCCCCGCTGGCGGGGGGATAAAGGGGGGAGAATCCCTTGGTAGAATCTAGTTCTAAGTAGGCGGTCGGGTTTACCGACTCCGGTTCACCCGACTCCGGTTCACCCGTCGACGGCTCACCCGGAGTCGGTAAACCCGACTCCGGTGGAAGTCCTACCGCGGTCGGAAAACCCGACTGCGGTAGAGATGCAACAGTGGGTGTTTCGCCCTCCGACGGCGATGCCTTATCTGGCTCGTCCAGGACGATGTACTCGACGCCGCCGAATGACCCGCGCCCGGTCCGCGCCTCCTCGCGCTGGACCCATCCGCTGGCGATCAACTCCCGCATGATCCGCTGCATCTGCTCGCGGCCCATGGGCTTGCGCGCGTCGCCGCTGCCGGTGCCGAACCGGCGGCGCAGGTGCTCCTGGGAGATATTCCAGTCGTCGGGACGCGAGCGCAGGTAGCAGAGCAACCCGAGGGCATCGAGCGCCAGGTCCTCGTCGCGGAACACGTCGTTCCGGATCGTCGTGAAATCTCGATTGTGGCGTCGGCGTATGATCGTCATGGCGGGCGCCTTCTTCAGGCAAGGCTGGAGCGCTTGGCCGCGAAGCCGGTCAGGGCTCGGGCACAATGAGATCCGGCGTCAGAATCGCTGGGTCAGCGCGACGTCGGGTCGGCGGAATAGTCGGGATCTCGCGGCGCAGACCGAGCCGTCAGCCTCCGCCGAAAAGGACGGCGTCTGGAGACGGCAGCTCAGGACCTGCGGAGGGCCGGATCTCGTCCGGACCGGGCGGCATCAGTCGGGCACGAGGCGGGGACCTGACGCAGGGCGCGCGAGGATCAATGGGGCCTCGCGCGGGGGGGCCGCGGGGCAGGGGCCAGAGCTGCTGGATCATGGCGTCAGCGCTCCGGGATCAGGCGGCGATCGTGGAGCCAGCGACAGGCGCATCGGGCTGCTGTGCGGCCGTCGGGGCGGGCGCTGCGCCGGTCGCGCCAATCCCAGTCGCGGGATCGGGCAGCAGCGCAGCGGCGGTAGCGCTGGAGCTGGAGGTGTCCGCCGCTGCCCCCGTGGCCGTGCCGTCCGCGCTCGCCGGCGCGAGCTTGGCGAGGATCGCGTCCGTGCTGGCGATCGACGCGTCGAGCTCGGTCGTGTCGATCGCCGCCGGCGCGGCCGTGGCCAGGGTCTTCAGCATGTCGCTGTGCGCCTTCTGGGTCTCGAAGACGCCGACCAGGACCTCGGCGATGACGGCGTTCTGCGCCTCGATCCGGGCGACCGATGCTTCGATGCTCATGAGCTTGCCTGTGAGGTCGCCGAGGAAGGCCCGGATGGACGGGCGACCGCGTCCGAACGGGGAGAGGGAGAGGAGGCCCACCGCTTAAGCCTGCGGGGACGGGATGGCCGGGGCGGCAACCGCGAGGGCGGGATCGATGCCGGTGGCGGGCTCGGGAATCGCAGGTGCGGGCACGGCGGCCGCGCTCGCGCCGATACGCGGCGTCCCGCCCGGACCCTGGTCCGGGCCAAGGAGATCGAGTCGCCGCAGCGTGTCGGCTTGGCGGGCACCGGCCAGCGCCAGGCAGTCGATGATGCCGAGGTTGTTGAGCCGAATGGCAGCGGAGGTCGCCGAGGTGTTGAGCTCCAGCGCGTCGTTCTTGATGCGCAGGTCCTGGATGATGTCGGCCAGCAGCTCCTCGAGCTTTCGACCCGTCGGGTTGCCGGCCGACATCAGCACCTTGGTGGTGGGCGTGCTCATCGATGACCTCGGGAGGGTTGCCGCGCGCAGGCGGAGGGGCGGCCGGGAGAGGCCGTGAATCGAGTCGCAGCTGGAGTCTGGCGGGAGTCGGGGCCGCTCTGCGGCCTGCTCCCGGGCGCCACGTTAGGCGTCCGGTCCGGGTGACGCCGGCAGCGTCGGGGGTTCAGTCGTGTTACCGAGCTGATCACGAAGCGGGCATTCGAAGTCACACCACTCCGACCCCGCGTTTATGCAGGTGCCGTTGCCGGTCTGGCCGCAGTCGTCGGCCGGGTCATAGTCGTCCGGCTCGTCGTTCCAGTCGTCGGGTTCGGGATAGTCGAGGTCGTGCTCGTCCATCTCGGCTTGGAGGCGCTGGGTCTGACGCCCCTTGCACGCCCCGCACACGCGGTAGGTTAGCCCGCTCAGCCCTTCGTCGTAGCAGCGTGTCCAGACGAGGTCGGTCACGTTGGCTTTGCACCAGTCACAGGTGCCGCTGTGCGCTTCCTCGGTCGCCTCGTAGGCACGATCCGCCTCCAGGCACTCCTGGCACATGAGGATCGTCTCGCAGCCGAAGCTGTCCGTCTCGCCCTGGATGTTGGCGATGGCCGAGCGCTCGGGGTGCTCGTCGCACCTCGCGCCATCGGGTAGCGGGTGGCGGCGTCCGGGTAAGCCGCTCATTCGGCCGCCTCGCTCATCGCGGGCGGAGCGGCGTACAGATTCGTGAAGTCCGGCCGGGCGAGCCGCTGAAAGGCCTCGCCGTAGGGGGGGTACGAGCAGGCACGCACCAGGTCATAGAAGCCCTCCGGCTTCTCGCTGTTGGCGCCCACCGGCCAATCGTGATCGGTCCGGGTCGAGCGGGCGGCTGACCGCGTCTTCAGCTCGCCCCGCACGGCGAAGATCACCTGCTCGGTCGTGTTCCGGAAGTAGCGGCCGAGGCCGAGATCCCTCTTCGTCCAGGTGTGGAGCGTCTTGTGCTGGAAGCCCCAGGCCGGGAGCAGGTTGAGGGCGAGCCCGATCGTGTTGTTGGTCGCCCAGAGGTAGAGGTGGCAATTGTCCTCGGCCCAGGATTCGACGGGCATCGCCGCGATGTCGGCGATCGACATGGTCGCGTAATCGTGCCCGCTGGATTCGGAGATGTTGTCCTCCTGCCAGGGCGGATCGAACACGAGGGTGCGAAAACGGCCTTCGACCGGAGCGAGGTCCAGAATCCGGATCTCGTCGCGCATGCGCAGGAGCTTGGTGTGCGGGCCGTCGACGCGGCCCTTGGCGTCCATCTCGGCGAGCAGCGGCCGAACCGGTCCGGATCGGCCGCGGCCGCCTCGCACACGTCCATGATCTTCCGGAGCTGCCGGCCGGAGATGTCAAACCGGCGCCCGATTGCGTCCAGCGTCAGGGAAGGGCGTGAAACTTTCACGACCTTGAGGCCGCCCTTGCCGCCCGCCGCCATGCGATCGCGCGCCGCCTCCTGCTCCTTGTCCAGGAGGGAGCGGGCCATCGTGTCGATCTCGCTGGGGACGAAACGCAAAGCGCCCGGCATCAGGCTTCCCTGGAGGGGTGACGGAGTACGAGTGGAGGCGCGCGAGTGAGCGCGCCGGGACGTCATGCCGACGTGAAACCAGGCATGAGCGACTGGGCCGCCATCAGACGAACCCCCGCCGCAGCGGTACGCGCAGGGCCTTCTCGGCCGCCCGACCCTCGCGTCGCGCCTGCCACCGCAGAGCGATGAGCAGCCCGAGCTGGACCGGCGCCGTGAGCAGCGCGGCGAAGCTCGGATGCACCATGATCGCGGTTACGACGACGACCGCGATCAGGAGCCAGAGGGAGAGAGAGCGGGCGGCCATGTCAGCGCTCTCCCGCCGCGCTGAAGCCGCGGATGCAGTGCGAATCCCCGTTCGCCCCGCTCACGACGATCACGGTGCCACCGCCGCGGATGCAGGCCTCGCGCAGGGCCGTCTCCTGCAACGAGCAGGAGTTCGCGGCCCAGGCGATGATGCCGACGATCGCGACGGCCGCGGCCCCGACGGAGAGGGTGTGGAGGACGTCCATCACAGCCTCAGTTCTGAGGCTGGGCGATCGCCTGGATCTGCGGCTTGGCGGCCGTGAAGGCGCGCAGCAGCTGATCGTAGGCGCGCTCGTTGGCGTTCACCCAGGGCAGCGCGGTGACGAACAAGGCGTCGACCGCGATGGTGTCGAGGGTCTTGGTGCCGAACACGAGGCCGCCTGGCTGGATTCGCGGGTACGTGCCGGCCGGGATCTCGCCGTAGCCGTAGACCGGCTGGCCGCGGGCATCCTTGGCCGAGCCCACCATCTCGCGGTCGTCGGAGCGGACGAGCACCACGCGGTCCCCTTGAGCCTGGGCGTCGTTCTTGATGAACGACGCGTTGAGCGCGCCGACCCACAGGGCGCACTGCACCTGGCTGCCGTCGGCGACGGCCGAGAGCGCCCGCACGCCCGAGCGGGTGTCGACGTTCACCGGCCCGAAGCGCTTCTTGTCGGCAAGCGCGAACGCGTCCCACGTGGTGCGGCCGCCCGAGCCGTCGGGGCCCACCGCCACCGTGGTGGCCTTGCCGAGGTCCGTGATCCGCGAGACCCCAGCGGCCCGGTTGCACAGCAGGTGGACCTGCTCCTGGTAGAGCACGCCGGCCCGCTCGATCGTGGAGAGCGCGGCCGCGTTCTTCGAACTGTAGACCAGCAGCGCGTCGGACTGGACGAAGGCGCCGTCACACTGCCCGGCGGTGATCTTGTCCAGGTTGTCGAGCGAGCCCTGGGTCGGGACCACCTCGAGCTTCAAGCTTCCGGCCTTGCTCTTCAGGATGTGGCCGGCCCGGAAGTAGTTGCCGGATTCGGAGCCGGTGCAGAGGCGGAAAGCCGGCGGCTCGGCCGCGAGGGCGGCAGAGGAACCGGCGAGGACGAAGGCGAGGGCAGCGAGCGAAGCGCGCATGGACGTGACTCAGGCTCCGGGTGGTGGGTGGAGGTCGGTGTGCTGGCCGCGCGACCAGAGGCGCGGGTCCCATTCCCGGGCTCGCGTCTGCAGGCGGCGGGAGCAGGCCAGGATCGGCGTCGCGATCCAGCCGATCGCCAGGAACGGCACGGCCAAAGCCTGAAGGCACGCGGCGAGCCCGCGTAGGACGAAGGCGGCTGCGATCATCGCCCGCCCCAGACTTCAGCGAGCTGCTGCCGGATCGTGGCTGCCTGACGCTCCAAGCGCGCCTGCCGGCAGACGCGCGCCGCCTCCTGCAGGGAGGCCGGCGACGCGTCCGGATTCACGAACACGAACAGCTCGGGCCCGTAGACCTCGATCAGCCGGTGGTACGTGTTGCCCGACGGCGATGACGTACCGGACAGCCACTTCTCGACCGTCTTGGCCGAGATCTGTGTGTCTGCCTCGATGCAGGCGGCGGTCTTCTGCGGGTGGATCGTCCGCAGGAACTCGGCGATGCGCGCGCCGAAAATCTGGGGTTCGAGCACCCCAAGGTTTCGGAAGACTCCCTCAGATCTTCGCACGGGATTCCTCGATGCTGTGGGCATCGAGGAGCGGCCAATCGGGCCGGTCGGAAAAAGCGAGGCGGTCATTGATCGTCCCTCGCGAGGAGGTCGACGGAACGATGATCGAGGTCACGCGCCAGCGCTTGGAGGCTGATGGGCGCGTGAGACACGGCAGGGGCGGTCCGCGTGATGCGGGCCGCCTCGACGTTTGGGAGCTGGGCTGCGGATGCCCAGTGCAGCAGGAAGAAGCCGGTCCCCGCCACCAGCAGCCATGCGGCTATGCGGGCGCACGGCTGGCCGACAGCGCGATCCGCACGGTTGATATGGCCAAGCTGCGCGAACAGCGCGGCCCAGACGGCAGCCTCGACGCACAGGATCGGCGAGAGCCAACCGGGCATCAGGCGCCTCCCGCGGTTGGCACCGCTGGGAGGAGACGAGCCCCCGGAGCTTGGTTTTGGAGACCGGCCCGCGCCCACACGCTCAGCAATTGGGTGCTGTCTCTCCAGCTGTCACCGCTCATAGGTTGCTTCGGCTGCGGTTCCCGGCAGTGGGCCGTACTCCCACTCTCAGACGCCCCATCGGGCGAATTACTGCCCGGCACGAAGCCGGGACCGGAGGCCGAGGTCAGGCCGTCGCCATCACCCGTCGCTTCCGGCACGACCTTCTCAACGGACTGGCTCGGAAGGGCCGTCGCCCAGTCCCCACCGTCGCCCTGGTCGCCTCGGGCCGCTCTTGCCGCGCCATCGCGCGTATCTGGTTCTTCGTCCTCCAAAGGCGGCCGGAGCCCGAAGGCCCCGGCCAAGTCCAGGGAGGAAACGCCCACCATGGGGCATCTCCGGTCGGCGGACGCCATACCGACGGCCGGAGCTGGGGCGACGCGCTTGCCGGAGGCTCGCGATGCGTCGAAGCTGTGAGGATGGAGAGTCGGGTTGGGGCCCGACTCTCCTCGCGACCACCCATGCAGTTGGAGGCGACCATGAGCGACCGCGATCTGCGGGCGAGGATCGACGACTTGGAGGCCGAGATGATCGCACAGCGGTTCGCCGTGCACGCGATCATCGACAGCCTCAGGGCCATGCCGGACGATCAGCAGTTCAAGGACATCCACTACCACGCGATGGGCAATCTGGCCGTCTCGCTGGCAGACAAGCCGATCTGGCCGGCGGCCAAGAAGGCCTTGGAGCTGATCTTCAGAGAAGCGATCCCCGACGAAAACCATTAGGCCGCCCCCGCCTTTGCTTCGGCCAAGAGCTGGCAGAGGCGGTTATTCAGCGCCTGTGCCTCGTCGAGTGTGAGGGAGAGGCGGCGCCACGAGTTCTCCACGGGAGCGTGGCCCGTGCGGAAGGCCGTCAGCTCGTGCTCCATCACCGTGATGCGACGGGCATAGGGGTCGTAGGTCGCCTCGATCCACGACTCGCAATCGGTCACGCTGGTGGTGCGGAAGCGTCGGCGAAAGCCGGTGGCCGTGGCCTCGTGGTCAAGGCATTCGACGCGCTCGTCGCGGATGAGGTCGGAGCCGGACATCAGGCAGCAGCCCCCTCGGTGGGGGCGGCGTCGCGAACCCAGTCACGAAGGCCAACCGAGCCCTGGGTGACTTCTTCGATGCGGATGGCGACTTCGATCGAGGGGCCACGCTCTCCGTACTTCAGCTTCCGAATGCCATGCGCAGTGATCCTGCCGACGCGCTTCGCCATGGCGAAGTCGTCGAGGTTCTCGGAGCGCATGTAGTCGATGAGCCTCATACCCCACAGAATTGCCCTCAAAGGGAAAGAACGTCAACCCCTACAAGGGGAAGGACGCGCGGCGCTTAGATGCTCCATCAATCCCCTTATGGGGAACAGCTTACGAGCGCTGCGAACAAAGCGAGGCTGGACGCACGATCAGGCGGCGTCCGAGATGGGTGTTTCGCGCGGCCAGTTCATTAAGCTTGAGCGCGGGGAGCGGGGGCTGACCGAGCGAACAATTGCGCTCGCGGCCAAGGCGTTTGGCGTGCCTAGGGCCGAAGTCATCGAAGACGGCATAGCAGGGGACGTTCGGACGGTAACGCCTGCGGCGCCGCCGACATCCAACGTGCGTATATCGGACAGCGATGTTGGCTTGAGTCTCGCCAAACTAAAGGGGCCACGCGACGTACCGGTCCTCGGTACCGGTGTCTGCGGGGATGATGGCGACTTCCGCTTCAACGGCGAGACGATCGATTACGCGCCGCGGCCGCCCGGCATCGAGGGCAAGAAGGATGTGTTCGTCGTTTACGTCGTCGGCGACAGCATGGCCGAGCGCTACGAGGACGGCGATCCGCTCTACGTCGACCCTCACCGCCGCCCGAAGCCGCGGGACATCGTCATCGTCGAGCTGAAGGCGCCGAGCGATGGCGAGCCAGGCAGCGCATTCGTGAAGCGTCTCGTGCGCCGGGCCGGCGGCAAGATCGTCGTTGAGCAGTTCAACCCGCCCAAGGAGCTCGTCTTCGATGAGGATGAGGTGGCGCGGCTGCACCGTGTCATACCATGGATCGAGCTGATCGGGATGTGATGGTCATGCCCCAGTCCTTGGTCGTCGCCGCCTCTGCTGCTGTTCTCATCTGTGCCGTTTGTGGGACCGCGGACGCTAAGGACGGGCACGGCCTGAACCTCGACAAGCCGGGCCTGATAGATGCCGTCGCCAGTGCTCTCTACCCATACCAGGCACAGGAGAGCTTCACGCGAGTCGACGACGAAACTGTCCTCGTTGAGATAATGAGCGGCTTCATTTTGCAACTGCAGAAACTGCCGAGCCGCGATTGTGCGTTCCAGTCTCGTAAGTTGAATGAGAGCAATCCAGTCATCCAGCAATACAATTTCGACCAGCTGACCGGGGCGTATCGCACCACGAGCGCTGGTGGAACCACCAACATCTTGTTCGAGGGCGAAGGTGCCTGGTGCGACAAGGGCAAGAATGGCCCGCAGTGCTGGAACTCGATCCACGTCCCCGTCTACGGCCTGAATGATAGCCGCAAGGTCATGCGGGCCATGGCCTTCATCCAACAGAACTTCTGTCCTCAGGCGAAACCGGGGAGGCCGTTCTAATGACCGAGCTCCAGCCCTTCCGCCCCGACAAGGCCGCCGACCTCCAGCTCGGCGAACTCCACACAGATTTCATCCTGCCGATCTGCCTGCCGGATCCCGAGCTGCAGGTCGGGGATGCCCTGGCCGTCCTGGTGGTGACCACCGTGGAAGGGCACCGGGTGGGGTTGCCGATCGGGGTGAATGCGCTGGAGCACCTGCGGGTGGTCGTGGAGGCGGGACTTCTGTTGCGGCAGGCGCCGGAAGAGGGTGTGGCCCAGTGAAACCCAAGCGTTCACGCCATGGCCACGCCCATGCTTGAGAGGCTTCGGAACTCTTACAAGCGCACCAAGGATGCAAACAGCCATTACTCGGTTCTCAACAACGCGTATCAGGTGTTAGTATGGGGTTTAAGCCTTGCTGGCGTTTCAGGATCCCTTGCAGGTTTTGTGTTTTCTCACATCAGTAATTTCTGGAGCGAGTACGGCTTGGCGGGCTCAATCGCCGTCGGGCTTGTCTTTTTCTTCGCAGCAGGACTGATTGGGTCGTTTCTAGCCCTTGTCGCAGCCATCGGCGAGGCTCGGAGCTCAAGCCACCAAGACACGCAACGTAGATCCGAAGTCACGCAGGTGCCTCTGGTAAGCTCGCCGGCGCGCGCTCCGAGATTTACAGACACCATGATGATAGCTGCTGGAATTGGCGCCGATGCTCCCGAGTTCAGAGCATCTTTCGGCAGGAATGGTAGAAATTCTACTATTTATCTACGATATAGTTACTTCATAAGCGGATTTGGAGGGGCGGAATGGTCAGCTCCTGCAACTCTGACACTCTCGACCATTGATAGGTACATAAAAGGCGAGATCATAAGCGTGCCAATCGCTGCCTCAGTTGAAACTCCGGAGGGCCTTAGGTGGTTTTTTGGTACTGACCCTGAGCTCCAGAACGGCTTCCCGCGACGCATGATTGGCCCGAATATGTACTATCGAGGCTGCGTTATGATCGTCTCGGCCGACGACCAAACTGAGCAGTGTTTTTTCATTGGCGAAAGTACTTCGATGGACGTGAAACCGAAGATAATTGGCGAACATATGTGGGAATTTGCTCGCGATCACAGTAGAGATGATACCGAGAACGGTAGCGTCGAAGCATTGTTTGTTGATCGCTAACGCTTACCTCAGAACGGCAGCTGATCCGCCAGCCCCGGCGGCACCTCTCCGAAGATCGCCGACGCCATGGCGCGTCCATTGCCTCTATTGTGGCCTCCCGCGGCAAATCCGTTAGCCGGCTCACGTGATCAAGCCGAAGCTCAGAGCCTTCCTCGTGGCCGTCACCCAGCGGCGCGAAGCCGCGCGTGTCTATGCTGTGTTGGCGGCGACGCCGGACGAGGCGCTGGGGGCAGTTGCGCTGGTGGCGGTACCGCGGGCGACGCTGGAGATCGTCGGCGGCCTGTCACGTGACACCGCGCGGCGCCTCCACCTGAAGCCAGGCGAACTGCGCATCGTGTAATAGCCTCAGAACGGCAACTGATCCGCCAGGCCCGGCGGCACCTTCCCGAAGATGGCCAGCGTGATCGGCTCTCCACCGTCGTCGTAATCCGGGTCCACGACCGTGCGGGTGAAGGCGGCCGCGCCGATGGCTCGGCCGAGGCGGACCTTCTCTTCGGCAATCCTGCAGGCCTCCGCGGCCCCTTTGCAGTACAGGAAGCTGCCTTGCGCCAGCCGGCCTTTCACCAAGACGAACAGCTGGACACTATGGGCTACGATCGGCTGTAGGGACATCGAACCGCCTCCTGTCGCTGAATTAGATTTGGCCTCGTTCAACTAGACGCAGCGTAACGTTGCGACCCCCGCCGCCTTGTGCCTCACAGACATGGCATCGAAATCGACTGCCGAGCGCCTGTACGGTGCGAAATCCCTGCCGCTCCGCGGCTCTTACTTTGAAACTTGGCCAGTATGACTTACGGCCGCAATCCTCACAGTGGATGTAGATCCCAATCACGTCCGCAAGCTCGGACGTGAAGTCTCGCGGCAGGGCTCCCATCCGGGCCTCATATTTGTTCCTGTTGTGTTCTCATGCTGCGACCAGAACGCGACGCGAGTCGAGCCGGTTTCCTCGGCATCTGTGGACAAATGTGGATAAGCGCTACGCTACTTGGGGAAGTGCATTACCCTAATAGGGGTTGACATAAGTGCCCCTCAGAGGGGAATATCAGCTCTACGCTTCTCGCGATGGAGCTGCCCCGGTGCTCACAGCCTATCTCGTCCACCTCCAGCACGCTCCGGCGGCCATCCAGGTCGCCAGCTGCCTGCTCGGCTCCCTCAGCATATTCGCCGCGTGCTTCGCCCCGTGCATGATCGCCGATCACGTCTCCGCCTACCGCGCGAGCCGCTGACATGGCCGCCCTGCTTCCCCGCGGCACTCGTATCGGCCACCCTCGTGCTGACGGCTCCCTAATCCCCGGCACCATCCTCGGTCCCGCCTTCGGCAAGGGCTTCTATCGCGCCGAGCTGAGGGGCGAGGGCGGTCCTCGGATCGTCTGCCTCCACGTCGACGAGGTCGTGGTCGAGCCGGTCTTCGCGAACCTGCGCACTGCGGCGGTGGCCCTGCGCGATCTCGACCGGCGTGCCGCCCCGGCGGTTCAGCCGCGCCGCATGGGCGTGAGGGCGTTCTGATGCGCGCCCTCCGGATGAACTTCCCCAGTCGGATCCGCGAGGCTGCGCTCGATCGGGCCGAAGGCCGCTGCGAGCACGTCGACCCCGAGGGCAACCGCTGCCCCTGCGCACTCCATCCGGGGCATTACGAGTTCGCCCACATCGTCGCCGACCGCATGGGCGGACGCCCGACGCTGGACAACTGCGCCGTCTGGTGCACGCCCTGCCACCGTGCGGCATACGCCGCCGACGCGGCCAAGATCGCAAAGCAGCGCCGCGTCGAGAAGCGCGAGCGCGGCTCCAAGGCGCCGTCCCGCCCGATGCCGGGCTCGACCTTCTTCCGGACCTCACGCGGCATGGATGGGCAGGTGCGTGATCGCGCCACCGGCGCCGTCCTGCCCCGCCGCGGCTCGATCGACGTGAGGGACCTGTGATGGCCGCCGCCCCGATGTTCGGCGGGCTGCCGCTCGCCCACGCGCCGATCGTCTCAATCCCCGCGCTGACGCACTACAGCTCGAGTCCGGTGCGCCGCATCTATTCCGTGGCCCAGCAGCCTCGGCCGCACTTCAAGCCGCACGGGCTGTGGGTGTCGGTTGATGCCGGCAGCTTTAGCTGGCCCGACTACGTCGAGTCCGGATGGTTCGATCACACCTATCGGCTGCGGGTCGTCCATGACGTGCGCCTCGAGGCCAAGGCGCGGATCCTGTTGATCGCGACCGTCGCGGATTTCGACGCGTTCGCCGGTCAGTACGGGCGCACCGAGCCCGTCGTCCCGTCCGACTATCACATGTACATCGACTGGCGGGCGGTGGCTGAAGCCTATCAAGGCATCGTCATCGCGCCCTACCGATACGATCGCCGGTTCGATGGCGGCCTCTGGTACTACCCCTGGGATTGCGCCTCCGGCTGCATTTGGGATGCGGACGCGATCGCCGCGATCACGGTGCGCTCGTTTGCGCAGAGGGTCGCCTGATGGTCGCCCGCGCCCGCCGTCAGCCGGCGCCCGACCCGGCGCCCGTCGTTGCCCCGGTCAGCCCCGAGTTCGGCGCCTATCGCCTGGACGATCTCGGCTTCTGCCGCTGCCGGTTCCCGACCGCTCTGGTTAAGGGCAAGCACCGCTTCTGCGGCAAGCCGACGACGATCGACGCCTCCAACCGTCACGGCTCCTGGTGCGACGAGCATCGGGCGGTCGTGTTCATGCCGAAGCCGGTGATCGCCGCTCGCAAGGCGGGGAGGGCATGATGGCCAGCCTCCGCCCCACTCTTACACCCAGTCCCAGCCCCGCGCTCCGTCAGGCCCGTGTGGCCGCCTTCAACGCCGCCTATCCGGTCGGCGCGCCGATCCTGGTGTGGATCGGCAAATTCCGGGACGGCCAGCCGGTCGCGACGGAGGTCGAGGCGCCAGCCCGCTGCGCCGGCAAGACCGGCCCGATGGTGTGCGTGCGCGATCACGGCTGGATCGCCTTGACCCACGTCTTCCACCGCACTGTCCCAACTGAGCAGCGCGAGCTGTTCCTCGACGCCCGCCGGATCGAGGTGGAGAGCGCCGAGCTGCGGGTCGCGCCCGCCGTCGCCGAAGGCCTGCGGCTGGCCGCGGCCGCGCGTCGGACCAGCGCTGGCGAGCTCGCCTGCCGGATCGTCGAGCTCGTGGTCCGCGAAGGGCTCGTCGACGCCGTCCTGCAGGACGGTGCTGAGATTGCGGCGCGCCGCCGCTACGGGGAGGCTGCCTGACATGCCCCACGCCAAGGAGCATCCGCTCGCCGGCCGCCGCGTCGTCCCCGACGCCCAGACCGGCGCTGCCCTCTACGTCATCGATTGGCTCGATCGCCTCCCCAGCGCTGGCTACCTGCTGAGAGCCGGCAATCCGGTAGGAGACGCCTTCCGCCGCCGCATCGCGGGCCTCGATCTGCACGTGTCGGGCGCCGTGCTCGCCCATGCCGCCCCCGGCGTCGCCCTCATCCACCACGCCGAGCTGCCGTCCTATGATCCTGTGCCAGTCGGGGTGATCTCGTGAGCGACCGCGCCTTCCTGGGCGTCCTCGCCCATCTCGATCCCCGGGCCCCCGGCCAGACCATGCTGGTCACGGTCGCCCTGCCGCGTGGCGAGTGCGACGCCGTCGTGAAGGCGCTCGGCGCGCCGGACCCGGATCTTGGCGCCCACGTGGCGCTGCTGCCGTGCCTGCGCCCGGATCACCCCCGGAGCGATGACGAGGCGGTGCTGCTCGCTGCCCTCAGGACCGCCAACCGCCTGCTCACCGCTGGCCGGGTCCGCCTAACGCCGGAGCTGCTGCACGAGCTCGGTGCGATCGGGCGCCCCCGCACACGCCGCGATTTCACCCAACCCCCACCCGCACGTCCGGAGGCGCTGCGCTGATGGCCTACGACCTCGTCAAACAGACTCACCCGGGCGCGCCCGCTGTGGTCGGCGCCCGTGTGGTCGAGCGCCTATCCGGGCGCCTCGGTACGATCGCCCCGCCGCGGGCCGGGCTCACCGGCGTCGGCGTCCAGTTCGACGGCCGCTTCGGGGTCGTCGACTGCCCGCCCGAGCGGATCCGGTACGCAGCCCCGCCGCCGGCGGCCTCCCAGACTTGGAGCGCCCGATGAGGGCCGCCCCCTCCCGATCCTCGCAGCTGCTCGACCAGCTCGCCATCACCCTCGGCGTGCCGGTCAAGACCTTCGCCGCACAGACCACGTTCGCGCCCAGCAATGCCAGCGTCGAACAGGTCGCTGCGCTGTTGGTCGACTTCGACGGCTGGCGCTTGGCCGTCGCCTTCGAAGCGCTGCCCCCGCAGTTTCGACGTTCGCTCGCCGACATCGCCGATGCGCTCATCGCTTCCACCGCATCGAAGGATGCCGCGTGATGTCCATGCGCGATTGCCTTCGGCATCCGGTCTCCGGCGAAACCTACGCGAGCCTGCGCCTGCGAGCCCGGGCCATGCGCGCCGACGGCTGCACCGTCGCGAGCATCATGGCCGCCCTCGGCGTCAGCAAGCCGACGGCGTGGAAATGGCTCCGCGACCTACCGTGCCACGCCAAGGTGACGCGAGCGAACCGAAGGGCCGCGGACGAACTCCGCCGCATCTACCCGAAGGGTACGCATGCGTATGTCGCGAAGATGGTGCGCGCGGGGATCCCCCCGGCGACGCGGATCCAGCTCGCACGAGAGGCCGCCCGGTGACCGGCCGCGCCGCGCCCCTCGGCATCGCCATGGCGGTCCTCGTCCTGTTCCTGGTCCTCGGGATCGTCCTCATCCCGTGGCTGGACGAGCTGCTGCGGGAGGCGATCGCGCGGAAGGACGCGGCCGAAGCAGCCGCCAACGACAACGCAAGGGCTGCGGCCCGAAAGCCGGAAAGGCAGATCGGATGAGCGCATCCCCGCACAACCTCAGCCGCGAACAGGTAATCGCCCTTCTCGAAGAGTGTGACACGCTACGCGAGCACGTGCGCCAGCTCGAGGAGGCGCTCGCGCCGACGATCGTGCTCCCGAAGGCCTGGCGCCTGACGACTACCGAGGAGCGGTTCATCCGCGCCATCCGGGCTGTGGGCCCGAACGTCCTGCACCGCGAGCGCGGTCTGCTCGCGCTCTACGGCATGTGGGACGAGGTACCTGACCAGAAGATCGTCGACGTCTGGGTCCACAAGGTCCGGACGAAGCTGCGCCACGCCCAGGCACAGATCACGATCGAGACCGTGTGGGGCCGTGGCTGGCGGATGACGGCCGAGAGCTGTGCCCGGTTCGACGCGATCGTTGCGGTTGACCGGGCACGGTGGGCTTCCGGCGAGAGGGCGGCATGATGGCACGCCTCGGCCAGCATCAGCTGGAATCCCTCATGTCGGTAGCCTCGCCGACCATGCTCATGGTGACGCCAGGCAAGGTCGAGCGCGGGCTCGTGGCGGCCGGCCTGCTGGTCGAGCGCCGAGTGTTCGGCCCGCCGCTGCCCGGCAAGCCCCTGTGCGGTGCCGTCGGCATCTCGGCCGCGGGCCTCCGCCGGCTTGCCGACGAAATGGATGCCGGACGGGTCGCGAACGCCTTGGAGCACTGGGCGCGCGTGGCGGCCGAGCGGCGGCAGGCTCGCGAGCGCCGCGAGGCGTCGTGCGATCCGGCGACCGGGCGGGCGTTCGGGGAGCGGGTGAGCGCGGGGGAGTGGGTATGAGCGGGCCTCTCAATGTCACAACAAGCCATTCCACCTGCTCAGTATCAACTGCGACTTTGCTCGAAAAATCGGTCCCGCTCATTCTGCATGATGATTGCCTCTTTACTCAAAATCTCGATGGACTTGGCGTAAATGCGATCCATGGCAGCAAAGATTTCATTGTCAAAGTAAAAAGATCCGTTTGTTTGCTGGATAGATCGAGCGTCATCATCGATAAGTGCCTTAAGTTCGTCAGATGCGGAACGGTGCGCAGACAAAATGTCGGCTGCGCAGACCCAGATATCTTGGCCAGCCTGCTGGAAAGATGGTCCGCCGAGCCCCCGAGCAATCTCATCGGTCATCTTACCAAGGCAGTCATCGAATGCATCGATGCGCAAAATGTATTGCCGCAGACTATCTTTAAATACAGTAAGATTTCGAGGGGACATTTCCCCAAAGTGCTTTTGCTCCGAAATCTCGCCAGCCCTGGCAAAAGTGAACTGCGAAACTTTAAACATGTCGGAGTTCAGGCTTTCGAGAGCGGTGGCGGATCTAAACGCCTTGATTGCACTTTCGGTTCTCTGATCCAAAATTGGAAGTATTGCTATAGAACTTTGTCTAATACCGACGGAAATTTGCTCATCTGCTTTGTCAATTTGTCTGCGGATACCTATCCAGGCAATTCCAGCTGCGATCAAGGCTGCTACGGCACCAATCAAGGTCTGGTAGCGATTCAGCCAAAACTCGGTGCAGGCGAGGGCACCGGTCCCGATAGGCCTCATGCCTGGATCATTGGCTCGATCAAGAGCTGCGCCACACAAGTGCGCTCCGCTCAGCAGCACGACTGCCAAAAGGACAACCGCCACCGCGCCCAGGCGCAGCTGTGTGTGCGTCGTCATCCTGCCCCCGTCGTTCTCTTCACACCCACCACAGTAGCAGTTGAGTAGCCCCATGGCCGACAGCACGATCACGCGCGAGATGATTGAAGCGGCCGCTGCGGCGATCGCCAATGCCCGGGGCGGCCGACGCGGTGCTCCCGAGATCGTCAACGTTCTCGACATCCTGCCGGAGAAGTTGCTGGCGGAGGTAATGGAGGACGCCGAGGCCGCGCTGAAGGCCGCCCTCGCGACGGGAGCCGCCCGCCATGGCTGAGACCTTCACCGCCGCCGACCTCGCCGCTTGTGCCGAGCGCGAGCTGGTCCAGCGCCTTCGAGCCTACCCTCGATGGGTCGAGGCCAAGCGGATGACGCAGGCGCTCGCCGACCGTCAGACCGCGCTCATGCAGGCTATCGCACGCAAGCTGCGCGCGGAGGCTAATGCCGAGGGTGCGAAGGGGGATCTGTTCGACGGGGAGGTGCACCCATGATCGGCCGCACGTACCTCGAAAAGGGCGCGCCCGTCCGCGTTCTGATCCGCTGGGGCCTGACCAGTGCCGGTGCCTGTGCACCGATCGGCCCGCTCAACGACTGTAGCTGGAGCAAGCGGGGCGCCCCGCGCAACGTCCTGATCGAGCGCCAGGACGGCAGCCGGGTCGTCCGGCCGTTCCGTGGCCTGCGTAAGCTGCCGGAGGTGAGCCGTGAAGGAGCGTCATTCTAAGGTGAATTTCACCCGCACAAAATCTGCCGATCGCTCCACCACTCGGCAGCGGTTTCGGATTTGGATCGACATCGCGATCAGAAGAAACTCATCTGGAAGGCGGTTCGCATCTGAAAGCTCGACCCGCGCTTCTCGAAACCCTTCGAGCTTCGCCAGGCAGTCAACGATGCGGATCGGATCCCCCAAAAGTCGCAGATGCGACTTTGAAGCCAACCCGCGGTTTCAAAGGATCGGTCGGCATGCAATCTCTGCGTGAAACTATGTTGCAACAGTCTATGCATGCCATGACGGAACTGAAACAGTTCTATTGCGAATATCTGCTTGATTTTTCGACTTGCGACACACGGCCACTCGTCGCGGATTGCATTCTAAATATTCTTTTAGATTGTGCCCGCGCCCAAAGTAGCCCGCTCGACATCCCGAAAGCGGCATGAGTGCGATAAGCCGTTGGCCGCCTTAGAAAGTGAATATCAGTTCGATCTTCCGGCCCCGCTGCCAGGCAACTCGGCAACGTTGGTTGATGTACAGCCCTGTCGAAACCAAGCGCAAAAGCCCAAACGGCATTATTTGGGGTTCGACTTCGATCATTGCGCCGGCCTTACCTAGATCCCAAACTAGGCAATCGTGGCATTCTTCTGGATCCCCAAAATATATTTGCCCTGTTTTCAACGCCGTTTGGCGCGCGTCTTCTTTGTTTCGTTCAGCCATAAAACGCCCTTGGACTGGTAAATAGGGTTCTAAATAGAGAGCAATTTTTGTCGCATTAAGTTCCGAATTTAATTTGCTGCTTGTAGCTGGTCCCATTGGAGAAGCGATATGAGCGCCACCGCCCTCGCCACCCTCGACCTGTTCGGCGTGCCATTCGCCGACACCATCGCCCGTTCGGCCAACCTGTCCCGGTGCGGCGCCTACCGCTTCACGCTGACCCGCACCTGGTCGAGCGAGGGTGGCCACGTCTGCTTCATCGGGCTGAACCCGAGCACGGCCGACCACCGGCAGGACGACCAGACGGTTCGCCGCTGGATCCACTTCGCCTGGTCCTGGGGCTACGGCGGGTTCACCGCGGTCAACCTCTACCCGCTGCGCACCCCGTCGCCGCCCGAGTGCCGGGCCTGGGCGCAGTACATGGACAACGGCCCGGATTGGTACGCGCGGGACCGCATCCACTTCAACAACCTGCCGGTCCTCTTGCGCGAGGCGAAGGCAGCCGCGCTGGTGGTCGCTTGCTGGGGCGCCGGCGCTTGGGACCCCGAATTCGTCGACCACGTGCTCGAGGAAATCACCACCGGCGAGGCGCCATGGCCCGATGTCCACTGCTTCGGGCTGACGGCTGACGGCGCGCCGCTGCACCCGATGGCGCGAGGGCGGTCGCGGATCCCGGATCACGCACGGCCAGTGATGTGGAAGGAAGGCTCCCGATGATCGCCCCCGACCCCGGCCGCACGGCCTACGAAGCTCGCTTCGCCGACTGCCGCCCGCGCGAGTTTGACCCGTGGGACAGCCTGGAGCCGGAGGTTAAGGCGATCTGGGCGCGGGTAGAGGTGGCGAGCCGCGTCGGCGGCGCGGTCTACACGGGCGACACCCGGCAACTGCACGCCGACCTGCTCATGGCGGCCGACGAGCTCGCCCGCATGGCGGCTCATGCCATAACGCCCGGACCGAAGGGCGCCGTCTGGGTCGAAAGCCCGGACCTGCTCATCGCCCTGTACCGGAACGCTGCGATCGCTTTGGCGACCGCCGATCGGGACAGCAGCGAATACGCTGACGCCATGAACGCGCGCATGGAAGACGCGGTGATATTCGAGCGCCTCCTCATCGCCTTCCACGACGCGATCCGCCGGCCGCTCGGCGTCACGCCGGACAGCGGGGCCGAGTTCTACGACCCGCGGATGGCGGACGAGGCGGAGGCGCGGCTGGCGCAGGGTGGGCGGACGGCATGAGCGCGACCGCCGATCAGATCATCCAGCAAAGGTGGAAGCGCATGTTCGTCGTGTTCGACCTGGACGGCACGCTCGCCCTGACCGAGCACCGCGCGCACTTTCTGAACCGGCCCGGTCGCGAGAAGGACTGGCGCGGGTTCTACGCCGCCTGCGATCGGGACGAGCCCTGCCACCCGATCATCCGCACGCTGCTGGCGCTCGACGCGACCGGCGCCGAGGTCGAGATCTGGTCCGGCCGGTCCGACGAGGTGAAGGACAAGACCACCGCGTGGCTGGCTGAGCAGGGGCTGGGGCACATCCTAATCCGGACGCGGGCTGCCGGCGACCACCGCCCCGACACGGTGCTGAAGGCCGAATGGCTGGACGAGGGCCGGAAGCCGGATCTGATCTTCGAGGACCGAGCGAGCGTCGTCGCCATGTGGCGGGCGCGCGGGTTCGTGGTGTGCCAGGTCGCGCCGGGGGAGTTCTGATGAACCGCCGCTACGCCGCCCCCACGTCGGTCCCGATGGACCGTAGCATCTCTGAGATCCGGACCACAGTCCGGCGCTACGGAGCCAGCGAGTTCGCTCACATGGAAAGCGACACGCAGGCCGCGATCCACTTCACCATGCGCGGCCGGCGGATCCTGTTCCGGCTCGCGATGCCGGACCCGAAGGCGGCCGAGTCCACGAAGACCGAGACGGGCAAGCCTCGCTCGGCCAGCGTCGCCGAGGCCGCGTGGGAGCAAGCCTGCCGCTCGCGCTGGCGGGCGCTCGCTTTGGTGATCAAGGCGAAGCTCGAGGCCGTCGAGGTCGGCATCGTGGTATTCAAGGACGAGTTCCTCGCCAACACGGTCCCGCCGGGCGCGAGCGTTACCTTCGGCGAAGCTGTACGCGAGAACATGCGGCTGGCCCATGAGAAGACAGCGCTGACGCCGCTGCTGCCGTATCTGGGAGGGGCAAATGGGTGAAGCGGTGCAGCCCCTGGCTTACCGACCGAAAGACGCGGCGACTGTGCTCGGCGTGAGCCGCTCTACGATCTACCAGATGATCGCCGACGGACAGCTCGTGGCGCGGAAGCTGGGCACAGCGACGGTGATCCCTCACTCCGAACTGGCGCGCGTGCTCGACGGAGCGGCCTTATCCGCGGCCACGAAAGCCGCCCAGGCATCCATCAAGTGACGGCGCTTCTGCAGAGCGTCGCCGCGGCGATAGGCTCGCTCAGTCTCATCGCCGACGAGGTGCGCGAGCGCGGCCTCTGCCAACTCGCTTGAGAAGTCGGTTTCCTCGGTCACCCAGTCCCGGAACGAGGACCGGAATCCATGCACAGTGTAGCCGTTCGAGTCGGCGCCGCGCAGGAACATCGCCAGGGTCATATCCGACAGCGGCGTGCCGACCCGCGACGGGAACACCAGATCGCCCGGCTTCGCGCCGTCAGGCCGCACCGAAGACAGGATCGCGAGCGCTGGCACGGTGAGCGGTACCCGGTGCTGCCGGCCGCCCTTCATGCGCTCGGCCGGGACCGTCCAGAGCGCACCCGCCATGTCGATCTCGCCCCAGATCAGCCCGCGCGTCTCTCCGGATCGCGCCGCCGTCAGGATCGTGAAGCGCAGCGCCAGCGAAGAGAAGCTCGTGCGCCCTGCCGCGATCGCCGCGTAGAACGCCGGCACCCCGAGATAGGGCATCGCCTTGTGATGGCCCCGGGTCAGTTTGCGGGACTGCGGTAGGAGCACGTCGAGGTGGCCGCGCCAGCGCGCAGGGTTCTCGCCCGTCCGGTGGCCGCCGACCCGGGCCGCGTCCAGCACGCGCTCGATGCGGCCGCGAATCCGCCGCGCCGTCTCGGCCTTCTCGTGCCACATCGGCCGGAGCACCGCGAGGACGTCATCGGTTCCGATCCCTGCCACCGGCAAGCTCCAGAGGCTCGCGGCCTGGACCTCGAGCGTCTGCCGCCACTGCGCGCGGTGGGACTCGTTCCGCCACGTCTTCTCACGGTCGGCCATGTAGGTCAGGGCAACGTCGGCGAATGTGACGGGCGCCGGCGGGGCAGGGGGCGCCGCTGCTGCGGCCTTCGCCTCGATCGGGTCGATGCCATCGGCGATCTGCGCACGGGCCGCCGCGGCCAACTCGCGGGCCCGGGCCAGGGAAACAGCACCGAGCGAGCCGAGGCCCATCTCGCGTCGCCGGCCCGGCATCCGGTACAGCATAACCCAGCGCTTCGACCCGCTGGGCTCGATGGAGAGGTAGAGGCCGCCGCCGTCGGCGTGCCGGCCCGGCTCCGTCAACGTCTGGACCTTACGCGCCGAGAGCCGATTAATCTCGCGCGCCATCCCGCCCCACCATTTACCCCACCAGCTACCCCACCATTTGCCGGCGATTGCAGCGGATGGCGGCGGACACCGATGGAATGTGTGGCGGCCAACGGCCTATGATCGCAAGGGAAAAACGACAGCCACGGACGCCGGCGGATCGAACTTCGACAGACACCCCTTCCGCCAGCATTCTGCTTAGCTTCGAGCGCCACGATGGGCGCTGCGATCAGGGCTCGCGGCCCGGCAATCCATGCTCGTCAGTCGAAGCGGCGCGAACGCGTTACGTTCGTGAGCATGCCCTCAGCGGACGGATAGCGCCGTATCAGAGGCCTCGCTCCGGAAATGCCTGGCCGTTCGAGGCCGAACGTGACATTTTTGCTGTCTGCAAACGCGTAGGCGAATCGATCAGAGGCAATAGAGCGGCGCCTCAAGCGCTGTGTCGACGCTGGCGGACCTTCGGCGCGGGCGATGTTTTTTCCCTGTGGCGAACCGCATTTCGAAGGGCCGCAACCATGAGTTCGGTCTGCGATTCCAGTACACGCTGGCTGCGATCGTGCCGAGTTGTTCGCCAAGCCATCAGAAACCCGATGAAGGCCGCCGATAGGCTCGCCACGAAGGGGGCGGTGAACACAGCAACCAGAGTTCCGTACGGCATCAAGATGATCACGCTGGCGATCCCTGTGCCGATTGCGACCGCTAACAGAACGATCATCGGAACGTCACTCCTAAAGTCGATGACCACCTGAGCGGGGTCACCGTATCTTCCTACAGGATTTTTGGTTAATCCGATTGCAATGCGGATGCTTTCGGCTGGGGTAAGCGCCAGATCTCCCTCCGATCAGTTGTCGTCCGGATACTGACCCGTCATTCCATAACGTGGGCTGAGTTTCGCATGCGAGCCACGTTGGGAACGATACTTGGTCACGTCGGAACGTACCACATACC
>Ga0164296_1000167_pt1 | contig 84086 bp, 73 predicted proteins | sample GEODES057metaG_FD_113533 | JGI IMG/M metagenome (GOLD analysis project Ga0164296, IMG submission 113533) | Dystrophic lake water microbial communities from Trout Bog Lake, Wisconsin, USA - GEODES057 metaG | ecosystem: Environmental > Aquatic > Freshwater > Lake | place: USA: Trout Bog Lake...
CCGCTACGCTCCGTCAACCGAAAGGCAACGCAGTTCCCCCAACCAAACACAACACCCAAACCAAGCCGTTAGCCACTGCCAGACTCTCATAGAAACTGGCTCAAACTCCGGGGGCAGATCAGACTCCTTGCGCGCTCAGCTCAGGCACCGCAGCCGCGCACGGAAAACTCAACAGGCACAGCATGCCAAATCCGACGCTGAAAACGCTGAGCAGATGGCGGCGGGTGCAGAAGAGGGCAGGCATCCCAATCTCAAACGCAACCACGGCATGAAACTTGTCACACACCGAAGCCTAGCGCAGCAGCCCAGCACCGCGCATGATTCTTCCTCGGCCATTGCACCTTCTGCGAGCATCCCCTTTTTTCACTCATTCTCACTTTTCCCGCGCCCTCCTGAAAAACATCTTGCATGATGGCCCGGCATCCCGCACACTTCACGCCGTTCCAAGTTCTCTCAACTTGGTGAACACTTGGTGTTGTCCCCGGCAGGATTGCCGAAGTTTCCCCGGCCTTGGTGCTGATGAAACGCGACCCCGCACTCGTTGCGAGGCCGTCATTCCTACTGGAGCACACCGCGGCAAGGCCGCTTCCCCCCTACATTTCCCCAAACCAAACCGCACGGATGGCCGCCGTCATGGCCGCGCCCGTTCGTTGCATTCCAACAGACAACGCTCTCATCATGGCAGGCCACAATAAATGGTCCAAAATCAAGCGCGGCAAAGCCATCACGGACGCCAAGCGCGGCAACGCCTTCAGCAAGCTGGCGAAAGAAATCACCATCGCTGCGAAGCACGGTGGCGGTAGTCCTGACATGAATGCCCGGCTGCGCAGCGCTGTGCTAGCGGCACGCGCGGCCAACATGCCCAATGACAACATCGACCGCGCCATCAAAAAAGGCACCGGCGAGCTCGGCGGCGCGCAGATCGAGGAAATCCTCTACGAGGCCTACGCCCCCGGCGGCGTCGCCATGATGATCGAAATCGTCACGGACAATCGCAACCGCAGCGCCAATGACATCCGCGTGCTCCTCGGCAAGAACCAGGGCACCTTTGCCGACTCCGGCAGCGTCGCTTACATGTTTGCACGCCGTGGCGAGATCCGCCTCGACAAAGCCGCCGCAACCGAAGACCAGATCATGGAGGTCGCGCTCGATGCGGGTGCGGAAGACATCCAGGAAGACGGTGACGACTGGGTCGTTTACACCGCCACGGATCAACTGTTTCAGGTGAATGGAGCCCTGCGCGAAAAGGGCCTTACCTCCAGCTCCCAAAAGCTCATCTATCAGCCGCAGACCACCGTCACCATCAGCGACGTGGACACTGCCAAAGCACTGATCCGCCTCTACGACATCCTCGACGACTACGATGATGCACAGCACATCCACGCCAATTTTGACATCGACGACGCCATTGCCGATCAGCTCGATTAATCCCTTTTCCATCCCTGTTTATGCCTGAAGAAACCACCGCCGAGATCGAAGCTCCCAAAACCAAGCGCAAAGCCCCGGCCAAAAAAGCAGCGGTCAAAAAGCCTGCCAAAGCCGCACCGATTGTGGAAGAAGCTGCTCCTGCGAAAAAAGCTCCCAAGGCCAAAGCAGCACCAATCGTGAAAATTGCGGTGGAAGAAGCACCTCCGCTTGCCAAAACCAAGGCTAAAGTCGCCCGCAAAACTGCCAAGAAAAATGCGGACGGTGCTGAAGCTCCAGAACTCAATTTCATCGAGGTCGAAGCTCCTGTGCCAGCGCCGGCGGAACCCGCTGCTGAAGCACCCGCCCCCGTCATTGAAACATCTGCGCCTGCTGCTGAAGCAGCGGCACCGGTGGTGAATGCACCAGCCCCCGCTGCGCCGGGCGAACCCGCAACTGATGCCGAAGGTGCAGAGGATGCCGACGACGAAGCCGAAGGCGGTGGCAACGCTGGCACTGAGCCCAATGGCCTGCCACGCTACACCGTCATCGGTGAGAACGGCCAGCCACGCCCCATGACGGCCAAGGAACGTCGTAAAGCCAAGTTTGAGCGCTGGAAGCAACGCCGTGCCGAGCGCGACGCCCAGCGCCGCTCAGGTGCCCCCTACACGCCAAACCCCAATGGCAATCGTGACCGCGACGGCGGTGGCAACCGTGAACGCGAGCGCGACAACGGCGCCCCCCAGCAGAGCCCCCAAGGCGGTCGAAACTACGAGCCCGAGCCGGAGAAACCCCTCGGCCCGCCGGAACCAGCCAATGGCATTCTCGAAATGTCCCCCAAGGGCTATGGCTTCCTGCGCCGTCGCGAGCTGTCCTTTGCCCAGCATCCGCTGGATGCATTCATCGCTCCCGAGTTCATCCGCAAATACGGCCTGCGCGAAGGCATGCAAATTATCGGCGTGCAGTGCAAAGGCGCACGTGGCCCGCAGATCACCGAAGTCACGGAGGTCAATGGCCGCAATCCGCTGGCCATGCGCGATCTGCCGCTGTTCGAAGAGCTCAAGGCGGTGAATCCCAACAAGCGCTACCAGCTTGAAACCACCAGGGATCGCCTCACCACACGCGTCATCGACATGATGACGCCCGTCGGTCGCGGTCAGCGTGGCTTGATCGTCGCGGCACCGCGTGCGGGCAAGACCACTATCCTGCAGCACATCGCTGAGGCGGTGGTGGAGAACCATCCCGGCACGCATCTCATGATCTTGCTCGTCGATGAACGCCCCGAAGAAGTCACCGAGTTCAAGCGCATCCTGCCGCGCGCTGAAATCTACGCCAGCAACAATGACCAGGACGTGAAGAACCACACGCGCATCTCCACCTTCGCCATTGAGCGCGCCAAGCGTCTCGTCGAATGCGGTGAACACGTCTTCATGCTGATGGACTCCATCACCCGCATGGCCCGCGCCTTCAACAACACCGCCAAAAGCGGTGCCACCATGAGCGGCGGTGTCGGCGTGGGTGCACTGGAGATTCCACGGCGTCTGTTTGCCGCTGCGCGCAACACGCGCACCGCTGGCTCCCTTACCATCCTGGGCACTGCGCTGGTGGAAACCGGCAGCCGCATGGATGATCTCATCTTCCAGGAGTTCAAAGGCACCGGCAACATGGAGCTCGTGCTCGATCGCAAGATCGCCGAGCAGTTCATCTTCCCGGCGGTGAACATCTTCAAATCGGGTACCCGTCGCGAAGAACTGCTGCTGCAGACCTTCCAGCTCGACAAGATCCACATGCTGCGTCGCGGTCTCGCGGGTCACAAGCCCGTCGAAGCCATCCAGCGCGTGATCTCCCTGCTGGAGCGCTATCCTAGCAATGCGCAGATGCTCGTCGATCTGCCAAGCAAGACGTAGCCTGATCTAGTTTGACAGGTGCGATCCATGAAAGAGGGTTGCGGTGACGGGATTATTCTCTTAGCCAAGTTCAAACCCCTTTCATGGCTCAAACTCACTCCCATTCACGATACGCCTGGCTGACGCTGTGGCTCCTGACTGCGTCCACTTACGCAGCCGAGCATCCTGGTGCCGTCATATACAAGAAGATGTGCCAGGAGTGCCACGGGACCAAGGGTCAGGGCGTGAAGGACAAGTATGATGATCCGCTCACGGGCGATCTCACGCTGGAGGCGCTGGCGCGGAAGATCGAGCGCACGATGCCGGAGGACAAGGAGGGCACCTGCGTGGGAGAGGATGCGAAGCAGGTGGCGGCTTATATTTACGACGCCTTTTATTCCGGCGCAGCGCAGGCGCGCAGCCATCCGCCTGACCAGGATCTGAGCCGGTTGACCATCGCGCAGTATCGCACTTCCATCATGGACTTGATCGGACGTTTCCGCATGGGCCCGGGATTTGACCGACCTATCAACGCTGAAGCCGGCCTGAAGGCAAATTATCGCGGCACCGAACTGCCCAAACCCGGTGAGCCAGTGGTGGACACCACGCCGAAAAAAGGCATCAAAGCCAAACGCCCCAACTACAAGTTTGAGCGTGTGGATGCGCAGGTGGCGTTTCACTTTGGCGCAGACAGCCCGGACAAGGAGAAGATGGAGGCGGAACAGTTTCAGGATACCTGGGAAGGCAGCGTACTGGCAGCGGAGACGGGCGTGTATGAATTCACCCTCAAGACCGAAAATGGCGCACGACTGTGGATCAATGACATGAGTGAAAACGATGCCTTGATCGATGCCTGGGTGAGCGCTGGCCCCACGGTGCGCGAGGAGAAGAAGAGCCTCTTTCTGGTGGGTGGCCGCGCCTACCGGCTGCGGCTGGACCATTTCAAATTCAAGGAGAAGTCGGCCTCCATCGAGCTGTGGTGGAAGCCACCGCATGGCGTGGCGGAGATCATCCCGCAGCATGCGCTGCGCACCGAGCGGCCGCGTGAACTCATGATCGTGAGCACGAGCTTTCCTGCGGATGACCGCAGCGTGGGCTATGAGCGCGGCACTTCCATTTCCAAAGGCTGGGACCAAGCCACCACGGACGCCGCCATCTCCACCGCCGAGCATGTGGTGGAAAATCTGAACGAACTCGCCGGCACCAAGGAGGGTGCGCCGGATCGGGCGGAGAAGCTGAAGAATTTTGCCTTCGCCCTGGTGGAAGCCGCCTTCTGCCGACCGCTGACCGAGGAGCAGAAGCAGCTCTTTGTGGAAGCTCATTTCAAGTCCGCCAAAAGCCCGGAGCTGGCCGTGAAGCGCGTGGTGCTCTTCACCCTGAAGTCACCGCAGTTCCTTTACCCCGAACTGCGTGAAACCGAGAAGCCCGACGACTTCGCCTTTGCCTCACGTCTCGCGCTCACGCTGTGGGACTCCATCCCTGACAAGAAACTCATTCAGGCGGCAGCGGCAGGCAAATTGCGCACGCCTGAGCAGATCCGCGCTGAAGCGCAGCGCATGCTTAGCGACTCCCGCACCAAGGCCAAGCTGCACGGCTTCTTCCACCACTGGCTGGAACTTGAGCGCGCCGAGGGCAACGCCAAGGACATGAAGGTCTTCCCTGGCTTTGATGACAGCGTGCAGGCCGACCTGCGCGAGTCGTTGTTCGAGTTCCTTGATCAGGTGGTGTGGAGTCCGCAGTCGGACTACCGCCAGTTGTTGCAGGCAGACTACCTGCTGCTCAATGACCGCCTCGGCAAATTCTACGGCAAGCCAGTGCAGGGCAGTGACTTCCAGCAGGTGTCGTTTGACCCGAAGCAGCGCGCCGGTGTGGTCACGCATCCGTATCTGCTCGCCTCGCTGGCTTCCAGCCGCGCCACCTCACCGATTCACCGCGGCGTCTTCCTCACGCGCAACATCGTCGGCCTCTCGCTGCGTCCGCCTCCCATGGCGGTGACTTTTGATGAGAGCCACTTCAATCCGAAGCTGACCATGCGCGAGAAGATCACCGAACTGACCCGCAACAAGACCTGCATGACGTGCCACTCCACGATCAATCCGCTCGGCTTCAGCCTGGAAAACTTTGACGCCATCGGCCGCTGGCGCACGCAGGACAACAACAAGCCGGTGAACGCCAATGGTGAATTCGCCGATGACGAGGGCCGCGTGGTGCATCTGACCGGGCCGCGCGACATTGTGAACTACGTGGCCAGCAGTCCCTACGGCCATCGCGCCTTTATCCGGCAGCTTTTCAATCATTTCGTGAAGCAGCAGCCGCTGGCGTATGGGCCGCAGACCTTGGAGGATCTGCAGAAGAGCTTTGCGGCATCAAACTGCAATGTGCAGAAGCTGCTCGTCGATATGGCCTTGGTTGCGGTGGTGAGTGGGAAGAATCTGGTAACGGCGACGCCGTGACCGCTCTCGATCATTGAACACGTGCCAGATGTAGCGGAGCCGCCAAGGTCTTGGCGATAAATGCAACGTCATCAAATAGTCTCTCGCTTTCAGTATCACGGCCAGACTGCGCCAAATGATCGGCAGCTCTCATCACTTTTCACTTACTTTAAAGAATAACAAAGAGAACGTATAAGCATATCCTTAGAGTAACACGGATTACATAACTGTAACAATTATCAGCATGTGTATGAGTATTATGTGGAGCACATTTTTAGCTATCCCACATATTGAATGCCTCTGTTGCAAAACACCGCCAATGATCCGCAAGGCAATTCCAGCTCCATTGGTTGTCAACGCCCAGATGCTCTGAATCCAGAGAGCCTGAAGACTCAGGGAGGCGGCTTTACTATTTGGTGTCAGCCTACCATCGTCACAGCCTGCTTCGTATGAGCTCCAAAAATTCATACCTTCATTCGCTCGTGGTGCTGCTGGCAACTGCGGTTTTGATGACCGGTTACCAGTTCATCAAGATGTGGTTTTTTCCAAAAATCACCCTCTGGCAGTCGCATGCTATGACGATTGCCGTCTCCAGCAGTCTGGCGGCTCTAGGGGCCTTCTACGTCTCGCGCCAAAATCAGCGGCTGCATCGCCGCGCCGATGATGAAACCTCTGCACGCCAGCAGGCTGAGGCCGAACGCGAACGCTTTTTCACCCTCTCGCTTGATCTCCTATGCATTACGGGAACAGACGGTTTCTTCAAACAAGTCAATCCAGCCTTCACTCAGACACTTGGATACACGTCCGATGAATTGCAGACACAGCCCATCCTTGATTTTGTCCACCCGGAGGAACATGCCAGCACACTCGCCGAGATGGAAAAACTCAATCGCGGTGAACGAACCATTCATTTTGAGAACCGATATCAGCGCAAAGATCGTTCATGGCGTTGCATTTCATGGAAAGCCCAGCGGGAGGTCGAACGCGGGCTGACCTACGCCACGGGTCGTGACATCACCGAACAAAAGGAAGCAGAAGCGAAGATTGCACGACTCAACGCCAACTTGCAGCATCAAGCCGCACAACTTCTCGAAGCCAACAAGGAGCTGGAATCCTTCTCATACTCGGTATCACACGACCTGCGTGCACCTTTGCGCCACATTCAAGGATATGTCGAAATGCTGCAGAAAAGCATGGATGGCCAGATGTCAGAGAAAGCCCGTCGCTATCTCAAAACCATCAACGAAGCGAGCGTGGACATGGGCCAGCTCATTGACGATCTGCTCGGCTTTTCACGTATGGGTCGCATGGAAATGAGTGAAGGCACGGTTGAACTAAACAACCTGTTGCAGGAAGCCCTCCACGGCCTGGAATCAACCACTCAGCACCGGAACATCGATTGGAACATTGCTCCACTACCTGCGGTCATTGGAGATGCTGCCGTGTTAAGACAGGTGCTGGTCAATCTCTTGGGCAACGCAGTGAAGTACACCCGCCCGCGCGATCCGGCACAAATTGAAATCGGCACCGCTGGGGATGAGGATGGACGGCTCATACTGTTTGTGCGCGACAATGGTGTGGGTTTCGACATGCAGTACGCGCATAAGCTCTTCGGAGTTTTCCAGAGGCTGCATCGCGCAGATGAATTTGAAGGCACCGGCATTGGCCTGGCCAACGTGCGCCGCATCATCGCCCGGCACGGTGGACGTGTCTGGGCGGACAGTAAACCAGGAGAAGGCAGCACCTTCTACTTCACTTTGAAACGATCGACGATCTCATAAAATCAACCCGACCCAATCCATGCCCCACCTTCAACGAATCCTGCTCGTAGATGACAGTCCACGCGACACTGAAATGGCGCTGGATGCGCTGGCAACCTATAATCTGGCCAATGAAGTGGTCACTTTGCGCGACGGTGCCGAAGCACTTGACTACCTGTACCGACGCGGCCCGTTCGCCGACCGCACGAACGAACAACCTGCGGTCATCCTGCTCGACTTGAAGATGCCCAAGGTGGACGGACTTGAGGTGCTGCGCCAGATCAAGGGTGACCCGGACCTCAAAGCCATCCCAGTGGTCATGATGACCTCTTCACGCGAAGAACAGGACCTGATCAAGAGCTACCATCTGGGCGTCAATGCCTACGTGGTGAAACCTGTGGGATTCCATGAATTCGTCTAAGCCATAAGAATGGTCGGTGGGTTCTGGGCGATGATGAACGAACCGCCTCCATGCAGTGTGCAGCCCAGCCACGAAGTAAGAAGGTAATCGCAGAGCAAAGCCGACCTCATGCACGCTCCAGCCGCGCCCACCCGAATCCTGCACCTCGACGACAGCCTGCGCGATGCCATGCTGGTGGCTGATCTGCTGGATGCCAACGGCGTGTGTTGTGAAATCAGCCATGTCATGAGTCGAGTGCCCTTTGAGCAGGCACTGGAGCAACGGGGCCATGATTTGATCCTCTGTGACTTCAATCTCCCTGACTTCAACGGCCTGGCCGCCCTTGAAATGGCGAGAGCAAGACGTCCCGACGTCCCAGTGATCATTGTCTCTGGCGCGATCGAGGCCGAAGAAGCGGTGAAATGTCTGAAAGCAGGCGCGACGGACTACCTTCTCAAGCAGCGGCTAGAACGGCTCCCTTCTGCTGTTCAGCGTGCTTTGGAGGAGTACCAAGCGTTGCAACAGCGCAAACAGGCGACGGAACACATCCGCCGGCAGGCCCGGCTCATCGATCAGGCCACCGACGCGATCTTTGTCTGCGACAAGAGCATGGCCCTCAGCTTCTGGAATCCTTCGGCCACCAAGCTTTACGGTTACACCCAAACTGAGATCTGCGGGGACTCCGTTCTACGAGCGATTTTCCGCGAACCTGAGGAACGAATCCGCGCCATTCTTGAGGAAGTGCTGCGCGTCGGTCAGTGGCATGGCGAGACACGCCAAAGAAGCAAAGACGGGCGTGCTTTGGTCGTCTTTTGCCAGCTCACCTTGCTGACAGATGCACAAGGCATTCCTGACGGCATCCTCGCCGTCAATCATGACCTTACCGAGGCCAAGGCACTGGAACAACAACTGCTGCGTTCACAGCGGCAGGAAGCGCTCGGCGCCCTGGCGGGTGGCATCGCACACGACCTGAACAACGCCCTGGCTCCCATCATGATGGGAGTGGATCTGCTGAAAGCGAAGTATCCGGGCGCACCCGGTATTGTGGACTTGTTTGACAGCAGCGTCAGGCGCGCTGCCGCCATGATCCGCCAACTCCTGACCTTTGCGAAGGGCTCTGAGGGAGAACGCAGTCAGACCCAGGTCAACTACCTCATCCAGGAAATGGGAGCCATCGTGGAGTGCACATTCCCAAAAAATATTACCATCACGGTGGAACGTGAAAAAAACCTCCCCCCTGTGCAGGCAGATGCCACCCAGCTTCACCAGGTTCTTTTGAATCTGTGCGTCAATGCCAGGGACGCCATGCCTTCGGGCGGCAAGCTCACTCTGACGACAAAGAAGGTGGAAATCAGCAGCGTGCATCCTGGCATGCCACCCAACGCCAGAGTCGGTCTCTTCGTGGCCATCCAGGTAAGTGACACGGGCACCGGAATCTCGGCGGAAATCCGCGACCGCATTTTCGATCCCTTTTTCAGCACCAAAACACCAGACAAAGGCACCGGACTGGGCCTGTCCACCGTCATGGGCATTATCAAGGGACACGATGGTTTTCTTGAAGTCTCCTCCACCCCTGGCCAAGGAACGACTTTCACCGCCTTTCTACCCGCCGAAACTTCCGCCATCGAGTCTGCACCGGTCGAAATGAAGAAGAAAATGCCTTTCTATGGGCAGGGCGAAATCATATTATTTGTGGATGACGAAACGGCGGTGCGGGAGATCGCCCGTGAAGTTCTGGAGCGCATGAATTTCCAGGTCGTGCTGGCAAGAGACGGTCTCGAAGCCTTGGTATGGCTGTCCGAACATCAGTCAGTGGGAGCCGTCGTTACCGATTTGCACATGCCAAACCAGGACGGACTTGCGTTTGTGGGCATGCTCAGAAAAATCCGGCCGGAAATACCAATCATCGTTTCCAGCGGCCGCTTGGAAGAAGAGACCAAGGGTCAATTTATCGCGCTAGGGGTCACCAGCTTTGTGGACAAACCTTGTGATGAACTCCAACTTGTAGAAGCGCTCAGGTGCCTCATTATATCGACGCCACCTGTCAGGGCCGATCTGACCCAACTGAAAAGTGGATTTCATGAAAATTCCAACTCTTTGATTCCCCTTACTGCTTGAGCGCCGGTGGTCTGCTGAGAAGTCAGCAACTGGGGATATGTCACCCAGAGGATGTCTTCAGAGCTAGGCAGACTTTTGTGTCTCTCGCTATCGAAAAACGGGCGCTGGATGAAGCGGAGAGAATACTGCCCCATCATCGAAACACCGGCATCAACACACCCACGACGAGGATGAGCAGCAGCACCAGGGCCACCCACCACCAGAGGTTGGTTGTCAGCGGCTGCTTGGAGCTTTTGCCGCCAAACTCGCGAGCCACGAAGTCGTCGTAGTCGAACTCATCATCCGGCAGATCCAGACCATCTGCATGAGTGTCGCCGCTCCAGCCGGATTTGGCACAGGCTCCGCAGTCATCGCAGGCGGCGGCTCCGCGAGGCACCCATTCACCACACGCCGGGCACTGTCCTGGAGGCTTGAACCGGACACTCATGGTAAGGCATCCACTTTTGGAAGGCGGCTGAACGGCTGAGCGCTGGCGGCAAACTGTGTGGGAGACATGTTAAAGCGGCGGAACGCTGGGGTGTCTGCCATGTCCCCCATGTTGAGCAGAGGTATCCAGCCCGCCTGACGTGATGGATTCTCCACTGATCCACGCCGCAGCGGGGAGAGCATGATCAGGACCACCGTAAAGGTCACAGTGGCTGCAAGTACCTGGCTCGTGGTTCTGGCGCGTTGCCGAGTCATGATTTATGCGGATTATTTAACTTATCCGAAATAATGTCAACCAACGAGTTTGCCTGCCGTTTTTGCTTGTTTTCACCCATTTATCAGCCAGCGATGCGCAGTGATTTTGATCCTAACCGCAGGTTTTGGCGATGGGCATAACACCGCCGCACGCTCTGTGGCGGAGGCTATGACCCGCCTATGCCCCCAAGAAAAAATCGAAACCAGCGATCTCATCAGTGAGGCCCTGCCGCTGGTCTCCGACGTGTGCAAAAGCCTGTACCAATTCGCCATCACCCACTGGCCGGCTGGCTGGCGCATGGTCTATGACCTGATGGGCAGGCCTTCGGTCACCGGGCCAGATGCCGTTTGGCAGAGTGCCATGGTTAATGCCTTGAAGCAGCGGATCGAGACCCAGCAGCCACGCCTGATCATCAGCACGTATCCATTGTATGCCATCCTGCTGGAGACCCTGGCCAAAAAACAGCGCGTTCCGCCTCTGTGCACCGTCATCACCGATTCCATCAGCGTGAACCGTGTGTGGGTCATGGCGGACAGTGAACTCTTCTGCGTGGCCGACGACGAGACTAAAAAAGTGGTGATCGGCTTCGGCGTGCCGGAGTCAAAGATCCGCGTCACCGGCTTTCCGGTGGATCTCGCCTTCACGGAGCCACTGCCTGAGCTGCCACCGGTCTCTCACCCGCGCATTCTCTACCTGCCCTCCACGACGGGGCGGCGCGTGGCCGCCACCTTGGAGGCGCTCAAGCCACTCTTCCGCAGCGGGGTGAAAATGACCCTGCCGGTGGGCAAGCACGACAAGCGACTCTACCACGTCATGCGCCGCTTCATGGACTCCATGCCGCCCGATACCATCGAAGTGATCGGCTGGACCAAACGCATCCCAGAATTTCTGCGCACGCATGACGTCGTCATTTGCAAGGCGGGTGGTGCTATCTTGCACGAAGTGCTGGCAGCCAAAATCCCTGCTGTCATCGACTACGTCGTGCCCGGCCAGGAGGAGGGTAACGCCGAGATGCTCACCAAGCACGATGGCAGCATCGTCACCAAGAGCGCCAAGGAAACCGCAGCCGCCGTCGAAAGCATCCTCACCAACAACAACGCCGTTGGCCGCCGCATGCGCACTAACATGGCTAAGATCAGCATGCCCGATGCCGCCGTGCGTACCGCCAAGGCTGCACTGACCGTGGCGACCGCCTAATTGTGTCCATGGAACCAACATCGCCCGTGCCCGTGGTCTGCGCCATCATCGTGCGCGATGATCGCATCATGCTGGCGCAACGTCCACCGGACAAAAAACTCGGCGGTCTGTGGGAGTTTCCCGGCGGCAAAGTCGAGGCGGGTGAGTCGTCCGAGGACGCGCTGCATCGTGAACTGCAGGAGGAGCTCGGCTGCAGCGTGCGCATCACGCAGACGCTTGCTCCTTTCGTTCACGAGTATGGTTGGGGCCGTATTGAACTGATCCCGTTTGTGTGTGAAATCGCTGAAGGAAGCCCCGAGCCGCATGCGCATGAGCATATGGCGCTGGTATGGGTGGAGCGTGGGGAGTTGCGTGGCTACGATCTCGCGCCAGCGGATGTGCCGCTGCTCACGGCTTTGGTTTAGCGGGGTGCCTGCTTCGCTAAACCCCAAGCTCCGCGCTGTGCTGCCCTTGCTGCGTGCTCTAGCTCGTGGAGATGGTTTTCAAAGTCGTACTCGCGGCGGCCATCGGGCATCCAGGTGCCTTTGGTGTGAATGCGGCACATGCCGGCCTTGACCAGCTTTTCGGAAAGCTCCTCGCCATCGTCAAAGAAGACCAGCGCATAGGAGCGGGAGCTGTCATACACGCGCTCCCAGCGGGTCTGGATGGTGAAGTGGCGCGCGTGCAGGAGTTGCTCGGTGAAGGTCTTGGCATCAAGGCCGACCTTAATGGTTTGCGGAATGCTCAGGCCGCCGAAGTAGCTGGCCTGATCTTTGAGCCGGTTTTTCACCAGCGGGTATTCACGCTTTTCAGGGCAATCGACGAAGTACAACCGCAGGACATTCTCGCCCCCGTCATGCGCGATTTTGAAGCTGTCGCCATCGTTGCCAGCATCATCGACGAGCTGAGGGTGGACGAGCGTCACGAAATGGACATCGGCTTCCGGCTTCTTGGTATTCTTGGGCTTGTCGCGATAGTGCTCCCAGGCCTGCAGCAGTGCGAGCAGCACCCATAGCAACGCCCACAAAAATCGCGCCCCGTTTGACCGCCGTTTCATGTGCCGCGCTTGTTGCCAAAGAGATCAATGTGCAGCCGTGGGGAGTAGCGCCAGCCGGTGCGCTTGCACACGTCCACGAGCCAAGTCTGTCGTGAGTGCAATGCTTCCTGCGTGATGCCTTCCGGCATGAGCAAAATCTTCTCCGGCGGCACCGGCACACCGATGGATGACACCACGGCGCGGACTTCTTCCACGTCAGCCTCCGTGGCGACGACAAACTTGAGCTGGTAGTCGTAGCTGGTGCACCATTCGCGCAGCACCTCAGGCTGCAAACGCAGGCGCTCGTGCTTCTCAGCCCATGCCTTGCCAGCCTTTGCTTCGCTTGGCGTGGAGTGCGCCAGCTTCGGGCTAATCGAGGCTAGATCACAAGCCACGCCCTGGGGAGCGATGGTGCCTGCGGTTTCGATGGTGATGTGTTTGCTTGCGGCACGGAGTTGCGCGAGAAGGTCGGGCATGCCCTTTGCAATCATAGGTTCTCCGCCCGTGACGACGACGTAGCGTGTGGGCTCGCGCCGCACGACTGCGACGATTTCATCCACACTCATCTCGGTGCCTTCGGGCTGCCAGGAGGCGTAGGGAGTGTCACACCAGGTGCAGCGCAGATTGCAGCCGGAGGTCCGCACAAAGACGGAGGGCACGCCCACGAGCGAGCCTTCACCCTGCACGGAATAAAAGGTCTCGGAGATCAGCATGGGGCTTTCCAATCCGCCGCATGGCGGGCAAAGGCCAGCGCGGCGCGTTGCAGGGCTTCATCAATGTCTGCCTGGGTGTGGGCAAGGCTGATGAACCACAGGCCGCGCTCGATGGCACGCACTCCTTCTTCGAGCAGGCAGCGGCGCAGATGTGCCCAGCGGGGGGCGTCCTGACGCAGGGCGTAGTCGCGGTAGTTGGTGATGGGACCCGTGGGCGCACCGGGCTTGAGCATGGTGGCGTGGAAGACGAGGCCGGGGCCTTGCGGTTGCAGCGGGACGTCGTGCTGCGCGGCGAGTTTGCTCAGGCCTGCCATCAATTGCTCGCCGAGCGCGATCATGCCTGCGGGGTGTTTGTCGCCGAGGGCGATGACTTCATCGAGGCACCACTTCGCAGCGGAGAGACAGAGCGGATTCGCATTCAAGGTGCCTGCATGCACCACCTCGCCGCTCATGATTTTGGCGAAGAATTTTTCTTTGCCGACGAGAGCCGCAAACGGCACGCCGCCGCCGATGGCTTTGCCGAGGATGGTCAGGTCCGGCGTGAAACCGTAGTAGGACTGCGCGCAGCCTGCGCCAAAGCGGAAGCCGCTGATAGTTTCATCGGCGATCATGACGATGCCGTTTTCATCACACAATTCGCGGATGGTTTCGAGCATACCAGCAACTGGTGGCATGCAGCCGGTGTTGCAAAGCACGGGTTCGAAGATGATGGCGGCGATTTGATCGTGATGCTCGGCCACGCGCTGGCGCAGATGCGCGGGATCATTCCAGCGAGCGACGACAAAGGTGCTGAGCACTTCGGGGATGACGCCTTTGCTGGGGTGCAGGCGGGTGGGATCGTCCTCGGTGCCCCATTGGTCCGGCGGCGGTGCGTAGCCGACGAGACCTTCATCTGCCCAGCCGTGGTAATGGCCTTCGAACTTCAGAATCATCGGCCTGCCGGTGTGCGCACGGGCAAGACGCAAGGCGGAGAGCACGACCTCGGTGGCGCTGTTGTTGAAGCGCACGCGTTCCGCGCCGGGGATCATCTTTTGCAAGCGCTCGGCCACGTCGATCTCCAGTTCACTCTGCGCCGCCCAGTGCGTGCCTTTGTGCGCCTGGATGGCGATGGCATCGGCCATGCCTGTGGGTGCGTGACCGTAGAGGATGGCCCCCTGCCCTATCTGGAAGTCGATGTACTCATTGCCGTCCACATCAAACAACCGCGAGCCTTTGCCGTGGTCGAAATAAAGTGGCACTGGCACTTCCATTTTGCGGATGCCGCTGTTAACGCCACCGGCGATGCTGCGCTGGGCGCGGGCGAAGAGCTCAGCGGATTTCTGGAAGGTGTAGGACATGGCCGTGAGATTGAATCAGTTCAGCGGTGAACTGTCATAGACTACCACGCGTTCCCAGAAGGTCTTGCACGCTTCCACAAAGCGTTTGTGCTGTGGACAGTCTTTCTGGTAGAACTCGTGATCGGCCATGGTTTTGAACTGCAGCACGATGGAGTAGCTGAAGGAGTGATCGGTGACGGGGCGCTTTTCGGTGTCGGCGGGCTTGCCAGCGAAAGCGAGAGCGAGGTAGTCGATTTTGATCAACTGCTGAAGTTCGGCCTCGAAAGTGGCGCGTTGTTCGGCGGTAAGTTCAGGTTTGAGCCAGAAATAAACGTTGTGAGTCATAGAGAGTGATTGGTACGCGCAGAGAGGGCGTGTGCAATCGGCAAACTTTGATTCCCGCACTCAGGCATCCCATAGACTGTGGTGGATGAGAGTCCTAGTTTGAAGTAAAACGGAGGTGCCAGAGGTCGGGTTGAGGTTTGAGCATGCAGGGAATGCAGGCTGCGGCACGCGGACCTCCGAGTCCGCAGCACTCCGCCATCAGCCACAGCACCGCAGCGTCCCTGCCACCCGCTCTTTCACTCCGCCGAAACTCCTCGTGTTGGCGATGTGTGTTATGAAACACCACCCGCAGGGTGAATGGTACCCTCTGCGGGCTCGGAGGCCCGCGCTCCTCGTGCGCTTTGTCGCGCGATACCTCATTCAATACTGCCTGTGAGATGGCTTTGATTCCCGCTGCTCTCCTCGGTCCTATACGCCGGAGGCAGGTGCCTTCAGCGGCTTCACGCGGAAAAGGCGCAGGATGACCACAAAGTAGAGAGGCACGAAGAAGAGGCCCAGCAAGGTGGTGGTGACTGCGCCGCCGACGATGCCGGTGCCGATGGCGTTCTGGCTGCCAGAACCGGCTCCGGTGTTAAGCGCGAGCGGAAGCACACCGAGGCCGAAGGCGATGGAGGTCATGAGGATGGGGCGCAGGCGCTGGCGGACGGCGTGCAGCGCGGCGTCGATGAGCGTGGCACCTTCATCGAAGTGCTCCTTGGCAAATTCCACGACGAGGATCGCGTTCTTGGCTGAGAGGCCGATGATGGTGATCAGGCCGATCTGGAAATAGATGTCATTGGGCATGCCGCGCCATTGTGTGGCGGCGACGACCCCCAGCGCACCGAGCGGCATGTCCATCATCACCGAGAACGGAATGGCCCAGCTTTCATAAAGAGCGGCGAGGCAGAGAAAGACCATGAGGAGAGCGATGATATAAAGCGACGCCGACTTGGAACCGGAGAGCTGTTCTTCATAGGAGAGTCCAGCCCAGGCGACGCTGATGCCTGGTGGCAGTGACTTGGCCATGCTTTCGATTTCACGAATGGCTTCGCCGGAGCTGTGGCCAGGTGCAGGCTCCCCAAGGATGGACAGCGAAGGAGCACCATTGAAGCGTTCGAGCTTCGGTGATCCGAGCTTCCATGAGGCATTGGAGAACGCGGAGAATGGCACCATGCCGCCCTGCAAGTTGCGCACATACCAGCGGTTCACATCTTCTGGCAGCATGCGGAAGGGGGCATCTCCCTGCATCATGACGCGCTTCACACGATTCTTGTCGATGAAGTCATTGACGTAGGTGGAGCCGAGAATGGTGCTGAGGGAAGCATTGACGTCAGCCAATGAAAGCCCCAGCGCGCTGGCCTTTTCCTGGTCGATGTCGATCTGATAAACGGAGGTGTCAGCCAGGCCGTTGGGGCGCACGGAGGCGAGCACCGGATTCTTCATTGCCATACCGAGCAACTGCCCCTGCGCCTCCATGAGCGCGTCGTGACCGAGTCCGGCAAGATCCACAAGCCGGAGATCGAAGCCGGTGGCGGTGCCGAGTTCCAGCACGGCGGGTGGCGCGAAGGCGAAGGCCAGGGCTTCTTTGATCTGCCCAAACTTGCCGAGTGCCCGCATCTGAATGGCCTTCACTTTTTGTTCAGGCAGTTTGCGCTCCTCCCAGGGCCTGAGCTTGATGAACATGAGCACCTGGTTTTGGGCGTTGCCGCTGAAGCTGAAACCGAGCACGCCAAAGCCGCCTTCGACCTGCTCCTTCTCTTCCTCGAAGAAATGATGCTCCATTTTCTTGAGCACCACATCTGCCTGCTCGCGCGTGGAGCCGGGCGGGAGCTGCGCCATGGCAAAGAGCACGCCGGTGTCTTCATCCGGCAGGAAGCCGGTGGGGGCGTGCATGAAGAGCATCACGACGGCGACCCCGATGCCAATGTAGGGAATGAGCGAAAGCACATAATGCCGCAGGAACAAACCCACGGCGTGTGTGTAGCGATCCGCCGTGCGCTCGAAGGCACGGTTGAACCAGCCGAAGGGGCCGCGTTTGTTGATGCCGTGGTCTTTGGCCACCGGCTTCAACATCGTCGCACAGAGTGCTGGCGTCAGAATCAGCGCGACCAGCACCGAGAGCACCACCGAACTGACAATGGTGAGCGAAAACTGCCGGTAGATGACGCCGCTGGAGCCGGTGAAGAAGGCCATGGGCACAAAGGCGGCGCAGAGCACCAGCCCAATGCCGACGAGCGCACCGCTGATCTGGTCCATGGATTTGCGCGTGGCTTCCTTCGGCGAGAGGCCCTCCTCCTGCATCACGCGCTCGACGTTTTCGACGACGACGATGGCATCATCCACCAGCAGGCCGATGGCGAGCACCAGCCCAAACAGAGTGAGCGTATTGATGGAATAACCAGCCGCAGCCATGACGCCGAAAGTGCCGAGCAGCACGACGGGAACGGCGATGGTGGGGATCAGCGTGGCGCGCCAGCTTTGCAGGAAGATGAACATCACCACGAACACGAGAATGACGGCTTCGATGAGGGTCTTCACCACCTCCTCCACCGAGATGCGCACAAACTGCGTGGTGTCGTAGGGATAGATGGCCTTCACGCCGGGCGGGAAGAACTGCGAGATCTCGGCCACTTTTTTCTTCACGATGTCCACAGTTTCGAGTGCATTGGCACCGAGCGCGGGGCGAATGGCCATGCCGCTGGCGGGCAGGCCATTGTAACGTGCCATGACATTGTAGTTTTCACTGCCGATCTCCATGCGCGCGACATCGCGCAGGAAGACGCGTGAGCCATCCTGGCTGACGCGCAGGAGGATCGCGCCGAACTCTTCCGGCGTCTGCAGCCGGCTCTGCGCCATGACCGTGGCATTGAGCAACTGGCCCGAAGTGGCGGGCAAGGCACCGAGAGAACCCGCAGAGACCTGGGCATTCTGCGCACGCACGGCCAGGATGATGTCGTTGGTTGCAAGCTGGTATTTGTTCAGCTTGTCGGGGTCCAGCCAGATGCGCATGGCATACTGCGAGCCGAAGGCCTGGATCTCTCCCACGCCCTCCAGGCGGCTGATGGGGTCACGCATCACGCTCGCGTTGTAGTCGGCGAGGTCGGTGTTGGACATGCTGCCGTCTTCGGAGATGAGGCCGACGACGATGAGGAAGTTGCGCACCGATTTATTCACCTGTACACCCTGCTGCTGCACTTCGAGTGGCAGCAGTGGAGTGGCGAGCGCGACTTTGTTTTGCACCTGCACCTGCGCGGTGTCGGGATTGGTGCCGCCATCAAAGGTGACGGTGATCGTCGCGGTGCCATCCGAGGTGCTGGCGGATTCAATGTAGCGCAGGTGGTCGATGCCGTTGAGCTTTTGCTCGATAACCTGCGTGACGGTGTCCTCCAGCGTCTTGGCCGATGCGCCGGGATAGGTCGCGATGATCGCGATGGTGGGCGGCGCAATGCTGGGATACTGCGCGATGGGCAGGCTCGTGATCGAGAGCGCGCCCGCGAACATGATGAAGATGGCGATGACCCACGCGAAGACAGGCCGGTCGATGAAGAAGCGAGACATCGTGGATTACTTGGCGGCGCTGGGGTTTGTGGCAGGCGGTGCAGGCGCGTCCGCCGCAATCTTGACCGGCGCGCCGGGACGAATCTTCTGGAGATTGTTGATGATGAGCTGGTCGCCAGGCTTGAGTCCGGCGGTGACCAGCCACTGATTGCCGATAGCGCGTGGTGTTTCCAAAACACGCAGTTCGACCATGCTGTTTGCACCGACTACCATTGCGGTTGGTTCGCCCTTGGAATTGCGGCTGACTGCAAGCTGTGGCACCAGGATGGCATCCGGCGTGGTGCCTTCTTCCAGTCGCGCACGCACAAACATGCCGGGCAGCAGATCTCCACGCGGGTTGGGGAACACAGCGCGCACGGTCACGGAATTGGTCAGCGTGTTCACCGTCACATCAGACACTTCCAGCGTGCCCTCCTCCGCATAGATGTCGCCGTTTTCGTGGACGAGTTTCACACGCGGTTTGCCTGAAGCGCCTGGCTTGAGCCTGCCGCTCGCAAGGGCGTTCTTGAGCCGCAGCAAATCACTGCTGGGCTGGTTCACATCCACATAAACGCGGTCAATCTGCTGCACGGTGGTGAGCAGCGTGGCCTGATCGACTCGCACGTAGGCCCCCTCCGTCACCTGCGAGAGGCCAATCCGGCCCGTGATGGGAGAGGTCACCTTGGTGTAGTCGAGATTGATCTTGGCGGTTTTCACCGCTGCTTTCCCGAGCAGGACCTCCGCCTCATTGACGCGCTGGCTGCCGGAGGCTTCGTCGTAATCCTGTTTGCTGATCGCACGCGTATCGACCAGTGACTTCATGCGGTTGAGCTTTAACTGAGCGGAGTTCAGGCTGGCCTCGGCGCGGGCCAGGGTGCCCAGCGCACTGTCGTGGGCGGCCTCATACTGCGCGGGGTCGATTTCATAGAGCACCTGTCCTTCTTCCACATCACTGCCTTCTTTGAAGACTCGTTTCAAGACGATGCCATTGACGCGTGCCCGAACCTCCGCCACGCGAATGGCGGAAATACGGCCCGGCAGATCCTGCGTCAGCGTCACCGGCGTCGCCGCAACGGTGATCACCCCCACTTCCATGGGACCTGTAGGCCGTGACGCTGCTGGCGGTGGGCCTGCTGGATTTTTCCCGCAACTCGCGAGGCATAACGCCAACGCGGCGAGAGAGTACTTCATAAATGTCATCATGCTCAAAGATTTCGTTTCGTGCGCCCGTCTGGACGCTGCATTTCTCACGCAACACCCGTCCATACAAGCAACCAACGCATCTGCCAACCGTCAGCTTGTTTCAGTTTAAACAGGCGGCAGCCGCCACACCTGGGCCAGCGAATCTCATTACGTGAGACGGTGAACCCAGAGGGAGCGTGGCGTCACGCCCTCACCACCACCCGAGCATCCAATGCAACAACACCTTCTGGTGTAGCCAGCAGCGGATTAATGTCCAGTTCCACAATCCGCCGCTCATGCTGCACCAAGCGGGCAAACTTTACCAGCACATCATCCAGCGCGGGTAGGTCCACGGCTAGCTGGCCACGCACGCCGTGCAGCACTTTGGCGATTCTGGTCCGCTCGACCCAGCGCCGCGCCAGTGCGTGATTAAGAGGTGGCAGCGCCAGCGCGTGATCTTGCAGCACCTCCACCAGCGTCCCGCCCGCACCAATGAGCAGCACCGGGCCAAACTGCGTATCGGTGCTCAATCCGAGGATAAGTTCAATGCCCTTCTGGGTGACCATGCGCTGCACTGTCACCCCTTCAAAGGCGGCTAGACCGTGCAGGTGCGTGACGTTGTCCCGAATCAGTTGCCAGGCCTGCTGCACCCCAGCGGCATTGAGGAGGTTGAGTTGCACGCCGCCGCAATCGCTCTTGTGGGTGATCGTGGGCGAAAGCAGTTTGACCACCACGGGATAACCGAGTGCCTCCGCCGCCGTGATGGCCGCAGATTCATCGTAGGCGGCGCGGGTCTCCACGATGGGAATGCCCGCGACCTGGAGCAGTTGCTTGGCCTCCAGTTCGGTCATCAGGGTGCGCCCGCTCTTGAGCACCGCGTCAATCATCTCCCCCACCAGCGGCAATGCTTCTCCATCATCATCGTCAGCATGGGCCGTTTGAGTTTCGCTCAGCCAGATCAGGCGCAGTCGATGCTCACGCATGCGCACAAAGGCCAGCGCTGCTTCATCCGGGTAATCGTAGGTCGGCACACCCGCAGCATTGAGAATGCCACGTCCCTCCTGCACGCTCTGTGCCCCCATCCAACTGGCCAGCAACGGCTTGTTAAACTCGCCAGCGATCTGCGCCACTTCACGCGCAATGTGGGTTGGGTGCGTCATGGCCTGTGGCGTGAGAATGGCCAGCACCCCGTCCACGGCGGGGTCTCTCGCCACGATACGCAGGGCCTGGGCAAAGCGCGCGGCATCGGCATCGCCCAGCACATCCACCGGATTGTGATGGCTCCAGCAGGCTGGCAGCAAGGCGTTCAAATCCGCCATTGTCTGCGCCGACAGCTCTGCAAGCTCGCCTTTACCAAGCACCAGTGCATCCGTCGCCAGCGCACCGGGACCGCCTGCGTTGGTCACAATCGCCAGCCTTCGCCCGGTGGGCAGCGGCTGCTTGGCTAGCACCTCGGCCATATCGAACAGCTCCTCGATGGTGTCCACGCGCAGCACGCCGCTTTGGCGCAGCGCCGCGTCCAGCACGGCATCGCTGCCAGTCAGTGCGCCAGTGTGGGAAGCGGCCACACGCGAGGCCTCGGCGGTGCGTCCGACCTTGATCACGACGATGGGCTTTTGCGCCGCCACGGCCCGTGCAGCCGCCAGGAATGCGGCCGCATTATCGCCCACGGATTCCATGTAGATGACGATGCTGCTGGTGTGCGGATCTTCACCGAAATGGCGGATGAGATCGCCCCAGCCCACATCGGCCATCGCGCCGGTGGAAACAAAGGCGCTGAAGCCGACCTTTTGCTCGTGACTCCAGTCGAGGATGGCGGTGCAGAGCGCCCCGCTCTGGCTCAGAAACGCCACCTTTCCCGGCTGCGCCATGCTGCTGGCAAAGGTCGCGTTTAAGCCCACATGCGGATTCATCAAACCGAGACAGTTCGGGCCAATCAAGCGCACGCCATGCCGCCTCGCTGCTGCCAGTACTTCGGCTTCGAGTTTGGCACCTTCAGCCCCGGTTTCCTTGAACCCCGCAGAAATCACGATGACTGCTTTGACGCCCGCCACACCTGCCGCCTCGACCAGCAGGGGCACTGTGCTGGCTGGCGTCATAATGATGACCAACTCAGGCACTTCGGGCAGTGCGGCGATGCTGGGGTAAGCTTTCACCCCGCAGACCTCGTTGCGCTTGGCATTCACCGGAAACACCGGGCCTGAGAAGCCGCGCAGATTGTCCCAGATCGACCGCCCGACACTCCCTTCCCGTTCCGTGGCTCCGACGAGAGCGATGCTGCGTGGCTGGAAGAAGGAGGAGAGCGACATGCGGGGAACCTACGGGAGGAACGACCGGTGTCTCAACGCATGTTGTGCTTTGTTGGGATGATTCTGGCAGGTGGGGCACCGCTCCCGCAACGAACTAAAGCTCTCGATTACTTTATTCATCCCCGGCGCAGCAGGAGCCGCAGGCGGTGTAGCATTCGTCGCAGATGAAGGTGTCACCCATCTTCGCGGCTTCAGGATTACCACAGCGTTCGCAGAAAGCTTGCGGCGGTTCATTTGCTGCGGTGATTGTCTCGTCACTCATGCGTCATCTTCTTCTCGGCCTTCTCCTCGCGCAAATCGCCTGTGCGCAAAACACGGACCCTTTTCCTTCGCCGCCCAATCAAAAGGGCCTGCAGGTGCAGATGGTGGAGGATGCGCTGGCGCTGGGCATTCACCATGCGGGCATCAATGTGAACCTCACGGCGTTGTTCGATCCCCAATCAAAGCCCGAAAGCGGGGAGTTTGTGTTCAATCAAAATTATCTCGCCTCACTGGACCGCCAGATCAAACCGCTCTCCGACAAAGGCGTGCTCGTTTATCTCATCCTCATTGCCTACCCGTCAAAGAACCCGGCCATCGACGCCGTCGCACTGCATCCAGGGCATCGGAAAGATTACAAGTTCAGCGTCGGGGCTGTGAGCACAACGAGTGGTTTTCTGAACGCCGTGATGAGCATGCTGGCCGAGCGCTGGAGCGGTGCGCATCCTGAACATGGTCGAGCCTGGGGCTGGATCATCGGCAACGAGGTCAACTCGCACTTCCTGTGGAACAACATGGGCCTGGTGCCGCTGGAAACCGCTGCCAGCGAGTATGAGAAGGCCTTTCGCATCATGCACCACGCGATTCGCAAGCACTCGCAAAACGCGCGCACCTACCTCTCCTCCGATCATCATTGGCGCAGCAGCATGGCGAACGTGAGCGCGCATGAGGCCACGCCAGGAAGAGATTTCCTCGACACCTTTGCGCGCCTGGTGCGTGAGCGCGGCGACTTCGACTGGAACGTGGCCTGGCACCCCTACCCCGAAGACCTCGGCAACCCACGCGCCTGGGCGGATAAAAACATCACCCATGACGACAACAGCAACAAAGTAACCTTTAAGAACCTTGAGGTGCTGCCGAAGCACCTTGAACGACCTGAGCTTTTATATAACAGCAAGCCACGCCGCATCATCCTCAGCGAGCAGGGTTTCCACACTCTGAACACGCCGGATGGTGAACAACTGCAAGCCGCAGCGTATGCGTATGCGTGGGAAAAGATCCAAGCCCTGCCCACGGTGGATGCCTTTATTTACCACCGCCATGTGGATCATTCCCAGGAAGGCGGTCTGCGGCTAGGTCTGTGGCGCAATGCGCCGAACTCCACCGCCGATCCGCACAGCAAGAAAGTCATTTACGAGCTCTTTCAAAAAGCTGGCACTCCCGCATGGCGAGCCGCTGCCGATGCGCTGCTGCCAGTGACGGGCTTGCAGGCGTGGGATCCATAAAGGGCCGTGAGGCGGCGGCATTCCAGGCCAGGCCACGCCGCGCTTCAAAATGACTCGTCCTTCTTGGGCTGCGTGTCGGCGGGCTTGATGGGAATGACAGGAATGATTTCCTCAGCTTTCACGATGGCTTTTTCAGCCGGTTTCACGACAGGCGCAGCCGGCTTGGTGGCGACAACGGTCGCCGGTTTTGGTTTGGGCTGCGGCTGGGGCAGCAGGAGGGCATCGACGCTTTGGCGCTGATCAGCGAGGGTGGGATCAGCGCAGAGTTTTTCCAAAATGGCTCCGGGGTTTTTGAGACGGGAGGCAAGGAAGTGAACTGCAATGGCGGTGGCGTACGCGGAGCCGGGGCTGATGTTGTTGTAATAGGCGTTGTTGGATGGGGTCACATGCCAGAGGCCGATGTGCGCTTTGTTCAGATCGACCGGCACATCCAGCCGCCATACTCGCCAAATCTGGCCCGGTAGTTTTTCCAGTGCCTTGAAGCGCTCGCGCGAACTGCTGGTAATGTAGGTCCGATTGAGTTTCGAGCCCCAGCCACCATCGGGGTCGGCCCCGAGAATGAGGTAGCGGGTAAGCTCGAAGGCGATTTCGCTGGAAAGAACCGTGTCAGGTTCATCACCGTGCAGCGGACGCATGAGGGGCAGGAAGATATCCATGCGGTCGTTCGTGATTCCAAGCGGGCGCTGCGTGGGCTTGGGCCAGAGAACTTTGAGAAGTTCCCGCTGCGCGGCGAGCCGCCCCATCGCTCCCGCATTGTATTTGCTTTGAAACTTCGCCAGTTTGTCCATGCCCACGGCGCGGCCAATGCTGTCAAACGCGGCGAAGCCCATCGCAGCACTCGTTGCCGTGACGGGTGATGCCAGCGGCGGAAAACTCGATGGATCCGCCGGCACGGCGAGGAAGCGGCTGAAGGCATCGAAATCTTTGACGGGCTGGTGGAAGTTGCACTCGTTCCAGCCACCTTTCTCTGGCAGCAGACCCACGAGCGCGTTGGCCGCACGGGCGAGCACGGCCATGGAGGCCTCTGGCGGCACCGTGGTCTCATTGAGCTGCGAGCCCGCAGCGGTGCCCTTGGGACCGGTCACTGTGGCACCGATCTTATGTGTGGCGTCGTAGGCCACCGGCATGAGCGGGCGCTCCGAGACCTTGGGCAGGCGTTTCATTTCTGCACAAACGGACAGCGCATGCAGAGCGACCCAGGTGCTTTCCATGTCCGCAGAGCGCTGATTGTAGAAGAAGTCCGTGGCACCGGCGAACTGCACCTTTTCAGTCATCATGTCCTCCCAGGTCTGCGGAAACTCCGCCGTGGCAAACTTCAGCGCCAGGTGAGTCCAACTGTCGGCATATTTTTTCAACCGATTGCGCGCGCCTTCGGCCTGGGCAAGGAGCACTTGGTTGGCTTTCGTGGGGCGTTCCTTCTGCTTGGCCTGCATGCGAGTGACCTCGGCATCGATGGCGAGGTAGTCACTGATCAGCACGGAAATGAGGCGGGGATGAAAGCACATCGGGCCCCACAGACCGCGTGCGGCACCGTCGGTGATCTGACCGTCAAGCAAACGTGACGCGAGCTTTTCCGTCCAATCCGACGCAATGCTGTCGTCCGTTTGGGCCATCGCGACGGCCAGCCAGGCAAGATTCCACGTTTGATCCGGCGGGCCGTAGGTGTCGAGATAGAGGAGAATGTTCTCCACCATGTGAGTCACCACCGGGTCATTCTCGGGCACCCCGGCGGCACGCAGCGCCGTGAGCGCCATGGCGGAGTCGCCAATGAGGCTGTAGCTCCAGGAGGTGTCTCCCAGATGCTCGTAGATGGGCTGCTTGTAGATCCGTTCGAGCGGACCCTCGGGGTCATAACGGATGTGCGTTTCTTTGCGCGTGCCGATCTGCTTGGTCGGCTGCTGCACGATCCGTCGCACGGGAGGATCTCCCGGCGAAGGCCCCGGCGTCAAGACAACTAGATCAGTGTATTCATAGATGGGAACATCGCGCTCGATGAGCCGATATTTGAGCGGCACGTCCTTGTACCCCGTGAGAGTCACCTTCTGGATGGGCGGGATGATCCACCTCTGCGGATCTTCCTGAGCAAACTTCTTCAGTATCAGCACGCCCTGCGCGAGAGCCATTCGCGTGGCGTAGTCCAGATCAGCGTCAGTGACCTGGGGGATCTCCGCCGCAGGAGCACTGGCTGGCGACTGTGCCCACATCGCAGGCTGCCATGCACTCAATGATAACATGACCCAAAAGCTCAACCTTATGACTGGATGCCGAGGTGTGAACTTTGCATGCATGGTACTTCCTCCTTGTGAGTTGGCTGGCGCGTTGCGGGAATGACCGCGAATGTGGACAGGAACCCATTACGCGACCACCCCAGCTTTTTATTCTGGAATTGAGGACGGAGTCAAAACTCTAAAAATGCGCAAGTTGGAGGCGCAAAACAAATCAGCCGGGCTTGAGGGCCCGGCTGATGAAAACATTGGAACTGGACTGACCGATTAGGCCTTGGGCGTATCGGCGGTGCTTTCGGGCAGTTTAGGAGCTTTGATGTAATCGGTGGGGAGATCACCCTTCAAGGCTTTGAGGAAGGTAATGATGGAAGCCACTTCTTCATCGCTGAGCATCTTGCCGAGCTGGTATTCGGCCATGCGCTTGACCATCTCGTCGAGGGATTTCACGGAGCCGTCATGGAGATAAGGGGCGGTCTCGGTGATGTTGCGCAGGCTGGGGACTTTAAAGAAGAACTTCTCGCCGTCGCTCTTGGTGATGTCCGCACGGCCATTGTCTTTGAGATCGGGCCAGGCCTTCACGAGGCCGAGCTTCTGATACATCATGCCGCCGACGGCAACGCCGTTGTGGCAGGTGACGCAGCCGGTTTTGGCGAAGGTGGCGAAACCTTTTTTCTCTTCGGCGCTGAGGGCTTCCTTGTTGCCCTTCAGGAAGGCGTCCCATTTGGAGGGCGTGAGCAACTTGCGTTCGAAGGCACCCACGGCCTTGCCGAAGTTGTTGTAGTTCACAGGGTCGGCCTCGCCAGGAAAGGCGGCCTTGAAGGCTTCCACGTAGCCAGGCATGCTCTTGAGCACTTTGATGACAAATTCTTCGCTGGGGGCTCCCATTTCGACCGGATTGAGCACCGGTCCTTTGGCCTGCTCCTCCACACTGGGCGCACGACCATCCCAAAACTGGGCGATGTGCAGCGCGGCATTGTACACCGAAGGTGAACTGCGTCCGCCGAGCTTGCCTTCATGGCCGGGGGAGAAGGGCAGATTGTCGTTGCCGTACTTGTCGAGCACGTGGCAGGAATTGCAGGACATCTTCCCACCTTTGGAGATGCGGGTCTCAAAGTAGAGCTGGCGGCCGAGATTGATCTTGGCCTCCGTGAGTTCATTGGAAGGAGACGCAGCCTCGGCTGGCAACGGCATGAACATCGGCAGGAAGGCTTCAGACAGATCCGCTTGCGCGAAAGCGGAGGCGGTGCTCAAGCCGACAATAAGAGCAAGGAAGCGTGCGGTGGAGTGCATGAGAATGTTGAGTTGGATGCTGCGAGGTCGATACGTGGCGTGGAAGACGCGGGTTTCAAGTGATTGCAAAGTTACCCGGGTTGAGACGATTTCTCAACGACGGCAGCAGCTTCAAATTGACGAAAACCCCGGCAGGCAGCTAGGCTGCACAAATGTTCTCAAAATCTCTTCTTCTGCTGCTGGCCGCAGCAAGCGTGGCGCTGGCGCAAGAACCTGTAGGCGATGGCAAGACGGATGATACATCTGCAATTCAACACATGTTCGACACTCAGGGCAGCGTGAAACTGCCCAAGGGGATGTATCTAATCTCGCAAACGATTAAGATCGACTTAGCAAAAACCGGCTATGCGGCGCTGACTGGAGACGGGACAGCGCGGCTGATCATGGCGGGAAATGGACCGGCGCTACTGTTCGTTGGCACCCACGAAGGCTCGGCAGCACCGGAAACGTTCAAGCCGGAGGTCTGGGAGAGTCAGCGCACGCCCATGGTGGAAGGTATCGAAATCGTGGGGGCGGATGATGAGGCGGATGGCATCGAGGCCACGGGTACAATGCAGATCACCCTGAGCCGTGTCGTCATTCGTGAATGTCGGCACGCAGTGCATTTGACCAACCGCAACCGCAACGTGCTGATCTCGGCCTGCCATTTCTACCACAACAAAGGCATCGGTGTTTTTTTTGACAATGTGAACCTGCACCAGTCCAACATCGTGGGCAGCCACATCAGCTACAATGGCTGTGGGGGGGTCGTTTCCGTGGGAGGCAATGTGCGCAATCTGCACATTGGGACCTGCGACATCGAAGGCAATCACGCCAAGGATGGCCCACCCAGCGCGAACGTGATGCTCGATTCACGCGGCGGTTCCATCGGCGAAGTGGCCATCACCGGCTGCACCCTGCAGCACACGCACAAGTCACCGGACTCAGCCAACATTCGCATCATCGGCTCCGGCACGGATGCCTCCCTGCTGCGACGCGGCGGACGCGAACACACCCGCGAAGGCAATGTGACCATCACCGCGAATGTGTTCAGCGATGTGCAGGTGAATGTGGACATCCACGACGCACGTGGCGTGACGATCACCGGCAACACCTTCTGGGAGGGCTTTCAGCACGACATGGTCGTGGCGGACAGCGGCAATGTCGTCGTCACTGGGAACAACTTTGACCGCAATCCGCGCTATCTGGTGAACGGTAATGACAACGCCGAGAAAAACGGCATCGTCTTCCTGCGCTGCGAGGACAGCCTGTTTAACAACAATATCATCAGCGGCGTGTGGAAGCAGCGTGCTGCGGTGGACATTGAAGCCTGCAACCGACTGCAGATATGCCACAACAGCGTCCTGGACTCTGATGGTGTGGGCATACGGCTGGAGCAGGTGACCAACAGCCTCATCACCGGCAACATCATCCAGGATGATCGCGACAAGGAGCAACGGAGCAAGGAGCCTTCCCTCATTATCGTGGGCGGCAAAAGAAACCTGATCGAACAGAACATGCTCGGCAACAAATAGCCCGGAAATCAAGGCCATGACCACCGCATCCGCCACTTCTCTGCTGGCACGGGCGCATGGGCGCATGCTGCGGCACAAGCTGCGCTTTGGCATGCGTGAAAATCGTCTGCTGAGCGTGACGGTCGGTGGGTTCCTTGGGCTGTACAGCCTCGCCGCCTATCTGCTGGTGGCGCGCGGTTTGGATTTCATGATGAAGCTGCCTTTGATCGGTCCGCTGCTCACGGAGCGGTTGGTGTTTCTGCTGTTCTTTTTCTTCTTCGTAATGCTGATCATCTCCAATGGTACCATCACCGGTATGAGCCTGTTCCGAAGGAAGGACATGGAATGGCAGATCGCCCTGCCGCTGCCACCGCGCAGCATTGTGCTGTGGAAGACCCTGGAGGGCATGCTGCTGGCCAGCTGGGGACTGCTGCTGCTGAGCACCCCCATCCTGCTGGCGCTTGCACAGACCTACAAGGCGGATGCCAAATTCATGGTCGCGGTCGTGCCGGCACTCCTGGCTCTCGTGATGATCGCGGCAAATGCTTCGACCTGGCTGCTGATCGCCCTGGTGCTCTGGGCACGGCGCTGGATGTGGAAGCCCGTGCTGGCAGTCGTCGTACTGCTGCTGATTCAAACATTACCCATCTGGCACACGAGCGTCGAAACTCTGAACTCAGGTGATCTAAGCGCAAGCCTGAACCAGATCCTGCGGCACACGGAGATATGCATGCATCCGCTGCTGCCAAGCTCATGGGTGGCGGAAACCATTCAATCAGCCGGACGCGGCATTTTTGAACGCACCCTTTTTTTCAACCTCGTCCTCCTGGCCAATGCGTTGATGAGCATCCTCATCACAACCCAGATCGCGAGCCGCTATTATTATCCAGCCTGGAACCGCATCATGAGCGCAGCCCCAGGAACAGGAAAAAAGTTCAAAGCCCCCGCCGCTCGCGCCAAGCCCGGACGCCTGAGCCAGTGGCTGCGGCGGGCGCTGGCGCTTGATCGCCCCTCCTTTGCGCTGCTGGTGAAGGAAGTCCGCACGTTTTTGCGCGAGCCGGTGCAGTGGGGGCAGAGTGCGATCATCTTTGGCCTGCTGCTGATCTATTCGATGAACCTGCGCAAGCTGGGCTACGACTTGCAGAATCCGTTTTGGATCACGGTGGTGAGTCATTTGAACCTGCTGGTCTGCTGTCTGGCGCTGTCCACCCTCACGACGCGCTTCATCTACCCGCAGTTCAGCCTGGAAGGACAGCGGTTGTGGATCCTGGGGCTTTCCCCTCTGCCGCTGCACCGCGTCCTGACCTTGAAACTGCGCCTCAGCGCCAGCGTGCTTGCGCTCATCATGGTGACGCTGGTGGTGGTTTCGGGAGTGTCGCTGGGGCTGCCACGACAGCGCATTCTCTTTTTCAGTGCTTCGATTCTCATGATGAGCTATGGGCTGACCTCGCTGGCGCTCTCTCTCGGTGCTCTGGTGCCCAATTTCAGGGAGTCGAATCCCGCACGCATAGTCTCTGGATTTGGCGGCACCGTCTGCCTGATCGCCAGCTTCGTTTATATCGTCGGCGGGATGGTTCTCCTCCTGATACCATCCTGGCAGAATCTCAGGCAGGATGCCGTGGCCTTGGTGGGATATAACGGTGGACTCGAGCTGGCTGCCCTGGGTGGAGTGGCTGTGCTGACCGTGATTTTTGGAGGCATTCCATATTTTTTCGCCAAACGGCAGACGAAAAATCTGGAATATTTAAGACATCTGTAGTATTTGGATGCTGGAAATAATTTCCAGTACTCCCATGATCACCCGCAAAGCACCCGCCCTCGCCACTGCCAACGGCCACCATGAGGATAATCTCCTCGTTTTTGAAGATGCTCCCGAATTCATGGATGGGCACGCCGTTGCGACCTCGCTGGAGAATGTGGATTCCAAAGTGAAGGCCGCGCAGGAGCAGTTGCTCGAACTCCGCCGCCAGCAGGAGGAAATCGAACGCCAGAAGCAGCATCTTGAAGCCCTGCGCATCAAGCAGGAGCGGTTTGTCGCCGGGAAACGCGATCTGGTCGAAAAAATTGGCCGATCTGCCAGCCTGGTCGAACGTGAGCTGTACGACGCGCAGAAGCGTGTCGAAGATCTTGCCGCCATTCACGACGAATTCCGCCGCCATATGGAGATCTTGAAATCGCTCCAGCCAGAGAAATGGCACCGTTCCCAGGTGGGTGAGGAACTCGACAACGCACTGGCCGCCATTGATGATGCCGAAGGCGACTATGCCAAGGGCATCCGCCGCCTGCATGCCATGGGGCCGCAGGAAGGCGTGACCGCTGGCGGTCCGATCAACCTCGATGACGCCAATGCGTCAGTGATGCCTTCTTTCATCACTGCCGATGACCTGCAGACTTGGCTGCGCCGCGGCTTTGCCTTCACGCTCCCGCTGATGGGCACGGTGCTTTTGGCCATCGTGCTGATCCGTCTGATGTTCTGATTTCGCGAACCCATCACCACTCATCCTTATGGCTCTGTTTTCTGGCAATCGCAAAGTCCGTGCCCGCCGTCCAAAATCCGCTCAGGACGTGAAGCAAGAGGCAATTCCTCAGCGCAGCACACGCAAGCTAGCCAAACAAGCGGATGAGTTGAACAGTCAAATTCACCGTTTGGAGTGCTTCATCACAGCGGCACCGCGCATTCAGCGCCAGCACCGACTGGAAAATGTGAACATGGTGCCCCCCATGGAGCTTGCCTCTCCTGCCCCGCGTCACCGCCGGGTGCCAATCGCGAAACAACGCGCCCGCCGCAGCGAGCTGCTGCGCATGTTCACCGAAGGCACGATTGTCCTCGGTTCCATCGCCGCCGTCGTTGGATGGCTGAATCAGTGGTTCCATTTCTGGAACTAAGGCTGCTTCAGCAGAAGGTTGACGGTGGTTGACCATCGCTTCCAAATCAGCGGTAAAACCCGCTTCATCGGTTTGGAAACCACCGTAAACAATCGTCAACTCACGCCTTGCCCCAGCGCTTCAGGAGCGTGGTGGCCATGTCGGCGGGAGAGTCGGAAACGGCGATGCCGCATTCGGCCAGAATCTTCTTCTTGGCAGCAGCGGTGTCGTCTGCACCACCGATGATGGCTCCGGCGTGGCCCATGCGGCGTCCGGGAGGAGCAGTGGCTCCGGCGATGAAGGCGGCGATCGGCTTTTTGCAGTGGTCCTTGGCCCAGAGTCCAGCTTCGACTTCGGCGTTGCCGCCGATTTCGCCGATCATGATGATGGCTTCGGTTTCAGGATCATCGTTGAACATCTTGAGCACGTCGAGGTGGTTGGTGCCGTTGACCGGATCACCACCAATGCCAACACAAGTGCTCTGGCCATAGCCACGCGTAGTGAGCTGCCACACGGCTTCGTAAGTGAGCGTGCCGGAACGGCTGACGACACCGACGTTGCCGCGCTTGTGAATGTACCCAGGAGCAATGCCGATGCGGCAGCCGCCATGGGATTTGTCGCCCAAGCCTGGAGTCACGAGACCAGGGCAGTTCGGACCGATCAGACGGGTCTTGCTGCCTTTCATGGCGGCCTTGACCTTGATCATGTCGTTGACCGGAATGCCTTCGGTGATTGCCACCACGAGATCGAGCCCGGCATCCACGCCTTCGAGGATCGCATCCGCAGCGAAGGGCGGCGGCACAAAGATCACACTCACGGTCGCGCCGGTTTCACGGGCGGCTTGCGCGACGGTGTCAAACACTGGCACTTTTTTGCCGCTATGTTCGAAAATTTGACCACCTTTGCCTGGCGTCACACCTGCCACCAGTTGGGTGCCGTAGTCGATGGAAGCCTTTGCATGGCGTGAACCGAAGTCTCCGGTGATACCTTGAACAAGAATGCGGGTGTCAGTTTCAACGAGGATGGCCATCGGGATGATTCGGTAAAAGTTTTGGGGGGATGCGTGAGCGCAGCGCATCATAGAAGTACACCCCGCTGCGTCAAGGCGGCGGCGGAATATTCTCAGAGCAGTCGCCAGAGTTTTGGCAGAAAGACCACCAAACCCACCGCCAGTGCGGCAATTGCAGCCACCAGCACCGCCGCCGCCGCAGTGTCCTTCACCCGGCGAATGGGGTCCTCACGCTCCTTGCTCACACGATCCGCCAGCACTTCGAGCGCTGTGTTGAGCAGTTCCGCCGCCCATACCAGACCCACGGCAAGCAGCACCACGCACCACTCCCAGGCGACCAGTTGCAGCCAGTTGCCAAAGACCACCGCCAAGACGGTGGCGAAGGCATGCACCTGGAGATTGCGCTGGGTCTTCAGCGCCCAGGCCAGCCCCGCGAACGCAGGACCAAAGCTGCGGAGCACCGAGGCAAGCCAGCGGAACATGTGCAAAGATGCGGCTATTACACGCCCGCGGGTTTCTCTGCGTTCACAGGCACAGGCTCCGAGACTTGTTTGACAATCTCACGGAAATCTTTCAACCAAGTGATGGCGTCAGGGTGGCTGGGATAGGTCTGAATCACCTTCAGCATGTCCGCCAGCGCAGCGACGGCGTTAACGTTGTTGACCACCAGGTAGTTGTCTTTTTCCCACAGCAGGCGCGGCCCCTCATCTTTGATGTACTCATTGAACTCAGCATCGCTCATGAGGGCCTGGCGCATCGCACGCTCGGCATTGATGCGGGAATCCCACTGACCAGGCAGATCTGTCGGCTTTTCCGCCAGATAGTAAGGGAAAATGACGTCTTTGTAGATACCACGCACATTCAACGGCTGATACTCCCATTCCTCACGCTTGAGGAAATCTTGCAGCGAATAGGCCTTGGCAAAGTCCGATTCTGCTACGGACTGCCGTAGCGTGCCAAGAATATCTCCCGCAGGCACATTGCCGCCCTTGCGTCCGGCTGTCAGTGCTCCCGATGCCGAGTGCGACGTGGTGCCTTGAATGGCGGTGACCGCCTTGCCCAAAAAGGCCTGCAACGACGCCACAATCGGCGCCATCTTTTTGGGTTCGTCAATCTCCTGCGCCTGGATCGTCAGAACGAGGAACTCCAGTTGCAGCCACAGTGCCCGCTTGAAGTCATCGTCCTTCAGTCGATCCTCGTTTTTTTTCTTCCAGTCCATGAAATCCACCTGCTTCAAGTTCTTGCGCTCGAAGTGCTCCAACCGGTAGCAGTCGAGATAAAGGGCCAGGGCCGCGGTTGGGCTGGCCATGCCTTCGCGGAATTTCGCCATGGCGGCGGTGAACACCGAACCCCTGCCTTTGCCGATCAGCGTCTCCACCTTGTCCAGTTCTTTGAGGATTTTATCGGTCTGGGCCGGAGTCAGAATCACCTTGTAAACTGGTGCCTCAGGTTCAGTTCCAGGAATGATTGGATTCTGTGCGACGGCAGGAGAAGCCAGCAACACAGCCAGCAGGGGCAGAAGTTGGATCGATTTCATGGTTGGAGCAATAAACTCGGCATAACGCGAATGGGAGCACGAAAAATCTTTATCCGCGAAAATCTTTCCACTCAACGTTTCATCCCTGCGCAAACTTGGACTTGGCTGAACAAACACATCGTTTATCTTTTGCCACCCCCTCCGAATATGACACGTTCTGCTTTCTTTCTCGCCATTCTTGCCCTCTTCAGCACGCCCGCTCTGGCTGGCGACGCCTCCGTCAGCTACATTGCCGAGATGACCGGGATGGTCTGCGCTGGCTGCAAGGACCACGTCACGGCTTCCTTTACCAAGCTGGATGGCGTCTCCAAGGTGCAGATTGTTCCCGGAGACAAACCCGGCACCCAAAAAGTAACCGTCACCTCGACCTCTCCCACTCTGACAAAAGAGCAGGCCGTGGCCGCGCTAGGCACCTCGGCTTCGACGTATATCGTGCATGCATGGAAGAAGTCGGAGCAAGCGGCCAACTGAAGGGACTAAAAACAACGGGCAAAATCGCTTGCCTGTGTCCCCGACTGCGCCACTATCCGCGCTCTCCTTTTGCCGGAGCAAGAAATTTGGACAGGTGTCAGAGTGGTCTAACGAGCACGCCTGGAAAGCGTGTGTACCTTAATCGGTACCGAGGGTTCGAATCCCTCCCTGTCCGCCATTCTTCGCCGACGTGAGGAGGAGAAGAATGCCCTCCGTAGCTCGAAAAGCGAAGGACCCGATTGTTTTCGGCGGCCCTCAAGCTCAGAACGAAATTGCCCCCCCTCAAGTGATTGATCGTCCATTGAGGTATGCGCAGGACCTGATCCTGCGTGTCCAACTCAAATCATCCCGAGCTTCATTTTGCCTTCGATGCTGATCATGCCCTGATTCCAGGCGGGGTCCCAGACGAGTTCGACAGCGGCATCGTCCATGTCTTCGATGGTCATGATGCGGCTTTGCGCATCGGCGGCGATGGTGGGACCCATGCCGCAGCCGGGAGCGGTGAGGGTCATCTTCACGACGGCTTTGTTTTTGCCGTCGGCGTCGGCTTCGACCTTGCAGTCATAGACGAGGCCGAGATCGACAATGTTGACCGGGATCTCCGGATCATAGACGTTTTTGAGCTGGTTCCACACCTGGCCTTCGAGGTCGGTGACATCGGCGGGGATGTTGGAGGAACTGCTGTCCTGCTCCTTCTTGCTGGCTTCGGGGTCGATGCCCAGGGCATCCACATCGCCGGCCTGGATGCGGGCGAGGCCGAAGTCGGTGGCCACGGTGTAGGTGCCGCCGAGCGACTGCGTGATAATGACCTTCATGCCGAGCGGCAGTTTGATCAGATCGCCACTGGGAATCTGGACGGCATCGACTTCGCGTTTGAGTTCAAGGGAGGAGTGCATGGGGGAAAATGAGGAATGACGAATTCGGAATGTCGAAAGTGCGGACTAGCTGGTGAGGACAATTTTGATTTTGCCCTGGGTCTTGCCGGCGGCGCTGAGGGCATCGGCGAGGGTGCCGGACTGGTCAGACACGAGAGGAGCTGCGGTGGCGGCGGGTTTGTTTTCGGCTTCGAGGGCGGCACGGAGCGCGCCTTCGACCATCTGGCCACAGTGGATCTTCATGGGCGGCAGCGGGCCCAGGGGCTTGCTGAGTTCCTCGGCGGACATCGAGAGCGCCTCCTCCTTGGTTTTCCCACGGATGAGTTCGGTGGCGATGCTGGCCACGGCGATGGCGGTTTGGCAGCCGAAGCTTTGGAAGCTGGCTTTGTCGATGACCTTCTTGCCGTCCTTCTCCTTGTATTTGATCCACAGGCGCACCATGTCGCCGCAGTCAGGGCTGCCGACGGTGCCCACGGCATCGGCGTCGGGCATTTCGCCGAGGTTCTGGGTGTCCGTGAGGGCTTGCTGGAGTGCGGCTTCGTCCATGGTCGTGATTCAATCTTCGATTTCGATACGATAGCGCGGGAGGCTCGGATCAACCTCGCTGCTGTAGGCGTCGATCCCGCCGGTGAGGCATTTCGTTTCGCCAAAACCATGGCCGATGAAGTAAGCCGCCGCATCCAGCGAGCGTGAGCCGGTGTGGTCGTAGAGCACCACGGTCTGCGTTTTGTCACCGCTGGTAAAGATTTCCTGCACCAGTTCCTGAGTGAGCAGCCGCGCGCCGGGCAGCTTCACGGCCTCATGCTCCTCGCGGGTGCGCACGTCCAGCAGGATGAGGTCCGGCTTGTTGCGCAGTAGCACTTCGAGGTCGTGGGGGGAGATTTGCAGTGAGGCATCGCCCTGATGGCTCTCCTGAATGTGCGCCACGGCTTCCGCCACGGGGATGTTTTCATTCCGCTCGCAGACCTCGGCCAGGGTTTCGGCGGGCTGAAAACCGCAACTGCGGCAACCGCCGATGTGGTAGCGCGCAAACAGCGCCCGCTGCGCCCCAGGGTAGGCCTGGAGCACCTGGCTCATGGTCATGTCGCCGGAGAGCGGCGGAAGTTCAGCAGTGGGCATGGTGGGGATACGGGCGGGCGAGGCGGGAGGAAAGAATGCCATAACGGCAAAACTACCCAATGCAAGCGGCGGGGGCGGCTTCCAGCCACCTCTGCCCGGACGATTCGCCCCGAACAAGAGAAGCAGGCTACTCTTTCTCCACTTCCTTCACGTCGCCGCCCCAGGGATGTTCCAGCAGCCAGGTGAGTGCTTTGCGCATTTCTTTCCCCTCCTGCTTGGCAATCCATGCACGCATCTCCTCCGGGCGCAGGACGGCCCAGACGCGGAGGGCGCAGAAGGTTCGGTCCACCATGCTTGAATCTTCTGAAAACCGATCGTCGCCGCTGAACAGGCGCATCAGGTTTTCTCTAGAGCACCAGCTCTGCTGCATGAGAAACCGAAAGCCGTAGCGCGCGGCTTCTCCAGCATCCACATCTCCCCACTCCTCCATGGGAGTAATACCCCACTGCCAAGACAATGGCTCACGAACCACTTTGGGCAGGCTCTGGAGATCGAAGGAATTGATGAAGCCCAGACCGGCGTGCCTTCCGTTCCGGATTCCCCCGCCAAAGCTATACACCGCCGCCTCGCCAACATGCCGGATGACCTCAAACTCTTTCGTGCGGACCGCTCTTTTCATCGCCAGCTCAGGAGCCCACGGAGCCAGAACGCATAGGTAATCTTCAGGTTCCTTGGAAGGGATGGCGGCCAGCCATTTGTCACGAATGTCTTTGCTGACGCGATTCATCAGAATGCAGCGTGCCAGCCAAACTTCCCTGGGAAGCTCCTGCTGGGCAGACTCCTGCCACTGCATGAGAGAATTGAAATTTGCCTGAGACCAGCTCAGCAGAAACTCCCCCGAAATGAAGGCAGGATGCTCTGCTGTCTGAGTGGCAGGATCAGCCGGCCAGATCTTGCGCAGAATGTGCTGCACGATTTCCGGCCCGTCTTCTTTACGCTCCCAGATCCAGCATCGCAGCCCAGCCTCAAAGGCGGCCTCAGCCAACATGCCAGATGCTTGCGAATCATCCTTTTTGAGAGAAGCCGGAGATGCATGCAAACTCCACAGCACCCCTTCATTTTGGGAGGAATATCGGAGCTTGGGCTCACGTGGCCAGCCCTGAAACCTCTCAAACCACAAGCCGCCAAAAGCCCTCAGTAACCGCGCCTTTTCCGATTCCGAAACTCCAGATGCCTCCACTCCAGCGGGAAAAGTCATCAGCGCATCAGCGCGCAGGTAGTAGCGTGAAGCGCGGATGGCGGCAAGATTCTGCACCATGATCTTGGCCCGCCGGTTCCATGAATCGTAATTCAGCCAGCCATCTTCAATCCCGACGAGGTTCGCCAGCATCTGGGTGTGCTCCCAGGCCTCCAGCGGATCGCGCTCCGCCCAGATGCGTAGCATCAGCGGCACGAGATCATTGGGCGTCTGCGTGCCTTCCAACACCAACGCCACATCAAAAGCAGACGCAAAATGCAGCATCGGCACCTGGCGCAGATACTCGGCCAGCACAGGATAGCGGATGGCAGGATTCGGTTCACGAAAAATGCGCTCGACGATCTTCGGCACCTCATGCAGTTCCGTGTCTTTCCATGGTAGCGAATGGAGCGGCTGAAAATCCGCAGGCTTCCAGCTCAGCCGCAGCGTCTGGCCTTGAGCTATTGTCAGCAGGAGGAGCCAGCACACGGCAACCAGTTTCATGCGAGAGATTGTAAAAATGGCAGCCTCCATGTCACCAGGAGATTTGAGGGGGCACAAAGTTCTTTGTTTTCAGCCTCAGAAAGCGCACGATGGGCCGGTTCCTGCCCTCGCGTTCCCCATTTCGTCATTGATTCGCTCAGCTCACCCTTCGGGTTCCCTAAGGTCGTCTGTCTCGATTCTCTCGGCTCGACAATCACCATTCTGCGTTCACCTTAGCCCCCATGTCTCAAGAAAACGAGCCACGCATCCCCGTCCTGCCCACGCTGATGACGGCGGGAAATATTCTCTGCGGTTTTGTCGCGATCCTGCAGATCTTTGACGGACGGCATCTGGCAATGAACCAGCACTACCATTACGCGATCGTCTTCATCCTGCTGGCCTGCTTGTTTGATGCGCTGGATGGGCGCGTGGCGCGCATGGGCGGCACGGAGAGTCCGTTTGGCCGGGAGCTGGATTCGCTGGCGGACATCGTTTCCTTCGGCGTGGCCCCGGCGCTGCTGGTGCATGACATCGTGCTGAAGGAGATCGACACGCCCAAAGGGTTGGGCTGGCTGATTTCGTGTGTGTATTTGGTGTGCGGTGCCATGCGGCTGGCGCGGTTCAACTGCCTGGCGGCGGCGGATGTGAAGTGCAGCATGAAGGGCTTCCGCGGCTGCCCCATCCCGGCGGCGGCGGGCGTCATCTCCTCGCTGACGCTGCTGATCATCTGGCTGGACAGCAACGAACATGAGATAGGCAACTGGAAGTATGTGCTCGCCGGTCTGATGGCGCTGCTGTCGTACCTGATGGTGAGCGATCTGGAATACCCGAGCTTCAAGGCGGTGAACTGGCGCACGAAGCGCTCATTCCACTGGGTGCTGGTGACCATCTTCGTGATCGCCTTCACGGTGATGAACTGGCACTGGATGCCGGCGGTGCTGTTTGTGAGCTACCTGCTGTATGGTCTGGCGCGCCCGTGGGTCTCGCGCAAATGGCGGCAGGAAATCGAGATCGAGGCGGAAACGGTGGAGCTTGATCCTGGAGTTGAAACGCTGGCGCTCAATGGAGAGAATGCCGCGCCACCCGCGAACAGCGACAGCACCGTGCAGATTTGAACATTTTCGTTTCACGCAGCGCAGAGCCTGTGTAAGTGAGGGCCACCAACCCCCATGGCAGACTTTTACCAGCACGCGCGCGTGCCAACCCTTCATCACCTGGCCCATGCGGACAGTTCCGCACGCGAATCCGAGATGCTGGACTTGGCACGGGACAAACCGGTGGCGCTGCTGCTGCCTGCGTTGTATGCCGAGTGCGAGCGCCCCGCACTGCCCCGCATTTTGGAGGAGGTGTCGCAAGCCGGTCATATCTCCGAGGTGACCCTGAGCATGAACGGCATGGACGCTGCGGAACTCGAGCGCGCCCTGATGATGATCCGCAACAACCTGCGCGGTAAAACCGCCCATGTGCTCTGGAACGACGGGCCGCAGCTCGCGCAGGTTTATCAGCGCATGGACCAGGCCGGACTGGCCGGACCGCATGCCGGCAAAGGATCCAATATTTGGATGGGCATCGCGTACCTGCATGCGCGTGGTTTTGACGGCATCATCGTCAGCCACGACACGGACATCATGAACTACAGCCGCGATATGCTGTGGCGTCTCTGCTACCCGCTGCTGCATCCGCGCATGGGCTATCGTTTCGCCAAGGGCTACTACAGCCGGGTGTCGGATCGACTGTACGGCCGTGTGACGCGGCTGCTGATTTTTCCCCTGGTCCAGGCCTGCCGAGATGTGTTGGGCTCAAAGCCGCTGCTCGAGCACCTCGATAGCTTCCGCTATCCGCTCTCGGGTGAATTTGCCGCGGACATGCAGGCGCTGGAAAACTTCTGCCTGCCGGGTGGCTGGGGCTTGGAAATCGCCATTCTCTGTGAGGCCTTCCGCCACCTGCCCGGCGAGCAGCAGTGTCAGGTGGATCTGGGCTTTCATTTCGAGCACCGCCACCGCAGCCTCGCTCCCGACCAGATCGGGGTGAACGAGCCTGGACTGATCTCTGCTGCGGCAGATGTCGCACGCTGCCTCGCCTACCAGGTGCTGCGTGAAGCCGAGCCCCGCTCCGCCGAAAGCCTGATGCGCCGGATCATCGAGCGCTACCGCCCACGCGCCACCGAGTGGCTGAAGCGCTACGAACACGTGGCGCTGCTCAACGGCCTGCGTCATGATGTGGCGGAGGAAAGCGCCGCCGTCACGGCCTTCGGCCAGGCACTGGACCGCCTGCTCCATAGCATGGGTGAAAACACGCTGCACGTCCCGGCGCTGCGCGACACACCCGCCAGGACCCTCGCCAAAATACCCGGCCTGGCGGCAGAGATTACCGCGAGCGCCATCGCGGTGTGAGCAGACGGCCATCCTGCTTGCCTGGATGCTGTGCCACGAATAGGATACGGCCTGCCTGAACCGGCGGCTTTTGTTCGTATGAAGCGATCTTCCAAGACTGCAGCAGCCAGGCGCAAACCAACCGCCGCAGTGGCGACGCCCGCGCAGAGCAGCGCCCGGACCGCCACTCCCGCAGAGCTTGCCGAGATTTACAAAAGTGTCGATGCCGCCCTCTTCAGCCTGGAGGTGGAGTCCCGGCAGCAGGTGCGCTTTTTCTTTGCCAACCACTGTTTTCTCACTGCCACAGGATTGCGCCGCCAGCAGGTGATTGGAAAATGGCTCCAGGAGATTATACCGGAGCCCTACTCGACGCGCGTGCTCAAAAAGTGCCGCGAAGCGATCCGCAGCCGGCAGACCGTCCGCTGGAATGAAACCTTCCCTCATGCGTCAGGTATCCGGTACGGCAAGATCTCCCTGACCCCGGTCATGGATGCCACGGACCGGGTGACCCACCTGTCTGGCAGCATCCATGACATCACCAAACGCCGCAGGTCGGAACTGGCGCTGCATGAAAGCGAGGAGCGCTACCGCCGCATTGTGCAGACGGCCGAAGAAGGCATCTGGACCATCGATGCCAACTCACTTACTGACTACGTCAACCCCAAGATGGCGCAGATGATGGGCTACAAGGCAGAGGCCATGCTCGGACGACCGATCAGCGACTTCCTGGATGATGAGGGCAAGACGCTGCTGGCCAACCACATCAAGAACCGGAAGAACGGGATTTCCGCCCAGTTCGAGTTCAAATACTTGCGCAAAGACGGCGCCCCCCTGTGGGCGTTTGTCTCCACCAATCCGATCCACAACAGCCAGGGCGTCTATGTCGGGGCCATGGCGCTGCTGACCGACATTTCCGCCCGCCGGGCCGCCGAGGCATCCATGCTGGAGAGCAACGCCCAGTTTCGTGCCATCTTCGAGCAGGCGGCCGTTGGCGTGGCCTTGATCGACAGCAACACCGGGCGCTTCCTTAACGTCAATCAGCGGTTCTGTGACATCACCCGGCTGACACGCCGGCAGATGCTGGCGACGAGTTTCATGCGCATCTCCCATCCTGACGACTTAAAGCCGAGCCTGGAAAAGATGGAGAAACTGAAGGCTGGCAAGATTCCCACCTTCACGATGGAGAAACGTTACCTCCAGGCCGATGGCAGCACCACCTGGGTCGAGTTGACAGTTTCCCCCATGTGGAAAAAAGGCGAGCCCCCTTCCCGGCACATCGCCATCATTCAGGACATCACGGCCCGTAAACAGGTGGAACGATCGCTGGCCCGCACCACGGATCTGCTGGAGCGCACCGGAGAAATGGCCAAGATAGGAGGCTGGGAGCTGGATGTGCTCACCATGAAACTGTTCTGGTCGCTGGAAACCTGCCGGTTGTTTGAAATCGAGTCAGCCAAGGCTCCGTCAGTCGAGCAGGCGATCCGGTTCTACGCCTCGGAGGCACAGCCTGTTATTCAGGCTGCCGTGCAAGCCGCCATCGACCACGGAACCGCCTACGAACTGGAACTTCCTGCCATCACGGCCAAAGGAAAACATTTTTGGGCGCGGTCTCAGGGCTCCGCCATTCGGAAGAATGGCAAAACCGTCCAACTCGTGGGCACGTTTCAGGACATCACCGAACACAAGCAGGCAGAGCAGGCCGTGATCGAAAGCGAGGTGCGTTTCCGTGCGGTGTTCGAGCAGGCGGTCGTGGGCGTCGGCCTGATTGATTTCTCCACCGGCCGCTTCGTCGATGTGAACCGCCGGTACTGCACCATCGCCGGCAGATCCCGCAAAGAGATGCTCAAGATCGGCTTTGATGCGATCACTCACCCGGAAGACCGCGCCATCAACGCACATCTGCACGAGCAGCTCAAAGCGTCCAAGTCCGCCGAATTTCAAGCGGAACAGCGCTACGTGCGGCCTGATGGCACGGTGGTTTGGGTGAACCTCAACGCCTCGCTGCTCAGCACGATGAGTGGACGCCCCAACCAGTTGCTGGCCATGGTGGAGGACATCACCAGCCGCAAACTCGCCGAGGCCAACTACCGCCGAGAGCTCGGCTTCAATGAGATCCTGGCCAGCCACACCTCGGCCATCATCATTCTGCTGGACCGGCACGGCCATCTCGTTCACGCGAACGAAGCCACGCTGCAGATGCTGGGTTACAATCGGAAAGACCTCATAGGCAAGCCGCCGCCCTGGGATTCCCACTTTCTCGATGCCGAAGAGAAAGCCCGTTCCCAAAAGCGCTTCAAGGAAATGCTGGAGGACAAGAACATCCCCTCACGGGAGATCACGCTCATTGGCAAAGACCGCAAGCGTCATGTGGTCGCGCTTTCCAGCATCGTCACAAAGACACCCGAAGGGGCGGTGGACCGCATCATTGTCACGGGGACCGACCTGACCGAGCGCAACCGGCTGCAAAAGGAAATCCTCAAAATCTCCGAACAGGAGCAGGCGCGCATCGGCCACAACCTGCATGACGGCGTTGGGCAGACAATGACGGGAGTGGCCAGCCTGATTGAAGCCCTTGAAAGCGAGCTCCCGAAAGACCAGCGCCAGAGCGTCGCGCGGATCCACCAGCTCATCCTGGAGGCTATTCAGGAAGTCCGCAGCATGTCGCACAGCCTTTCACCAGCCTCGGTGAAAAACCGCGGACTGGGCGGAGCACTCCAACTGCTGGCCGAAACCATCCGCACCAACCACCGCACCACCTGCACCTGCACGGTCAATCCTGACATCAAAATTGAGGACTCGGAGAAGGAGACGCACATCTACCGCATCGCCCAGGAAGCAGCGAACAACGCCCTGCGCCATGGCCGCCCAACTAGCATCAAACTTTCGCTCCAACGTCATAGGGAACACGAAGCCGTGCTGAAGATCGAAGACAACGGCAGCGGAATGGCCAAAGACAAGCCGGCGCATGAAGGCATCGGGATGCGCGTGATGGATTACCGCGCCAACCTCATTGATGGCAGTCTCACCATCCATTCCCGCGCCCGTGGTGGCGTCAGCGTCACCTGCCGTTTTCCCTATAGCGGAAAAAAAGGCCGCAGGTGAGGCGGGCGCGGCTGGGGAGGTTCGGAGATGGAACCAGGAGGCATTGCGTCATACGTCGCCGTATTCTGAGCGCAGTGATCGAGGACGAGAACGAACCGCCGAATTCGTCATTCATTCACCACTCCCCTACCCCGCCAGCGTTTTGTAAAGTGCGAAGGTCTTACGCGCGATGCTTTTCCAACTGAAGTGATCCTCAGCGCGCTGGCGGCCGGCTTGGGCCATGCGGTTGCGGAGGGTGGGGTCGGCCATGAGTTTATTGATGCCGGCGGCGAGGTCGCGGGCAAACTTTTCGGGATGCAGAGCCTCGAAGGGGCTTTCGGTTTGCTGCTCCAGGGGGACCAGGATGCCGGTCTCGCCATCGACGACGACTTCCTTGATGCCGCCAACAGCGCTGGCTACGACCGCAGTCTCACAGGCCATGGCCTCGAGGTTGATGATGCCGAATGGCTCATAAATCGACGGGCAGCAGAAGACGTCGGCATGGGAATAGAGGGCAATCTTTTCCTGGAGGGGGACCATGGCCTGCACCCAGATGACGCCGGGGCGCACTTTGCTGGCCTCGGCGACGGCGGCTTCCATCTCTTCTTTGATTTCGATGGTGTCGGGCGCGCCGGCACAGAGGACGACCTGGAAGCCGGGATCAAGGTGCTGAATGGCGCGGACGAGGTGGACAATGCCTTTCTGGCGCGCAATGCGGCCGACGAAGAGAACGTAGGGTTTGTCGGGATCGACGCCGTGCTTGCGCAGCACATCGGGGGCCTCAGTGCGGCGGTATTCGGAGAGATCGATGCCGTTGTAGATGACGTGGATCTTGTGGGGATCGACGTCGAAGTGCTGAAGGATGTCTGCCTTGGTACCTTCCGAGACGGCGATGATGGCGTCGGCCATTTTGAGGGCGGTGCTTTCAAGCCAGACGGTGAAGTCGTAGCCATGGCCGAGCTGCTCGCGCTTCCAGGGGCGGAGGGGCTCCAGGGAGTGGACGGTGAGGACCATGGGGACGCCGTAGTTGAGCTTGGCGAGGATGCCGCCGAAGTGCGCGTACCAGGTGTGGAGATGGACGAGGCTGGCGTCGATGCCGTGGGTGTTGAAGTCAAGGCAGCGCTGGAGCGCGCCGAAGACAGATTTGAGGTTGAGTGGGCTGTCCCAGCCGGTGGTGTCGAGGCCGAAGCCCTGGACGTGGAGATTGCCCACATGACTGGACTGGTCGCCAAAGCAGCGAACATCGATCTCCATGAGCTTGGCGAGTTCGCGAGTGAGGTATTCGACGTGGACGCCGGCACCGCCGTAGATGTGAGGAGGATATTCGTTGGTGAGGAAGAGAGCTTTCATGGGTGCGGGCGGGTTGGACGGGCGGGAAGAATCGGCAGAACAGGGAGTCAGCGGTCAAAAGGGGCGCAAAGTCACTTCCCCTGCGTATTGAACCATTCCTCGATAGCGAGAATGTCGAAGAGACGGAAGCGCTTTTTGATGCGCTGTTCAAGCGTGAGCTGAGCATGCTTGGCAACATCCAAGGATGGATCTTCCTTGATGGCTTTGATGAGCTGGGCGTTGGTTTCGGGGAGCGTACTGCCGAGGAGGAGGAAGCAGACGCGCACGCGCACCTCCCAGGATTGCTTGTAATCGGCCGGGAGTTTGAGCAGGGCTTCGGGCTTCACATCTGCCTCGTCGCGGATGCTGCGGTCTTTGAAGAGTTCGGCCACGGGAAGGTGGTAGCCGGGGTCTTCACGCTGGAGGATCTGGATGGCGCGGACGGCGCGCATGAACTCGGCCTGGGCGGCGTCGTGCAGGTGGGGTACCTGGGGGTCGCGCATGTACTCGACGAGTACTTCCAGCGGACGGCGCGTGCCGTTGGCGATAGCTTCGTCGGCGTATTGCGTGAGGCGGTTGCGCTCCTTGAGCTGGATGAGTTCCGACTGGGTGGGGGAGATGTCGGGCTTCATGTCTGCCGTGCGCGCGGTGCCGGACTGGTCCGTAACGGGGGCCACAGGGGGCGGGACGATCTGCGGGATTTTCAGCGTGGTGGTGATTTTTTCGAGAGATTCGCGCGTGTTCTGCTGCATGAGCAATTGCTCGCGGCGCATGACATCGACCTGCTTCTGCAGGGCGATGATCTGCTCGGCCGATTTGGCGAGTTCTTCCTTGAGCGCAGCTTCCTTCGAGACTGAAACAGGTGCGGCGGCAGTGGCGGACAGCCGGGGTTCAATGTTCTTGACGTAGAACGACCTGCCTAAAAAGACGAGCAGCAGGCCAATGAGGAGCGAGGTGCTGAGGGAGATGACCAAATGCCGGTAAGTGAGATGTGAGCGTCGGATATTGGGCAAAATGGCTGAGTTTTCTCGAAGTTCATCCATGGACAGTTGGGAGGTGGCGGACTTGGAAGTGGCAGGAGTGGTGCTAGACCTGGAGTTTTTCGGCGCGTGATCCTCTGCGGTCTCGGCGGCTGGCTGGCTGGAATCAGCGGGGAATGTTACATCCTCTAGATCACCGAGGATTGGAGAGTGGGTGGGGCGAGGCCGTTTGGACATTTAGGTGGTAGCGTCGATGATTTTGCGCGATGAAGAGCGCCAGAATCAACAAACAAGGCCAGCCTTTGTCCGTCAACTGATGTCATGGCAACAGAATCCACCCAGACCCCTAGCGCGTCCACCCTAACTCCCAGCACCAACCTCCTCGAACAGCCAGAAACGCTGCGGCGGGTGGCGTTGTGGGGACTGCCGGTGGTGCTGCTGCTGCTGTTTCTGCTATGGCCGTACCAGCAGTGGGACTATGACAAGCGCGAGAGCATCCTGATCGGCTGGGGCCGCTGGGTGACCAAGCAGTCGGACTGGCAGTTCTGCCTGGTGGTGCCCTGGCTGGTGGGCTGGTTGGTGTGGCTGCGGCGTGATGAATTGTGCCGTCTGCCCTGGCAGGGCACATGGCGGGGCCTGCCGCTCCTCGCGTTGGGACTGTTTTTTTACTGGGTGGGCTACAAGGCGAACACGGGGTACCCTGGCTTTCTGGCGGTACAGTGCGTGCTGGCAGGCTTCATACTGCTGGTGGCGGGGACGGCGTGGATGCGCACGTTGTTCTTTGCATGGTTGTTTCTGCTCTTTACCTGGCCGATGCAGCCGCTGGAGGATTCCGTGGCATCACCGCTGCGCCCGCGGACTGCGGCGATGGCGGCGATGGTGCTGAACAGCGTAGGCGTGCCAGCGGTTAACGAGGGCTCGGCGCTGCAGTCCGCGCCAGATGCAACGCGCGGGTTGCAAATGGGCGATGGCTTCAGCTTGGATGTGGATGCGAAGTGCAGCGGGATCAATTCGCTCTTTGCGCTGATGATGATCTCCGCGCTGCTGGGTTATCTAGCGCTGAAGCGACCGCGTTCCCGGTTCATTCTGTTTGTGTGCGCGGTGCCGCTGGCGGTGGCAGGGAATGTGGTGCGTCTGCTGCTGCTGGTGGCAGGGACGAAGATGTTCGGCTCCGATTTTGCCGTGGGCAGACACATTGGCGAGCATCAGGAGATGTCGTTCTACCACACGTTTGCAGGTTTTGCGGTGTTTGGCATCGCGTTGACGGGGATGTTTGCGCTGTGCTGGCTGTTTGAAGGACGGGAAATGAAGGCGAACCTGAAGCGGCATGGCCGTCCTGCCGCTGGCGGGGCCTGCGCTATTCCCCAGCCCCGCCGTACGCTGGCCCAACTGCTGGCGGCTCTGATGCTGCCGCTGGCGGCCCTGGGAGTGTGCGCCGGGACGGATATTGGGTTTCATGTGGCGGCACCGGGCGTGCGGCTGAAACCGGGTGACTCACGGCAGCCCTACTTGCCGCTGACACTGGGCGATTACCAGGGACGTGAATTTGAAATGACCGCCGCTGAGAAAAACCTGCTGGATGAAGGCGTGAAACTCTCGCGTGACATCTATGCCTCCGCCACGGGCAGGCAGATCATGGCCACGATCATTGTGAGCGGATTTGAAAAACGCAGCCTGCACCGCCCGGAGGTATGCCTGCCGAACCAGGGCTGGACGGTGACAGACCGTACACCGATCCAACTGCAACTGGCGGACGGACGTGAGATCACCGTCATGATGATGCGTATCTTCCGCGATGTGGAACCCCGGCCTGGTGAGCGGATCCGTTCACGAGCAATCAACTTCTACTGGTACATTGGCTCCGATGGCACGACTTGCGCAGACCACTACGAACACGTCTTTCTCTCGTACTACGATGCGGTGTTCCGCAACCTCCAGCACCGCTGGGCGATGGCCTCCATCTTCGTACCACTGCAAGAGCAGCGTGTGGGTGAGGAGGATCCATTGCAGGAACTGGGAGCGATGGAGGATGCCCGCGCGTTCCTCGCGGAACTGGTGCCGACGTTTTTGCTAACGAAAGCGGAGTGGGAGGCGGGCACGATGGCTGGCGGGCCGACTCTGGGAACAGGCCCGTAGGACCGATACGACGAATGAGGCGCATGGCGTCCAGCTCCCATCGCCTTATCTAATTGTCTCCCCATCTCCCGCTCCCGGCTACCGGCTCAGATCCTCCTGGTTCAGCACCTTGAATCCGGCGCTGGAGAGTACCTTCGCACCGACTTCGGGGGAGTCGAGGTGGAGAACGAAAACAGGGTGTTGAGCCGGGCGGACGAAGAGGGCATAGCTGAAGTCGATGTTGACCTCGGCGGTGAGCAGGGCAGAAAGGGCGTGGACGAGGGAGTGCTCCGTTTCACGCAGCTCGACGACGGTGACTGGAAAGACCACGTGGGGGATGCCCTTTTCAATGAAGAGCATCTCGGTGGTTTCAGGATCGCTGGGAATGAGGCGCACGAGGGCGAGCTCAGTGGTATCCTGCAGGGAGAGCCCAAGGACCTCGATGCGATGCTCGTTGAGCAACTTGACCAGAGACATGAGCGCGCCGACGCGATTGTGCAGGAAGACGGAGAGCTGCCGCACGGGAGAACCTGCGGGAGTCTCGATCGTGAATGGGGACTGGGGTTTTGCGGTGGTCATGGGCGGCTAGCCTGCGGGGCCGGTGGCGGAACGGCGCTCGTCAAACAAAGTCACGCGCAGCGGGATGCTGGCCAGGGTGTCGTTTTTGTGCTGCACCAGCCAGCGGTAGAGGCCCTGGCGCTCAAACTTGAGGCGCTGGAGGGTGTACACGATGTTGCGCGAAACGAACGGGATGAAGGCCGAGGGAAAAGCCACGTCCAACTGCGCGGGCATGGGCGGCAGACATTCCTTGCCGTCGGGGTCCACGCAACGGATGACGAACTCGTGCATGCCGGCGTCCTCGGCGTTAAAAGTGGCGCGCACAGCGATGGAGCACTGCGGATGCACGACGGGGAAGTTCTGTGCGCAAAGGGTGTCAAACGCGCCCTGGATGCAGAGCTTGCCCTGGTAGTCGGCGGCAAAGTCACAGACGATGGCAAGCTGGATGTTCATTCCTGTAGTTACGAAGGATTAGCGACCAAAGAGACGGCGGAAAAAGCCACCGATGCCTTTTGACGGCGGTGGCGTGGCTGCCGCTGCGGGTGTCGCACGCTTGGCCTGTACTTCCTCGCCCCCTCCTTTTCCTCCGCCAGTGGCCTCATCGACCAACTGGGCCTTGGGCACATCCTTCATGGCCAGCAGCATGGGATCATCCGCCGGGGCTTTTTCAAAGATGTTGGTGAAGACCTCGCTCACAATGGGCGCGGCTTTTTTGCCACCGCTGATGTCTTCGCCGGGCTCGCCTTCATAGAGGACGGCGAAGGCGAACATGGGCTTGCCCGCCGGGAGAAAGCCGGTGAACCAGGCGAGGTTTTGATCTTTGCTGATACGCCACTGGGCGGTACCGGTCTTGCCCGCGATCTCGGCCTGCTTGATGGCGGCCGCGTGGCCGGTGCCACCGCCGGCATTGACCACGGCCACCATGCCGCTGATCACCGTCTGGCGCTGGTCGGGATTGAGATCAATGCGTTTGCGATCTTTGGGCTCGTAGGCCGTCATCACGCGATCGCTCAGGTCCTGCACTTGCAATACCAGGCGCGGCTGGGGAATGCGCGTGCCGTCCCCGAGCCCGGCCATGCACTGACAGACCTGGAGCGGCGTGGCCAGAACCATGCCCTGGCCGATGGCGACGTTGGCCAAGTCTCCTGGCAGCATCTTGTGGCCACGATGCTGGAGAAGGTAGCTGTTGGTCGGCACAAATCCCTCACCTTCCGCCTTGAGCGGGATGCCGGTGCGCTCGCCAAAGCCGAGGCGCAGGGCCATGTTGGTGATGTAGTCGGCACCGGCTTCCAGGGCTGCGCGGTAGAACCAGGTGTTGCAGGAGCGCTTGATAGCGCTGACCACGTTCATGGAGCCTTCGCCCTCTTTGTTCCAGTTCTTGAACACGCGGTCGCCGATCTCCAGGGCATTCGGGCAGTCGAACTGCGTCTTAGCATCCACCTTGCCGCTGTCCAGTGCGCCGAGGGCGGTGACGACCTTGAAGGTGGAGGCCGGCGGGTATTCGCCACGGAAGGAGCGCGGGTAGAGCGGCTGGTGCGGGTCCTTCATCAGCTCGTCATAGCGTTTCTGGCGAATGCCGGGTACGAATTCATTGAGGTCAAAGCCGGGGTTGGACGCCATGGCGAGGATGTCGCCGTTGGTCACGTCCATGATGACCATGGCACCGCCGGTGGTGTGCTTTTTGAGAGCGTTTTCGGCGTATTTTTGGAAGTTGTAGTCGATGGAAAGGACGACGTTATGCCCCGGACTTGGCGCGCGGCGCACGTCCTCAGAAAGGCGCTTGCCATCTGGACTGAACAGGACGTTCACGATGCCCGCCTGGCCTTTGAGGTCGGTGTCGAAGGCGGTTTCAATGCCCTCGCGGCCTTCCATTTCCTCAAACACGGGGTCGCCATCGACGATGGGGCCGGTGGGAAGCGGGCGGGTCTTGCCGGTGTAGCCGATGATGTGGCAGGCGGTGGCCCCCTGCGGGTAATGGCGCAGGTAGGCGGCCTGGATGACGAGACTGCCGCCCAGGAGGGGCTTGAGCTTCTCCTCCATGTCTGGGGTGATCTCCACGTTCAGCCCCTCCTCCACGGAAAAAACCAGCGGCAGCCAGCGGCGATGATTGTAGTGCATCAGCACTCGTTCATCAGAGAGGGACCAGCTTTTGCCCAGCACCTGATTCACTTTAGCGATGGTGGAGCGGGCAAAGGTGGTGATCTGCGCCGGGGTGGCCCCCTCCATATAGGGCATGACCAGCGCGAGGTAATTGGCGGCGCGGTTCTGCGCAAAGGGGATGCCGTGGCGGTCCACGATCTGACCGCGCGGGGCCGGCACGCTGAGAGTGAGCGCGCGCGCCTCCTTCTGCGTGGCCCAGGAGGCATTGAGGTCCTGCTTTTCCGGCACGGCGGGCTTCGCCTTTTTCGCCTCGTCTTCGACGGACTCGACGGGCTGCGCCTTGAGCACCACCTGAGCCTGCAACTGCGGACCCAGCAGGGCCAGCAGGCCTATAGCCGCCGCCAGCAACCGGCGGAGGACGGGCGACGAGGTCAGATCATTCGAAAAAAGCATGGGCATAAAAAACAAGCGCCGGGCGTCATGCGACAACCCGGGGCGGACAGGAACATGCGGCTACGCACGCACGGCGTCAAGCCGGAGGTCAGGGGCGGGGAGGGTTTGCTGTGCATGCACGGCGCGTCGCTTTGGCCAGGTTCCCGCATAAAAAGGCATTGCGCTGGAAGCATTCATTTGATGGAATCACCGCGCTCACTCCGTTCTCGCTCGCTCCGTTCTCTCATTCCCCATCCCGACCATGACTCAGACTACCTCTGGCAAAGCCGACATGAAACTCTTCTGGGCGTGCTTCATCGCTCTCGTCGCCACCTCCTTTGTCTTTGGCGTGCGTGCCAACACCATCGGCGAGCTGCAAAACAACTTCAACCTGTCGGAGTCGCAGAAGGGGGCCATCAATGGCGCGGGCATGTGGCCCTTTGCGCTGAGCATCATCTTCTTCAGCATGATCATCGACCGCATCGGCTACAAGCTGGTGGCGCTGTTTGCCGCAGGCTGCCACGTGGTCTCGCTGGTGCTCACGCTGCGCGCCTCGGGCTATGAGGACTTTTACTGGAGTTCGCTGCTCATCGCCGTGGCCAATGGCACGGTGGAGTCCTTCATCAATCCCGTGGTGGCCACCATCTTCAGCAAGAATAAGTCGAAGTGGCTGAACATCCTGCACGCCGGCTGGCCCTGCGGCATGGCGCTGGGTGCGCTCTTCTGCGCGCTGCTGCCGGACACCAAGCTGTTCTTCAATGCCGTGTGGCAGTTCCGCTTTGCGCTGTGCTTCATCCCCGTGGTGCTGTACGCCCTGCTCATCCTCCCCCGCACCTTCCCGGTGAACGAGCGCGTGGCCGCCGGCGTGAGCTACCGCGACATGCTCAAGGAAGTGGGGGCCGTAGGCTCCTTCATCATCGGCTCCCTGGCCTACTGCGCCGTGGTGCAGATGCTGGGCCACGAGGCCTCGCTGTGGGAATCCGTCATTGCCGGCGTGGTGCTGGGTGCAACGGCCTGGTTGTACACGCAGTCATTGGGCAACTGGCTCTTCATCGTGGTGCTCATCACCATCGGGCCGCTGGCCACCACGGAGCTGGGCACGGATGGCTGGATGCCGGAGTTGCTCAAGCTCAGCGGGCCGGACGTGCCCAACTTCGGCACGTGGATCTTTGTGTATGTGTCCGTCATCATGACGGTGATCCGCTTCTACGCCGGGCCCATCATCAACAAGGTCTCGCCCATCGGCCTGCTGGCCATCAGCGCGGCCATCGCCATCGTGGGCCTGGTCTTCCTCAGCAACGCCACTGGCTGGATCATCGTGGCTGCGGCGACCGTGTATGCGCTGGGCAAGACCTTCCTGTGGAGCACCACCCTGGGCCTCACCGCAGAGCAGTTCCCCAAAGGCGGCGCGCTGACCCTGAACGGCGTCTCCGCCGTGGGCGTGCTCTTCCTCGGCGTGCTGGGCAGCCCCTACATCGGCCACAAGCAGGACCACGACATGGACAAGCGCCTCTCCGCCACCGAGCACAGCGCGCTCTACGCGCAGATCAAAGGCGAGCCCAAGCCCGGCATCTTTGGCAGCGCGCCAACGCTGAACCAGGAAAAGATCCAGGCCCTCCCTGCCCCGCAGCATCAGGAACTCGAAGCCGTGCAGGCCGCCAGCAAGCGCAGCGTCTTCATCACCATCGCCATCCTCCCCGGCTTCATGCTCGCGTGCTATCTCGGCATGTTTTTCTGGTTCAAGTCCCGGGGCGGTTACAAGGCCGTGGGGATTTCGGATCATTGAGGGAGGTGGGGCTGGAAGCAGCAGCTCAGCTTGCCAATCCTGCCGCCGCCAAACGGGGATCAAGATGATTCCCCTCCGCCAATCCTTTGCTGCACGCAGAGCATGCGCTGCTGAGCAGGCAGCAAGGTCCAGCTCTGCGTCTCCTGGTCCCGCTTGACCCCATTTCCATCTTCGGCGTGATTCCCTGATTCATGCCCTTCCCCATTTCCAGCAGCGGTACGCTTGAGATACATTCGCCCGGAGAAGCGGGTCTGGCGGTGATCGTGGCTGCGGTGGAAAACGCCCTGAGTGAGGTCAAGGCCAAGAAACTCAGCGTGAAGGATGGGGAGATTTCCGTTCGTGGGGGCATTTTCCGTTTCGTGGACGGTTGGAATCAACTCGTAGCGATCAGTTCCTGAAAGATCAACTTCTCGCAGCAGAGCGACCGCGTATTGATTCACCATCGCACTACATTCATATCTCGACATCAAAGACGAATTCTCAATGCACCCTGATCGATCTGGTGCGCGGTATCAGCTACAAGATCATTGTCCGCACCTGAGCAAGCCCAATGCCCCATGAAGCCCCTCCTTGTCGACCAGCTCATGGCAAGCCTGAGCCGCTGGAACACCGTCTGCACCCTCGGCGAGCAGCCCCAATACCATGCCTGGCTTACTGACCATTTCCCGCACTGGCCGTTCGCCGAAGACTTTAGCCGCTTTGCTGCGGAGACCTTGGACGACACCGGCATGAACATGCTTTGGAAGGACGACCTGGCATACTTGGGGTGGCGAACCCCAACAGGAGTCATGAGCACCCCAGACGAGTTTGTGCGCGAGGGCCTTCTCGTCATTGGCTCCAGTCCTGGAGGAGACATGCTGGCGATCGACACTCTCGAAGCCTCCGGCCTTCAGATGGGCTTCGTTTCACACGAGGTGCTCTGGGACGAGGGTGCACCGCCAAGACTCGCATTCAATCCGTGGCCCGATTCGCTGCTGGTCTTTCTGGACAAGCTATGGGCCACCCCCAGCAAGGTTCATTTTTAGTTTACTTTGGACCAAATGGACTTTCGGTTAACAATCACTCCCACCCGAAGGTAGGGTTACACCCCATGCCATCGTCTTCCTGGATGCACTATCGGCTGCATGGTCCAAGATAAACAAAGCCGCCAAAAGCCGGTGCTAGAAACGAAGAATGACTGCATGAACGAATCAACCAGCACCACCGAACCCAATGCGCCGCAGGACAACCGCATCACGGCGAAAGAAAATCTGCGCAAGACGGCACGGCAGTTCTGGGCCATCACGCGGGCGTTTTTCAAATCGGAACGGCGTGGCAAGGCGCGGGGACTGCTGATTCTGCTGGTCACTTTGTCGGTCGCCTACATCAGCGTCGTTGTTCTCATCAGCTATGCAGGGCGCGACTTCATCACCGCCATCGAGAAAAAGGATCCGCAGGCCTACTGGAATGCGATGGGCCGCTATATCGCCACGTTCGTTGTCGCCATCTTCATCAATGTCTATTACCGCTGGACGGAGCAGACGCTGGGGTTGCTGTGGCGGGAGTGGATGTCGCAGCACCTGATCAAACGCTACTTCAACAACCGCGCCTACTACCGGCTGCGCGGCTCCGAGAGCATCGACAACCCGGACCAGCGCATCAGCGAAGACGTCCGGAACTTTACCACCGACTCCCTCAGCTATGTGATGATGGTGGTGAATTCGGTGATGACGCTGATCGGCTTCTTCGGGGTGCTGTGGAGCATCTCCGGCCTGCTGGTCGGGGTGGCGCTGGTGTATGCGGTGATTGGCACCATCGCGTGCTACTTTATCGGGCGCAGGCTGGTGTCTCTGCAATACGACAAATATCAAAAGGAGGCGGACTTCCGCTATGGGCTGGTGCGCATTCGCGACAATGCGGAGTCCATCGCCTTTTATCGCGGTGAGAAGCGCGAGCACCGCGACCTGGTGCACCGGCTGGCGGCCATCGTGGCCAACATGCGGACAATCATCACCTGGAACCGCAACCTCGGCTTCTTTCGCAACAGCTACAACTACCTCGCGCTGGTGCTGCCGGTCCTTATCGTGGCACCGATGTTCATGAACGGGTCGATGCCCTTTGGCGTGGTGACGCAGACCATCGAAGCCTTTGCTCAGGTGCTTGGTGCGGTGTCGATTGTGGCGAACAACTTTGAGGACCTCAGCACCTATCTGGCCGGGGTGCAGCGGCTCGGCATTCTGTGGGATGATCTGGATGACTTCGACGCCGAGGAGGAGCGCAGCGCCAGAGAAAGCCTGCAGCAACTGGATGAAGCGGGAACGCATGTGAAACTGGACAAGCTGACGGTGCTGACCCCGGACCGCAGCAAGGTGCTGGCCAAAGACCTGTCCTTTGAACTGAGCCCAAATCAAAGCCTCATGATCATGGGCGCCAGCGGCACCGGCAAAAGCTCCGTGCTGCGGACCATCGCCGGCCTGTGGCCCGGCGGCATGGGCGCTCTCGAACGCCCTGCTTTGCAGCACCTCATGTTTCTCCCGCAGCGGCCCTACATGGTGCCGGGAAATCTGCGCGACCAACTGCGCTACCCGGACCACAACCACAACATCGATGACGAAACCATCCGCCGCGTGGTTGAACAGGTGAACCTCTCCGACGTGCTCGCACGGGTGGAGGGAGATCTGGAGCGCGTCATCGACTGGACGAACGTGCTCTCCCTCGGTGAACAGCAGCGCGTGGCCTTCGCCCGCTTGTTCCTGCGCCAGCCAAAGTTCGCCCTTCTGGATGAAGCCACCAGCGCCTTGGATGAGGAAAATCAAACCCGCCTTTACGAGCAGATCCGCCAGTCCGGCATCGGCTTCATCAGCGTCGGCCACCGTGAGACCCTGCTGAGGTTTCATGAGAACGTGCTGCTCCTGAAGAGCGTGGGAGAGTGGGAGCTGAGCAGGAATAATTAGCTCGGTCACATGCGCTGCAAACGTTCAAATCAAACCCGTTCTGGCTCTCTTTGCAGTCTGCGCCTGCATCAAAGAGACCACATCGCACTTAGTATCCTCTAAGCCGGCCGTTTCGGTGATGCGGTGAACGCGCAGGCGATTTAGTCCGTGAGGTCATGCTCACTGGCTCCGTAGAGGTGTCATGGTCATCACCTCCCTCGACTTTGACAAACTGGGCAAGCAGCAGGGCTTCCTGCAAGTGCCCTACTCCCACAACCTTGGCGGCTGGGCGAATGTGATGATCCCCATCACCACCGTCGCACGAGGCAAGGGGCCGACGGTTCTCGTGCTCGGGGGCAATCATGGTGACGAATACCAGGGCCAGATCGCCGCGATGAAACTCGCGCGCGAGCTGACGCCTGAGAAAATCACCGGACGCATCATTCTGATTCCTTCGCTGAACCTGCCGGCGGCGCGTGCGGCGACGCGCTTGTCACCGCTCGATGGCATGAATATGAACCGCGCCTTTCCTGGCGATGCCGAAGGGCCGGTCACCAGCCAGATCGCGCATTACCTGCGCACCGTTCTGTTTCCTCTCAGCGATGTCGTGATCGACATGCACTCAGGTGGTCGCAGCATGGAGTTCGTCCCCTGCTCGCACATGCACCTCGTGCCGGATCGTGAGCAGCGCGCCCGCATGTTTGCCGCCATGCTCGCCTGGGGCACGGAGTTCTGCTTCATCTACGCGGACATCGCCGGCACGGGCCTGCTGCCGGTGGAGGCGGAGAACCAGGGCAAGCTCGTCATCACCACCGAACTCGGCGGCGGCGAGTGCATTCCCGCCAGTGTACACCGCATCACGCAAAGTGGATTGAAAAACGTGCTCATCCATGTCGGTGCGCTCAAAGGTCGTGTGCAGCACCGCAAAGCACCCGCCATCATCACGCAGGCCACGAATCGTGAGGACTACATCCTCGCCTCTGAGTCTGGCATTTTTGAGATCACCGCCGATCTCGGCAAGAAGGTCAAGAAGGGCCAGACCGTCGGCCATATCCATCATCTGGAGCGGCCTGACCGTGTGCCGGAGCCGATCATCGCGCAGAGCGCCGGTTATCTCATCACCATGCGCGCGCCGTGCCTCACCCAGCAGGGCGATTGCGTGGCGGTGATCGCCCGGCAGGTCAGTGAACGCGAAGTGCTGCGCGCATGAATCCTGCCCCAGCGCGATCAGCCCCACCGAAGGCTCCAACCACCGCCATGGCGCTCGTCGCCCTCATGTGGTTCGCGTATTTCCTCAACTACTGCGACCGCCAGGCCGTCTTCGCGATGTTCCCTTCGCTGAAGGCCGGCCTCAGCATGAGCGACCAGCAACTCGGTCTCGTGGGCACAGTGTTTCTCTGGGTCTATGCCATCGGCTGCCCGGTCTCCGGCTACCTCGGCGATCGTTTTTCCAAGCGCCTGCTCGTGGTGCTCAGCCTCGTCGTCTGGAGTCTCATCACCATCGGCACCGGGCTCGTCGCCTCCGGCGCTGCGCTGCTTGCCATGCGCGCGGCCATGGGCGTCTCGGAATCGCTCTACATGTCGAGTGCGGTCGCGCTCACGGCAGGCGCGTATCCCGCCGCGCGGCGCTCACGCGCAGTCTCTGTGCTCATGACCGGGCAGATCGCGGGCACTGTGGCGGGAAGCTGGTTCGGCGGCTGGATGGCGGACCGCGGCCAGTGGCGCGAGGCCTTCTTCGCACTCGGCGCGGTGGGCGTGCTGTATGCGCTTCCATACTTCGCCTTCATTCGCCGCGTCGAGGAGCCGCAGGCGGACCAGAGCACGACCACAGCGGGCATCACCTTCGGTGCCCTCGCCCGCTCACGCACCTTCCAGCTGCTCTGCCTGGTGTTTCCCGTGTTCGTCTTCGGACTCTGGCTGCTCTATGGCTGGCTCCCGGCCTTTCTGCACGACAAGTTCCACCTCAATCAGGCCGACGCTGCCTTCAACGCCACCGTCTTCCTGCAAACCGCGACCTTTGCTGGGGTGATCATTGGCGGCATGATTGCTGATGCTTTATACCATCGCACGAAAACCGCGCGCTTCTGGCTGATGGCTTGCGGCCTCGTGCTTTCCGCACCCTGCATTCATGCGCTGGGGAACAGCGACACGCTGCTCGTCACGCGCATCGCCGCCACGGGCTTCGGTTTGTTCAGTGGACTCTTCATTGCCAACATTTTCCCGGCCACCTTCGATGTCGCCTCCTCCACCGCCCGCGCCACCGCCGTGGGCATGCTCAATTTCTGCGGTGCCATCACCTCCGGCTTCGCCACGCTCTTTGGCGGCATGTGGAAGCAAACTCTCGGCATCGACCGCCTGCTCTCCATCACCGCCCTCGCCTACCTTGTGGCAGGTGCCGCCTTGATCTTCGGCATCCGCACTTTGTTTCCACGCGATCTCGCTCAACTGCCCTCATGACTTCTCCCAAGAACCACGCAGCCGCATCCTCATCTCTAAACCGTCGCACGTTTCTGCACACCAGCGCAGGAGCTTTGCTTGGCGCAAGCCTGCTTCAGTCTGCCACTTCAAACACGCAGCCGGTCGAATTGCCAGCCGCTCACCGCGAACTGATGCAGCACCGTCGTCGCCGCATCGTGGTACAATACGATGCGAATGACACGATGTGGAGCTACTGGAAGCACAGCCGCAACGGCGACACATCCTTCGCCCCCTTTCGCGATGCCGTGTATTCGTATGCCGATGAGCCGGGCAGTCAGATTGATGCCATCTGGTGGGACATCGGCGGCAGTCCTCTCGGATGCTCCTATCCCAGCAAGATCGAGCCGCCGGTGGATCATCCTCTATTAAAGCAGTGGCTGCGTGACGGCGTGGACTGGGTCGAACAGCTCATCAATGAAACCCGCCGTCGTAAGCTGGAGGTCTTCTGGAACCACCGCATCAGCGAGGTCGAATGCCTGCCCGAAGGCGGCCTGTCAAAGCAGCCGCATCCTCTCAAAATCGCACACCCCGACTGGGTCGTGCCCGCCACCTGGTGGCCGCAGGGCATGTGGAATCTCGCCGCTCCCGGACTGCGTGAGCACAAAGTGGCGCTCCTGCGTGAACTGGTCACTCGCTATGACCTCGACGGCATTCAGATTGATTTCTCCCGCCACATTCCCTGCCTGCCTGTCGGTCATCAGTGGGAGCTGCGCGATCATGTCACTGAATTCATGCGCAGGGTCCGGGTGATGCTGCTGGAAGTCGCCAGTCAGCGTGGACGTCCTCTCCTGCTGGCAGCGAAAGTGCCGCAGACGCTCGCCGGATGTCAGGCCGACGGCTTCGATGTGAAGACCTGGGCGGAACAGCATCTCGTGGATGTCCTCACGCTTGGCTCACGCACGATGGATGTCGATGTGGAAGGCATCCGCGAGGCGGTCGGCAAGGACGTGCAGCTTCAGCCCTGCGTGGATGATCACCACGCCACCGACGGCTACCGCTACGGTTCCATCGAGTATTTGCGCGGCGTCTTCGCCAATCACTTTCAGCGCGGTGCCGACAGCGTGGCCACGTTCAACTGGCCCGTCGGCACCGCCGCCGCCTGCCTCATCACCGGTTCAGATCCCGGCCCTCCGTCGCATCAGGCCGCCTACCATGAGGCGGGCACTCTGCAAACGATGACAGGAAAGGACAAGTTCTTCGCCATCGAACGGCGCGGCGGCTATCCCTGGGCCGACGGCTTCTTCAATCGCAACGACAGCGCGCCACTGCCACATTCCTTCTCCGACGATCCCCCCGCCGCAAAGTTCACTCTGCACATCAGTGATGCACCACCCACCAGCGGTGTGAAGGCCAGTCTCACTCTGCGCTGCATTCTGTTTCAGGCCACCGAGGCCGATGTGATCGAACTCCGCTGCAACGGCACGCTGCTGCCCGTGGCGACACGTGATCCTGAATGGAAAGATGCGCAGATTTTCTCGCCCAAACCCCAGCCCACCTCCGGCTACAAACTGCGCCCCGTGAATCCCAAACAACAGCTGCTGCGGCTCGATTGCACCGTGCCCGTCAGCGCATGGAAGCAAGGCGAGAATGAAGTGGAAGTCCGCATCTCCTCCGGAAAATCCGCCATGCAGATCGAGAAACTGGAGGCTCACATAAAATATGCGTAGGGCGCACCTGCCAGTCCGGAAGGCGAACAACGGAGAAAATCATCCACGCCGGATACTTTGACGAGGAATGGCGGAAGGCTGGCGTTGTTGCACCGTAGAATAGCTTTCTCATGCCCCGAATCCTCATCGTTGAATGCAAACAGGAAGTCTCCACCTTCAATCCCTTCCTGAGCGGATACGACGACTTCACGCTCCGTCACGGCCAGTCGATTCTCGACTACCACCGTCAGGTGCGCAGTGAAGTCGGCGGAGCCTTAAGCGTGTTGGATGCGACGCCCGGCGTCGAACTCGTTCCAACCTGCAGCGCCCACTTTATCACTTCAGGCGGCACACTCGCGGATGCGGCATTTGAACGCATCGCGGACGAACTGCTCTCCAGCATCAAGTCAGCGCCGCCGGTGGATGGCATTTACTTCTCGCTGCATGGCGCAATGGCGACGCAGAGTCTGGATGATCCGGAAGGCTGGCTGCTGCAGCAGATGCGCAAGATCCTCGGCGAGCAGGTGCCCATCGTCATCTCGCTCGATCTGCATGGCATCCTCACCGATCTCATGCTGGAGCAGAGCGATGCCGCCGTTGCCTTTCACACCTACCCCCATGTCGATTTCTTCAGCACGGGCGAGCGTTCCGCGCGCCTGCTGCTGCGCATCCTTGCTGGCGAGGTGAAACCCGTCACAGCCAAGGTGCGTGTGCCCGCACTCGTGCGTGGCGATGAATTGATCACAGCCTCCGGTTCCATTCGTCACGCGGTGAATGCCGCGATGCACGTCGAGCAAAGCGCAGGCGGACTCTCCGCAGCGATGATGTGGGGCAATCCCTTCACCGACGTTCCTGCCCTCGCATCGAACAGCTTCGTCGTAACGAACAACGATCCCGTCCTCGCGGAACGCGAAGCTTTGCGCATCGCCGGTTTGTTCTGGGAGCATCACGAAAAGATGCAGGTTCCCCTCACCAGCCTCGCGGATGCTGCACGCCAGACCAAGGAAAACACCTCCGGCACCGTCGTGCTGGTGGATGCGGCAGACGCCACGAGCTCAGGCGCATCTGGTGATGGCAATGCGATCCTTCGCGCCCTGCTCGACGCAGGCTATGCTGGCACCGCCCTGATCCCCATCGTCGATCCCGTTGCGGTGGAGGCCGCCTTCCGCGCCGGTGTCGGCAATGAAGTCAAAACCACCGTCGGCGGCGCTCTCGATCCTGCCCGCTTCACGCCGCTGCCCATTGAGGGACGCGTGCGCATGCTCTCAGACGGCTGGTTTCACAGCGAGACCACACGCGAGCTCTGGCAGGCCGGCCCCACGGCAGTGATTCAAGCGGGCAACCTCACCCTCATCATCACCACTCGCGCAGTCAGCCTCTATGACCGCGCCTTGTTCCTCGCTCACGGCTACGATCCCCAGCACTTCGGCGCCGTCGTGGTGAAGTCCCCGCAATGCGAACGCCACATGTTCAAAGACTGGGCCGCGCGTTACATCGATGTCGATGCGCCTGGCTCCACCAGTGCCAATCTCCGCAGCCTCGGCCACACCCGCTGCGCCCGCCCCATGTTCCCACTCGATTCAGCAGTACCCTTTCAACCCCAAGCCAAGCTTTTCCAACGTCACCCATGAAAATCCGAGAAATCCGCTGCGCAGGTTTGCGCGGAGCCACCCCCGAAGGCGGCTGGAGCAACGAACTCCGCCCTGAAGACTGCGTCCACACCCTCATCGCCGTCCACACCGATGAAGGCGCCATCGGCCTCGGCAGTGTCTTCACCAATGATGCGCTCGTGCGTTCCGCTCTTGCCGTGCTTGAGCCGCTCTATCGCGGCGAGAACGCCCTCGAGCCCGAGCGCGTGAGCGAGAAGCTGCATCAAAACATGTTCTGGCTCGGTCGCGGCGGCTCCATCACCCACACCATCAGCGGCATCGACATCGCCCTGTGGGATCTCCTCGGCAAAGCCACCGGGCAGCCCGTCGGCCGTCTGCTCGGTGGTCGTTATCGCGAACGCGTCCAGCCCTATGCCTCGCTCCTCATGGATGAACCCGCCAAGCTGCGTGATCATCTTCTCAAAGTGAAAGCGCAAGGCTTCCGCGCCTTCAAAATCGGCTGGGGTCCCTTTGGTCGGCGCAATGCCGCCACGGATGAAGCTATCGTCAAAGCCGCACGTGAAGCCGTGGGCCCGGAAAACAAGCTCATGGTCGATGCTGGTGGCAGCGACGCGCATTGGACCAACGGCTACAAGTGGGCGCTCAACACCGCCAAAATGCTCGCCGATTACGACGTACACTGGTTTGAAGAAGCCCTCACGCCTGACTCGCTCGAAGACTTCGCCAAACTCCGCGAGCACTCGCCCGTGCCGATCAGCGGCGGCGAAGTCCTCACCCGCCGCCAGGCCTTTCAGCCCTTCCTCGAAGCGCGCGCCTTTGACATCATCCAGCCCGACGTCACCAAAGTCGGCGGCATCAGCGAAGAGCGCCGCATCGCCTGGATGGCGCAGGAGCACGGTGTGCAGTTCATCCCCCACGGCTGGAACACCGCTGTTGGCCTCGCCGCAGACCTCCATCTCGCCTCCGCCTTCCCCGGCACCGATCTTGTGGAATACCTCACTGGCTCGCCATTCATCGACGAAATCACCCTCGGCGGCTGGAACCTCGATGCCGACGGCATGCTGGCCATCCCCACCACACCCGGTCTCGGCCTCGAACTCGATCCTGATGTCGTGAAAAAATACACGGGTGGTGAGAAGCTGCTGGATTGAGCGTCCTTTCTGCGAGGCATCAATCTTCCGTTTCATGAGGCGCATTCAGCGCCACCACCTCTTCAAAGCAAGAGGTGGCTCGGGACGGAATCGAACCGCCGACACGGGGATTTTCAATCCTCGTGTCTTTAATGGAATGGTTCAGTTTATCTCTTTGTATTTCAATTGTTTACGACGTTTTTGCTTATTGAGACTGAAAACTTGTTGCCAGTTAAGTGACAGTTAAGGCATACTTGGCGCATGAAAACGCCAGCAACCGACACGACCGGACAGGGGGACACATCCCCCATCATCTCAGCACGCCGGAAGCGGGAAACTGAGTTGAGACTGGTGCCGCAAGACTTGCCTAATGGCACGCGGCGCTGGATGCTGACAGGGCTATACGTGGATGGAAAGCGGAAGCGGGAGTTCTTCACGGATGAGGACAGCGGCAAGCGCCGTTTGCAGATGCTCCAAACAGCAAGGACCAACATCGGTACACTGGCAGAGAACATTGCCAGAAAGCCGGAGCATGCGGCAGACGCGGGCCGGGCTGGGGATGTGCTGGCTCCTTATGGGCTGACGTTGCTGGATGCGGTGCGGGAGTATGTGCAGTGTCGAAAGGTGCTGGCTGGCACAGGGCGCACCTTGCTGGATGCGGCGAAGGAATGCGCGGTGCGTGATCGCACGCGGCGGGAGTCGCTGACGCTGGCGGCGCTAGTTGCTCGGTTCACTGCGGACCCGGAGACGGTGAAGCGTTCCAAGGCGTATCTGGACGATGTGCGCAAACGCTGGCGGCGCTTCCAAGACGATCTTGGCGCGGAGACACTGGCCTGTGATGTGACGCCCGACACGGTGCGGCGATGGCTGGCAGCGCTGCCCGTGGCGGACCTGACGAAAGGCAATTTCCATCGCACGGTGGGCGCGGTGTTTAGCTATGCGGTGCATGCGGAGTTGGTGACAGAGAACCCTTTCCGCCGCGTGAAGAAGCCGGAAGTCAAAGATAGCGATGGCGTGGAAGTGTTCGCGCCGGAGCAGATGGCGGCGCTCCTGGCAGCGGCACACTCCGACTGGCTGCCCGTGCTTGCTATCGGAGGCTTTGCTGGATTGAGGCCGGAAGAATTACGGCGCATCACTTGGGAGCAAGTGGACTTGCAAGGCGGCTTCATCGAAGTGAAGGCCAGCCAGAGCAAGACTGGCAAACGGCGGCTGGTGACGATTTCCAAGAACCTGCGGGCTTGGCTGCAACCTTACGCGGGGAAAGCAGGCCGAATCGTGACGCCACGGGAGCGCAAGCACCGTATCGCCGCGATGGCAGCGGCAGGCTTGAAGGCATGGCCGCAAGATGTGCTAAGGCATTCGTTCGCCAGCTATCACCTCCGGCATCATGGCAATGATTTGAACCTCACAGCGCAGGAGCTTGGACACACCACCACGAAAATGCTCTTCCAGCACTACCGCGAGGCGGTGAAACCTGACGCGGCAAAGGCGTGGTGGGCACTGATGCCGGAGAAGGTGAAGGGCGCGAAGATTATTCCCTTTAAGGCAGCGAAGCCAAAAGCGGCGGTGGCGTGAGGATTGAGACAAAGGGGGGGGGAGGGGGTGCGCTGAACTGCGCGGCCCTGTCCCTCATGATGGATTCTTGGCCGGGAAAATTTTTGCATTGCCATTCACTTCCAGAGGCATGCCTTTGGCAGTGTTCTCGCCTGCATCAAAGGAATCGGCCATGGAATCATCCCACATCCTGTCTTGAATCTTCTCCTGTAGCGAACTGACGATGCTTAGCAGTGGCCCCCATTCATCGGGCGGCCCGCCGCACCATTTGAGTTCAACCCTGTTACCTGCATCACAGATACGAATGCAGCCTTCATCACCGTCTAAGACGAGCCTGGCAGGGACTCGCGCCGGAACAGTGATCGCTTCCAGTTGCTCCTTGAGCGCCGTTATTTCGGCAGCGGTGATAGAGCGTGTCTGTACCAGACCATAGCCCGACAACACCGCCGCACCGGCTCCCGTGGGCGGATCATCTTCGCACCTTTCAACAAGGCAGAGATAATAGAAGAAGTCACGAAACCCCGGCATGAGTGGCCTGGAGCAGTATTCGAGAATCGGCACTCGATTGGTGAATTCAGGCCATAAACCAGCCGGACGAATGAAGGGCGTTTCGTGCATGGTCACGAGAAAGGAGAGCGCCCCGCCTTTGTCCAACTGCTTCCATCAAAAATGCCAGAATTCCTTCGAGCTTCATTTTCCCATTACTCGCACGCCCCGACGAGGCCAAAGGATTGCGCCGGGCTTCACAGGGCAGCTAGCGAGTGTCTGCCTTGCGCTTGCGAGAATGTCAGCAATGATCCTGGCATGATTAACCTTGCCATCACTCGCCAGAGGATGCCCCATGACTACGGCACAGGACAAGTCACGATGGCGCACAACTATAAGCTGGCGCGTCACTTCGCGATGCCTGCTTATTACTTTTTGAAGGTTTAAACATGAAGAAAAACGCGAAGCCTACGAATCCAAAGGCAAGACGAAAATCGGCTGATGGGACTCGTGCCGATACAACAAAAACGAAGAAACCAAAGCGCCCGAAGGTCGAAGTGGGATTGCATGCGTGGAAGTGTCCAAAATGCGGTTCTGTTTGCCGCGTGCGATGGCCTGACGATGAACCGGGAGAAACCCTAACTGTTCCACCGCTGAACCATCACGAGCCGAAGAAAAAAACCTTTTGCCTCTATCCCGGCGGCTGGTGGCGATGGACTGGAAGCGAATGGCAGGAAGTCGCGAAGTTACCGAAAATGGAGCCGGTAAGCGACGGCATCGAGTTTGAAGATCTTTCGGGCGGCTTTCTGGGCCTGCTTCCCGGCTACGAGAAAGACAAATGGATGCTTCACCTGATCCGCAGTCATGACCCAGCCTATCCATCTTTGATGCAAGACGATTTTGCATGGCTTGCTGGCGTCGCTTCTCCCGATGAGGAACGAATGAGAATGAAGGCGTCTTATCTCTTGGAACGCTACTGCTTCGCTGTTCAACGCATGGAGCGCTTCCTTGCCAATCTGTTCAGGCAAACGAGCCATCCTCAGTTTCAATTTCCGATTGCTTCAACACTGGCTCGTCTATACGACACGATCAAGCTGCACACCACCGGAGCAAAGAAGCCACCAGATGAGGCCGTCGAGGGAGGTGCGGCATTGGGACGCTATCAAGCATTTCACTCTGAAGAAGCGAAGTTCGTTTTTGAAGCGGAAGCCAAGGCCAAAAAAATTGTGGCAACTATTCGAGGCAAAAACGAAAGCACGAAACCGGCAAGCGCGGAATGTCTTCGATGGGCGCAATCCCAAATGTGGAGCGTTTGGGAGGTGGTGAACTCAGTGCATCACCATCAAGTGCGAAATGAAGCACTCAGAGATGAGATTTGTGCGCTCGAAAGTAGCTTCCCTGAAAGTGCATCACGATACAGATTTGCCATCACCTTTGCGGAGCTTTGGCAAAAATGGCTTCGTTCCTACCTGCTCAAGAAGTGGAACGAAAAACGACCGAAACTCAAAGGCGGACGAACTGAGACTTTCGAGCGTGCTGAAGGCGGCATTCTTTACGGGGCCGCACTATTCTGGTGTCATGAACTTTGGCATTTCGAGCCAAAATCGTACGAGACGGAAAGCAAAAAAGTCGAATCGTTGATTCGTTCCGCAAAGCCTCTCCGCAGATAATGCAAGCGCGGAATGTCACTGATATACCGCTTTTGCCTCGTGGTTTATTCAGTGCTCTTGAATGGGCACCCAACGCCAGAACATGGCAGCGGGTGCCTTATGAAACCAAACCTGAAAACAAAAGTGCCACGCTCCACGAGCGCGGCGAAACCCCGAACTGAGAACCCCGAACCAGCCAAGGCCACGCGCAAAAGCGGCGGTGGCAGTGAGCTGAAAACACGGCAGGAGACAGCGGCGGCGCTGGGCTATTCGGTGCGGACGTTGGACCGCCTCACGGCAGCCAAGATCATTCCGCACATCCGCACGGGCAGACTCGTCAGATACCGTCTGGAGAGCGTGCTAGGGGCATTGCAACGCAACTGCGAAATCAAGGAGATAGCAGCATGAGCGCGACACTTTCCCACATTCAAGAGGTGTATGAAACAAACGACTCTGAAGAGGTGAACCAATTCATGCGAAAGGGCGGCTGGCAGCTTCTTGGCGTTTTCCAGCGAGCCACTGAATGCGATGGCCCCTCCGCAGCTTGGGCGCTGTATGTGCTGGGCCGTGGCGATACGTCACGCGACCTCTGCGACATTGAAAGCGTGGATGAACTCGCCAGAGGTGATGCCGACGATGCCCTGCAAAACGGCGCGGTATTGCTCAAGGTCATCACGCGCAGGGATGCAGACGAAGAGTACGCACGCTTCATCATCGGGAGGCCACGCAAAGCGGCATGAACAGGGACAGCGGAGGCGGTGAACCTTGAAGGAGAGAGTGGGAAATCTTCTTCTCTTTTCCCTGGAACACAGCCAGCCTGCTGACGCGGTTTTTCCCGGAGGCACATTCCCTGCCCTGTCTGTCATTCGCTGGCGAGTGCTGGCGCAATGGCAGGCTGGGGCGGGATTCCTCCTCCGGCATGCGCTGAAACCGTGAAGGCACTGAGGGCTTGAGGCCGGGCACACATGGCTGGCTCCTCCTCCGCATCCCCCCCGCAACCGGAGGAATCACATCATGGACCGAACCCTGATCGAACAAATCAAAGACGCCTTCACAGTGGCGGATGCGTGGCATGCCCTGGCTCTGCCGGGTGCGCCAGCGCGGTCATGCCGCATCCCATGGGCGGAGAAGGACCGGCGGCCATCGTTCAGCGTGTTTCAAGATGCGCGGCGCTGGTTCAATCATCGTGACGGCAAGGGCGGCGATGTGCTGGATTTCGTCAAAGAAGCCACGGGCATGAACACGGCGGACGCGGTACGCTGGTGCGCAGCGCGGGCGGGCCTGCGCTGCGGAGACGATGCGCCAGATGCACAACCACGCATGCGGCCAGCACCACGGCGGCAGATGCCGGAACGTGCGCCGGAGGCATGGCCGACACTGCGACCGGGCACGACGGCGGAAAAGAGGGTGCTGGCAGAACTGCGGGGATTTTCCATCGGCGGCATTGAACTGGCGGAGTCTCGCGGGCTGCTTCATTTCGGCAGCTATGATGCAGCCTGCCCGTGGCGGCAGCATTGGACCGGCGCGGCTTTTTGGGCCGTGACGGATGCAGCGCGGCGGCTGGTGGAACTGCGGCGCATGGATGGCGCACACTGGCCGGAGAAAGACGGCAGGGCACACCGCAAGGCGCACACGATAGGCAATGGCAAGGATCATCCCTGCGGTATCGCGGAAGCGGCACGCTTTCCCATCATTGCACTGGTGGAAGGTGCGCCGGACCTGATCGCCGCGCATGATTTAGTAACGCAGATGTACGAGCCGGAGCGCGTGGGCGTGGCGGCAATTCTCGGTGCTGGCGTTTCACGACTGGCGGCGGAGAGCCTGCCCCACTTCAAGGCCAAGCATGTGCGGCTGTATCCGCACCACGACGAGCACGGCCTGCGGGCGGCGCGGCAGTGGGCGGAGCAAATCAAAGAGGCGGGCGCGGAGGTGGTGGATGCATTCGACCTGTCCGACATCACCACGAAGCACGGCACGCCGGGCAAAGACCTAGCAGACCTGATCAACCTGCATCCCGCATGCCTGCGGGCAAACCCTGAACTTTTGAACGACCTCTTTCCATGAAGACTGACACGACCACGAAGAAGCCGGAGGCAAGGAATCGAGTCTTTGATCCGAACACGAAACCAAGCAAGCCAGACGGCACGAAGCCGGAGGAAAAACCGCCTTTCCGCGTGTGGACTCTGGGGGAGCTACGAAAGCAGGAGGAGCCGGAGGGCTGGAATCTTGTCGGTGATTATCACATCACACGAGGCTCCATCACGGTGCTTGCTGGTAGCCCTGGCATTGGCAAGAGCTTTGCCACGCTAGACCTAGCTATCAAAGGAGCCACGGGCACGGGGAACTGGCTGGGCTACTCGATTAACAAGCCCTTTAAGACGCTGATCATTCAGGCGGAGAATTCGCGGCTACGAATGATCATGGACGCCAAGCGTGTTCAGATACCTGAGGAATTGAATGAGCATGTGAAGCTCCTTGAATTTTCGTGGGGTGACATCTCGCTTGGCAATAGCAAGCTGGTGGATGCTTTGCGAAAACTGATGGTGGAGTTTGAACCGGACCTTGTGATTTTTGATCCGTGGAACCAGTTCGCCGACGATGACAAGGCGAAGGAAACCAAGGCGGCTATGGACAACATCAAGCACATCCTGGACGCGGCCAAGAATCCGCCAGCGTGCTTGATCGTGGCACACCATCGCAAGAAGCGCGAAGGCGACGCACACAAAGGCCGACAGATGGCGGACCTCATTTCTGGCAGCTACGTCATGCAGAGCAATCCCCGCTGTGTGCTCTGCTATGCGGCCTATGATCCGACCGACGAAAACGACAACCGCGTGGTGGTGCTCTGCCCGAAGAAAAACAACGGCAAGCACAAGGGACCGGCAACCGCGTGGACACTCTGCGAGCACGGCTTTGAAGCCATCGCTGATTTTGATTACAAGGCATGGCAGGACGGCGGCAGCGAGGGGAAGGAGCCAAAGGCTAAAATTCGGCTGGAACACTTTCAGGCCATCTTTGCTGATGGACCGCTCACACGAGCGGAAGCAGGCAAGAAACTGGAAGCCCTGACGGGGGCAGGCCGTAGCGCCGTGAGTGATGCGCTAACGAAACGCCTTGCCCACCTGATCGAAATCACGGGTGACGGCTTGCTGCTGAATTTGAAGGATGAGCACAGGGCGGGCGCATCGTTCTTTGAGGATGACAGGGAGGAATGATCCGGTATTGATCGTGCGTCGTGACAAGATCATTCAGAAAAGAATCCAAGGGCTGGCAAATCTACTTGCTTAGCTTTTTTGCACCCATCGGAATGGTCGCTAGCTTTGCATTTGTCGGCAGCATCTTCGGATTTGATCCTGAGCGGACAGTGGCGTTGACACATATGCCATGCATCGGGGTTGTGTATTGGCTCTTCAAATCTTATTTCAAAGAAGCCGCCGCTGAAAGGGAAAGGGAGTGCAGACAGGCAGAGTTCAAAAAGGACTGGGAGGCAGGTCTTTACAAGGATGTGGATTTTAACCACCAAATCTTACGTCCCCTGACATACGATGATGTGCCGCCTCTACAGGAATAGCCGTATCCTGAAAGACGCTCCTCCGCTCCGGGCGGTCTAGGTGTGGAGTGGCGGAGGAGGAGGATTTTAACTCTGTGGCAAGCGCTGGCGCGTGCTGGCAATGATGCCGGGACGGCGGGGAAAGGCGGAGGAGGAACGATCATGGCCGAAAGATCGCGACGGCGATGCTTTGGCAGGACGGCCATACGAGAGTTCATCGCAAGGCAGCGTGTCTGCCGTGGGGAGGATAGCCAAACGAGCGTTGGACATCTCACGCTTGCGCTGTGCTGGCGCGTCCAATACGATTCGGGATGCTGCTGGACGAAGCCTTCGCAACCGAGATGTTACAGACCTCCTGGAGAGACTGGACACCGCAACAAGCGGAGGCGGTGCGACGACACTTCTTAGGACCGTGGTTTCACAAGGCGCACTGTCGGGACATTCCATTGGACGGAGTGTTGGACTGGATGACTTCCATCATGACGTACGGCCCGGAAATTCAGAGGCTGCGGGAAGCGGCTTCGGATTACGTTCACCTGACAGGCTTTACCACGTTCAGCGAGACGTAGCAACGCGCTGTAGTATCAGAAGCACCGGCGCTCTATCCCACCTGCTAAAAAAGGGAACGCTGTGGAGCAGAAATAGAAGGCTCTGGCAACGAAGCCAGCACGGCGGGCCGGACAGGAGCGGCTGGAATGGTTTTTGAGCGCCGGAAAATCTGCGCAATGGGCCGAAAGCCATTGCCAGTTAGGTGACAGTTAAGCGTCGTTATCTGGCAATTTGAGGCATTATCTGGCAATCTTATTGAGACTGACGTTTTCGCCAAACCCTTCATAAACCACTTAATTTCAACTGTTTAAGTGGTGGCTCGGGACGGAATCGAACCGCCGACACGGGGATTTTCAATCCCCTGCTCTACCGACTGAGCTACCGAGCCTCTGACTTGAAGGGCCGGTATAGGAGCAAGCTCCCATCATGGCGCAACGTGTTTTTCGCGTGGGGCGCAGATTGCGCAGGCGGCTTATTTTCCCTTGGCTGACATCGCGATCAGCACCCAGCCGATCATGAAGCTCAATCCACCCAGCGGAGTGATGGCTCCCAGCCATTTTGTACTGGTGTAGGCGAGCACGTAAAGCGAGCCGCTGAAGAGCAGGATGCCCACGAAAAACATGCGCCAGGCCCAGACCATGAGCGGCTTGGTGCTGGCCAGCAAGGTCAGCAGCAGCAGCACGACGGCGTGGGGCAGGTGGTACTGCACGGCGGTTTCCCAATGAGCGAGCTGCCCCGTGGCCACAAGCCTGTCGTGAATGGACCCGTGTGCGCCGGAAGCGCCCAAGGCGATGGACAGGAAGCCCACAAGGGCGGAGAGACGAAGGCGGAAGGGATCGGGCTGCATGGGGAAGGATGCAGGATAAAAGATGCGAGGCGGCGCGTGCACAAGTGATGTGTGCGGGGATTACAGCGCCCTCATGAGCATGTCGTGACCAGTTCAGCGCGGAGTGGCCCATCGCAGGCCCACCAGAACGAGCTAAAGCTCTGGACTACTTTGGACGGCTCCCCACCCATCCCGCGCTTCGGCAATGAAGCGGGCGACTTGGATGAGGTCTTTGCTGCCAGGCTGGTATTCGACCCCGCTGGCGACATCGACCGCGACGGGCTGCGCCTGCTGCACGGCCTGACGGACGTTGTCTGGAGTCAGCCCCCCGGAGAGCAGGATGTGCTTGGCGGGAAACATCTCTTTGGCGCGCACGGCCAGCTCCCACGGAAAGGCATGCCCGCCGCCGCCGTAGGTGCCGGGATTGTAGGCGTCGAGCAGGATCGACTCGCAGGGAAACTCGCCGATCTGCGCGAGCGAGGCGGCATCGCGCACCTGGAGGGCTTTGATGACATGGACGCCGCGCTGCATAAGGCGCTCCACGTCCGCCGGTGTTTCATCGCCGTGGAGTTGCAGCGCCTGAAACAAACCGCTGGAGAGGGTGGCATCGAGCAATGTGGCATCTGGATTGACCAGCACGGCGACGAGGGCGTTCTTAGCAGCCACCGCCTGCAATGAACTGACCGCGACCTCCAGGGGCAGGTGGCGTTTTGATTTGGGCCAGAGATTGATGCCGACGGCATCCGCGCCGAGCGCGAACAATACTGCGGCCTGCGCAGGCTGGGTGATGCCACAAATTTTGACACTGCGGCGCTGGGGGTCAGGGAACATCGGGAGGAGGAAAGGATGGAAAGGCCGGGCTCTGGCGTTCGGGCAGCAATGAAGCCGTCACGGCCAGCAGCACATCGAGCTTGGGGGGCAGCGGTATGCTGCCGCGCACGCGCACGTCGCGCTGCAGTTCCTGAAACCGCAGGGTATCGGACGGCTGAATGAGGAAGATGACGGGCGGTGAGGCATGCACGCCGGCATGCACCATGGGGTAGGCCTTGCTGAGCAGGCGGTCGAGCATGTCTCCCGTCATGTCTGGCAGGGGCAGCGAAAACAAAAATAGCGAGTATTCACGCCGCAGCGCCATCTCAAAGGCGCGCTCGCCGCTGGGGGCGTCATCCACCTCGCACACGCGGAACGCCATCAAAGCCTCGCGGATCACGCGCCGGTAGGGCAGGCTTTCCTCCACCAGCAGGATGCGAGGAACGGCGGGGGCAGCCGGAGCAAGTGTGAGTTCTGGCGAAAGATCGACGACTGGAGCAGGCTTGACGACTGAGGCACGTTTCATGGAAAGCGTGCTCAGCTTTCGGGGTACACCGCCACCGCCATGACGCCTTCACTTGGCAGCCAGCCGACGACTTCCACCCGCTGGAGCGGTTTGGCCGATGAGCCCATGCCTTTGCGCACGGTTTCCAAAACTTTCTTCTTGGTGTCCTCGGTCACGGTCGAGCCAAACAATCCGGCGAGATCAGACAGCATGGGTGCGGGCGCACTCACCCCGCCAGCCGTGGTCACGGGGGTGCGGGTCTGCCCACAGGCGAGAATGGTGTCGCGGATGGCCTCCGGCGTCATCGTGCCTGAAACCACCACCAGACGGCGCAGGCGGGTGTCTGCCGTGGGCGTCTGCGCGATGACAGGCGCAGGTGCTGCCGCGACGGCACTGACCGGGGGCTTGATCGACTTGGTAGGCTTCAGAAAGCCACGCGGCCCGTCTGCATGAAACGCAGCGCCGCCATTCAAAGCCTGCGGCAGCATGGGTTCTTCCGCACTCAAAGCAGCGGCAGAGACAAGGAAAACAGCGAACAGACAAAAGACGGGAAATTTCACGAAGGCGACGTTTTTATCATGTCGGCTTCCAAGTGACAATCATAAAAATGAGAAAGGCGCTGTTGATGGGGCCAAATTCTCGTCCGCCCAGCATTCCCCTCTTGCTGCAAACCGATCGTCCGAAGTAGGGTTCGGTGATGCGCCTCTTTGTCCTGAGCCTGCTTTTGGCATTGAACTGCCCTGCACAGAAGCCGCAGATGGCAGCCAGGGCCGCCAATGCCCATGCACTGGAGTTGTTTCAATTTTTCCGTCAGGCGACGCCGGGAAACTTCTGTTTTTCGCCCTTCAGCTCCCACCAGATGGCTGCGCTCCTCATGACGGCGGCGAATGGCGAAACTCAGACCGAACTCGCAGCGCTCGCCCATCAGACCGTCGCTGCCGCCAAGGAGATCGCCGATCTCGAAGCCTTGCGTGCCGCTCTGGCCGGCACCGTGAAGCGCGGCTCCCTGACCATGGAAATGACGCACTCGCTCTGGGCGGCAAGCCCGGCCAGCTTTGCACCGGATTTCCTCATCTCCGCTCAGGCAACCTTCGGGGCGTCGCTGCAAAAGCTGCCTGCCGACAGTCCTACCGCCTGTGCAGCAGCGGTGAATCGTTGGGTGCGCGAAAAGACCCGGGGCCGCATTCCCCAGATTGTCGGACCCGCCTCTTTCTCAAATCCGGCGCGCTCCGTCATCGCGGTGAACACCCTCTATTTGAAAGGCCGCTGGCAGCATCCCTTTGTGCCCAAACTCACCCAACAACGCGCCTTCCAGACTCCTGACAATGGGGCCATCCTGCTGCCGATGATGCACATGCCGCTGGGAGCCTTTAGCTACGGCGAAGCTGAGTCATGGCAATACCTCGACATGCCCATGACAGACCATGAGGTCCGTCTGCTGGTTCTGCTGCCACGCGATGAGACCGCCCGCATGAAGATCGAAACGGGTCTCACGCTGGAACGCTGGGATGCGATCGGCAAGGGTCTCGCCGACTGCGACGTGAATCTGGTGCTGCCGAAGTTTGGCTACAGCACACAGCTCAGTCTGAATGCGCTCTGGCAGGCCCTGGGAGTGAAGCGTTTGTTTGAGCCAGGCGCGGCCGATCTTTCCAAGGGACTGCCCGGCGGCGACTATTTCATCAGCGACATCTCACATGAAGCGATGATCGAGGTCAACGAACTCGGCGCAGAAGCCTCTGCTGCCACATCTGCAGCAGCAGATCCATTCGGCGGCGCACCACCTGGTACGCCCAGACGCCGCAAGGTCAGCTTCATTGCCAACCATCCCTTCATCTGGGTGCTGCAGCATGATGCCACCGGCCTGATCTTGTTCATGGGGCGTTACGCTGGAGCCTAACTTCTGCAACCATGACCCGCCGCCACTTGCTCCAATCTGCCGCTGTGGCGCTGTGTCCGGCGGCGTGTGCGCCGAAGCACCGTGCTCCCCTGCCCTTTGCGACGCTTAGCGATCTCTCCGCCATGCTCAACGCGGGGCAGACCACACCTTTGCTGCTGGTGGAGCATTGTCTTGAACGCATCGCGCAGATCGACCAGGCGGGGCCGCGAGTGAATGCGGTGCTGGAGTTGAACCCTGCGGTGAGAGCGCTCGCCACCTCCAGCCCATCTGGCGTGCTGCACGGGCTGCCCATCCTGATCAAGGACAACATCGAAACGGCAGACGGTATGCAGACCACCGCTGGCTCGCTGGCGCTGCAGGGGCACAAGCCGCAGCGGGATGCCGCTCTGGTGACTCGCTTGCGCGAGGCGGGTGCTGTCATTCTTGGGAAAACCAACCTCAGTGAGTGGGCGAACATTCGCTCGCCCAATTCCACCAGCGGCTGGAGCGCGCGCGGTGGTCTCACGCGCAATCCGCACCGGCTCACGCACAGCGCCAGCGGCTCCAGTTCCGGCTCAGCCGCTGCTGTGGCCGCAGGGCTGGCACCGGCAGCGATTGGCACTGAGACGAACGGCTCCATCATCAGCCCCGCGAGCGCCTGCGGCATCGTGGGCCTCAAACCCACCGTGGGCCTCATCAGCGGCAGGGGCATCATTCCTATCACCCACTGGCAGGACACAGCAGGTCCTATGACGCTGACCGTGCGCGATGCCGCCCTGCTGATGCAAGTGCTCGCGGGAAATTTCACGGCTGAATTGAAGCCTGAGGCGCTCAAGGGCGCACGCCTCGGCGTGGTGCGTAGCGAGTGTGGCAATAACGCGCAGGTGCTGGCGTTGTTTGAAACGGCGTTGGAAAAACTGCGTGCGGCTGGGGCGATCATTGTCGATCCGGTGGAACTGCCCACTCTGGGCAAAGCCGGGGCACTTTCATGGCAAGCCATGCTGATTGAACTGCGCACGGATTTGAACGCCTATCTTGAACAGCGTGGTGGCGAGGTGCGCTCGCTGGCGGAACTCATCGCCTTCAATGAGCAGCATCGTGCCGAGGAGATGCCGCACTTCGGCCAGGAATTTTTTGAGCGGGCTGAACAGCTCGGCAGGCCAGAGATGATCGCCGCCGGTGCCGCTGCGCGTGAGGATGCGCGCCGGCTTGCCGGTCCGGAGGGCATTGATGCCGCGCTGCAAGCGCACCAACTCGATGCCTTGATCTGCCCCACCAATGATCCAGCGGGCCGGATTGATCTCGCGCATGGCGACACCGATGTACGCGTCGCCAGCACTCCGGCAGCCGTCGCCGGTTATCCCCATCTCACCGTGCCGCTCGGCTTGGTGGAGGGGTTGCCGGTGGGCTTTTCCTTCATGGGCACCGCGCATGCCGATACACGCATCCTGGCGCTGGGGCACGCGTTTGAGCAGATCACGCAGGCCAGGCGTGCGCCGGGGTTTCGCGATTAAATCAGCGCTTCAGAGCACAGCTCACACCATTTCCATCATCCGCTTTTTCTTGGGCTTGCCGGCGCGGACGAGTTCGACGTCGGCGGCGATGACTTTGTATTCGGGGCACATGGTGTCGCCGTCGCAGCCTTGGCCGGTGACGTTGTTCACCATGGCATCGGGGAAGTGGAAGGTGGTGTAGAGGATGCCGGGCTTCACTTCATCGGTGACACGGGCTTCCAGCTCGACTTCGCCACGGGCGCTGGAGAGGCGGGTGATGTCGCCGGTGCGGATGCCTTTGCGCTGGGCGTCTTCGGGATTGATGGAGAGGAGGTCCTGCGTGACGATGTCGCTGTTGCCGGTGCGGCGGGTCATGGTGCCGCAGTTGTAGTGCTCCAGGATGCGGCCGGTGGTGAGGATGAAGGGGAACTCTTGGCCGTTGGTCTTGAGCTCGGTGGACTCGATCCAGGGGAAGAAATGGAAGTGGCCTTTGCCGCGCGTGAACTGCTCCTGATGCATGATCTGGGTGTCCACGCCGCCTTCTTTGACCGGCCACTGCTTGCCATTGATACCCAGGTTTTCCCAGGTGGCACCTTTGAAGAAGGGCACGATTTGAGCGATCTCGGCGAGCACACCATCGGGCGTGTAGTCAGGCTGCGGGAAGCCGAAGCGCTGGAGGATTTCGCACATGATCTGGCCATCGGGCTTGGTGCCGGCGAGCGGTTTCACAGCGGCGTTCACGCGCTGCATGCGGCGCTCGGCGTTGGTGAAGGTGCCGCTCTTTTCCAGGAAGGAGGAGGCGGGCAAGATGACGTCGGCATACTTGGCCGTTTCGGTCATGAAGATTTCCTGCACCACGAGGAATTCGAGGCTCTCCATGGCATGGCGCACGTGGTGTGCATCGGGGTCGGTCTGCACCACGTCCTCGCCCATGAGCCAGAGGGCTTTCAGCTTGCCTTCGACGGCAGCGTCAAACATCTGCGGGATCTTCCAGCCGGGTTCGCTCGGGCTGGGCACGCCGTAGAAGTCGGCGTAGCGCTGCTGCACTTCCACGTCGGCCATTTCGAAATAACCTGCGCCTTGATGCGGCTGGCAGCCCATGTCGGCGGCACCCTGCACGTTGTTCTGACCGCGCAGTGGGTTCACTCCCACGCCGGGACGACCGATGTTGCCGGTCATCATGGCGAGATTGGAGATGAGCATGACGGTCTTCGCGCCTTGCTCGTGCTCAGTGACACCGAGTCCGTGGAAGCTCATGGCGGCTTCGGCGGAGGCGTATTCGATGGCGGCGGCACGCACGAGATCGATGCTGACGCCGGTGATTTTTTGCAGCGCCTCCAAGTCGAGCGCGCGCAGGCCGGTTTCAAACTCGTCCCAGTTTTCACAGCGCTTCTTGACGAACTCGGTCTTCACCAGACCGGCGTCGAGAATGCAGCGCGCGAACATGTTGAGCAGTGCCACGTTGGTGCCGGGGCGGAGCTGCAGGTGGTGTTTGGCATAGGGCACGAGTTCGATCTTGCGAGGATCGATCACGATGAGCGGCGTGCCTTTCATGATGTGCTGCTTCAGGCGCGCACCGGTAACGGGATGGCCTTCGGTCGGATTGGCACCGATGACCATGACGCAGCGTGTGTGCTCGATGTCCTCATACGAATTCGTCGCCGCGCCGGTGCCAAAGCTCTTCTGCATGCCCCAGGCCGTGGGTGAATGGCAGACGCGGGCGCAGCAGTCGATGTTGTTGGTGCCCATGACGCCACGAATGAACTTCTGCATGAGGTAGTTTTCCTCATTGGTGCAGCGTGCGGAGGAGATGCCCGCCACGGCCTGCCCGCCGTGATCGTTTTTGATGCGGGTGAGATTGGCGAAGATGTGATCGTAGGCTTCGTCCCAGGTGGATATTTTGAACTGGCCGTCCGGCTGCTTGATGAGCGGGGTGCGCAGGCGGTCCTTGTGATTGTAGAACTTGAAGGCAAAGCGGCCCTTCAGGCAGGTGTGCGCATGGTTCACCTCGGCATCCACTGGGGCCTGAATGCTGAGCACCTGATCGCCCTTGGTAGCCACGTTCAGATTGCAGCCCACGCCGCAGTAGGTGCAGATGGTGCGGGTCTTCTTCGTCGCTTCGATGGACTTGGAGAAGAACACATCGCTGATGGCCGAGGTCGGGCAGGCCTGGGAGCAGGCACCGCAGGAGACGCACTCGGAGTCGGCAAAGGATTCATCCAGCCCCTTGATGATCTTCGCGTTGAAGCCACGGCCATGCATGGAGAGCACGTGCTGACCCTGGATTTCATCACAGGCACGCACGCAGCGGGCGCAGTTGATGCACTTCGCCAACTCGGAGGTCATGTAGGCGTGCGAATGGTCCTTCTTGCGGTCGAGGTGGTTCGCCCCTGCTGGATAGCGGACGCCACGGATGCCCACTTTCGCGGCCACGGTTTGCAGTTCGCAGTTACCGCTCACTTCGCAGGTCAGGCAGTCCAGCGGGTGGTCCGTCAGCACCAGTTCGACGATGTTCTTGCGCAGTTTGCGCACCTTAGGCGATTCGGTGAAGACATGCATGCCCGCCGTCAAAGGCGTGTGGCAGGAGGCGACGACGCGGCGCGGCCCATCGGCCTGCAGCGCGACTTCGACGGAACACACGCGGCACGCGCCATACGGCTCAAGCTGCGGCGCATCGCACAGCGTCGGCACATGCCCGCGCCCGCGATGGCGGTCGATGAAATTGAGCAGGGTGTCGCCTTCGTTGAATTGAAGGGCATCGCCATCAATGAAAGCGGTGAGGGTGGAGAGGTCTTTGACCATGGGGTGAGCGCGTTGGAAGAGAAACTTGGCAGATATTACACTGGATGCGTCTCTGCTGGAAGCACGGAGAGCACAAAATCGTAGATGCGACGGGCGGCGGCGAGGGCTTCTTCAAATTCAAGTCGTGGCGGTTCCCCCGGCAGGCCTTCCATAGGATAGCGGAAGCGTGTCGCATAGGGAGTGACTATTTCTGCTTCATCCAGCCGTTGGCTAAATTCAGACCGATGTTTCGCGGCCAGCTTGATCAAGCGCTCCACATCGTGAGTCTTTTCGACCGTGACGCCCACGTGGCAAAGATACGCCTTCACCGCCTTCTCCGCAGCCTGCTGGCAATGATAAATGGCGGCATCCAGCGGATCATTTTCGCCACTCGAGAGTGTTTTGGCTGCTTGCAGATCATGCGCAGCTTTGAGCAGCCAGGCCTGGACCAGCTTGATCTCAGTCTCCTCCATACAGCAACAGCCCCTCCCGCGCGATTTTGTGCGACATGGAAACGCTCACATCCTTGTATCGATCAAACGATGCCTTGGATTGAAGCAACACATCCTTGGCCATATCGATGGACCGCAGGCAGCGCCTGGCCTGACGAATGTGCTGAATGGACGCCACAGCTTCATCCTTCACCAGCACGAGTAAATCCAGATCACTGTCCGCCGTCGGCTCTCCCCAAGCATACGAACCAAAGAGCCACACCTGCTCTGGTTGAAACTCCGCCACCAGCAAACGCGTGGCCTCCGCAATGACGGGCTCCGCCTTCTCGCGCAGCGAGTTCACAGTGGCGGCACTGTCTGTGGCGGTGACCATGGGTGAAAAGCTAGCTCTTAAAATACCCCTTCAGCTCTGCATCAAAATGCTCCAGCGCATTCTTGATGGGCAGCGGCACACCGCCGCCAAGAGCGCACAATGAAGTCTGCTCCATCGTATCGAGCAGGTCGGTGATGAGTTCGCGGTCGATTTTGTAGCTGCTGTCGCTCCGCGCTTTGGCGATGAGTTCTTTGCCGCGCGTGCTGCCGAGGCGGCAGGGGAAGCATTTGCCGCAGCTTTCATCGGCGGTGAACTGGAACATGTGCTGGATGTATTCGATCATCGGCATCGACTCGGGGATGCTGACGACGCCGGCGTGGCCGAGGAGGAAACCGGCTTTCTTGAAGCTCTCAAAATCCACCGTGAGCTGGCTAATGTGCGAGAGCGGTACGATGCCGCCGAGCGGGCCGCCAATCTGCACGGCCTTGATCTGGCTTTTGAAGCCGCCCGCGAGGTCGAAGACCGTCTGCAGCGGCGTGCCCATGGCGACTTCATAGATGCCGGGCTTTACGAAGTGGGAATCGAGCGAGAGCAGCTTCGGTCCGCTGGACTGCTGCGTGCCGATCTGCGCATAGCCTTTGCCACCCAGAGTGAGGATGGTGCGGATGTTGGCGAAGGTCTCGACGTTGTTGACGATGGTCGGCTTGCGGAAGAGGCCTTCGATCGTTGGGAATGGCGGGCGCGTGCGCACTTCCGGGCGCTGCCCTTCCAGACTGGCGAGCAGGGCGGTTTCCTCGCCGCAGATGTAAGCGCCCGCGCCTTTGATGGACTTCAGCATGAAGTTGAAGCCGGTGCCCAGGATGTTCTGCCCCAGCAGGCCCGCAGCCTGCAGGTCGGCGATGGCTTGGTTGATGATCGTGACGGAATCGGGGTACTCAGCGCGGATGTAGAGGATGCCGTTTTCCGCACCTGCGAACCAACCGGCGACCATCATGCCGAGCAGGACGCTGTGCGGCTGCTTCTCCATGAGGTATTTGTCGATGTAGGCACCGGGATCGCCTTCGTCGGCATTGCAGACGATGTACTTCACCGCGCCTGCGGCGGCACGGCAGCTCGACCATTTGAAGTGCAGCGGGAAACCTGCACCGCCACGACCGCGCAGGCCGCTGTCCTTTAACTCTGCGCCCAAGGCATCGCGATCACCACCGGTGATGAGTGCTTTGAACGGCGCGTAGTAAGAGTCGATGCCGGGGAACTCGGCGGTGAGCTGCGCAGGCTGCAGGTGAGAGACGACGGCGTAGCGATCTTCCGCGTCCCCCTGCCCTGTCTTCACGAGTTCGGCCAATGCGGCCTCGCTCTGGCCGGAGTAGTTTTTACCCTGATACTGCAATGCGCCGCCTTCATGGCAGCGGCCGAGGCAGCAGATGTGGCCGATCTCTTCGGGTTTGAAATGCGTCTCCAGCGTGTGGTGCAGCTTTTCCTGTGTGCCAGCGCACAAGCAGGCGCTGCCATTGCACACGAACACTTTCTTGCCTTCGTTTTCCTTTTTCAGGAAGTCATAGAAGGACACAGCACCAAGGGTGATGGCATCGCCAAAGAGGTGGTCCTGGCCCATCTGGTGGACCACGTCGTTTTTCTCAGCCGTGCCCGCTTTGTCAGCGGCATCGACCATGCGTTCAAAGACGTTTTTTTCGACACCTTTGCGGAAAGAGAGAGCGCTGAGATTTTTGGACATGCGTTGGTTTGCGAAGATTAACGATCAAAACCTGCGAATGCATGCTCAAAAATTGAGATTAAACCGCTTCGACGATGATCTTTTCGCCCCGGATTTCCCGAACACGCACTGGAGTTCCGCTTTGGACGTAGTCGCCCTCGGCCATAGCTTCGATCAGCCGTCCACCCAGATCAATGGTTCCATAGGGGCGCAGGGCGCTGCGGGCGGTGCCGCTGTCGCCCACCTGGGCGCGGATGGCGTCACGCATGGCGGGGGCGTCGTTCAAGGTGCCACCGGCGGAGGTTTGCAGGATGAGCGAGCGGAAGGGGCGCAGGTCGGGTAGCCACAGGCAGAGCAGCGTGATGACCACCGCCGCCCCCGTGACGCCGAGGGCGAAATGGCGGAAGCCGGTGGCATACGTGCCGAAATTGAAACTGCCCGCACTGGCACCGCTCGGCGGCAGCACCTCCCAGCCGGACATGGCATAAACCAGGGCCACCATGATGCAGATGAAGCCCAGGATCCCCGGCAAGATCGTGCCCGGTGCTGCGAGCAATTCTACGGCGATCAAGACAATGCCGATGACGAACACCGCCGCGACGACCATGGTCTCCTGCCCGGCGAGACTCCCGGCCACGTAGTGCCCAAAGAAGAACAGCGCAAAGGCCGCGACCGAAACGAAACCGGGCAGGCCAAAGCCGGGGGCCTGCATTTCGAGATACCCGCCCGCGAGACCAATGAGGATCAAAATGGCCGCATAGCGCGTGACCCAGATGGCGATCATTTCAAAGCCGGTAGGCTCAGCGGTGATGACCTCGCCCTTGAGGGATTCGAGCTGTTTGATTTCCGCGATGGTTTTCACGATGCCTTTGGCCAGCAGCGCTTTGCCATTGATCAGCATCGTCGCCTGCTCGGAGTCCAGCGTGACGATCTCGCCCTTTGGAATGATCACCTGGCCGTTGATGCTGAGGCCGCGATCCATGTCGATCATGCCTTCGATGATGCGGACATCGTGCCCCTTTTCGCGCACCACGGTGCGGGCCATGCCCATGAAGGCTGAATTGTTCTTCGCCCGCTCGGCCTGGGCCAGCGGGGTACCATCGCCCGACACCGGCGTGGAGGCACCGATGGCGCTTGCGGGTGCCATGTAGATCGTATCCGTCGCCATGGCGATCATCGCCCCAGCGGAGATGGCCCGCGTGTTCACAAAGGCAAAGCTGCGCGCCTTGAGGCTTTGCAGGTCCTTCATCATCAGGCTGATGGTATCCCAGGCGAGGCCACCGGGCGTGTCGAGTTCAAAGATCACCGCCTCCGCGCCGTCGTTGTTGCAGCGGGTGAGCGTGCGTTTCATGAACTCAAAGCGCGCGGGGAGGATCAGATCGTCCTGCCCCACGGGGATGACGACGACCTTGCCCTTGTAGCTCTGGGTATGGGAATACGGCGGTATTTGCGTCTCCGGCTTGGCTTCGTCTTTTGGGGCTGTGGGTGCTGGCTTGGCCGCCGCCACTTTGGCCTGACGTTGGTCATACCAGGCAGCGTTCAAAGTGATCAGCTTCCCCGCTGGAGTTGCCACTTTGGATAGCGCTTCCACATCGGCTACGATGGCACGCGCTAGCAGCGGTTTGCCATCCACCGGCTGCACGGCTGTGTCGGCATCCAACAGCAGAAGCTCGCCTTTTTCCGCGAGCTTCAGGGTGCCGAGCGTGAGGCCCTTGTCACGATCCACAAAGGCTTCGCCGATTTCTGGGCGGTGGCTCTTGAGTTTGCACAAACTACGCGCCCCGGCCTTCAAGACCGCCAGTGCCTCGGCCAGTAGGGTGTCTTGCGCTTTCGTCGAGAGTTTGTCATCTGCTGGCACCTTCGGCGGAGCCGCACCGATGCGGGAACCCGGAGCCATCCAGATGTCATCGCAAGCCAGCGCCACCAGTGCGCCGCCGCCGATGGCAGCATTATTCACATAGGCCTGCGTCTTGACCTTTAAACGGGCGACTTCCTCCGCCAGCGGCAGCGCGGCCTGGGCATTGCTCTGCGTGACGTTGATGTCGAGAATCAGCCCTGCCGCTCCCTGCTGGATGGCTTCATCCATCCACTGCCGCAGCTCACGCCAGCGCCGTGCGTCCTCGATGTCTGAATCCGTGACAGCCACGCGTGCCCACTGGCCCGTAAGAGGTGCGGCGGCACCAGTGGCAGCCAGCACGCATAGGCAGGCCAGCAGAAGAAGGCGGGGAATTTGCATGCGCAAGATTACGAGTGTGCCGACTGCGCGCAACCAGCACTGCGTCAGCCTTTTTTGCCAAAGAGGAAACGCCAGGCATACATGAGGATCAAGGCCCCGCCCACAGCGGTGACGATGCCTTTGAAGCTGAACTCCCCCATCACCCCCCAGCCGATGAGGTGGCCGACCTTGCCGCCGATGATGCTGCCGATGATGCCAAGCAGTACCGTGGTGAAGGGATTCAGCCCCTGCCTGCCAGGCATGATGAGCTTGGCGATGATTCCCGACACAAGTCCGAGCGCCGACCAGATGAGAAGTCCTTGGAGTGACATAAGGCCATCATGCTACCAAGTCATGCCACCCTGATCTGCCCCCGGAGTTTGAGCCAGTTTCTATGAGAGTCTGGCAGTGGCTAACGGCTTGGTTTGGGTGTTGTGTTTGGTTGGGGGAACTGCGTTGCCTTTCGGTTGACGGAGCGTAG
>Ga0164296_1000168_pt1 | contig 84034 bp, 60 predicted proteins | sample GEODES057metaG_FD_113533 | JGI IMG/M metagenome (GOLD analysis project Ga0164296, IMG submission 113533) | Dystrophic lake water microbial communities from Trout Bog Lake, Wisconsin, USA - GEODES057 metaG | ecosystem: Environmental > Aquatic > Freshwater > Lake | place: USA: Trout Bog Lake...
CCAAAAGCCTGGGCCGCAGAGCAAGCGACGCTGCGTCAGGCACTGGCTCAATCAGCGGTCCTGCCGATGTAGATGGACCGACAAAATCAAGCTCATTGCCACGGGGGTATGGACACCGGATACTCATGTCTCGACACTCGCTTATTCGGTGATTGTCACGCGTGCTGTATCCAATCCGCTGACGGTATCATATGCCAGCAGCACTTACGTCCCTGTTAGTATCAATGGGTTTACCGCTGCCGGCAACACCGTGAACTTAGCCCTTAATTACGCTCCCGTAACCGGCACGCAACTGACTGTGATCAACAACACGGGACTGAGCTTTATCAACGGCACCTTCAGCAATCTCTCACAGGGGCAGGCTGTCGCGCTGAGCTACAATGGCGTGACCTATCAGTTCGTGGCCAATTATTATGGCGGCACCGGCAATGACCTCGTGCTCACGTGGGCTGGTACACGCCCCTTCGCGTGGGGGGACGGTTTGGCAGGACAGCTTGGCAACAATTCCACCACTGGCAGCAGCATCCCCGTCGCAGTCACGACGACGGGGATGCCGTTGGCAAACCGCACTGTGCTGTCTCTCTCAGTAGGGTATCAGCACAGCCTGGCGTTATGCTCGGATGGCACGCTCGCTGCGTGGGGGTTCAACGCTTTTGGTGAACTGGGCAATAACTCGACGACCAACAGCAGTGTGCCCGTGGCCGTGACGATTGTAGGAACACCTCTTGTAGGAAAGGTTGTCTGTGCGATGTCGTCCGGCAGCGATCATAACCTTGTATTATGCACGGATGGAACCCTGGCAAGCTGGGGCTCTAATAGTTACGGTCAGTTGGGCAACAGCACCACCGCCACCAGCACTGTGCCCGTGGCAGTGACGACTGCGGGTACTCCCCTGGCAGGCAAGTCCGTGGCTGCCTTAGGCGCGGGGTCGGGTCACAGCCTGGTGCTTTGCTCTGACGGCACCCTCGCTTCGTGGGGTTACAACACCTATGGTCAGTTGGGCAACAACGCGACGACTAACAGCAGTGTGGCCGTGGCAGTGACCACTGCTGGCACACCGCTGGCGGGCAAAACGGTCATTTCCTTCGCCGCTGGCGGTAATCACAATATCGCGTTATGTTCCGATGGCACCTTGGTGACCTGGGGGGAAAACAACTACGGTCAATTGGGCAACAATACGACAACGAACAGCACCGTGCCAATTTTAGTGACCACGGCAGGAACCGCACTCGCAGGCAAAACCGTCATCGCCGTGGCAGCTGGACAATACCATAGCATGGCCTTGTGTTCTGATGGGACCCTTGCCACCTGGGGCTATAATACTTACGGCCAGTTGGGCAATAACACGACCACCAACAGCGGCGTGCCGGTGGCAGTGACCACCGTGGGTACGCCGCTGGCAGGCAAAACCGTGGTCGCATTGACGGCAGGTGTGTATCACAGCGCGGCAACCTGCGCGGATGGCACAGCGGCGGCCTGGGGTTATGACAATTTCGGCCAATTGGGCAACAACAGCTTCACGCAGAGTAACGTGCCGGTGGCTGTGAATACCAGCGCGCTGGGAGCGAATGAGAAATTCATGCTGGTCGCCAGTGGTCAAGGGGCGTATCACACTCTGAGCCTGGTGGCTACGCCTGTGCCCGTTGCGACGACTCTCGCGGCGACCTCTGTCGGTGGCAGCACGGCAATCTTGAACGGTACGGTTAATGCCAATGGCGGCAACACCGCCGTGTCCTTCGACTACGGCCTGGATACGACCTACGGCACCAATGTGGCTGCTACGCCGGCTACTGTCACGGGCAGCACCAGCACCGCTGTGAGTGCGGCTTTGACGGGCCTGCTCCCCTCCACGACCTATCACTATCGTATCAATGTTTCAAATTCGGGAGAGCTAGCGACTGGCTCTGACATGACTTTTACCACCCCCAATACAACTCTCTCGGGGCTGGTACTCAGTACTGGCGCGTTGTCACCGGTGTTCAGCCCCACTGTTTACAGTTACACGACTGCCGTGGGGACCTCTGTCGCCAGCACCACTCTCACCCCTACGACGGCTGACACCAATGCAACGGTGACAATTAACGGCAACGCCGTCATTTCCGGCAACTCGAGCAGTCCCATCGCGCTAAACTATGGAGACAACACTCTCAACATCGTTGTTACCGCTTCCAATCATGTCTCCACACAAACCTATTCGGTCATTGTCACGCGGGCGGTTTCCAATCCGCTGACGGCGTCTTATGCCAGCAGCACTAACATACCGGTCAACATCAACGGCTTCACGGCCACGGGGAGCACGGTAAACTTTGCGCTCAATTACGCACCCGTGACCGGTGCCCAGTTGACCGTGGTCAATAATACAGGTCTGGGTTTCATCAATGGCACCTTCAGCAACCTCGCCCAGGGGCAGGCAGTCGCGCTAAGCTACAATGGCGTTACCTACCAGTTCGTGGCCAACTACTATGGTGGCACGGGCAATGATCTTGTCCTCATGTGGGCAGGTAGCCGCCCCGTAGCCTGGGGGTGGAACACTGCGGGAGAACTTGGCAACAATTCCACGACTGACAGTCACATCCCCACCGCGGTAACAACAACGGGGACGCCGCTGTCAGCCCTTCCAGTACTGGCTCTTTCCGCAGGGTGGGAACATAGCCTCGCATTATGCTCGGATGGCAGCATGGCGAGCTGGGGCCTCAACGCGGTCGGCCAGTTGGGTAATAACACGACGACGAACAGCAGCGTACCGGTGGCGGTGATCACTGTAGGTACGCCACTGGCTGGAAAGATTGTCAGTTCTGTCTCATCTGGCTATGAACATAACCTCGCTTTGTGCACCGATGGCACGCTGGCAAGCTGGGGTTACAATTTGTATGGGCAGTTGGGCAACACCACCACGACCAACAGCAGTACGCCTGTGGCTGTGACCACTGTTGGCTCGCCGCTCGCTGGCAAAAACCTCGTCTCTGTAGTTGCCGGCGGGTATCACAACATTGCCTTGTGTTCTGATGGCACCCTGGCGAGCTGGGGATACAACTCCGATGGTCAGTTGGGCAACAATACGACGATCAACAGCAGTGTGCCGGTGACGGTGACGGTGGCTGGTACGCCGCTGGCTGGCAAAACGGTCGTTTCTGTGGCTGCTGGTGGTTATCACAACATTGCCTTGTGTTCCGATGGCACCCTGGTGTCCTGGGGTTGGAACCAGTATGGTCAATTAGGCAACAACAGCACCATTCAAAGCAACGTGCCTGTGGCAGTGACCACCACAGGTACTGCACTCGCGGGCAAAACCGTCATTGCCGTCGCTGCCGGGGTGGATCACAGCTTGGCCTTGTGCTCCGATGGCACTATCGCTGCCTGGGGCTGGAATGCTTTTGGTCAGTTGGGCAACAACACAACCACGAACAGTTTGGTGCCCGTTGCAGTGATCAACAGCGGAGTGCTGTTTGGCAAAACGGTGGTCGGATTGGCCGTAGGAATTGATCAAAGCATGGCGGCATGCTCAGATGGCACGATTGCGGCATGGGGTTTGAATTCGAACGGTCAATTGGGCAACAACACAACCACGAACAGTTTGGTGCCGGTCGCTGTGAGCACAACTTCATTGGGGGCGGGCGAGAGCTTCATGCTGGTCGCCGGTGGCCAGAGTGCATACCACTGTCTGGGGCTGGTGGCCACACCTGTGCCTACCGTTACGACGCTCGCGGCGACCTCGGTAGCCGGCACCACAGCGGTCTTGAATGGCACTGTCAACGCCAACGGCGGCAACGCGGCAGTTTCTTTCGACTATGGCCTGGACACCACGTATGGCACGAATGTGGCAGGTTCTCCCGCCATAGTCACGGGCAGCACCAGCACCGCAGTGAGCGCGGCTTTGACGGGGCTTGCCCCCCTCACGACCTACCACTACCGTGTCAACGCTTCAAATTCAGGGGAACTAGCGAATGGCAGCGACCTGACCTTTACCACGCCTAACAATAACGCCAACCTCACCGCGCTGGCACTCAACACAAGTTCGCTATCACCTGGATTCAGCCCGACGGTGTTCAGTTACACCGCATCTGTGGGTGCTGCTGTCACCAGCCTGACCGTCACCCCCACGATAGCTGACAGCAATGCGACCATGACCGTCAACGGCACCGCCATCGCCTCCGGCAGCACTAGCAGCCCAATCGCCCTCAGTTATGGTAACACCGCCATTAACATCGTTGTCACGGCGGCAGATCAGGTGGCAATACAAACCTATACGATCAGCGTCTCGCGCGCTGTTTCCAATCCTCTGACTGCATCTTATGCCAGCAGCAGCAGCATTCCGGTCAACATCAACGGCTTCACCGCCACGGGCAATTCCGTAAACTTCGCGCTCAATTATGCGCCCGCGCCCGGCACGCTGCTGACCGTGGTGAATAACACCGGGCTGGGCTTCATCAGCGGAGCGTTCAGCAATCTCTCCCATGGGCAGACCATCGGGCTGAGCTACAATGGCGTGACCTACAAATTTGTGGCCAATTACTATGGCGGCACGGGTAATGATCTTGTGCTCATGTGGGCTGGCACCCGGCCAGTTGCCTGGGGTTACAATACCGCAGGGGAGCTTGGCAACAACTCCACCACCGACAGCCCTATTCCTGTGGCTGTCACGACTGCGGGCACGGCTCTGGCAACTCGCACAGTGCTTGCTCTTTCCTCGGGTTGGGAACACAGTCTCGCATTATGCTCGGATGGCACCCTGGCGAGCTGGGGCTACAATCTCTATGGTCAACTGGGCAACAACACGACGACCAACAGCAGCGTTCCCGTGACGGTGACAACGACGGGCACACCGCTGGCCGGAAAGATCGTCAGTGCCGTTACAGCCGGCTATGAACACAATCTCGCTTTGTGCACAGATGGCACCCTCGCTTCATGGGGTTACAACGCTTACGGGCAGTTGGGCAACAACGCGACGACCAACAGCAGTGTGCCAGTGGCGGTCACTACTGCTGGCACAGCGCTGGCTGGCAAATCGGCTGTTGCCATCAGTACGGGAACCTATCATAGCCTGACGCTCTGCTCTGACGGCTCCCTCGCAGCATGGGGTTACAACACCTATGGTCAGTTGGGCAACAACAGTACTACGCAAAGTACTGCGCCGGTCGCGGTGACGACTGCTGGCACGCCGCTGGAAGGCAAAACGGTGGTTTCTGCGGCCGCTGGCGGATACCATAACATCGCGCTGTGCTCCGATGGCACCCTGGTGACCTGGGGAGAAAACAACTACGGACAACTGGGCAACAACACGACCGCAAACAGCAGTGTGCCGGTGGCGGTTATCACGGCGGGCACCGCCCTTGCGGGCAAGACCGTGATCGCCGTGGCAGCGGGACAATACCATAGCCTGGCCTTGTGTTCGGATGGCACTCTCGCTGCATGGGGCTATAACACTTACGGTCAGTTGGGCAACAACAGCACCGCACAAAGCCTCGTGCCAGTGGCGGTAACCACCAGCGGAGTGCTGGCCGGAAAAACCGTGGTCGCACTGACGGCAGGCTATTATCACAGTGTGGCGTCTTGCACAGATGGCACGGTTACGACCTGGGGTTACGACGTGAATGGCCAGCTCGGCAACAACAGCACCACACAGAGCAATGTGCCGGTGGCGGTAAGCACCACCCCGTTGGCAGCAGGAGAAAAATTCATGCTCGTTGCCAGTGGTCAGAGCGCGAATCACAGTCTGGGCCTGGTGGCTGCGCCGGTGCCTGGTGCGACGACTCTTGCGGCGAGCGCACTCTCAGGCACCTCGGCCGTCTTGAATGGCACGGTCAATGCGAATGGCGGCAGCGCCGCAGTGTCCTTTGACTATGGATTGGACACTACCTACGGCACCAATGTGGCAGGAACACCTGCCACCGTTACTGGCAGCACTACGACTGCTGTGAGCGTGGCCTTGACGGGCCTCACGCCAAGCACCACCTACCACTTCCGGGTCAATGGCACAGATGGTTCAGGCACGTCGAATGGCGGAGACATGACTTTTTCCACCCCAAATGCCAGCCTCTCCAGTCTCGCCCTTAGCACCGGTTCGTTGTCGCCTGCGTTTAGCCCCTCGGTGTACAATTATACGGTTGCCGTAGGTTCGGGTGTCTCCAGCTTGACCGTCACACCTGCGACGGTGGACAGCAATTCGACCGTGGCAGTCAACAGCACCGCCGTCAGTTCCGGCAGCGCGAGCAGTCCTGTGGCGCTGGGCTATGGGGACAACACCATCAGAATCGTTGTCACGGCGTCAGATCACGTCTCGACACAAATTTATTCGGTCGTTGTCCCACGCACCATTCCCAATCCGGTGACGGCTTCTTTTGCTTCCGGCACCGACACTCCAATCAATGTCAACGGATTCACCGCCACCGGCAATACGCTGAACTTTGCCCTCAATTATTCGCCTGTTCCTGGAACCCAGTTGACCGTGGTGAATAACACGGGGCTTGGCTTCATCAATGGCACGTTCAGCAATCTCACCCAAGGGCAGAACGTTATGCTGAGCTACAATGGTGTGTCCTATAAATTTGTGGCCAATTACTATGGCGGCACGGGCAATGACCTGGTGCTTGTATGGGCCGGCACCCGCCCTGTCTCCTGGGGGTACAATACAGCAGGCGAGCTTGGCAACAATTCCACCACCACCAGTAGCATCCCTGTCGCTGTCACGACTACGGGAACACCGCTGGCAACCCGAACACTGTTGGCTCTCTGTTCAGGTAATGAGCACAGTCTTGGCTTGTTCGCGGATGGCACCCTGGCCAGTTGGGGCTACAACGCCCAAGGTCAGTTGGGCAATAACACGACGACCAGCAGCAGCGTGGCTGTGGCGGTGACGACTGCGGGGACGCCGCTGGCAGGCAAGGTGGTTAGCGCTGTGTCAGCGGGCCTCTATCATTCCCTTGCGTTGTGTTCGGATGGCACATTGTCAAGCTGGGGCTACAATGCCTATGGCCAGTTGGGCAACAACACGACGACCAACAACGGTTTGCCCGTGGCCGTAACCACTGCGGGCACGCCGCTCGCAGGCAAGCCTGTCGTTGCCATCAGCGCGGGAACTTATCACAGTCAGGCGCTCTGCTCTGACGGCACCCTCGTCTCCTGGGGCTACAACACCTACGGTAATTTGGGCAACAACACGACGACCAACAGCAGTGTGCCAGTGGCAGTCACCACGGCTGGCACAGCCCTCGCAGGCAAATCCGTCGTTGCCGTGGCTGCCGGCGGTAATCACACCCTGGCGCTGTGCTCCGATGGCATTCTGGTGGCATGGGGGCAAAATAACAATGGCCAACTGGGCAACAACACGACCACCAACAGCAGCGTCCCAGTGGCAGTGACCACAGCGGGCACCGTGCTGGCTGGCAAAACTGTCATCGCCGTGGGTGCAGGTCGTTTCCATAGCTTGGCTTTGTGCTCGGATGGCACCACCGCGACTTGGGGCAGCAACATTTACGGACAACTGGGCAACGGCACCACCACGCAAAGCACTGTGCCCGTGGCAGTGACCACGGCGGGAACTGCACTCGCGGGCAAAACCGTCGTCGCATTGACCGCAGGCTTTTATCACAGCGTCGCGACCTGTTCGGACGGCTCGGTCGCGGCCTGGGGTTACAATGTGAATGGCCAACTTGGCAACAACAGCACCACGCCAAGCAGCATCCCCGTAGCGGTCAGCACCAGTTCGCTGGCAGCGGGAGAGCGGTTTATGCTGGTCGCCAGCGGCCAGAGTGCGTATCACAGTCTGAGCTTGGTGGCTACGCCACTTCCACCCGTTGCCATCACACTCGCTGCAACCTCAGTCACTGGAACTACAGCAATCTTGAATGGCACGGTGAACTCCAATGGTGCCAGCACCGCAGTCTCATTTGACTATGGATTGACCACCTCTTACGACACCAATGTGGCCGGCACGCCAGCCACCGCCACGGGTAGCAACAGCACTGCGGTCAGCCTGGCCCTAACGGGCCTTCTTCCCGCCACGACCTACCACTTCCGTGTCAATAGCACGGGTGGTTCTGCCCCAGCGAACGGTGCCGACATGACTTTCACCACGCCTGCACCTGTTACGGCAACGACGCTCTCTGCCACCACCATCACTGGAACCACGGCAGTCTTGAACGGCACGATCAACGCTAATGGTGGCAGCGCTGCTGTGTCCTTTGACTACGGCTTGGACACCACCTACGGCACGAATGTGGCAGGGAGTCCTGCCACTGTGACAGGCAGCACTAGCACCGCTGTGAGCGTGGCGCTGACGGGGTTGACTCCCGCCACAACCTACCATTTTCGCGTCAATGGCGCGAGTAGCTCCAGCACGGTGAGCGGTGCGGACATGACCTTCACCACGCCTGACTCCAATGCGAACCTAGCTGGCCTCACTCTGAGCAGTGGCACTCTCTCACCGGTGTTTAGCGGCAGCGTGCTGACCTATGCGGTGCTCATGCCCAACGCAACCACCTCGTTTACCGTCACCCCTACCGCTGCCAGCAGCCTGGCGGGCATCACGGTCAACGGCACTGTCGTGGCCTCCGGCGCAGCCAGTGCCTCCCTCGGGTTCAGTGGCAACAGTGCCACGGTCAGCATCGTTGTGACTGCCAAGGACGGCGCAACCAACAATACTTACACGCTCAACATCAACCGCTATGTTTCCTTCCTGGATTGGGCGGCTGCCAACAATCTGTCGATCACCGGCTACACTGCAGATACCGATGGAGATGGCATTCCCAATCTGCTGGAATACGCTTTCAACTCCAGCCCGACCAGTGCGGATAGAAACATTCTGCCAACGACTGCCAACACCCTCAATGCCGCTGACGGCAAGCACTACTTCACCTACACCTATCGCCGGCGAATCGTTCCGGGCACCCTGACCTACGTCATTCAAAGCTCCGCAGATCTGAGCTCCTGGTCCGCTGTGGCGGCGCAAAACCTGCAACAAGTGGGTTCCGCCACTGCCACCGGGGATGGCGTCTCCGAAGTCGTCACCTTCCGTCTGCTGCCCGCGCTTGAGGATGCTCCTGCGGCCAGTTTTGTGCGCCTGCAAGTCACGCCTTAGCCTGAAATGGCGGGTGCCGTGCTCAGGCCGAAGTCCTGACTTCGACCATGTATTCGCGCACCGCCCGCAGTGTTTCCCCAGCCACATCGGCACGGGCCTTCGCAAAAGGCGGGCGGAACCAGGGAAAGCTGCCAAGGAGGTCGGGAGTCACGAGCACCTGGCCGTCCGTGCCTGCGCCTGCGCCTATGCCAATGGTGCTGGCTTTGACAAGGCTGGTGATCTGCGCGGCGACAGCGGGCACAATGCTCTCCAGCACGATGGCCACGGCTCCAGCTTGGTCGAGGGCACGGGCGTCGGCAAGGAGGTGGTCGATGGACTCGGCGGTCTTGCCTTTCTTTTTGTAGCCGCCTTCCTCCTTCACGCTCTGCGGCAGCATGCCAATGTGGCCGACGAAGGGAATGCCAGCGGCGATGACGGCCTGCACCTGCGGCAGCATGCTGACGCCGCCTTCGAGCTTCACGCAGGTGGCACCGCAGTCCATCAGACGCCTGGCATTGGCCACCGCCTGCTCCGGTGTGTGGTAGCTGGAGAAGGGGAGATCCGCAATGACAGGTGCACGCGTGACGCCACGGCAGACGGCGGCGGTGTGGTGCAGCATCATCTCCATGGTGACGCCGGTGGTGTCCGGCAGGCCAAGCACCACCATGCCGAGGGAATCGCCCACGAGGAGGAGATCCACTCCGGCTTCATCGAGCATGCGTGCCGTGGGGTAGTCGTAGGCAGTGAGCACGGCCAGGTTGGGGCCGAGGGCTTTGCGCTGGGGGAGTTCGGCGAGGGAGGTTAGCATGAATGAGCGAGGTCGTAGCGGGGGATCTTGAAACGTTTGAGCAGGATGAATGCGACCACTTGATAAAGCAGCCCCAGCGCGATACCGATGTAGGCAGAGGCCAGGGTGACATTGCGCGCCGACTCCATCATGGCGGGATTTTTCACGTGCTGCAGGGTGTAAGCAAGAGTGAAGGGCAGGGTGTAGGTCACGGTCAGCCAGGCGGTAAAGAGTGCTGCCACCATGCCATAGAGGGCGCAGCCGAGGGCTGCTTTGCGGGCAAACGCGCTGAGGCGGAGGAGGCCCACGCCGGAGGCAAACTGCAGCACGGCGAAGGCCAGGCCGGGGAAAAAGAGCGCTCGCATGATGGCGGCATAGGCAGGATTGCTGCGCAGCATGTCCGCCAGGAGTCCGGTTTGCCCATCGAGCGGAGCAAAGCAGAGGCTGCAGTTCTGGACCATGCTGACGAGGGTGAAACTGCCAAAGAGGATGTACATGCCGCCGATAATCTGGAGGACGGTGGTGGACTGGGAGGGCGGGGGGGATTCCATGGCGTGTGACGCACTAGGGCAGGCGGGGCATTCGCTGTCACGCTGAAAATCATGCGTGACAGATCAACTCTCATGCGTTGAATAGTGGCTCTCTCTGCTTTCAACCCACTCATTCCACTCCATGAAGACACTGCTGACCCTCCTCGCCCTCACGGCAACACTGACCCTTAACAGCATCGCCGCCGAACCGCCGGTGAACACCGAGTGCCCGGTTTGCCACAAGGACGCCCGCCTGATTTTCCGCAGCACGACCAAGGAAGGCAAGCGCGTCATTTTCGCCACGGCAGAGTGCAAGGAGAAGTTCGACAAGACCCCGGGCAAATACCAGGTGAAGCCGAAGTCCTGAACTGACGCAGGTTTGCAGCCCATGGCAATACACATGCCATGGGCTTTGCTTGCTGGCGTGAAGTGCATTCCAGCGCTTCTCGCAGGATTAGACTGTCTTTCTGTCCTGGCCAATTGGAACCGCACGATTCCTCATTCCATCCTTGAGCCGCAGGCAAGCTGACGGATAGACTGCGAATTCACCTCATGTCAGCCACCCTCCCGGACACCACTCTTCATTCTGCGGCGCTCGATCGTGCCCGTCGCAAAGCCTACTGGCATCTGCTGCCGCTGCTGTTTGTCAGCTACATGATCGCTTACGTGGACCGGCAAAATGTGGCGGTCGCGAAGCTGACGATGACACGTGACCTGCCGGGCTTTGACAATGCGGTGATCGGCTTTGGCGCGGGTATTTTTTATATTGGCTACGTACTGCTGGAGATCCCCGGCACGTTGATGGTGGAGCGCTGGAGCGCGCGCAAGTGGATCTGCCGCATCATGGTCACCTGGGGTATGATGGCGGGACTGACGGCGGCGGTGTCCACGCCGTGGCAGTTTTACACGGTGCGCTTTCTGCTGGGACTCGCTGAGGCGGGTTTTTTCCCGGGCGTGATTGTCTACCTGACCCACTGGTTTCCCAGCCGCGACCGGGCACGCGCCCTGGCCATTTTCCTGGTGGCGGCACCGCTGGCGCAGATCTTGAGTCCGTTTCTCTCCTTCAAGCTGCTGCAGATTGGTGCAGATGCGGCGCATCCGTCTCTCCTGGGCATGGTGGGCTGGCAGTGGGTGTATGTGTTCTGGGCGCTGCCGGCTGTGATCCTGGGAGCCGTCGTCTTTTACAAACTGGTGGACCAGCCCAGGCAGGCTGCCTGGCTCACGGCAGAGGAGAAGACAGCGCTGGAGAATGAACTGGAACTCGAGCGCGGACTGACCAGCAAAGGCAAGCGCATGACGGTGCTGGAAGCCCTGCGTCATCCCAAAGTGTTGATTTTGGCACTGGCGTATTTTTGCATGACCACCGGCAGCATTGGCATGGAGCTGTTCATGACCAGCATCCTCAAAGACTGGTATCATTTAAAAGATGATATGCTGAAGTGGCTGATCATCCTGCCGCCAGCAGCAGCGTTGGTAGGGCAGCTTGTTGCTGGCTGGAGTTCGGACCGTTTTAAAGAGCGCCGTTGGCATGCCGTGGTGCCGATTGTCATGGGCTCCGCCTCCATTGGCCTCCTGCCGCAGACGCAGGGAAGTCTGGTGCTGACGGTGCTGTGCTTCATGGCTGCATTCACCGGGTTCAAGAGCTACATGCCTGCCTTCTGGGCGCTGCCGAGCATGTTCCTGACCTCAGCGGCGGCAGCAGGCAGCATTGGACTCATCAACTCGCTCGGCAATCTCGGCGGTGCCTTTGGTTCCACGCTGCTGGGCACGGTGGAAAAAATGACCGGCTCCTATGTGGGGGGCTTGTATTACATGTGCTGTTCCGCACTGGTGTCCGCCACCATCATTTTCTTCTTTGGTATGGGCAAGACGAAGGAGGATGCAGGCAGCGTTAAAGCCCGTTGACACAACCCTGAACGCCTGAAATGACGAGCCTGCTGCAACCATGAAACCCGATCCTCCCAACGAGAACGATACGCCCCTGGAGCATGACATCGCCATTCACATCTTCAGCGCTTCGGCGGCGATGGTTGGCGTGTGCCTCACGGTCATCAGCATCGTGCAGACCTTCACGCGTTCGAAGTTGGTCCAAACGCTGGTGGATGATGTGCTCGCGGTGAATGCGCTGGTCTTTCTCAGCGCCTGCCTGCTCTCCTACTGGGCGCTGCGGACGCGCAGCCTCAAGCGCATGCATAAGGTGGAGTCAGCGGCAGACATTGTGTTTCTCATCGGGCTGTCCGGGACGGTTTGCGCGTGTGGAATGCTGGTGTGGGCGGCAACTGCTTGAATATTTAGACTCCCTGTGAAGAAAAAAGCAGGAGGAATAGGTGGCCTCCTTGGCACTTTTAATGATTGCGGCACCGTTCGCATCCTCACATACTCGCGCCGCTTTTACACACTATGAAAAAAGGTCTCTTCAGCACCAAATCCACTGCTCAGCTTGTTGCTGAGTCCAATGATGACTCCCATGGCCTGAAACGCGTACTTTCCCGCTGGTCGCTGGTCTCACTCGGCATCGGCGCGGTGATCGGCACCGGCATCTTTGTTCTTACAGGGCATGCAGCGGCGGACTTCGCCGGACCCGCCGTCGCCTTGTCGTATGTCCTCTCGGGGCTGGGCTGTCTCTTCGCTGGCCTGTGCTACGCGGAGTATGCAGCGGCCATTCCCATCGCTGGCAGTGCTTACACCTATTCCTATGCGACTCTGGGAGAGCTGGTGGCCTGGCTCATCGGCTGGGATTTGATTCTCGAATACCTCTTCGCTGCGGCCACGGTCGCGGTGGGCTGGTCCAAGCATTTCATCCCGTTCATGAAAGATTGCTTCGGCGTGCAACTGCCTGAACAATGGTGTCGTGCGCCGCTCGACTACATTGACGGGCATATCACGCATACGGCCAACTACGTAAACATCCCCGCCATTCTCCTGATCTGGGCCGTCACCTGGCTGCTGGTCGTCGGCATCAAGGAATCCGCCACTTTCAACAACGTGATGGTCGCCATCAAAGTCGTGATCATCCTCATGATCATCGGCCTCGGCTGGGGCTACATCAACTCCGCGAATCTCACGCCCTTCATTCCTGAAAACACCGGTGAGTTCGGTAAATTCGGCTGGAGCGGCATTCTCAAAGGCTCGGCGGTGATCTTTTTCGCCTACATTGGCTTTGATGCCGTCTCGACAGCGGCGCAGGAGACGAAAAACCCGCAGAAGGACATGTTCTGGGGCATGATCGGCTCGCTGGCGGTCTGTGCCGTGCTGTTCGTCTTGGTGTCCATCGTGCTCTGCGGCATGGTGAACTACAAGGAACTGCATGTGGATGCTCCTGTGGTCTATGCACTGGAAAAGGTGGCGGGCGACAGCTTGAAATGGCTGCGTATGGCGGTGGAGGTCGCGGTGCTCGCGGGTCTCAGTTCGGTAATCCTGGTCCTGCTCATGGGGCAGCCGCGCGTGTTCTTCAGCATGGCCAAGGACGGCCTGCTGCCGCCGATGTTTGCCAAGGTGCACCCCAAGTACGGCACCCCGCACATCACCACCATCGCCACGGGACTCGTCTGCTCCATGCTGGCGGGCTTTTTGCCGCTGAACCTGCTGGGGGAACTCGTGTCCATCGGTACGCTGATGGCGTTCAGCGTGGTTTGCCTCGGCATCATTGTGCTGCGCAAGACCAAGCCCGACATGCCGCGCCCCTACCGCACGCCATGGGTTCCCGTGGTGCCAATTGCAGGCACCTCAATTTGTGTGGTCCAAGCCTGCTCTCTGCCAGCCGACACCTGGATCCGGCTCTTTGTCTGGATGGCCATTGGCCTCGTCATTTACTTCTTTTATGGCGTCAAGCACAGCAAGATGCGCCAGGAGTCCTGAGGCCGCGATCTCCCCGGCTGGCATGTCTTGCCATTCGCTTTTTCTCAGTTCGACTTCAAGTTGGGTGAAAACCCGGTGGTCTTTGCAGGGTTAACAGGTACCACCCGCCATGCGCTCCAATCCTGAGGAATTCAACCAGCTTCCAAGGGTGGATGATGATCCTGCGGCGACGCCGGAGAACAGCGCGCCAACTCCTTTTAAATCTCCAGAGCAGGGCGGGGAAGGGGACACAGCCCCTCAGGAATCAAGACCGGAACGCGCCCGACAGGACGCGGCTCCTGCTGCGGCGAGGGAAGTCAGCGCCAAGCGACTGATGTTGCAGCGCACCCTGCCAGGTCGGCAGACGCCGAGGGTGTCGCTCAGGCCACTGGAGGCACCCGTGCCAGGAGAGGCTGCCCCGGCGGCCGTCCCGCCTCCACAGGTGCCTGCCTTCGTCAAAAAACGGCCCACGGAGAGGATTGCCGTGGTCAGGGCCGGGACGGCAACTCCGCCACCACCGCCTGTTCACCAGGCACCGGTGATAATCCACCCCATCGTATTGCCGCAAGACACAGCCTCACCACCGGCACATTCCTGGCGGGAGCGCTGGGACAAATGGGGGGGGCGCTCGCTTGCGTTGAGCATTGGCATCCATGCGCTGTTATTGATCGCGGGGGCACTGATTGTGGTGCATCAGGTCATGGACAAGCAGGTGGATTTCCTCCCCGGCGGCGGCAGCGTTCAAGGGGCGCAGGCTGAGCAGGCCCTGCAGCACAAAATCCAGCAGAAGAAAACCCCTTGGCTGAAGCAGTCAGTGCCCATTCGCAAGCTGGCCGTCGCTGACAGCACGAAGACGGTGGTGCTGCCGAATGATGTGTCGGAGATGCCCGAACTTCCGCAGGCGTCCAAGCCTCTGGGCGGAGGATCGCTCAGCGGCGGATTTGGACTGGCGGGGGCCGGTGGCGGCTTTGGCAGCGGGGTGGGACTGGGGGCCAAGAGCGGCATGGTCTTCGGTCCCTTGTTTGGCCTGAACATCAAAGCGAAAAAACTCGCCGTCGTTCTCGACGTTTCCACCTCAATGACACCGCATTTGGAACGCGTCGTCAAGGAGGTGGACAAGGTCGCGAAAGGCAGCGTGGTCGTCTTGTATTTTGGCTGTGGCCTGGAGGAACCCAAGAAGCCGCTGGTGGGGACGAAGGTCTTCCGCACCTCCAGCATTGAATTTGAAAAATTCTGGCGGCTGGGTGGTGCCACTTTCATGGAAACGGCGGAGTACAAGATCAAACCCAAAGACATCATCCCAAACCGAAATCTTTTCCTCCAGCTTTCGCGCCGTCCGCAGACCTATTTCATCCACAATGTGGGAGTGTCATTTACGTGGCTCGCGCTCTTGAGCGACGAGGTGCGCAATGCGGACGGCCTTTACTGGTTCTCCGACTTTCAGGACGCCGTGGAATTTAAACAACTCGGTATCGTACTCGAGAATTTGAAACGCCGGAAGCAGCGACTCTACATTCACTCCTATGGCAGGGGGCAGTACTTCGACCTGGTCAAAAATCAGTTGGTGATTCCCACGGCGGGCGACTCCTACGTCGAGGAATGAGGCAAAGAGGTGGCACGGGCAATCCTGCCCGTGGAGAGAGCTTTCTTCACGGGCAGGATTGCCCGCACTACTTCAAGCCCTCACCGCACCGGCACAAAGCGTACAATGTTGCGGTGGTACAACTCGCACTCCTTCTTGTGCATCCAGATGCTGAACCAGAACAGCAGCGCACCGTAGATGACCACGGCAAACAACACCAGCCGGCCTTTGGGATGACGTGCTGCGAGCAGGGCCGCGAAGCTGCACAGTGTCATCAAATAGTAGGGCCAGGCCCAGTCTTTGCGCCGCTGCGTCTGCTCCTTGATCAGCGGTGCGAAATCCGGTGAGCGCGTGGCGAGGATGCGCGGTGTCGCCTTGTCACGCAGATCCAGGTAAGGCCAGACGCTGGCGCAGGACACGCAGATGATCCCCAGCGCCAGCATGCGGCACTTCTTCTCGCCAAACATAAACGCCACAATTAAAAATGTCAGCCCGAGCCCCAGGCCATACAACGGCAGTGGCTCCAGCAGCAGATGCAGGTACTCGGGATCGCAGATGTTCTGCCAGAGGGTGGTGAGTTCACGCCACATGGGGGGATGCTGAATGCGGAGTGACCTGGAAGCAAGGGCGGGTCACTTGCCGCGCCTTCAAAACAACTCCGTCTGCCCCGTCGTCGGGGGCATGAGCCCAAGCTTGCGATAAGCCGCAGGCATCGCCACACGCCCACGGGGCGTGCGTTTGAGGTAGCCTTGCATGACGAGGTAGGGCTCATGCACATCTTCCAGAGTGCTGGTGTCTTCACCCACGGCGACGGCCACGCTGCCCATGCCGACTGGGCCTCCATCGAACTTGCCGATGATGGCTTCGAGGATGCGGGTGTCCATTTCATCGAGGCCGGATTCATCAATGTCACGCATGGTGAGCGCCTGCCGTGCGACGTCTTCGGTGATGATGTTCTGCGCCTTCACCTGGGCGAAGTCGCGCACCCAGCGCAGCAGGTGGTTGGCAACGCGCGGCGTGCCACGGGAACGCCGCGCGATCTCATGCGCGCCTGCGGGTTCGATGGCCACATTCATGAGCCGTGCGGAACGGATGAGGATGTGCTGAATTTCCTCGGGCGTGTAGTAGTCGAGGCGGTTCGGAATGCCAAAACGCGAGCGCATCGGTGCGGTGAGCATGCCGGCGCGGGTGGTGGCACCCACGAGCGTGAAGGGTGGCAGGTCGATGCGGATGGTGCGCGCCTTCGGCCCCTGGTCGATGATGATGTCGAGGCGGTAGTCCTCGATGGCCGGATACAGGTACTCCTCGATGCTGGGATGCAGGCGGTGGATTTCGTCGATGAAGAGGACGTCCCGCTCCTGCAGATTGGTGAGGATGCCCGCGAGGTCACCCGCGCGGTCGATCTGCGGGCCGCTGGTGGTGTGCAGCTTGGTGCCGATGGCGTTGGCGATGAGATTGGCGAGCGTCGTCTTGCCCAATCCCGGCGGGCCGCACAGCAGCACGTGATCCAGCGACTCCCCGCGCATTTTGGCGGCCTCGACCATGACGAGGAGCTGTTCTTTGACCTTGGTCTGACCGTGGAACTCGGAAAAATCCGCCGGGCGGAGGGCGAGATCGAAGGGAGAGTCGGGTTCGTTGAGCGTGGGATTCACTGCCCATATAAGAGCGTACGCGGCGCAGAGTGCAAGGTGTGGCGCGCAGCTTGGAAAAACAAGGAGAGGGACTTGCCAAGTCCCGGCGTGGAAAGGCTGCAAAGCAAAACCACGGCACTTGGCAAGTGCCGCTCCTTGAACGCCTTACTCGCGCCGGATCGAATCCGTCAGGCGACCACGTACAGCGGTGGACACAGCGATGGCGCAAACCCCGAGGCCGAAGCCAAGGACTGCGGCGATCAACTGGCCCAGGAAGCCAACGGGCAGGCCGCCACCACGTTCGATCAATTGTGGCAGCACGGCGAGCGAGGCGGTGATGACGCCGAGGATGACGCCCAGCACCAGCAGCACGCTGTGCTCGCCCATGATCATGCGGCGCAGCGCGCCCACGCGGAATCCCAGCGCCTGCATGAGGCCGAGTTCGCCACGCCGTTCCAGCACATGGCGGGCGATCAGGACACCGATGCCCGCCGTTCCCAGGAGCACGCCGAGACCACCCAGGACGGTGAAGATGCCGATGTAGGTGTTCTGCACGCTGAGGAACAATTCCAGCCGCTGCTTCGCTGGCTCCAGCGCGAGACCGCGCTGTTCAAGCTGGCGCGTGAGATGCGCGGAGACTTCCGCCGCCTGCTCCGGCTTGGCATCGATCAAAAAGAAGCGATAGCCCGCAGCATCGGGATACTTGGTGAGGTAGTCCTTTTCGCTGATGATCATCTTGCCCTGGAGAATCGAACCCGCCAGCAAGCCGACAATTTTCACCTGGAAGGTGTTCCCGGTGCTGTCCTGATAGTCCACGGTATCGCCCACGCCTTTGCCGAGCCCCCACATGGCCGTCGCTTGATCGGCGATGGCGGGGACGCAGGTGCTGTCGTTGAGTTTGTCCCACGCGCCTGAGGCGAAGGCAAAGGTGCCAGCCAGCTTGGCGGGATCAGCCGCCACGAGCACGGGCTTTTGCGCGCGGTTGAGATTCAGGCAGCTCGCGTCATCGCCATCGCGCACGCGGAAGGGCACCACACGGGCCTGGGGCATGAGCTTTTCATCCAGGCCAAAGGCATCCCAGCCCGTCTTCACATTCAGATCTTCATACACCGGCAGCGAGGACTCGCCGATGAGCGCAAAGCCACCGGTGCCGGAGTCGCGCGCCGTGGTGTCTCCCGCGCTCATGCGGAAGGCGTTTACCGCCACCACCAGGAAGATGCCGCCTGCCATCATGCCGATGACCGCCAGACTGCGGGAAGGACGGCGCGTGATGTTGCGCGCGCCGATCTGCCAGAGCGACCGTGCGAGAGTGCCGCTGTCATGCCGCATCCAACGGCGCAGGAGGAGCAGACCGGCGATGAGGATCAGCATGCCGGAGCCAAAGAACATGCCCGCCACGGCTTCGGGATTTTTCATCACAAACCCGCCCGCAAGCAGGACCAGTGCAACGCCGACAAGGATCAATGGAAGCATCATCCCACGCTTTTTCTGCGCAGGCGCGAGGTCGTCGCTCCAGGAGCCAGCGAGCAGATCACGGGCCTGGACCTTGAAGAGCTTGCGGCTGGCCCAGCCCAGGGTGAGCAGCACCACGACCAGCGTGGCCAGTGCCGCATTGAAGATCGTGCCGAAGCTGGCGCTGAACACCAGCGGCAGTCCCTGCGTGGCCCCTGTCCAGATGGCGGAGAGTCCATGCAGCGCGGTCTGGGTGTAAAAGATGCCGCCAAACACGCCTAGCAACACGCCCGCCACGGCGATGACGCCCCCCTCCAGCAGCCAGGCACGGCGCACCATGCCGCGTGTCCAGCCCACCGCCAGCAGCAGGCCGATCTGTGCAGCGCGACGCTCCAGCGTGAAGAGGAACAGCAGCGCGGCAAAGACGAGTGCCGCCGCAATCAAAAACAGGCTCAGCCCGATGAACAGGCCGCCGAAGTCCACACTGCCCTTGGCCGCAGCTCCGGCCTCGTGTTTGAAATCACGCGGCACCAGGCCGATGTCGGCGAGTTGCAGGCGCAGCACGAGCGCGTTCGCTTTTGCTTCCGGAGTCTGGCCTTCATTGGGCAGGCGGATGGCGGTCAGATTGCCAAAGCGATTGGCCCAGAGCTTCTGGCCTGCCGCCAGGGTGATGAAGCCTTTCGGGGTGCCTTTGAATTCATCCCAGTAGTCCTCGTCCTTGTCACGAATGGCCTTCATGTCCATCGGGATGCCGGGCTCCCAGTCACGGCAGTTGTCCACGTCCGAAACACCGGGGAACTCGGGAGTCCAGGCCTTTGTGACCTGCGGATGGTCCATGGGCAGAATCGCCGCCACCTTGAACTTGGCCGACTGCTGTTTCAGATCGCGTCCCAAACCTACCACGAAGTATTTGACCTCCAGTTCATCACCAACCGCGAGCTTCTGGTCATCCGCCAGCCATTGGGTGATGGTGATTTCATCATCCTTGCCGTGGCCGGTGGCCGTCACCATGGAATAAGGCGTGCCGCCTTGCTTGGACGTGATGCCGTTCACGAGATAGGTGAGCACACCGTAGGCACCTTTGAACTCACCGAGCTTTGACGCGAGGCTACGGTCCAGAAACACGCGGCTGGTGCTGATCTCCCACTCCTTCTTGGCACCATCGATGCGTTTGAGACGGAGGGCGAAATCTTGGAGGGTGCGATGTTCTTCCAAATGCGCGCGCAGAGAGTTGAACTGTGGATGGAGCAGGGCATTCACGCGCCCGTCCATTTCGAGCTGGGTCTGCAGATCCGCGAGATTCACAAACACCGAATCTGGCGGCACCTGTGAGGCCGTGAGCTGAAACGCGCCAAAGTCTTCCGCGCGAATGACGGCCGCCACGGTGCGCCGCAATGAGACATCCTGATTGGTGCTGCCGGAGAGCGGTGCATCGCGTGAAATGGCGCTGGGACGTTCCAGTCGCACCAGGATCGTATCGCCCGCCTTCACACTGAGTTTGCGTGCCAGCGATTCGTTGATGACTACAGCGGATTTATCAAAGGCGATGTTCTTGGAGCTGGTGCTGAGCTTCCAGAAACTGGCGTCCACGCCCAGCACCTGGGCTCCATTCACCCGCACCTTGCCGCTCGCGGCGCTCGCCGCACCCGTGGCGATGATGACAGGCGCAGCATTGGATTTACGCGCCAGAGCTTCCGTGAACCAGTGGTCGCCGCCGAGCACGCCGCCTTCCACTTTGCCCAGACGCAGGGCCGCCACGCGCTGCAGGCTGGCGCGCACGGAATCACCCACCAGCAGGGAGCCGGTCAGGATCGTCGCGGCCAGGAAGGTGCCGAACAGCAGGCCCAGATGACCACGCCAGTAATGCCGTGCGGACTGGAGGACGTAATCGGTGAGTTTCATTGCAGGACGCCTTCGTGAATCGTCAGCACCCGGCCCATGCGGTCTGCCTGGGCGCGATGATGCGTGACCATGACCAGCGTGACACCGCTGCTCTTTTGAAGAGCGAGCAGCAGGTCCGTCAATGCGGCCGCATGGGTCTCATCGAGGGCGCCGGTGGGTTCATCCGCGAGGATGAGCCGGGGCTGGTTGATCAGGGCACGCACAAAGGCCACGCGCTGCCGTTCGCCACCGGAGAGCTGCGCGGGCTTCCAGTCCATGCGGTCTTTGAGCCCCACCTGTTCAAGCAGCGACTCCGCACGCTGCACGGCGTCTGCCGGTGGTGATTTCAAAGCAAGCGTGGGGAGCAGCACATTCTCCAGCACGGAGCACTGCGGCATGAGGTGATGCAGTTGGAAAATGAAGCCGATCTTTTGACTGCGCACGGCGGCCAGCTGCCTGGCCGTTGATTGGGCCAGGGACTCGCCATCAAACAGAATTTCACCCGCGTCAGGTAGGTCGAGCGTGCCGAGGATGTTCAGCAGCGTGCTCTTGCCACAGCCCGAGGGGCCGACGATGGCAACGCTTTCACCGGCCTCGATGCTGAGATTGACACCCCGCAGCACCGGGACCTGCGCGCCGCTGCCAGGGTCGGAGTAGGATTTGGAAACGTTGGTCAGTTGGATGAGTGGCATGAGGTTAGCGTAGGCATGCGATGGGAGTTGAACAGAGGGAAAATGACGAAACCAGAATGGGGAATGACGAATCAATTGCCATGCCCGGATGAGCGTGTGTATTTATGGCATTCGATGTTCGGACTTCATTCGACATTCGTCATTCTGGTTTCGTCATTCCAGCGAAGCTGGTCAGTCCGCCTGGACCAGCCGCCAGCGCTTCGCTTTGAACTCATGGCGGGGCAGGCTGTTGGGCTCGGTGAGTCGTACTGGAATACGCAGAGAAAAGGTGTCTTTCAGCCTGGCCTCGATGCGCTTGAGCAATTGTTTGGCGACATTGCCGTCCAGTTCGATGATCAGTTCGATCTCGTCCATCGCATCCACCTTGCGCTGCTCGACCATGTACTCGATCACTTCGGGAAACTGCCGCACCACGGCTTCGATCGCGCTGGGATAGATGTTCACGCCGCGCACCACGATCATGTCATCCACGCGGCTGAGGATGCCGCCGTCGAGCATCAATCTGCCACGGTGGAGTTTCTTTTTCACCCAGTCGCCGGTGCGGTAGCGCAGCAGCGGGCAGGCGGTGCGGTCCAGAGTGGAGAGGATCAGCTCGCCGCACTCGCCATCGGCCACTTCCACGCCGGTTTTAGGGTCCACGATTTCAGCCAGGTAAGCCTCCTCAATCACCACAAGCTGCCGTGGCATGTCTTCCGTTTCGTAGCTGACGGGTCCGACCTCGGTCATGCCGTGGTGGTCAAACACGCGGGCTTCCCACAGTTCCTCCAGGCGCTGGCGCACCTCAGGGACGCTGCCGCCGGTTTCGCCTGCCACGATGATCTTGTTGATGCGCAGCCCCATGCGCTCCACGCCGGAGGGTGCGCCGATCAATTCCCCCAGCCGCAAGGCGTACGTCGGGGTGCAGCACAGCACGGTGGCGCCGTAGCGCGCCATGGCCTCCAGCCGCGCCTGGCTGGACAAGCCGCCGCTGGGGATGACGAGGTAGTCGTTCGCCGCCGCCTCATACGCCGTCCAGAACCCGAGGAACGGCCCGAATGAAAACGCGAAAAAGATGCGGTCACGCCCTTTGACCAGTCCGGCGGCGTCAAACACCCGCTGCCAGCACTTGAGCATGGCATCCCAGCTCTCCGGGGTGTCCACCCAGGCCATGGGCACGCCCGTGCTGGTGCCGCTGGTCTGGCAAAACCGCGTGTACTGGCTCATGGCCCGCGTCAGGTTGGTGCCGAAAGGAGGGTGCGCGAGGCGGTCGGCCTGGATGTCCGCCTTCGTGGTGAAGGGCACCTGCGCGATGAAATCATCCACGCGGTTGAGCCGGCTCACCTTCAGCTCCCATTCGCGGATCTTTTTGCCGTAGAAGCTGTCCGTCGTGGCCAAATTGAGCACGATGGAGCGCAGTTTGCGCCATTGGTTGGAGCGCAAACGAACCCGGTCAATCAGTGGAGGTCCATCAGACACGCGTCAAGACATGGCGAGGCATGGGGCGGGGTCAAGCAACGGGGTGGATGGAGAAAATGACGAAGGCTGCCTAGAGCTTTCGCACCTCCACACGCTGCATCAGCAGATGCTCGTGTCCGGGCTGCACGGTGACTACATCCTCCCCGGCGTTGGCGGCCTCGATGCAGAGAAACTCGGGATAGGCCTCGTCGGGAAGATCGGCAAGGCGCTTGGATTTTTCGATCCATGGATTCCACACCACGGTGGCGAGGCTGCCGGCCTTTTCGATGACCAGTTCACGGCCCCAGAGCGGATCATGCACGATGATGGTGGCATCGGAGACGTACATGCGGTCCACCTCCTGATCGATGGTGATGGTGCCGTGCTGCGGGCGTTTGTCGGGTGAGAGGCGGCTTTCCACGTACTGCGTGCCGTGCAGACCATGGATGCTGACTTTGCGCACGTCCTCCACATTGAAGTAGGTGTGCAGAGCGCCGGTCATGTCCCAGGCGGCGGTGCCGGTGTTGGTCGCCTGCAGCGTGACCTGCAGCGCAGCGCCCAGGTGCACGTGCAGCCGGGCGGAGAAGGCATGCGGCCAGAGGGCCTGCGTGGCAGCGGAATCTGACAGCTTGAGCACGATGTCCACCGCCGTCTCGGTTTCGCGGGCCACATCGACCTCCCACAGCATCTGGCGCACAAAACCATGCGCGGGCTTGGTGCTGTCCGTTGGATTTGGGCCAAACCACGGCCAGCAGACCGGGATGCCACCACGGATGGGCTTGCCCGGCTCCAGCACCGCCTCGGCGCTCATGTAGAGCACCGGATCATGGCCTTCGGGAATCCAGTCCGTCACATGCGCTCCGTTCAACGCGATGCGCCCCGTTGCAGCGGGATGCTCAATGACGAGGATGGGGTAACCGGCGGGTTCTTCAATGAGGGTGACGGAAGGAGGAAGTGTCATGCGGGCGCATTCATATCCTGAAGCTTGCCGGCAGCAACTCCGCCATCGTCATCGACACCGGTTTTCCATCGCGCAGGAACCACACGGGCGTGTCCGGCCAGGCAAACTCCGCGATCACCTGACGGCAGCCGCCGCAGGGTGGGAATTCATGCCCCAGCGCAATCACCGCCAGCTCGGCGATCTTCATGCCAGGACCTTCCTCCGCCACGGCATGGAAGATCGTGTTGCGCTCCGCGCAGATGGTCAGGCCGTAGCTCGCGTTCTCCACATTGCAGCCGGTGAAGAGGTTGCCCTGGGCGGTGAGCAGCGCACAACCGACCTGAAACTTGGAGTACGGCGCGTAAGCCTTTGCGGCGGCGGCGGTGGCGTGTTGGAGAAGAGAAGGGGGCGCAGAATTCATTCGATGAAAGGTGCCAGAAGCATGGGTGGCGACCCATCGGCGTGGCGATAGATGGTGAAGTCCTTGTCCAAGGTGAAAATGCGTGTTTGAGACAAGGTCTCGGCATGCATAAGCAGAGAGGCGTCTGCAAAGGACATGGGGACGTTCGCGTAACGCTGCATGAGGGCGAATGCGGAAGCGAGGCCGCCTTCTGGGATTGACAGAAGCCGGATCAATCCCTGCTCCGCCCACTGGTGGAGCTGACGCAGCGCGGAAGGATGCTGCTGAAGCAGGAAGCAAGCTTCGGTGATGACCGCCTCACAGGTCAGCAGCGGTGCCTGCACCTTGCTCATCTGCGCCACCGCCCAGGAATGCCACTGCTCACGTCTGCCCAAAACAGCCACAAGCGGACCTGCATCCAGCAGGACTAGCTGCGCCACCGGCCCAAACCCTCCAGATGCTTCGGATTGCTGGCAAGATCCGTCAAGCCGCTGTCCACACAGCCAAACCCGTCTTTCATCAGGTCAAATGCGCTTGGTCGATCATCTTCGTCTGGAAGCTGCACCGTCGCCAGCGTGTGCTCGAGAGTTTCACGCGCGAGTTCCGCAGGCGGGAGATTGCGTGCCCTGCTGGCTGTCAGCAGCCGGGCAAAGAGCGCATCATTGAGTTCCAACGTGAGCGTGCTCATCAGGCGAATCTGCCATGAGTTGTGCAAAGAGCAAGATGCGAAGAATGCCGAAGAAGTCGTACTGATGAGACTTCAGCACGGCCTAAAAGTGCACGGCGCGTGATCATTTCTTCTTTTTCTTCTTGGGTTCGGTTGCAGGGGCTGGCGCTGGCGCAGCAGATGGCGGGCCGTCTTTGAGCAGGCCGGCTTTCATGAGTTTCTCCTTTGCGGCATCCACTTTGAGTCCGCCGGTGGGGAGGTCGAAGCCGAGGGTGTCGCCATTGGGTTTAAAGCCGTTGCCGTCGGCATCGACGTAGATGGGGTTGTTGTAGGCACAGGGGCGCATCCTGGCGTAGTCGCTGGTGCCGTAGCAGGTTTTTTGATCGCCGTCTTCGTCGATGGCTACGACGATGAGGTGGGCGTCCTGCTCCAGCGGCACATGAATCTTCTGGTCAAACTTCACCACGCCGTCTTTGAACATCTGCGGGTGGGTGGCTCGGGTGAAATTGAGCTTGGGGTCCGGGCGGCTGTTCACCAGCACCTGCACGCGGTCGATGTCCATCCAGTCGGCGCACTGCACGCGCACCTTCAGATCAATGCCGCCGGTGGCGCGGTCATCATCTCCGGCGATCTTGCCATTCTGCGTGGTGACTTCCAGGAAGGGACCGGTGCTGAGCACGAGGTGGCCGGCCTTGGCATGCGGGGAGAGTTCCGCCCAGTCGATCTTCGCCGGTTCATCGGTGCTGCTGGGCAGGTAGCAGCGCCAGCAGCCGACGCCATTGCCATACACCATGTGCGCATCCGCCACGCCGACGGCGGTGACACGCAGCCCTTGGTTCAAGAGCTGACGCCAGACGAACTCACGAACTGGGGTGACCTTCATGGCCAGCGCGCCTGCCGGACGGCTCAGGCGAAAGGGTGACTCTGCGAGGATGTCGGTGCCGGGGCCGTTTTCGGCTTCCGATCCATCAATCATGCCGCCGACACCGACGAAACCACCATCCGCAATGCCGTCGCTGTCGCGGTCAACGAACATGTTGGAGAGGTCGGGGTGGTTGAACTGAATCCAGCGATCCGCACGCTCTCCCTGCCAGCGGCGCAAGGTGAGAACGGTGATGCGTGGGTCGTCATTCCACTCCGGTGCGCCGCCGTTTTGCTTGAGCGGCTCAGGCTCAAACGGAAAGGCATTGACGTGCTGGCGGCTGCCGGTGAGCTCGATGCCTTTGACGGTCTTGATGTAGGACTCCAGGCCGAGCGCCTTGATTGTGGGTTCCCAGTCGTAAAAGCGATTGTGCTCAGTCGTGGGAGTGAACTCCAAGTTCTCTGCGGCGATGTTGATCAAACGGCCATCGGTGTCGCAGACGTTGTCACCGCTAGGCGTGCTGTGATTGTGGAAGTCGGCGCTGATCCAGCCCTTGGTATCGACCAAGTGTTTGAGGGTGCCCTTGAAGACGAATTCTTTGCCCGCTTCGACGGTCACTTCCTGCTCCAGATGGGAGTATTCCGGGCCGCGCACGACCACGACGCGATACTTGCCCGGCGGAAGCTGCTGGGTGAACTGCCCATTCTCGCTCATGTATTGGTCCACGCAGCCATGCGCGCGCCACTTGGGGCCGAGATCCAGCTTCGGCGCGTCTTTGTCCAGCGGTGCGAAGTGCGCTTTGCAGGGCGTGGGTTTGCCGGATTCATCGGTGATGGCGAAGCGGATGCCTGCGGCTGCGGCTAAGACGACCTTCGGGGTTGAAGTGGTGCCTTCACCCACGGTGAAAGCAATCATGGCTGGCGCGCGGCCAAGGTCTTCGATCTGCAGTTCCACCGGACCTTGGGGCAGTTTGAAGCTCACTTTGCCCTCGGCATCAGGATAGGCGGGAATGGATTTTTCTCCATCGGGCACCAGCACCTTGGCTGTGGTGATGGCTTTGTCACCTTGCTCAAGGATCTGCGCGGTGATGCTGCCCAGCTTGCCTCCTTTGACGGAGCGCACTTCACCCACGGCCTGTGCTGGCGAGGTGCCCACGGCGAAGAAGCGTGAGATGATGACCTCTTGTCCGGGTTTCAGTTCCAGGGTGTCCCCGATCTTTTCTGCGCCTTTGACACTGAGTGTGCCCACCGCGTAGCCGCACTTGTGCGCGGGATTGATGGCATCCGTCCAGTAGATGTCGTCCGTGGTTGTGCCGGTGGCATCAAAGCGGGTGAAGTCGGATTTCGTAAAGGTCTTCTGCGGCTCCTGGGTTTCGTTGCGCAGTGTGGTGGTGATGAAGATGCCCTGCACGCCGTCCTGCACGCGGTATTCATGCCGCTTGAAGACACCGCCGTTTTTGGCCGCTGTAGTCACAGATTCCACCGCAGCGCTGCCAGCTTCCTTGGCTTCCACCTTTTTCACGTAGCTCACGAAGCCGTGGCCGCAGGGGGCGTAGATGACGAGTTGGTCGTTGTTGGCACCACGCAGCGTCAGATCATAGAGACAGCCGGGGGTCACGCCGTCTTCACCGTAGAAGGTGCTCATGTTGGCGCGGCGATTCGGCGAGTTCTGCGAGATCAGCGCTTCTACTTTGTCGCTGCGCAGCACGAAGTCGCCCAGAATGCCGTCGGCTTCCTTGCCTTTGGGCAGCTCCGTTTCACGACCGAGCGCGGCTTCAAAAACTTCGGCGGCAGGCACGGAGCTTGCGATGAGGAGGGAGAGCAGGAGGGCTGACTTCATGGTGGGAAACGAAAGCTTTAACCAACGCATCCCATCGTGACATCTTGTGAATGAAAACAAATTCGTTAATCTCGCCGCGTGTCCATCCCCAGCAAACGTCTCCTCTGGCTTGATCTCTTCCGTGGTCTGGCCGTGCTGGGCATGGTCTGGACACATGCGGCCAACACGTTTCTCGATGCCGGGCTGCAAAAGACAGCGTGGTTTCACGAGCTGAGCTACTACCACGGCCTGATCGCTCCCGCCTTCTTCTGGATCGCCGGATATGTGCGGGAACACATCACCAAAGGCCACCCCAGACCTGCACTGCCCGCGTTGAAGCGACTGCTGCTGGTGCTGCTCATAGCCTATCTGATGTACGTCCCGTGGAATGACTTGCTCCATGCGCAGGCCTGGCGTGCCGCTTGTACCGTCAATGTGCTGCACTGCCTTGCCATCAGCGGCATGCTCATGCTGCTGGCGGAGCGCTTTGGCCGCTGGCGTCATGTGGTGGTGGCCGTGCTGATGGTGCTGTTTGTGGGCCTGCAAAAGTCAGCGGAGAGCTGGCACACCGGCCTGCTGTTCATCGATCAATACTTCAATCGCAACCAAGGCTCCTTGTTCGCGCTCTTCCCCTGGGTGGGATTCGGCCTCGCCGGATTCCTCACGCGCGGCCTCTGGAGCGGCAGGGCAGATCGCCACGCCGCGCTGGTCTTGGTCCTCGGCGCGCTGCTCGCCTTTGCCCAACCCTACTCGCCCTGGCCCGGTGGAGCGCCGGAGTTCTTTCTCGAACGCCTCGGCTGGGTGATGATGGCCGCCGTGCTGGTAGCCTGCGTGGCAGATCGCCTCAGCGCCGTCACTGGCTGGCTGCGCCTCGCGGGAAGGGAATCGCTGCTGCTTTATGTCGTGCATCTTCTGCTGATTCACGCCGTGCCGCTGCCCCGACAGCCCTTGCAGTTTTTGATTGGTGCGACGCAGCCACTGTGGGTGGTGGGCGTGATCTTCGTGGGGTTGTTTGTCGTGTCGCTGGCGCTCGGGTGGGTGAATGAGTGGCGGAAGGTGCGGAGAAAGTAGTCCCGAGCTTTAGCTCGCTCTGGGGTCTGGGTGTGGCGTGCGCGCTTTCCAGAGCGAGCTAAAGCTCACAACGACTTTGGCAAGAGGCGCGCTTGAGCGCCCGTAATCCTGCGGACACCCATGTTTCACCGCCGCCATGTCATCGCATTTCTCCTGCTCACCTCCTCGCTTGCTGCGGAGGTGGCCAAGGTGCATCCGGCGCAGGCGATGGGGCTGCTGAAGACGCAGTGCCTGGGCTGCCACAATGCGGAGAAAAAGAAGGGCGGGCTGTCGCTGGAGACGCGGGAGCTGGCGCTGAAGGGCGGAGAGAACGGGGCGGCTCTTCATTCGGGCGATGCTGAACACAGTGCGCTGATCAAGGCGCTCAATGACACCGGCGATGCGCACATGCCGCCGAAGAAGCAGATGCCGGAAAAGCAGATCAATCTGCTGAAGGCCTGGGTGAATGCGGGCGCGCCGTGGGATGACGCGGCGCTGAAGAAGTTCGGCGAACTGACCCCTGCGGACAAACTGGGGGCGCTGCCTGCGGGCCACGCGCCTGCAGTGGCGCTGGCGCTGAGTGCGGATGGCAAGCTGCTCGCGGTCGGGCGTGGCAATCAGGTGCAAATTCGTGATGTGACGGCCAAGGACATGCCGGTGGTGGCGACGCTGGAGGGTCACAAGGACGTGGTGCAGTCGCTGGCGTGGAGTGCGGATGGCGCGCTGCTGGCGGCGGGTGGTTACCGCATGGTGCGGGTGTGGAAGGCCCCGAACTGGGAAGTTGCGCACACTTTGACCGCGCCGCTGGAAGGTCGTGTCACGGGCATGGTTTTCCTACCAGACCATGCCACGTTGATTCTCGCAGATGGAGCCACCAGTTTGAAGGGCCTGCTGCATCGCTGGAAGCTTGGCGAGCCCAAGCCGTCACAGACGGTCGAGGCGCATGCGGATAATGCACTTAGTCTGGCAATAAGTCGCGATGGCAAGCAGATCGCTACCGGAGGTGCGGACAATCTGGCCAAGGTGTGGGATGCGGCCACGCTGAAGGAAATCGTGCGGATCGAGGGGCATGTGGGCCACATCGTCGCGCTCGGTTTCAGTGCGGATGGCAAGTGGCTGGCCACGGGCAGCGCGGACAAAGACCTGAAAGTTTGGGACATCGCCAGCAAGGAAATGCTGATGCTGCTGGGCGATAAATCCGCGCCGGTGAATGCGCTGCTATGGGCACCAGATTCCACCAGCCTGACCTACTTCAATGACAACGGCGGCGTGCATCGCGTCACCGAATTGAAAACGCATGATGGCGTGCGCCTAGCCTTCACCTCGGGCACGGACAAGCGCATCGGCACGCTCGAAGCGGTGCCGAATGCCGCCGTGGTGACGGCGGATGGCAAGAACGTCTTTGCCGCTACGGATGCGGGCGATGTGTTCCAGCTCGATGAGAAGCAGAAGCTCACCAAGCTGAACGGCCCTGCGACGGTGCCTGCCACGCCCATTCCCAAGACGCTGTCCTTCACGCAGGACATCCTGCCCGTGCTCAGCAAGGCAGGGTGCAATCTGGGGAGCTGCCATGCGAAGTCTTCGGGACAGGCGGGCTTCAAGCTCTCCATCTTTGCCTACGATCCGAAGGGCGACTACATGGAGCTGGTGAAGGATTCGCGCGGTCGCCGTGTGTTCCCGGCGTTGCCAGAAGACAGCCTGCTGCTGCAAAAGTCCGTGGTGCGCGTGCAGCATGAGGGCGGGCAGCGCTTTGAGCCGGACTCGGAGTCGGCCAAGACCATCGCGGAGTGGATTCGCCAGGGCATGCCCTATGAGACGCCGGGGCAGCCTGCGCTCACGGGCATCGAGGTGCAGCCGGTGGAAAAGACTTACCGCAAAAACGAAGGCGGAGCTTTGAAGGTCACCGCAAAGTACAGCAACGGCACCACGCGCGATGTCACGGGCTTGACCGACTACATCTCGTCCGAGAAATCCATCGCCGCCGTGGATGAAGCCGGGCACATGAAGACCACCAGCGAAAGCGGCGAGACGGTGATCGTGGCGCGTTACATGGGGCAGGTGGCCATCTCGCGTGTGGCAGTTCCTGCGGACAAACTGCTGCCGCCGGAACGCTACGCCAAGCTGACCGTGCGCAATGAGATCGACAAACTCGTGTATGCACGCCTGCAAAAGCTCGGCCATCTGCCCAGTGCCGACTGCACGGAGGCGGAGTTCCTGCGCCGCAGCACGCTGGATGCCATCGGCATGCTGCCCACGGTGGACGAAGCGCGCGCCTTTGCTGCCAACAAGGACCCGAAGAAGTACGAGCAGTGGGTCGATGCGCTGCTGCAGCGCCCTGAGTGGGCCGACCACTGGGCCATCAAGTGGGGCGACCTGATTCGTCCGAATCCCTCGCGCGTCGGCGTCAAGCCCGTCTATCTGCTCGACCAGTGGATTCGTCAGAGCTTCCGCGAAAACAAGCCCTGGGACCGCTTCGTGCGCGAACTCCTCACGGCGCAGGGCAACACGCATCACGACGGCCCCGTAGCGATCTGGCGCGACAAACGCGAGCCGGTGGATGCGGCCACATTCATCGGGCAAATCTTCCTCGGCGTGCGCCTGGAATGCGCGAAGTGCCATCACCATCCGACAGAGAAATGGGACCTCACGGATTACTACCAGATGGCCGCGTTCTTCACCCAGATGAAGCGCAAAGGGCAGGGGATCTCCGCGCCTATCAGCGGTGAGCCGGAGCAGATGTGGTTCGCGCCAGGCACAGCGGGCATCGAGCATCCCGTCACCAAGGCCACGCTCAAACCGCGCCCGCCTGCCGACAAGGAAATCACCATCGCTGAAACGCAGGACCCGCGCGCCGTGCTGGCCGACTGGATGACCAACCCTCACAATCCCTACTTCGCGCCTGCCATCGTGAACCGCGTGTGGTCCAGCTACATGGGCCGCGGCATCGTCGATCCTGTGGACGACTTCCGCGCCTCGAACCCGCCCACCAACGCGCCGCTGCTCGACTGGCTGGCGCAGGATTTCGTGAAGCACGGCTACGATTTGAAGCACCTCATGCGCACCATCATGCTGTCGCAGACCTACCGCCTGAGCAGTCTGCCGAACGAGACGAACGTGGCCGATCTGAAGAACTACAGCCGCAGCTACCGCCGCCGTCTGCCAGCGGAAACATTGCTGGATGCCGTCGGCTCCGTCACCGGCACCCACTTCTATTTCAACGGCATGCCGGGTGGTTCGCTGGCGAAGCAAACCTGGAATCACAAGCTGGAGAGTGAATTCCTCGATGCCTTTGGCCGCCCCAACGCCAGCTCCGAATGCCCCTGCGAACGCGATGCCAAGCCGAGCGTGGTGCAGGCGCTGCACATGATGAATTCGACCACCCTGCAGGGCAAAATCAGCGCCGGAGGAGGTCGGGCGTATGAACTGGCCCGGAGCACTCTGAAGCCGGAGCAGATCCTGGAAGAACTGTATCTGTCCTGCTACTCACGCCTGCCCACTGCGGAGGAAGCGGCCATTGCCGGCAAAGCCCTGGATGTGGGAGTGGCGAACCGCCAGACGGCGATCGAGGATGTGATGTGGAGTCTGCTGAACTCGGCGGAGTTTGTGTTTAATCATTGATCTCGATGTCTTGGATGCGACTCCCGCTGCTATGTTTGATTCTTGTTGGGTGTGTTGGCTGTGCGCAGAATCACAAGGTCACTCCCGATTCAGCTTGGTTCAAAGAAAGGAGTGGAGATCCATCCCAGATTGAATCGCGTCTTGCCAAGAAGTGGCCAGCAGTCACCGGGTATGTGTTCACCGAGAAGGATGCCCGCGCTTGGAAGCAGCTCATCCGCAACACGGAATGCCACAAGCTCTTCCTGGCCTACAATGGCAAAAACTGCGGTCTTCCTGGCTATAGGAACCTGGACAGCACCGCGATGGTTGCCAATGGCGACTTTGGAGACCGTCTGCTGAAATGTTCACGCAGTCATCAAATCCGAGACCTCAAAATCACCACTTTTGACACTCAGCTCATCGCCCTCATGCTGGACAAGCAGGATGAGGTGATCGCTGCTTTGACGGAAAATGATGGTTGCTTTCAACCTCTTCGAGTGGGGCGTTATCGGGGGAAATGGGTGTTTGATTACCTGTTTTGGAAGCGCGCGCATTCGCTGCGCTTCTTTGATAAAGAAATGGCTCGTGAAATGAGACGCATCGCATTGGAAAACGGGCCGGATGAGTGGTCTGATGATCTGTGATAATCAGCGACTTCGTGTTTAATCACCGGAACCGATACTTTTGTTCGCTTTCGCAAGAACCCCCTGGCGGCAGCGTAATTTCCACGTCTCGCATTGTTATTCCAATGTCTCGTCTTACCCACAACTGCGCCGGTCACATGCGGCGTGATTTCTTGAAGCTCGGCCTCACCGCTGCAGGTGGTGGCATGGGCTTCACGGATCTGCTGCGTGCGCGGGCCATGGCGGCGCAGGCTCCACAGCCTTCGCTGTCGCGTCCGGTGAACTGCATCCTGGTGTGGCTCGATGGCGGGCCCTCGCATTACGAGATGTTTGATCCGAAGCCGGATGCTCCGAGCGAGATCCGTGGCTCATTCGGCACGATCCCGACCAGCGTCCCTGGCGTGCGATTCTCTGAGAGCGTGCCGCATCTGGCCAAGGCGGCGGACAAATTCACCGTGCTGCGCAGCGTGACGCACAAGGACCCCAATCACGGCGGCGGCAATCATTACATGATGACCGGCGCGCCAACACCGGTGCCCGTGGGCTGCGGTGCCTTCGTGACTTTTCATCCCTCCTTTGGCAGTGTGGTGAGCTACAAGCGCGGCATCAAAAACGGTCTGCCCGCCTACATGACGCTGCCCAGCATCACCCGCAGTGGCGGCCCCAATTTCCTCGGCGCAGAGCATGCGCCGTTCGTGGCCGGTGGTGATCCGAACGCGAAGGGCTTTAAGGTGCGCGATGTGGTTTTGCCCACCGACATCAGCGATGCACGCGGCCTTTCCCGTCGTGAACTGCGTCACTCGCTGGACCGCATGAAGCGTCTGAACGATGCCGTGGCGGAAGACCCGGCGGTGAGCTTTGATACTTTCTACGGCCAGGCGGTCGATTTGATCGCCTCCAAGCCTGCACAGGAAGCCTTTGATATTTCGCGCGAAGACGACAAGACGCGTGATCTTTACGGTCGCAACGACTTGGGCCAGCGCATGCTGCTGGCGCGTCGGCTCGTGGAAGTGGGCGTGCCCTTTGTTACTGTGAACTACGGCGGCTGGGATCACCACCGCGATCTGTTCAAGACCTGCAAAAGCGAGTTCATGCAGAAGTTTGACCAAGGCATGGCCGGGCTCATCACTGACCTTGATCGCCGTGGCCTGCTAGAAAGCACGCTGGTCGTGGCACTCGGAGAATTTGGCCGCACACCGAAGATCAATAAGGACTCGGGCCGCGACCACTGGCCAGGCGCGATGAACATCCTCTTCGCAGGCGCGGGAGTCCCACGCGGCGGCATCGTCGGTGCCACCGATCCCAAGGGCTATTACGCCAGTGACAACATCTACTCGCCGGAAGATTTCGCCGTGACGCTCTACCAAAAGCTCGGCATTGATCCGCATCAGGTGCTGCACACCAACAGCGGTCGCCCGGTGCAGTTGATCAACGGCGGCAGGCCCATCCGCGAGCTGTTTGCGTGATGTGCGGAGGGATGACGAATGTAAAATGTCGAATGACGAAGGGCCGGAGTTTTCTGGCGTGCGTCGTTCTGCAACTTGCTTTCATCATCTCAGCGCTCGCTGCACCACCTGCTTTCGACAGCCTCTTTCCCGCCGGTGGACAGATCGGCACACGGGTTGAAACACAAGTCAGTGGCAAGGGGTTGGAGAAGGAGATGTTCCTAGCCTGGAGCAGCGATTCGCATGTCGTGGTCCTGGGTGGTGACAAGCCGAAGAAGTACTATTTGAACATCGCCAAAGATGCCGTGCCCGGCCCGTGTCTGGTGCGTCTCTACAATGAAGCGGACGCTTCGCCGCCGCGCATCATCGAGGTGGGCAAGTTTGAGGAAGTGGTGGAGAAGGAACCCAACGACACCCTGACCGAGCTGAAGCAGGCCGAAGCGCGGATGAACGTGACCTTCAATGGCGTGCTGGAGAAGGCGGGCGATGTCGATACCTTTCCCATTCGTGCACAGAAGGGCAAACGCCTCTGCTTGGAACTGCACGGCTACGCCCTGGGCTCTCCGATGGACCCCGCCATGCGACTGCTGAATGATCGGGGTGTCGAAGTCTCTGCCGGGCATGACACGCACAATCTTGATCCGCGCATTGAATACACACCAACGGCAGACGGTCTCTTGTTCGTGCAGTTGTTCGCCTTCGTGCATCCGCCTGCGGCAGACGTTTCGTTCAAGGGCAGCGCGAATCATGTCTACCGGCTCGTGGTCTCGGATGAGCCGAAACCAGCGATGGTAGTCAATGAGCCCAAGACCCTCACGCCTCCGGTCATCGTGCACGGCTGCCTCAGTCAGAGTGGCGAAGAGGACTCCTACACCTTCACTTTGAAGAAGGGCCACAGCGTGCAGATCAATGTGCGCGCACAGAGTTTGCACAGCCCCGTGGACGCCACGCTGCGGATCGAGGATGCCAAAGGAAAGTCCCTGCAGCAGGCGGATGATGCCGACAAGGACAGCCTGGACCCCGCGGTACGCTTTAAGGCGGCCGAAGATGGTGAGTACAAACTGGTCATTGCGGATCGCTTCCATCACGGCAGTGCGGAGCATGTTTATGAGCTGACGGTGAAACCGTTTGTGCCTACGCTCACGGCCACGTTGGATATACACGCTTATCGTCTGGAGGCTGGCAAGAGCGCCGAAGTGAAGGTGACGGTGAAGGCTAACGGTGCGTTTGAAGGTAAAATCAAAGCGCAGGCGTTGAACCTGCCCGCAGGAGTAACCGCAGAGAGCGTGGATGTGCCAGCCAAGGGAGGTGAGGTGAAACTCACGCTCAAGGCGACGGCAGAGGTGGTTGCGAATCAGGCACCGTTTGCCGTGGAACTGGTCACCAGCGCGCCAGATGCGGTGGAAAAGGTGACCGCGAGTTATGCGATTCCGTTTACGGAGCCGCGCGGTGATTTGCTGATCATGTCCGATACGCATCCGTGGCTGACGGTGGTGGCGAAGAAGCCGTAGGCGGGAGTACGATGGGCACTCTTGCCCGTCGATCAGCGCTTCCGGCAGCCGTCTGATCACCAAGTTTCCTGATGCTGCCGCAGCTGGATAGTGGATATTTCTATTTGCCGATCAGCATGCTTGCGAGAGCGCTGATCGACAGGCAGGAGTGCCTATCGTACTTCAAGCGGCAGAGCCGCTTCTCCATGCGCCGCCGCCGGGAGTTTCGATGGTGACGCGGTCTCCGGGCTGGACGGGGAAGGATGTGCAGCCTTCGAGGGTTGTTGCGGTGCCTTTGCGTAGGAGAGTTTGGAGGCCGGTTTTTCCGGGTGAGCCACCATGCAGACCAAACGGAACTTCCACCCGATGCTGGGTCAGCAGACTGACCGTAAGCGGTTCCAAAAACTCGAATTCGCGGATCACGCCATCGCCGCCGTGCCACCGGCCCTGGCCGCCGGAGCCGCGCCGGATGGCAAACTGGCGCAGGCGCACGGGGTAGCGTTGTTCAATGATCTCGGGGTCGGTGATGGCGGTGTTGGTCATGTGCGTGTGCAGCGCACTGGCTCCGTGGTAGCCGTCTCCGGCACCGGCACCTCCGGCGATGGTTTCGTAGTAGCCGAATCCGGCGCCGCCAAAGAGGAAATTGTTCATCGTGCCCTGGCTGCAGGCTTGCAGGCCGAGGGCTTTGATGAGTGTATCGACGAGGCGCTGGCTGACTTCGACGTTGCCACCGACGACGGCGGGATCGCGCGCGGCATCGCCAGTAAAAGTGGGGTTGAGCAAGGACTCGGGGCAGATGATTTCCACCGGCTCCGTCAGTCCCTCATTGAGCGGCAGGTCTTCCTGCAGCATGAGGCGCATCACATAGAGCACGGCACTGCGCACGATGGCGGTGGTGGCGTTCAGATTGCGCGGGTGCACGCCGGAGGTGCCGGTGAAATCGAGCACGAGTTTGCCTGCGGCGTGGTGCATGGCCACGGCGATGATGGAGCCGTCATCGAGCTTCTCCGCTGCGGAAATGGCTGCAGGCAGGCGGTCGATCTGTGAGCGCATGACCTGGGCAGAATGGTCGAGAATGCCCTGCATCATGCCCGGCAGGGAATCGTCTGCCAGGGCGCGCAGGCGCTCGGCACCGTGCAGATTGGCGGCGAGCTGGGCGTGCAGATCAGCGAGGTTGTCGGCAAGATTGCGCGTGGGATGGACGGCGGTGGTCAGCAGGGTGCTGACTTCCTCAAAGCAGGAGATACCACCACGTATCAGGTGCCTGGGTGCGATGACGACGCCTTCTTCGATCAAGCGCGTGGCATTGGCCGGCATGGAGCCGGGCGTGATGCCGCCGATCTCGGCATGGTGCGCACGGTTGGCGATGTAGCCGATGAGCGTCTGCCTGGCATCATGCACGGGCGTGATGAGCGTCACGTCCGGCAAATGCGAGCCGCCGTACGCGGGATGATTCGTGATGAGGGTATCGCCGGGCTGCATGGCGATGGCGTGGGCAACTTCGCGCACGCAGACGCCCAAGGCACCGAGATGCACGGGGATGTGCGGGGCGCTGGAGAGCAGCCGCCCGTGGGCATCCAGCAGCGCACAGGAGAAGTCGAGGCGCTCGCGGATGTTGGTGGAAATGGCGGTGCGGCAGAGCAGCGCGCCCATGTCGCTGACGATGGAGTGAAAGCGGTGGCGCAGCAGATCGCGCTCCAGCGCGGGGGCTGGGCCTGTCACCTGGTCACAGCGCAGCACATGACCAAAGCCCGCGACCTTTTCCACCCGCCAGCCGGGGGCGATGACGATGGTGCTGAAGGCATCCTGGATGAGCGCGGGCGTGGGGTCGAGCGCTTGGGCATGCAGGGCGAGATTCGGCACGCTGCTCTGGGCCTGGCGCAGGATGATGCGCAGGCTGACGAGTTCGATGTCACGTCCTACGGGGGGCTGGTAGCCAAACAGGCGCTCATACACGGTGGCATAGAGGCGCGGCAGATCGGCGGGATTCACAAACTCCACCTGCAGCGGTGTGTCCTGGCCTTTGAGACGCAGCTCGGCGATCTGCGTGCGCTCTCCGGGCGGCAGGCCTGCCAATTCTCCAGGTAGCATGTCCAGCGCAGCCGCCAGCGGCAGGCGGATTTCTTTCTCGATGATGCGCTCTGGCACCGCTTCCTGCAAGCCCACGGCACTGAGGATGCCTGCGTGCTCGGGCACGAGAATCGTCTGCATGCCGAGAGATTCCGCGACGGCGCAGGCATGCTGGGGACCAGCGCCACCAAAGGCGAGCAGTGCGTGATCAGCGGGAGCAAAACCCTCGCCAATGGAGATGCGGCGGATGGCATCGGTCATGTGCTCGATGGCGAGGCGCAGCAGGGATTGGAGAAGCTCCGCCTCGGTGCCGCTGCCGCCGGTTTGCGCATGGAGTTCGGTCAGGCGCCGCTGCGCCGCCGCCACATCCAGCGGGATGGGCGCACGTGCGGGATCAAAGCGGCCGAGCAGGAGATTCACATCCGTGATGGTCAGCGGGCCGCCTTTGCCATAGCAGGCGGGGCCGGGATTGGAGCCAGCGCTTTGCGGACCCACCGCCAGGCCGTGGTGCGTGAGGTGGCAGATGGAGCCACCGCCTGCCGCCACCGTTTCAATGGCCACGCAAGGCGCGAGCAACTGCATGCCCGCCACGTTTTGGGAAAAACGGTAGCCAGGCCGGGAGTCGATGCGCGCCACATCCGTGCTGGTGCCGCCCATGTCGAAGGTGATGATCTTGGAGATGTCGAGGCGGCGCGCGGCATTCGCAGCGCCAATGGCACCGCCCGCAGGACCGCTGAGCAGCATGTCTTTGGGCCGGATGTCGTCGGCAGATTTGAGGCCGCCTGCGCTCGTCATCACCTGCATGGTGGGAGACACGCGGCGGATGCCATTGAGAAAGGACTGCACGGGCGCGTGCAGGTAGGCGTCTGCCACGGTGCTCTGCGTGCGTGGCAGCAGCTTGGCAAAGGCGGCGGTCTGGTGCGAAAGCGTGAGGTGGGTGAAGCCGCACTCACGCAAAATGGCAGCTACTTGCACTTCATGCTGCGGATGAGCATGACCATGCAGCAGAGAGATGGCGGCAGTGGTGATGCCCTGGGCGATGCAAGCCTGCGCCGATGCACGCACGCTGGCTTCATCCAGAGGCTCCAGCACCGCGCCGTTGACGCTGATGCGCTCAGGCACTTCGCAGGCAATTTCATGGAAGATCACCCGTGGCTCGTGCTTGAGCGCAAAGAGATCATTGCGGCGTTGATCACCGATTTGCAGCAGATCGCCAAAGCCCTGCGTGATGAAGAGGGCGATGCGCCCGCCCTTGTGCTCCAGCAGCGCATTGGTGGCGCGTGTGGTGGCGATGCGGAGATTCAGCGGCGGGAAGTCGTGCCCCGGTGGCGTGTTGGTCAGAATGCGTGCGCCTAATACGGGAGCCTCTTCACCGGTGGTGAGTTCCAGCAGCGTGCCAGGCTGCCATGAGGGCGGCGCATCCAGGGTGATCTCGCCAGTGGCATTGTCATCAGCGGTGATGGTGCGCACAGCGGCAGCCCCCACCGCGTTGATCTGGAAGCCCACCAGGAAACCCGCGGGCAGGGGTGGCAGCCCCGTCAAACTCACGCGCGCTTCCATGCTGCCAGCCACCACGGCCCGCAGATGACCGGTGGAAAGTACTTTGCAGCGCGATTCACGGCCCTGGGGGTCGAGCGCGTGGCAGTCAGTAAAGGTGCCACCGGTATCGGTTGCGATGCACCACTTCACGGTTTTTTGGGCGCATCCTCGGGAATACCGAAATCCAGGTCAGGCACCCAGCGCAGTTCCTTGAAGGCATCGTAGTAAGGTTCGCATTTCTGCGGTTTGAAGACCGCCACGGCACGCTTGATCCATTCGTTGCCTTTATCGGTATCGCCCGCGTCAAAGGCAATGGCCGACTTGCAGAAGTAGTAGGCCGGGGTGTCGTCCATGAAGGTGAAATTATCCGCGATGATCTGGTCCGCAGCGGGGCGGTGCCCGAGCTTGAGCTCGCACAGCGCGCGTTTGTAATGGATGAGGTGGCGGATGACCATGGGCAGCTTGGGATAGTCCATGGTCAGCTTGGTGAAGGCTTTCAAGGCGGTGTCAAAGTCGTGCTTCACAAAGTGGAACTCGGCGAGGTTGAATTTCGGCAGCGGACTCTCCGGCTGCAACTCCGCCGCTTTTTCAAACTGGGGCAGCGCGAGGTCGAAATCGCGGCGTCTCGGAGCCAGGTAGATGTCACCACGCAGGGCAAAGATGTCGGCGGCGTTGGGGTTGAGCTTTTCGGCGGCTTCCAGTTTGTCGAGCGCATCGGTGTAGCGCTGCTGCATTCGCAGGTCGCGGGCTTCCAGCAGCAGTTTTTTGACCTCATCGGAAAGGGGAGCGGGAGCCTTGGCGGCGGCTTGGGAGGCTTCCTGCGCCAGTGTCGCAGTGAGGCCGAGCGCGAGAAACAGAAAGGTGGGGAGCAATCTCATGACTTGAAGTTAGAACGTGATTTGGCATCAGGCAAGGCGGGCGCGCATGCTGGTTTCGGCACCATCGCACAGACTGCGCAGGATTTCAGGGCTGTACCACTCGGCTCCGAGTGACAGAATCGTTTCGCGCACCATGCCATCGGCGGAGACCACACGCATGGGTCGCTCCTGAACGTAGCGGGCCACGAGCCGCTCGATGATGGTGTCCGCCGTGGTGCCCGGATCGGCGTAGATGATCTGCAGGCCCTGGGGCTCGCGCTCCTCGTTGGTGCCTTGTTTGGCCCCGTCAAACACGACGACCACCTGCATGCCGCTCATGTCCTGCAGATTGCGCAGGCGCTTCAGCAACTCTGTACGCGCCAGATGCCGACGCGCGGCGATGCGGTGCTCGCGCTTCAGCTCCGGCCAGGCGTGGATGACGCTGTGTCCGTCAACGAGCAGGTAGGTGAGCGGCTTCATCCGTAGCGGGTTTCAGGTTTAAGGTTTCAAGTTGGGAGTGAGTCTCCGGCAACTTTTAACCTTTAACTTGAAACTTGAAACTCAAACCGGCACCGCCTTCGCCTGCTCATACGCCTCATTGATCACGCACAGCCCCCCGAGCGCATCCTTGAGCGGGTCGATCTCCTGGGCGCTGAAGCCGAGGTGGAGGTGTCTGCGCCAGCCTTCGGCATATTCAAACTGGCCGGAGAGCCTGCCGATGGCGCGGGAGGCCTCGTCCATGCTGACGAGGTAGGAGTCCATGCCCTGGCTGACATCCAGCCAGTGCTTCTGGCTTTCGTGCGCGGCGAGCGCCTGGCGCTTGTGGGCATGAACGCGGGTGGTGTCCACATAGGCCCCGGCCTGGAGTTTCTGGCGCAGCGGGTCGCACAGACCGTGCGGCATGGCGTGATAGACGGTGACATCGTGCAAATAGGCACCGAGATGGGGATCGGTCTGGAAGTTGGGAATGCAGTGGGCAAACGCTGCCGTGACGGCGAGGCGGCAGGCCTGCATGTGGTCTTCCATGTAATCCGCAGGCGCATGCGTGAGGACGATGCTGGGCTGAGCCATGCGCACCACGGCTGCAACCTTGCGCAAATACGGCACGCAGTAGGTCAGCTCCAGGTCATCGCAGATGGGCGGGTAAAACGTGGCCCCCAGGATGCGTGCGGCCTCCTGGGCTTCTTCCAGACGCTTCTGCGTCGTCGTGGGGCCATCCATCTGCACCGAGCCGCCGTTGCCAGTACACAGGTTGATGTAGTGGATGTCCCAGCCGCGCTCCTTGAGCAGCAGCAGGGTGCCAGCGGCGACGAACTCGATGTCGTCTGGGTGGGCGAAGATGGCGAGGGCGGAGGGCATTGGGGAAATGTCGAATGACTGAAGCGTGCTTGCTTACATCGCGAAGATTTTGTCCATGCGTTCGGTGAGCATCTTGAGGCCGCCGGGGTTGATGCCGCCGCGTTGCTCGCTGATGGCCCAGCCGGTGTAGCCCACGGCATCGAGCGCTTTCATGATGGCGGGCCAGTTGTTGTCGCCTTCGGTGAGGTCGCAGTCGAAGCCCTTCCAGACGCCTTCGTCCTTCATCTTCTTGGTACTGTATTCTTTGACATGGATGCGGTTGATGCGCTTGCCCAGGATCTTGATCCACTGCTCAGGCCAGCCGTAACGCAGAACGTTGCCGATGTCGAAATGCCAGCCCACGATGGGATCGCCCACCTCATCGAGGTAGCGCACGGCTTCGAGCGGGCTGAGGATGAAGTTGTTCCAGACGTTCTCGATGGAAATCTTCACGCCCAGCTCTTTGGCCAGCGGCACAGCCTTTTTGATCTCGGCAATGGAGCGCTCCCACGCGACATCGTACGGCACCGTCTCGCTGACGACGCCGGGCACCACGAGAATGGAATCCGCACCGATGGCCTTGGCATCGCGCAAAGTGGTGAGCACGCCTTGCAGGCCTTCCTCGCGGATCTTGGGGTCGTCGTGGGTGAGCGTTTGCTTCCAGTGCGTGTGGCAGCACACGCTGGCGGCCTGCAAGCCGGACTGGCCGAGGGCATCGATCACCTCCTGCTGGTTCATGCCTCCGGAAGGCTCGACGCCTTCGTAGCCTGCTTCTTTGGCCGCTTTGTATTTCTCCACCAGCGTGCCCTTGATGCCCAGCGTGCCGCCCATGATGGCCTTGCGCAGCTTGCGCACAGGTTTGGCGGCTTCTTGAGCGCTGACGCCACCCGAAGCGGCGAGAAGTGCGGTGCTGGAAAGGGACTGCAGGAAGTGGCGGCGAGAGGTCATGGCGTGAGAGTACGCGCCTCCATGAGCCGAGTTGTCACCCACCGTCAATTCAAACCGCAGAGCATTCGTCGGGGACTAATGGCCGGGATGCGTAGTGCGCAGTTGGTTTGAACCCATCGCCAACAACTGCAAACAACCGCCAACCATCGCCAACTCTTATCAATTCCCCACCTCAGCCATTCTTCTCCAGCAGCGCCTTGGCCGCCTTCTCGATCTTCGGCAGCAGACTGGCCGGCAGTTCGGAGAGCAGTGGCAGCACGGGGCCGGTCTGGGCCACGCCGGAGAGTTCCACGGCGTGATGCAGCACCAGGATGGGGCTGTGGGCGTTGCGCAGGTCTTCGAGGGCCACGAATTCCTCGCGGATGGCCTCGGCAGTGTCCCAGTCTTTCTTCAAGATGGCATGCAGCAGGGCGGTGGAGCGTGAAGGGGCGATGCAGACGCACCCAGCGGTGAAACCGGTGACACCAAAGTCACGCAGATGGATGATGGAAGGCTGCTCGCCAATGCCGCTGACGATGATCTTGGGGTCCACCAGCTTGATGAGCTTCTTGAGATAGGGGTCCTTCTTGGGATCCGGCTCGACGATGGCGTATTTGATCCAGGAGATCAGGCCGTCATTGACGAGTTCGGCGGCAAGCTCAGGCGTGACGTAAGCGCCGTCCTTGATGTAGAGCACGGCCTTGATGCCGGACTTTTCCACGAAATGACGAATGGCCGTGGCGACACCGGCGGGCTTGGACGGGAAGAGCGTAGGCAGCAGCATCGCCGTGGGGAAGGCGAATTCGGTGAGGATTTTGGCCTGATCCATCGCCGTGCCGTACATAGGGCCTACGGAAGGGACGATCCACATGTCCTCCGGTGACACATCGACGAGCATCTTCAGCAGGGAATGATACTCGCTCGGGGCGATGTTGTAGAGATTGGCGTTGCCTCCGTAAAGCAGCGTGCGGATGCCGCCTTTGTACATGTGCTTGATCAGACGGCTGTTTTGCGCCTTGGCCAGAGACAGATCTTTGTTCCGGCACAACGGCGGCACGGCAATGACGGAGGACTGCAGGTCTTCAAATGTGACGGGGGTGGTTTTCATGAGGCACACATGAACGCGGACAACGGCGGCTGCAAAGTAAAACAGAAGCTGTTTGAGGGGAGTTTTATTGTCCCTCAATGAAGCTAAGGAGATCCGCCATGTCGGCGACACTCATGCCGGTTTCCAACCCTTCCGGCATCAGGCTCTGACCGGAGGAACTGCTGCCTTTGATCTCGGAACGTTGCAGCGTCTTCTCCACGCCGCCCATTATCTTGAGCGTCATGCTGGAGGCATTGTCACTAGTAATGATGCCAGCAAGAGTCTGCCCGTCCTTCGTGGTGACCGTGTAGGCGATGAACTGCGACGCCACCTCCTTGTGCGGCTCCAGAATCGCCGTGAGCAGCGCCTCGCGGCCCTTGGTCTTCACCGTGATGAGATCCGGTCCCACCTGCAGTCCCATGGTTCCCGCACGATGACAGGCCATGCAGCGCGCCATGTATTGAACCTGTCCCTTAGTGGCATCTCCCTTCGCCGCAATGGCAGGCTTGAACTTCGCCGTCACCTCCTCACGCGATGGCGGGATGACAGATGCCAATGTCGTTTTTGCCGCCACAGCCACCTTAGGGGACTTGTGCTTGAGCAATGCCTGCACTTGGGAAGCGGAGAACTCCGTGGGCTTAACAGCGCCGGATTCCAGCAGTGCGAGAGCGCGGTCTTCGCGGGATAGCAGAGCTTCGAGGGCTGCGGCTTTGGCCGTGGGGCCATAACCCGCCCAACCTGCGATCAGCGTCTTTGTCACTACCGATGAACTGCTCTGCGCCAGCGTGCGGATGGCGGCAGCTTGCACCGCATCTGGTAGCCCCTGCGCGAGGCATTGCGTCAAAGCATCCGTGGCTTCCTTGGACGAAGTGAGGCCGAGGAGCTGGATGGCTTCGAGGCGTGCGGATTCGGAGGCTTTGGGGTCCGCAGCATTGGTGGCGGCTTGGGTGAAGACGGCGGTGAGCTTGTGTTCGGTGTCTGCTTGCCCAACCGAAGAGCCTGAGTGTTTGAGACCGGAAGCAAACGCTCTGATCAAACTCGATTTCGGATGGTCTGCTAGCCAAGTCAGTAGGTTAGGCAGCGTGAATTCGGGTCCATTTGGCATCCATTGATTGGGTTGCTGCAATGTAGCAGCAGACATTTCGATCATTGCGGGCAAGCCTTGGTTTTTAAGTTGGGGGTCGAACGCAAGAGAAACAGGTAGAAGCGTTCTAGCGGCTTGTGGATGTCCCCCAAAAAATGCGGCTTGAAGCCATTTGTCTTCCATTGAGTCAACTGCGCACCGAAATACAGTGTTCACCAAATGTCCCATTGTTGGATCATCTGGCAATGAAGGTTCTGATTTTTGGACAAATGTCGGCAACATCAAAAGTGTCTGAAAACGCAGTCGTGGAGAGGAACGTGAGCAGGTGCTCGTTAGCGCTTCTGCCAATGATTTTGAGACAGGTGCTGTTAGATACGTTTCGGTTAATGTGAGTGCGCGAATGACAACTTGATCATCAGCGTCTGTCAGTCCTGCCACAAGGCTTGAATCCTTCAGCGCCCCCATCCCCTCCAACGCCCCCAGCGCATGCAGCTTCGCCAGCGCATTGTCGCCACTCAGCAGCTTCTCCAGCAGCGGCACGGCTGCCTTGTCCTTGCGCTCAAACAGCAACCGCTGCGCCGTGTCACGGTGCCAGCCGTTCGGATGACTCAGGGTCTGCACGAGTTCTTCGGTGCTCGCTTTTCCCAGGGCCACCTTCTGGCCGATGCGCTCGGCACCTTTCTCCGGCACGATGCGGTAGATGCGGCCGCGGTCGTTGCCGCTGTTGAGGTCGATGTGTTTTTTAATTTCGTCGGGGATGCTCCAGGGATGCTCGATGACTTCGCGGTACATGTCGCAGATGTGCAGGCAGCCGTCGGGGGCGTTGGCGAAATTCACCACGCGTACCCAGGTGTCCTTGCTCGCGGCGAATTCAAAGCCGTGCTCGTCGGCGGGGCGTTCGCCGATGAGGCTGATGCCGTCCGCGCTCGGCTTGATGATCTTGCGATGCACGAGCTGCCCGCCCGCATCGCCCGTGAAGCTGTTGTTCACGAACTCAGGACCGTAGGCATCGCCGCGATAGATCGTGGTGCCGGTGGCTCCGGTGAAGTAGCCGCTCACACGCCCGCCGCCTTCCACCATGCCTTTCGCCACACCGGCGATGCGCCAGCGCGTGCGGATGATGCGCCAGGGTTCGTCAGGGCTGATGCGAAAGACCTCCGCCGCACCGCCGTCCGCCGCGATGCTCTGGCGCGCGGGCGGCATGGGGTAGTAGGGATTGCGGTTGGCGTACTTGTCATCATAGACCCAGTACTGCAGGTGGTCAGAGTTTGAGCAGGCGAACTTGCGCCCGTAGTTGTCAAAGCTCATGCCGTACTGCGCACCGCCGCCTTCGAGGCCGAACTCGAGTGTGAGCGGATCAAACCAGAAGTCCTTGCCGCCGAGTTCAAGACCACCCTGGAGGTCAGGCGTCCCGCCTGACGCTGTTGGCGCTGGCATCTTGCCTGCGCGATCAGGCTGGAAGCCTGATGGGCCGTTGGCAGGCGAGACGCCTACCCTCCGGATGACGCCGCGATTGCCCCCACCGGCCAGCACATGAATGCGATTGTCCTGCCCCCACATGAAGCTGTTCATCAGCCCTTGCACATTGAGGATTTTCAACCCGGTGCCAAAGCCCGTGAAGACCTTCTCGCGCACCTCGGCCTTGCCATCGCCGTCCTTGTCTTCAAAGCGCCAGATGTCCGGTGTGGCTCCGACGAACAGTCCGCCATTGGCCCAGACGAGACCGGTAGGCCAGGGCAGGTCATCGGCGAAAACCTGGCTCGTCTCGTAGTAGCCGTCGCCGTCCTTGTCTTGCAGCATCGAGATGCGGCCAAGGTGCGGCGTGACGTCGCGCATCTCGCTGTAGTCGATCATTTCGCAGACAAACATGCGGCCGTTTTCATCAAAGCAGACGGCGATGGGGCTGCGCACCTGCGGCTCATGCGCGGCGAGCTGGAGCTTGAAGCCCTTCTTCACCTGCCATGAGGCGATGGCATCCTTGGGCTCAACGGCAGGGTAGCGGGGCAGATCTTTGGTCGCATCCACGGCTACGGGATTTTTCGTCTCACCGTAGGCCTTGGCATAAGTCGTCTTCGTCTTGATGCCATCTGCCTGCGCGAAGAGCGAGGCGTTCAAGGCGAGCAGCAAGAGAAGTGAACAGGCGGCAGTCGGAGTCATGACAAGATCATACGGAGTCCTGCGGCAGCATGAACAGCCGAAAGTCGCTCAACGTGGTATTCTTGTGCTGATACCCTGGAACAGCCGCCTCACAGCACCGTGTCATTCACCACCTCGTTGCGCTCATTGAGCAGCAGGCGCTTGGGAATGATCGGGTGCTCGCTCTGACCCCAGGCCATGATAGTGACGCGGTGGCCGGTGTTGATGAGATGCGCGGCGGCGCCGTTGACAATGATCTGGCCGGAGCCGCTCGGGGCGGGGATGACGTAGGTTTCCAAGCGGGCACCGTTGGTGATGGAGGTCACCAGCACTTTTTCGCCCACCCACAGGTCGGCTTTTTCCATGAGATCGGTCGGAATGGTGATGCTGCCTTCATAGGCGATGTTGGCATCGGTGATGGCGGCACGGTGGAGTTTGGATTTGAGGCAGGTTCTGAGCACCCTCCAGAGTGCGTCATTCATGCCGGGGGTCAAGTATTGGCTGCCCTGATGGATTGGTTTGATGGAAGCGCAGAACGGTGGATGATGCGGCAATGAGATACCGCGACCAACGCCGCTCCGAAGCCCCGCCCCCACGCCCGCACTTCACCCCACGCAAGAGCATGGGGCAGAACTTCCTCCAGGACGAGGAGATCGCCCGCTGGATCGGCGATCAGGTGCAGCCGGACGGGGCAGACGTGGTGGTGGAAATCGGCCCTGGCATGGGTGCTTTGACGAAGCATCTCGTCGGCAGGCCGAAGAAACTTATTTTGATTGAAAAAGATTCCCAGCTCGCACCTGAGCTGCAAAGCCAGTTTGAAGGCCGCAGCGATGTGGAAGTCATCCACAATGACGCCACGCGCATCAATCTGCGCTCCTGGTTCAAGCACGGTCCGCTGCGCATCGTGGGGAATCTGCCGTATTCCGTCGGCAGCGAAATCTTAAAGCACTGGCTCACGCCGCCTTCACCCGTCGGTTGTGCCGTGTTCATGCTGCAAAAGGAGGTGTGCGACCGCCTGGCCGCCACCTGCGAGGACGATGCCTACGGTGCGCTCAGCCTGCTGGTGCAGAAGGACTGGAATGTGGAGATGCTCCGTGTGGTGCCGCCAGAGGTCTTCGTGCCGAAGCCCCGGGTGGACTCTGCCATCATCCGCCTCACGCCGCGAGATCCCGCCACACTGCCGGTGTTTGATCACGTGCTGTTTGACCGACTGGTGCGCATGGGTTTCTCACAGCGGCGCAAGCAATTGAAGAATCTCCTTCCCGAAGCTCCCGGCAGCTGGGAGTCGCTGATTCAGGCTCTCGGCGTCACGGGAATGGTGCGCGCTGAGGCACTGTCGCTGTCGCAATGGATTCAGATCGCCCGGCATTACGAGCAGCGCCACGAAGCTGATGCCGGGCAGAAGGCCAGCGAGATGTTTGATGTGGTGAATGAGCGTAACGAGGTCATCGAACAGCTCACACGCGGCGAGGTGCACAAGCGCAAGCTGCTGCATCGTGCGGTGCACATCTTCGTCATCAACAAACGCGGGCATATTTGCCTGCAGCAGCGTTCGCATCTCAAGGATGTGTCGCCGTTGAAATGGGACAGCAGCGCCGCCGGTCATCTCGATGCCGGGGAAGGCTATGCCAGCGCCGCTGTGCGGGAGTTGGGAGAGGAAGTGGGCATTCACGTCGAAGCCACGGAACTCGCGGCGCAGATTCCCGCCGGCGACAACACCGACCACGAGTTCGTCGAGCTACGCATCGCGCGCCATGATGGCCCCGTCCGCTGCCTGCCCGAAGAAGTGGCAACTGGGGATTGGTTTAAGCCAGAGGATATCAGCGCGTGGGTGGAGGCACGGCCGCAGGATTTTGCCAAGGGCTTTGTAACGTGCTGGAAGGCGTGGACGAAAAAAAGTACTCGCGAGCTTTAGCTCGCTTCTGGACTCTGGGAAAGCACTCGTGAGCTTTAGCTCACTCCGGATTCTGGGGTCTTGCGGCGCTTCCAGAGTGAGCTAAAGCTCACAAGTACTTTCGCGATGCCGTTTCAGCCGTTCAATCCGAATGAGAAAGTTCAGCGTCATCGGGGCAAACTTCCGCACTGGCAGCAGAGGGGCACGACTTACTTCATCACCTCGCGGCTGGGCGATTCCCTGCCAGCAAGGGTGCTCAGCCAATGGCGCATACTGCGGGATGCCTGGCTCGACGCTCACGGTATTACCTCCACACAGCAGCTCGATCAGCTTCCCGAAGAGCAACGCCATGCCTACCACGCTGAATTCACCGCGCGATTTCACGAACTGTTGGATGCAGGCCACGGAGAGTGTCCTCTCGCTGATCCCACTCATGCAGCGACGCTCATCAGCAAACTCGCGGAGGGCCATGGAGTGGATTACCAACTCGACGCCTGGATCATCATGCCCAACCACTTCCATGCACTCGTGGAACCTGCGGAGGGCAGGGAACTGGGCGACATCATTCAACGCTGGAAGGGAGGGAGCGCGCGGGAGATCAACAAAGCACGCGGCGTCACTGGCAAGTTCTGGCAGCATGAGCCGTTTGACCACATCGTGCGGAGCGAGGCGCAGTTGGATCACTTCCGCCGTTACATAGTTTTGAACCCTGCCAAAGCTGGACTGAGGACGGGGTTTATTCTTGGCCTTGGCGCAGAATCTGGCCTGAGCGCTGATAGCGTGCTTGAGCGTTTTGGGCTGAAGAGCGGAGCAAAGTAGTCTCGAACTTTAGTTCGATCTGGAAAAACTCCGCAAGCACCCAGAATCCAGAGCGAGCTAAAGCTCTGGAGTACTTTCTTCTACCGCAACGTCCGCGGAATAAACACCGACTGCATTCCGGCCGCTTTCGCCGCCACGATGCCGCTGTTGCCATCTTCCAGCACGAGGCACTCACTCGGTGCAATGCCCATCAGCTCCGCTGCGAGCAAGAACATGTCCGGCGCGGGCTTGCCGTGCTTTACCTTCTTGGGTGTGATGATGATGGGGAAGAGATCGATCAGGCCGGTGGCTGTCAGGCAACCGCGCACGGTGGCTTCTTCGCTGCCCGAGGCCACGGCGATGGGGAAACGACCGAAGAGAGATTTGGCAAACTCCGCCACCGGCCGCACCGCCTGCACTTCGGGGATGCGTCTGGCGAAGATTTCCATCTTCAGCTCATCCACGCTCACGGGATCCACATTGGCGCCATGCTTCGCATTGAGCAGCTTGACCACGTCCTGTTCCTTCATGCCTGCGTGCGCATAGAACTCCTCCTCGGTGAATTCATACGGCGCGTTGTGCTGCTTCAAAGCCTCCACCCAGGCGATGTAATGCAAGGGCATGGAATCCACGAGCGTGCCGTCGCAGTCGAAGATGTAGGCTTGAAAGGGGTAGTTGGGGATTTCGAGGGGCATTGCGGAGTCGTTCCTTATTTTTTATCGGTGATTTTTTTGCCTTTTGCTCCTGTCATGGAACGACCTGCCGCCCAGAGTTGATCCATGATGCGCACGCGGCGGGATACCGCCGCCGCCGACATGTCCGCAGACACTCCACGCGCAGCGTTTTTAAACTGGTTCGGGCTGATCTTCATCGGAGGGGAGAATACCCAGATTTGGCAGGTCGGCAAAGCAATGGAAAAGCAGTCATGAGCTTTAGCTCGTTCTGGATTCTGGGAAAGTACTCGTGAGCTTCAGCTCACTCCGGATTCTGGCGGTTTGCGGGGCTTCCCAGAACCGAGCTAAAGCTCGGGAGTACTTTCTAAGACCGTCACATCGCCCGGTTCACCGCACTCAGCACCGCTTTGATGGATGCGAGTTCGATGTTCGTATCCACACCGGCTCCCCAGATCGTTTTGCCGCTGGCGGTTTTGATCTGGATGAAGGCGAGGGCGCTGGCTTCGGTGCCGGAGCTGAGGCTTTGTTCGCGGTAGGTGGCGACTTCAAAGGGCGGGGCTCCGCCTTCTTGTATGAGCGCATGGGCAAACGCGGCGATGGGGCCATTGCCTTTGCCCGCGATGCCGCGTTCCTTGCCATTGATGACAAGGCTGCAGCGGCAGGTGAAGACGCCGTCCACGCCATCGGCATGGAAGTGATGGAGGGCGAAGGGAGTCTCGCGCTCGATGTATTCCTGCCAGAACATGCCTTTCAATTCGGCGGCGGTGACTTCGCGTCCCAGCTTGTCCACGATGTCGTTGGCCAGCGGGCCAAACTCGCGCTGCATGTCCTTGGGCAGTTCGATGCCGAACTCGCTTTCCAGCAGGTAGGCCACGCCGCCTTTGCCGCTCTGTGAGTTCACGCGAATGACTTCGCGGTATTCGCGGCCGATGTCGTTGGGGTCGATGGTGAGGTAGGGCACATCCCAGATGGTCTTGTGCTCCTCGTAGCCGGTGAGGCCCTTCTTGATGGCATCCTGATGGCTGCCACTGAAGGCGGTGAAGACGAGTTCGCCGCTGTAAGGGTGACGCTGTGGCACCTCCATGCCGGTGGTGCGCTCATACATGTGGATGAGGCCGCTCATGTCGCTGAAGTCCAGACCGGGGGCGATGCCGTGCATGTAGAGATTCATGGCCACCTGGACGATGTCCAGATTGCCGGTGCGCTCGCCATTGCCAAACAGGGTGCCTTCAACGCGGTCAGCTCCTGCCAGCAGGCCCAGCTCCGTGGCGGCGGTGCCGGTGCCGCGATCGTTGTGCGTGTGCAGGCTGATGATGAGGCTCTCGCGATTTTTGATGTTCGTGCAGATCCATTCGATCTGGTCGGCATACACATTGGGCATGGCCACCTCGACGGTGTCGGGGAGATTCAGGATCATCTTATGCTCTGGCGTGGGCTGCCACACGTCCATGACGGCTTCGCTGATCTCCTTGGCAAATTCGACTTCGGTGGCGCTGAAGCTTTCGGGCGAATACTGCAAGGTGACCTGCGTGCCGCCTGCGGTGAGACGGTGCAGGCGGTCCTTGATCATTTGCGCGCCTTTGACGGCCACGGCGATGATCTCTTCCTTCGACTTGCCAAACACGTACTTCCGCTGCGCGGGAGAGGTGCTGTTGTACATGTGGATGACCACCTTCTTGGCACCCAGAAGCGACTCGACGGTCTTCTCGATCAAATCTTCACGCGCCTGCACCAGACACTGGATGGTGACGTCGTCAGGGATGCGCTTTTCCTCGATGAGGCGGCGGTTGAAGCTGAACTCAGTGTTCGAGGCGGAGGGGAAACCGACCTCGATTTCCTTGAAGCCGCACTTCACCAGGGCATCGAACATTTCGAGCTTCTGGGAGACGTTCATCGGCACGGCGAGCGCCTGATTGCCATCGCGCAGATCGACGCTGCACCAGATGGGCGCATGGGTCAGATGGCGCGTGGGCCATTGACGGTTGGGGATGCTAATCAACGGGAAGGGTTGATACTTGGAAGACGGATCTTTTAACATGAGAAAAACGAAGGAAACAAAGATGAATAGGACCGTGGAGGTGCCTGAGTGAAAAACAGCCGTGTCGTGACGGCAAGAAGCATGACGAGGGAACGCGGGCCGCCTACCCTTGCGTAAGTCGCAGGGAGAGCAGAAGCAGAGCCGTGGCTGGCGTGGTCATGACAAAGCCAAGAAAGCAGAGAAGAGGCGGAGGTCAAGAGGGGAGCGATGGGCAGGGGAGCAGGGATAGCCCCGAGGCGGAATGACGAATGACCAAAGGGCTGCCCCATTCAGGCTTCATTCGTCATTCGGATTTCGTCATTCGTCATTTTTTCCCTCACCGAAGAATTTCACTTTCAAGCCCCCCTTACCCCCTCTTGACTACATCCCCCCACTCATGACCCACTTCCGCCCCTGCATTGACCTTCACGACGGCCGCGTAAAGCAGATCGTGGGATCGTCGTTGCGGGATGATGGAACGGGGTTGAAGACGAACTTTGTGAGCGACCGGGATGCGGCGTGGTATGGCGAGCTGTATCGGCGTGATGGGCTGACGGGCGGGCATGTGATCCTGCTGGGGAAGGGCAATGAGGACGCGGCGAAGGCGGCGACGGGGGCGTTTCCGGGCGGCCTGCAGGTCGGTGGCGGCATTCGCTCGTGCAATGCGGCGGAGTATCTGGAGGCCGGGGCCAGTCATGTGATTGTGACGAGCTACCTGTTTGAAACGGATGGAACTTTCAATCAAACGCGGCTCGACAAAATGGTCGCCGCCGCAGGCAAGGAGCGACTGGTCATTGATCTGAGCTGCAAGGCCACGGCCACCGGCTGGACGGTGGCGATGAACCGCTGGCAGACACTGACGACGTTGGATGTGACACCGGAGTCCCTGCGCTTTCTCGCGGGGCATTGCGCGGAGTTTTTGATCCATGCCGTGGATGTGGAAGGCAAGTGCGAGGGCATCGACGAAGCGCTGGTGAGTTTTCTGGGGGAGCACTCGCCGCTACCGATGACCTATGCGGGTGGCATCCGTCATTTGGACGATCTGAAGCGCATCGATGAACTTAGCCATGGCCGTGTGGATGGCACCGTGGGCAGCGCGCTGGATTTGTTCGGCGGCACGGGGGCGAAGTATGAGGAACTGGTGGCGTGGAACAGGCGTCAGAAGTAGCACGGGCAATCTTGCCCGTTTCGAGCGCGTTGGAGTCGGGCAAGATTGCTCGCACTACTAATAGATACTCGAAGCTGGTGGCGTGGTATCGGCGTCGGGGTTGCACGGGCGATCTTGCGCGTTGAGAAAGCGCCATTCGCGGGCAGGATTGCCCGCACTACTCCAATCATGAAAATCATCCGCTACTCAGACTCGCAGGGAAACATTGCTCACGCCGCGCAACAGGCCGATGGCACGGCGATGGTCATTGAGGGAGACATCTTTGGGGAGCACCACGTGACCGACCGCAAGGCGGAGGTGGCAAAGCTGCTCGCGCCGGTGCAGCCGTTTGCGATTGTGTGCATCGGGCTGAACTACAAGAAGCATGCGGAGGAGACGAAGGCGGAACTGCCGAAGCATCCGGTGGTGTTCATGAAGCTGCCGAACGTGGTGCAGCATCCGGGAGAGCCGATCCTGCTGCCCACACATCTCAAGAGCGACAAGGTCGATTTCGAAGCGGAGCTGGCGGTCGTCATTGGCAAGACGGCGAAGAACGTGAGCAAGGCGGATGCGTTGCAATACGTGCTGGGCTACACCTGCGGCAATGATGTGAGCGCACGCGACTGGCAGAAGCACGGCGGTGGTGGTCAGTGGTGCCGTGGCAAGTCCTTCGACACCTTCTGCCCGCTGGGTCCTGTGCTGGTGACCGCGGATGAGATTCCGAATCCAAACACCCTCGCGATCAAGACCGTCCTCAATGGCGAGACGATGCAGGAGTGGAACACGGACGACATGATCTTTGATGTGCCGACGCTGATCGAGTTTCTCAGCGGCAGCACCACGCTGATGCCCGGCACCGTGATCCTCACCGGCACGCCGCACGGCGTGGGTGCCGCACGCACACCGCCGGTGTTTATGAAGGACGGAGACACGGTGAGCGTGGAGATCGCGCAGATCGGGACGCTGACGAATCCGGTACGCAACGAGGCGTGAGATGGCCTGACCAAAGTACTCGCGAGCTTTAGCTCGTTCTGGCTGCTTGGGGTATGCGGTGCGCTGCAATTGGCAAAGGAATGTATTGGCAGGGGAATGGGTCTGGTTTTTTCAGAACTCTTTATTCCTTTGCCAGTTCATTCCATTGCCAATTCTTTGGGCGCACGAGCATCCCAGAGTGAGCTAAAGCTCACAAGTACTTTAGCTCTGCGCCTTCTCCAGCTCCTTGATGAGCTTCTCGTAGCGCTTCTGCGGGCAGCATTCTTCAAGGAGCACACGTAGAGCGGCCTTCTTCCGCACGAAGTGAAAGGCGATGATGTCGCAGACGGCTTCGGCTTCGTCCATCTCTTCCAGTTCATGCCGCAGTTGCTGCATGCTCTCACAACTGTCGTCCGTGGGCGGCGGCAGCAGATCAAGAGCACGTGATTTCAGCAGGCGCAGGGCCTTGGTGGGAGCATGCTGGGTGAGCACGGGTTCCACCTTCGCGATGCGAAAAGGCTTCAGCTGCTCCCAGCCAGTGATGCGTACACGGCAGACGCCGTAGAGCATCACCTGGGAGGTGCCGTCGGGATTTTTGACTGAGGCACGAATCAAGCCCGCCGTGGTGACCGGGAGCACGTCATTGGCACCATCGGAAACACAGACACAGAACATGCGGTCGGTTTCCAGCGCATGATCCAGCATGCGGCGGTAGCGGTCTTCAAAGATGAAGAGCGGCAGATGGCAGGCGGGGAAGTGGTAGCAGTCGTCCAGCACAATCACCGGAAGACTGTGCGGAAGCACGAAGCCTTTGGCAGAGAATGTTTTTGACGAGATGTCCATGGATCAAAATGACACGCGGGATACGCATGTACGACGCTGATGGTTCCTTGTTTCCCACTTGAAGCCAGCGAATCATTCAAAGCGGCAGTGAAAAGCGCTGAGCACCCCGCTCAGGGGCAAAGCAAAGCACAGACGAACTTCAGTTCGTTCTGGAAAGATCGAACCGATCCGCGTCATGCGGTGCCGTGAAGTGCTGCGGTGCTTTCCAGAGCGAGCTAAAGCTCGCCTTTCCCGAATCAGAGGCTCTTCAAATACGCCACGATGTCACTGATCGCCTGTGGGGTGAGGCCGAGCTGCTGGGGCTGATACATGAGGGAGCGGGTCATCTTTTGGATGCTGGCGATGCGCTCCTTGGGCACGGTCTGCACGAGGCCGCCCATGCACTTGATCATGACGGGATCGCCGCTGGAGAGAACCATGCCGCTGATGGTGAGACCGTCCTTGGTTTTGATTTCGCTGCCTTCGTAACCGTGCGAGATGTCGGCGGAGGGATGGGCGATGGCGTTGGCGATGACTTCGCTCGGCTGCTGCTTGCCAAAGGTGCTGAGGTCGGGTCCGAATTCGACGCCCATCTTGTCCACCTTGTGGCAGGTGAAGCAAACGGCGATGGCGGCCTGGCCGCGCTTGGCATCGCCGGGAAGCTTCGCGATCTCCGCGCCGCTGGGCAGTTCCGGCACACCTTTGAGCTCGGGCGGCATCTCCACGGCGACGAGCTTCACCTTGGCAGGATCATACAGGCCCAGCGCCTTCATGCCGCTCTCCACATCGTAGGATTTCCAGTCATTGCCTTTGCGGTTGAGCAGCCACCACTTGGCCAGTTCCTTCATGGGGAAATCCTTGGTGTTGGCGAGTTCGATCATGGCACCGGCTGCTTCGCGGCTTTTCACAAAGGCGAGGCCAGTGAGCATGAGCTTGCGTTGGTCTTCACTCAGGGCACTGTCGAAGGCGCGGATCTTGAAGGCTTCCACCGCAGCGGCGGGGTGCAGACGCCAGGCGGTCCAGGCCTCGGACTCGGTCCAGGCGGCGGGCTTGTCCTGGCAAACTGCGGCATAGACTTCGGCCTCCTTGCCTTCGCTGCCGAGACCGAGGGCTTCGAGGTAGGCGCGGTCTTTGCCGTCGAATTGCTGAGCGAGTTTCACCAGCAGCGGCAGGCTTGTTGCGGCGGGGACTTCGCGCAAAGTGAGGGCGACTTCGCGGCGCACGGCGGCGGAAGGATCACTGACCATCTTTGCGGCCATGCCGAGCACATCCACACCGGCGCGACGCAGCGCACGGTAGGCGACGAGGCGTTGATCTTCGGACTTGGAATCGAGCCACGGCTTCACCTGCGCCACACCTTCTGCTCCCATCTGCGCGAGCAGCCATGCGGCGCGTGCGGCGATGTAGGCGTTGTCGTCTTTGAGCAAAGCAGCGACGGCAGGCACGGCTTTGGCACCCTGGGCTTTCAAGGCCGTGAAGCCATTGTAGCGCACATTCGGCGCGGGGCTTTTCAGTGTGGCGATCTGGCCTTCGGTGGTGTCGAGCTTGAGGGCAGGAACGTTCGAGGCGAAGCCCTTCGGCGCGATGCGGTAGATGGTGCCGGTGTAGCGGTCATCCAGCGTGCCGTGGCCCCCCACGCGGGCGTCGAACCAGTCGGCCACGTAGAGCGCGCCATCGGGGCCGACGGTCACATCGCTGGGGCGAAAGCGGGTTTTGAGTTCGCCGGAGGGCTTGCCACCGAGGAAGTCGGAACCGGCGAATTCCTTCTCCTTGTTGGAGGTCATGAAATCAAAGCGCTCCATTTTCCAGCCTGCGCCATCGAGCTTGGGAAGGTAGCCAAAGACGACGTTCTTGCCCGCTTCACAGGCGAGGAGGAGTCCGTTCCACTTCTTGTCGAGCGCGCCGTTTTCATAGAAGGCCACGCCGGTTGGGGAGCCGCCGCCATAGACATCGCCAGCGGGCATGGTACCGGGATCTTCCTGCCGCCACTCGGCGGTGGGGGTGTCCTGGCCAGGGCGTTTGTCCGCACCCCAGGAGCGCAGGCCGTCGGCGGAGGCAAAGCCGGCATTGCCGCCTTCCATCACAGGAGAGACACGGCAGGCGGGTGGGTCATCGTTGTCGCTTTAGAAAATATCGCCGAAGGAGGTGATCGTTTGCTCGAAGCTGTTGCGGTAGTTGTGGCCGATGATGGTGACGTTGCTGCCATCGGGGTTCATGCGCGCCGTGAATCCGCCGATCCACACATGGCCGTCGTCGCTCTTCTGTCCGGCGATGTCCTGCATCATGTAGGGGCTGCCCATGCGGAAGGTTTTGCCGGAATGATCGGTGAACTTCGCGCCGGTGTTGCCCTGATTCCAATACCACTGGCCGTCCGGCCCGGCGGTGACGCTGTGCAGGCTGTGATCGTGCTGACGACCGCCGAAGCCGGTGAGCAGCACGTCGCGCTTGTCCACGGCGGGATCAAATTTGCCATCGCCATTCACGTCGGTGTAAACGAGCAAGTCCGGTGGCTGCGAGACCACGATCTGGTTGCCGAGAACTGCCACGCCCAGCGGCGCTGCGAGCGCGGACTCCTGCACGAAAACGGTGCTCTTGTCCGCACGGCCTGAGCCGGTGGTGTCTTCGAGCACGACGACTCGGTCGCCTTCCGGCCTGCGGCTGCCTTTGCTGCGGTAGTTCACACCTTCAGCGACCCAGAGGCGGCCCTGGGCATCGAAGTCGATGTTGGTGGGATTGAACAAGGCGGGCGAGGTGGCCCAGACGGTGACTTCGAGGCCTTCGGGAACGGTGAACATGTCCGCAGGCACGGTGGTCTTGCCGTCGTCCACGATGGGAGGAGCGGGCTTGGGGGCATTCGGAGGTGCTTCGGTATAGACCTGAAATTTGACGGAGGCATTGCTGGCCTTGCCGCCGCGCTCCATGCCACCGTCATCAATCGCTGCCTGTGCGGTGAATCCCACCACCCCCTGTGGCAGGTCATAAACGATCACCGAGCGAGCATGCGTGCCGATGCCGCTTTCAAACTTCTGGCCGTTCACGAGCAGGACATCGCTCATGGTCGATTTGCCAACGCGCGTGCCGCCCGAGCCCTGGCTGACGGCTTTCCATGACAGCTTGGTCAGGTCTTTGGTGGACCCGTCTGCCATGATCAGCTTGGGCTCCAGCCAGTCCGCCCAGTCACAACTGGGGCCGTCTTCATCCGAAACCACGAGGTAAAGTTCCTTCGCGCCTTTGAGCGGCACGTCCACCTTGACCAAACGCGGCGAGTTCTTAGCGGTGGTGAGCCGGGGGCTCTCGAACACAGGACTGGCGGCGACGGCGCAGGCGGCGGAGCCGAGCAGCGCAAGGAGGATCAATGGACGGGACGTCATGGGATTGGGAAAGAAGGTACTCGGGAGCTTGAGTTCGCTCTGGATCCAGGGCGGGAAGGAGCGCGATCTTTCCAGAGAGAGCTGAAGCTCTCAACTACTTTGCCATACTCGCAACGACTTTGGCTTGTGGCGCGGAAAACTTTCTCCACAATAGGACCATGAAATCCAGCCTTCTCTTTCTGACCCTTGTCCTGCTGTCCTCCTGCGCGTCCACCCCTGCCGAGTACCATGCGCACAGCGTGGCCGAGGCCAAGGCCTATGCCAGACGAGCGGTTGAGATCGGCGTCATTCACAAGGGCGGCGAGGCCGCGCTGGTGGCGGAGAAATCGAATGGCATGCCGCTGGAGGGCAAATGGAACCCCCAAAAGATCGACAGCTTCCTGACCCAGTATGCGGCGGAACACCCGCGCCTGATGGAGATCAATAAAGCCGCCACCGTGGGTAAGATCAGCGAGAAGGAGCGGGAGATTCTGGTGGCCGTGCTCAAAGGCCAGGAGGAACGCATGGCCGAAGCAAAGACCGCCGAGGAGCAGGAAGCAGCCGCCGAGCTCAATCAAAATGCCGCCATGATCAACCAGTCCTCGTCGTACCGGCAGAATTCGGCGCTCATGCAGGCCACCCCCACTTCGCAGTATTCCGGGTTCGGGACGGGTTTCGGCAACAGAGCCTATTGAGTTTTCAGACCTTGTCATGATCTGAGCGCGGAGCCATGGGAACACCATTCCCTGGTATGCGCTTTGATTCGCGGTCGTTGAATTTCAGCTTCTCCTACTGGTCGCACAAAGCTGATGATCTGGCCCATGTAACTCATGGGCTTATTGAGGTCGTGCCCGCGACGCTGGCGTCTTTATTGCGGCTCATTCTCAAGTAGGCTTCGACTGACAAATGAATGACGTTAATCTTAATTGCCCAATACTTGACTTCTGCGGAAACTGCTGAGAAAAGCGACACTACGTTAAAGCTTTATTCACAAGTCTATGAGCAATGGATTCCAATTGATGATGAACGACCTATCCGGATATTTATCCACCACGAAACTGGCGGGGATTCCGCCTTGGCAACTGCTGATGGTGGGCGCGCTGGCCCTCCTGCTGGTTGTCCTGATTTGCATCCAGATGTTTCGTTTCTTGCGCGGTGGAAAATCCGGCAAACAAAGCGGCCGGGAAGAAGGCGGTTGGTCCCGTGAGTTCAAGGAGAGACTTCAATACCATGTGGATAATTTGTTTGCTCGAGGCGCCAGCGCCCAGTTTGGCCTGCTTCTGTTTGCCACCGTGATCGTCACGCTGATCGGCATGAGCGCCGCTCTGTTTGGACTGTTCAGCCCGGCGAACAAGGGAGTGACCAGCATCAATCACGACAGCACCACGCTGTGGGACTCCTTCTGGTGGTCGGCGAAGCACATCTTCGACTCGGGGCAGGTGATCGGCATGTACGGCTCAACGCTGCCGGTGCTGCTGACCTCGCTGTTCATGTCGTTGGCCAGCATGGTGATCTTCGGTTTGCTCATCAGCTTCATCTCCGGGATGCTCAGCCAGCGCATCGAGCAGCTCAAAAGCGGCAGCAGTACGGTCAAGGAGCACGGCCACATCCTGATTCTCGGTTGGAATTCCAAGGTCATTCCCATGATCCAGGAGCTGGCCATCGGCAAACCCCATATGAAAGTGGTCATCTTCGCGCCACTGCCGGTGGACACCATGCGTGAGCATCTGCGGGCGGGAGGATTTTTGCAGAACAAGATCAAGGTCATTCTGCGCAGCGGCACCCCCAACAACATTGGCGAACTCAAGCGCGTGGCCTTTGACAAGGCCTACAGCATCGTCTGCCTGGCCCCGGATTCGGAGGACGGCAAGATCGCGCAAAATGACATCGAGGTGATCAAGACGCTGATGTTGATCAACTCCTTCACCGGCTGGGCCGGAGGGACGCGCCCGAAGATCGTGAGCGAGATCACCCAGAACCAGAACGTCCACATTGCCAATGTGGCGGGCGGCCACCGCTCGCCCGTCGTATCCAGCGGTGCCATCGTCAGCCGTCTGGTGGTGCAGTCCTCGCGGCAGCGTGGCATCGCCACCGTGTATTCCGAAATGTTCAGCTACAATGGCAGCGAGATTTACATCCGGCCCTTCCCGCAATGCGCCGGCCAGAACTTTGGTGACATTCTGGGAGCCTTTTCCAATGCGATTCCGCTGGGCGTGAGCGTCGCCAAAAAGGACGAACGCGGCATCATGCGCTACATTCCCACTCTCAATCCTCCCAAGGACCACAAGATTTCGAAGGATGAGTGGCTGATCATGCTGGCGGCGGACAACACGACCAAATGCGATGTGTCACGCAAGATTCCGCGGCCCGTTCATCTGGGCACCGGGCGCTACACGCGCACCACGCTGGAGAATGTGCTGATCATCGGCTGGAACAGCAGCATCTACGGCACGCTGTGTGAATTTGACGACTACCTGCGTGAGGGCACCACCATCGACGTGATTGCCAACTACTCCGAGGAGGAGGTGGCCATCATGATGAAGGAGGCGCTGCGCAAGCCGTTCAGCAACATCAAGGTGAACTACGCCAAGGTCAATGCACTGGCTCCAGGCATGCTGGGCACCATGAACATTCTCGAGCGTGACTGCGTCATCATTCTGGCCGACGAGTCCTCGGGCGATACCGATCCGGACGGACGCACGATCATGACGCTGCTGCTGCTGCGCGAGGCCTGCGGCGAGGGGACCGAGCAGGAACAGCAAGGTCCGCAGTTGGTCGCGGAAATCATTCTGGCCAAAAACCGCGAGGCCGTTGCCAGCGCCCAGGCCAACGAGGTCATCGTCAGCCCCGAAATTGTGGCCATGATCCTCACGCAGATTTCGCAGCAGCAGATGCTCAGCTCGATCTATGATGATCTGCTGACCGCTGGCGGCATGGAAATTTACATCAAACCTGCCAGCCGCTATGTGACTCCGGGCGTTAACGTGACGTTCGGGCAGCTCATCGCCGCCGCCTACGAGTTCGGCGAGATCGCCCTGGGCGTGCGCATTGATGCCGAGCAGTACGACGTGACCCGCAACTTCGGCGTGCGGCTGAACATGGACAAAAACACTGTGTTGAACTTCACCGAAAGTGACCGCGTGGTGGCCCTGGCGGAGTCGCTGTATGATTGATGCATGGTTCGTGGCTGGGGTAACGCTCGACACTCGGCGCCCCCCTGCCAGTTGCTCCCGTAGGGAGCAGAGAAACAAGCCGGTGGTGAAGGGAGCGCAGCGACCGGGAACCACCGGACCCAGCCCATGACGCGGCCCCATGCAGGGGCGCATGCCAAAGGTATGCGAGAAATTGCCCCATGCCTTCGACTTATGGCAGGCTCTCCAGTCACGCCTGTTGGGTACACAGCCAAAGTTTCATTTGCCTTCCAAGGTCCAAGAAATAGAATTTACGTCATGAGCCTGGAGACCATCATGCAAGAAGCTCGCAAGCTTGGCGAATAGGAACGTCGCCGTCTGGCGGCCTTCTTAACCACGCTCCGAGGACCTGACGAGCCAAGCTTTGCGGAAGAAATGGCCCGCAGGATTGAAGACAACACGCCGGGACACTGGGTGACGGTGGAGGAGTTGAACAAGAGATACGCGGCTGATGCATAATCGAATACCGACTGCTCCTGGCGCATGAGGTCATCGTGTTTCTTGACTCCATCAAGGCGGCGGATCGGAAACGATTGATGAAGCGTTTTCTGGAGATCACCAGCTATCCTGCTCGATATGCTGATTACGAGGAACGTGACGCCTCAGGACGCAGACTTGATGTGAATGTTCATGCTGGCTACGCCATTGCGTATTGGGAGGACTTTGCCGACCGAGACTTGAAGGTGCTCGATGTGAGGCCGGCAGATCGTTGACTGTCTGCCACGCCTTCACGGGCTGGCTGCGAAGCCGCGAAGCGAACTCGATGACTACTTTTCGTCCACCTTTACCTTCAGAGATTCGCGAAGCTTCAGGTCCTGCGGGGAGAGGGACACGCCTTTGCGCACCATCCCTTCAAGGATGCACACTGACCTGCGCCGAGTAGGTCAAGCGGAGACTCTCTTGCAAGGTGGATTTTCAGCGTTGTCGCCACCACCTCACTTGCTCTTCATCACATACACACCATCCCAATCCGCCGCCGGAGGCGCGGCTTTGAGGGCATCGCAGCGTTTGAGCAGGACGAGGGAAGGGTTGTCGGCCTGATGGATCTCGAGCTTGGCGGAGCGCTCGAACAGGGCTTTCGCACCGTCCCAGTCCTGAGCGAGGTAGCGTTCGATGCCTTGCTGGAAGACCTCCAGGCACTCCTTGGTTCGGGCCGACAGCTCTGCCTTGAAGCCGACGAGTTCATAGACTTCAGCGGGCAGGGTGCGGCCTTTGACGACGATCTTGTCTAGGAAGCGGAAGGCGATGTCGTCCTTGTGCTTCTCGGCCATGGTCTTGGTTTCGCCCGTGATCATGGTATAGACACCATAGCTCTTGGCTCCGCTTTCGCTGCGGGCCGCTAGGTTCACGGTGTCGCCCATCATGGTGTAGTTGAAGCGGCGGCGGGAACCCATGTTGCCGATGATGGCCGGACCCGAGTTCAGGCCGATGCGGGTCTTCATTTCATAGACGATGTCCGGCCAGTCGCCCTCTTGCCGCCATTTTTCGCGCAACTCGATCTGGCGCTTCTGCATGAGCAAGGCGGCGGTGCAGGCGCTGTGCGCATGACCTTCAAAGGCCAGCGGCGCACCGAACATTCCGACGATGGCGTCGCCGATGAATTTGTCGAGCGAGCCACCGTTCTCTTGGAGGATGTCGGTCATCTCGGTGAGGTAGTCGTTCATCAGTTGGACGAGCCGCTCAGGAGTGAGCTTTTCAGAGAAGGAGGAGAAGCCGGCGATGTCACTGAAGAAGGCGGTGATCTCCGCCTGCTGTCCGCCGAGCTTGGGCTCCTCACCGGAGGAGATCATCTGCTTGACCACCGCCGGTGCAAGGTAGGTGCCAAACATGCCAGTGATGCGGCTCTTGGCCTTCGACTCAATGACGAGCCGATGCAGCATGGAAACTCCCTCCATCATCGCGAACCCCAGCACCGGCCAGGCGAGGGGCAGGTGCAGGCTCTCAAGCTGAAAGTAATGGAAGGCGGCGAAACCATACCCGCCGATGATCAGCAAGGGAAACAGCACCGCGAGCCAGATGGGCGCGAAGCGCACGAACAAGATAGTTAGCAGCGCCGCAAGCGCCCAGAAGCCAACCAACTGCCAAAAATCGGGCTTTTTGATGTAGTCGCCGCTGAGGATGTTGCTGAGCGCATTGGCATGTGTCAGCACCAGCGGCGTCTGCGATTTATGCGGGGTGGGGCCGAGGTCGGCCAGTCCATCCGCCGTCTGGCCGATGAAGAGCACCTGTCCAGCGACGGGAGGATAATCCTTTGGCCATTCCTTATCCTTGAACTGCAACAGACTGCCCATCAGACCGGCATAGGGAAAGACTTTGAAGGTATCGGGGTGGCGGTAGTTGATGGTCATCTGACCATGGGCGTCGATTGGGATGGTCCATTGTTGTTTCTTGCCCTGGACGTGAATGCAGTTTCCCAACATCACGGTCACGGCGTCACTCTCCACGCCTTCATAGGTGAGCAGGGTTTGAAGCACGAGGCTGGGGAAGACGCGCGTGCCGCAACGCACCACCAGTGGTAACTGGCGGCGAATGCCATCGGCACCTGGAGGCGAGTTCACCATTCCGGCATGCGCACTCTCGCCGAGGACCTGCACCGGCACCAGGACAGTGTCGTTGCCAATGAGACGACGGAGATCACCCTGAACATTGGCAATGGCCTTGGTATTGCCGATGTACTCCGCGTCGAACTTCTTCGCATGCTCCAGGGGTTCCGCTGCCGCACCGATGATGGATGCTGGAGTCTGGACCATGGCATCGCCAAAGACCTGATCCTGAGCCGGGTCAGCGCTGGGTTCGGTGAAGAGCAAGTCAAACACCACTGCTGCGGGCGGGCGGTTGCCGAGCAAGGTCATGAGCTGGGCATGCACCTGGCGGGACCAGGGCCAGCGCCCTAGTTTGGCCAGCGCATCTTCGTCAATACCCACCGTCAGCACCTGAGGTGCCGAAGCCGGGTCTGAGGCTCCGCGTGCTTTGAAACGCCAGTCCAGCGTGAGGTTTTCCACCTCTTCTCCGAGTGGAGTCAGATTGAAGCCCAACGCCAGCACCAGTACCACCGGCAGCAGGAGGCACTCAAAGCGCAGACTACCTAGTTTCTGTTTCAGTTTCGATTTGCTCATGCGGTTTTTAATACTTCACGTTCATGCCAAAGTGCAAGCGGCCGGAGGGGGCCTGCACCAGGCCTGTGCTGCGCAGATTCCAGCCGTAGGCGAGACGCATGTCCATGTTGGTGCCGAGGTTGTAGCGCAGGCCCACGCCCGTGCTTTGCAGGTTGAGATTGGGCTCCGAGGCATAATTGCCGACGCTTTGCAGGTAGGCCATGTCGTAGAACACAAAGGTGTTCAAGGTGTCGGCGTCCTTGCCGCTGAGACCCGTCAGATGGAGCATGGGCAGGTTCAACTCCAGGTTGGCGATGATGCCGCGGTCGCCGCGCGCCGAGCTTTCATTGAAGCCGCGCACGGTCTGGTAGCCACCGGCCAGCATCTGCTCGGTGGGCAGCAGGCGGGCGGTGGAGTACTGGCCGGCCGTGTGCATCAGCGCAGAGAAGCCCAGTGGCAGGCGTATCAGCCGGTCCAGCTCGCTTTTGGCGTACCAGTACTTGGCCTGGGAACCCGCGCGCAGGCTGTCAAAGGCGGCGTAGTTGTTGTGGCCGAGCACGTTGCCCGGACTGAAAATGGAGGAGATACCAAAGCGGGTGAAGCCGAGGGAGTCGTTCACCTGCACGTTGTAGCCAAAACGGAACTGAAACACTTCGGCGGTGCTGTGGGAGAAGGTTGAGCCGCCAAAGAGGACGTCGGACAAGGTGCTCTTGTAATCAAGCGCCAGGGTCACTTTGTGCTGCATCTTGCTCCAAGCGCTAGCAAGAGGGACAGTATAGGCGGCGGTGAGCTGGCGGTTTCTACCATTAACTCCCAGCGGGCCGGCGGCCTGACCGGTCTGCGTGGCCGAGTCCACATACACACCGAGCAGTTGCAGGCGGTGGCGCCAGGGCAGGGGGATGTCCCACACAAGGGCGTTCGCCCGGAGCCGGTCCAGCGCCTGATTACCGGTGAAGCTGTAGCTCAGCGACTGCTCCGTGCCAAACAACTGCAGCATGGTGATGCCACCGGAGATTTGATTCAGCCCCGTGGCGCGCAGGCCGGAGTTGGCATAACCGACGAAGGCTTTGACCGGAGAGTTCTCCGTGGTTTTGAGGACAACATCGCTCGTGCCATCCTGTTTACCGCGTTCATAGATGACGTTGACGTTGCGGATGGGGTTCTCATTGAGCCAGCGCACGTCACTGGCGATTTTCTTGGTGTCGATGCGCTCGCCTGGCTTCACGCTCACCTGGCCGGCCATGTAGCCGGGGTTGGAGCGTTTGGCTCCTTCCACCTTCACCGCTCCCAGCACCGCCTCACGCACGACCACCTGTACCTGACCGCGTGTGACATCCTGCTCCGGCAGGTAGGCGTCCACGAGCGGGAAGTCCGTGGCCTGATAGGCTTTGTTGATCTTCTGCACCAGACGGTTCAGCAGCGCCATGCTGAGCTCCTGGCCCATGAACTCCCGCTGCAATGAATCGGCGAGCCCGGCGGGCAGGTGCAATGAAGGGTCTGCCATCAGTATCTGCGGCAGGTTCTTGGCCGAAGATTTGATTTTCTTGGGGACAAGCTGCAGCCCGTGCAATCTAACGCCGAGCGGCTTGGTGTCGCCCTCGCCAGAGTTGGCGGCAGGTTTTTGCACAGCGGCCGCTTCAGCCCCACCATCGGTCGCCAGTTTGGCGCGTGGGATTTGCAGTTTATCCACCAGCGTGCCTGCACCGGTCGCGGCGGGAAACTCCTGTGCGCTGCTCGTGCAGGGCAGGGCACATGCGGCCAGGGCGAGCATCACGAGCGGTATGGATGAGCGTAAGTGCATAAGATGGGGTGCAGCAGGATCAGCGGGTCGCACGGTCGAGTTCCTCCTGGCTCTGTAGATCGATGGCATTCTGAAGCTTGAGGATGACAAAGGGGCCGGGAGGTACGCCATTCAGGGCGGTATTCACCATGCCGTCCCAGGGCAGTACCAGCGCCGTGGCATCACCACCTTGCGCGAGGGACAGCCCCGCTGCTCCAGGCGGCGCCAGGAGGGCGTGGAGTCGGGTCTGCACCTCTGGCGGTGCGGCGGCACCCATGGGATCCATGACGGCCACACCGGTCCGTTCGGTGACGAGGTAATCTCCCAGGCCGCCCAGCACCAGCGCCAGCTCGGCGTAGGAGCCTGGCGAGAGGTTGGCCAGCAGACTGCGCTCGATTCGTGGCGGCACCCCCCTGACCGTTCAAGTCCATCAGGAGGCTGCCGGAGCCTAAGTCCAACCGTGCAGTGCCGTTTCCTCCCAGAGACAGAGCTAACAGGCTAAAGGACTGTGGATTCGACAAATTGGTGAGAAACTGCTGCACGGCCAAGGATGGCACGGGAGCCCCCAGGGCAATTGATTGTGCGCCTGCCTGCACCGTGAGCGGCACCTCGGCACGACCGATGGCACCGATGGACAGTTCGCTCTGGGCCAGCAGGCTCATACTGGAATCCATCTGGGCCTGGGAAGCCGTGCTGGGCGCGCCAGCACCCGCGCCGATGGAAAGAAGTCCACCAGCGTTTTGCAGACGGACCGTGCCATCGCCACCCAGGCTCATGTTCAGATCTCGTTCGGCGGTGGCGGACGTGCTGGAATTCATCAGCGACTGCATGGCCAGACTGGCCGGGCCGCCGCCACCAATGGAGCCGGTGCCGTTGCCAAAGGTCTGGCCGAGAAAGGATGTCGCTGAAGCCGCTCCTGCAAAACCCGCGCCACCGCCCAGTCCTGCCCCCCCCCTGCGGTCCGATGCCCCCTGCACCACCCGCTCCAGTGGTCGAATTGAAGTTGTTGGTCTGCGAGGCTGACGATGCCGTAGAACCGAATGAAGGGTTGAAGTTTTGCAGATAGACGTTCGTCACTGGAGTGATTGGGGGCGTGCCGGTGACAAAGCCGGTGGTGGTGATGGTGCCGAAGCCGGCCTTGGTGAGCGGGGAAGTGACCACCTGGGTGCCGTCCACCACGAGCTGGTCCTTGCCACCACCGCCGTTGAAATTCTGGGCGAAGGTGTAAAAGCTGGTGGCGGTGGTGTCATTGCCCGCACCGAGATTGAGCCCCACGGTGTTCATTCCCTGGAAGGCATAGCTGCGGCTGCCAACGGTGATCTGCGACGTGCTGATGGTGTAGGTTTGTCCCGCCTGGAGTTTGGAGTCGTCGAGGATCAGCACCGCCAGGGGATTGCCAGCACCATTGACCATGCCGTCGAGGGTGGCCTGATTGGAAAACACGAACTGGTTGGTTCCGGTGCTGCTGCCGGTGAGATTTTGAAAGGAGCTGAAATGCAGCGCGCCCAGCGTACCCGCGTTGTTCGCGGTGATCTGGAACAGATTGCCGCCATTCAAGCCGATGAGCGTGTTCGAATAACTGGCGGAGCCGATGAGATTTTCGATGCTGGTGAGACTCGCGGCGCTGACGCTGACCGGCCCGGTGGCAGCGGCAAAGGACACCGTGTCATTGCCTGCGGCCCCATTGACGGAGAGACTGGCGGGCACCTGGGAAAGTAAGATTGTGTCAGCACCAGCGCCGCCAGTGATGGCCACGGTGGAGGCAATGAGATGGGTGAAATCCATCATGCCATTGAACGTGGCGGAGAACCACTGCGAGTAAATCTGCGGCGCCCCAACCAGCGTGCCGCCGGTGAGATTCACGGCATGCAGCGGTGTGGTGGACTGCCCGACTGCTCCCTGGAAGTCAACACTTCCCATCTGTCCAGCATTGACCGTCAGATCGTGACCGGTGCTGCCGCCAGCATAGGAGTCTGTGAGGGCACCTTGGAGGGTGATGGAAGCCCCATTGGGCACGGCACCGCCATTCGTCGTGTCCAGTGTGACATTGCCCGTGAGGGTGACGGGGCTGTTGAGGATGATCTCCCCACCTGCTGTGGTGATGCCTGCGCAGAGGATGGTGTGCGAGCCGTTCAAAGTCACCGGACCGCCCAGGTCGATGATCTGGCCGCTGACGGCGATTTCTCCGAGAGTCTGGACCGTCAGGGGCGCGTGCCAGGTGGTGGCGCGGATGTCGATGTTTTCCGTGGTTGCGGTGCCAATGGTGATGTGGCTCAAGCCGGAGAGCGCACCGATGCCGGCGGAATTGATCATCAGCGTACCGGCCGCGCCGTCGCCCAGTCCAATGGTCGTGCCGGCAGAAACCGTACGGATTTCCAGCGTGCCACCACCGCCGATGCTCGCCGCACCGGAGATGGCGACGGTGTCGGTGTGGATGATGGTCGCGCCGCTGTTGGTAATGGCGGTGCCGGCGTCCATGTTCACGCCAGCGTTTTGCGCACCCGTCGGGGTGCCACTGCCAGTGATGGCCACATTCGCCCCCGCGCTGGTGATGGCGGTGCCTGAATCCTGCAAAGAGACACCACGGTTACCGGTGCCAGTGCTGCTGCTGCCACCGCCGACACCTAGCAGCGTGATACTGCCCGCCGTGGGTGCGGTGGAGGTGCTGTGAATGGTGGCACCATGCTGCATGAGGATGCCGACGTTGTTGTCTCCGGTGTCGCCGCTGCGGCCATTCAGGGCGATCACTCCCATGCCGGAGGTGGTGAGCGTGGCGTTGTTGAGGAGGATGCCCGTGGAGGTTCCGCCGATGGGGGTCGGATACTGATTGGCGTCCAACTCCATGCGACCATCCGCCACTGAGATGCTGGCCCCTGAGTTGACGTTGATGTCGCGCTGCGCTGTGAGGTAAATAGATCCGGCACCGGTGTTGGAAACGCTGCTGCCATTGACCTCAATGCCGTAGCCGGTGAGAGTGATCACGCCGCCCTGTGAAGAGAGGTTTTGATTGATGCGGATGTGGTCCGAGTTGGTGGTGATGATGCTGATGCCGCCGAAAGCACTGAGCCCGCTGTCTGCACCGATGGTGCCAACGGTTAGCCCCAGGGTGTTCTGGATCTGGATGGAGCCAATGGTGCCGACGCTCGTCATGGTCTGAACAGCGTTACCTACGCTGGTGAGGTAGAAGTCACTGTCGCCCGCCAGTTTGAGCCCCCAGGAGGTGATGGAGCCGTGGCCCAGCACACTGCCGCCGGAGGATTGCAGCGTGACGACGCCAAAATTTCCAGTGCTCAGTACGCCGCCATTGTCCAGCAGGATGGCCGCCGTCTGGGCGCTGCTGGTGGTGCCAGTTCTGCCTGCGAGGGTGATGTTGCCCGAATCTGAAACGATCTGGCCGCCGATGAGGATGGCCTGGAAGTCGCCCTCAAACGAAGTGGCACCTTGATTGGCATTGAGAGTGACGTTGCCCGAGTGCGTGAGAATCTGCGATCCGCCCAGAATCTGCACACTGCGTCCGGCATTGATGGTCACATCGCCGCTGCCGCTGGACTGAATGACGCCCGTGCCTCCGCTCTGCGTGGTCATGATGAAATCACGATCCGCATTGATGGTCAAAGACGCGGCGGAATTCCAATGGATCAGGCCCGCGAGGGTGATGTTGCCAGAGCCGCCGGTGGCGCTGCTGTTGGTCTGAATGATGAGATTGCCGCTGCTGGCTTCAAGCCAGCAGGAGATGTCGGAGGCACGGAGCGTGTTGGCCTGCGCGGGATTGGAGATGGTATTTCCTACCACGCAGTCGGAGATGAGGATGTCATTCGGGTCCAGCAGCAGGCTGCCCGCGCGTCCCTGCGGTGCGCTGAGGTCAATCTTGCCGGTCAACGATTCGAGGATCAGCGACTGCTTGCCGGAAAGTTCCGCCTGACCGCCATCGCCGCCCGATTGGCCACCGCGTGCCAGCAAGGTGCCGTTGAAGGTGAGCTGATTGCTGGCAAAAGCCACCACGGTGCCGCCATTGCCGCTGGCCCCGGCATTGGCTGCAAGGACCGCCCCGGACTGGATCTGCACCTGGGTGGAATTGGTCATGCTGGGGTCCAGGCCCTGCGCGCCGCCTCCAGCGAAGATGCTACCGCCGCCGGTGGTGCCATTGGCGCTGATGAGCGCCGTGCCGCCGAGTGTGAGCGAGGTGCCGCCCAGGTGGATGATACCGCCCGTGCCGCTGGTGCCTTCGGCACGGATGGTGCCGTCGATGATTGTGGTCGTCGCAGGTGCGTTGCTGCTTTGCGGTGTGGCATTGATGTCGATCTGCCCGCCTGCGGTCTGACCATCGGCGGTGACGAGGATGGCCCGGCGCACGGTGACCTCGCCGCCATTCACGTCGATGCTGCCGCCTTTGCCGGTGGTGCCATCTGCAGCCACACGGCCACCCAGATCCACACGCCCCTGAGTGCCCGCATTAATTCTGATCTGGCCGCCGTTGCCAGTGAGACCGCGCGCCGACAGCTTGCCGGTGTTTTGGATGTTGCCACCATTCGCGCTCAGGATGATGCGCCCGCCCTGCCGGGTGGCGGCGGTGGCGGCGATGCGGCCGGTGTTTTGAATGGCCAGCGCATACACATTGCCACCGTGCGCTTTCAGCTCCGCCACATTGGCCTTGATGAGGCCGCTGTTGCTCACGCCCGTGCTGCGCTGCGGGCCTGCCGCATTGCGCACAATCACGCGCTCATCGCCTGCGGGCATGATCAGCACATCCGTGCCTGCGGCCAGCCCCACGGTGCCGTTCGGCGCGCGGATGACACCGGAGTTGTTGACCTGGAAACCGATGAGAAACACATCGCCGCTGGAGGCGCGGATGGTGCCCGAATTGGTGACCCCCGCTGTGGTGTTGCCTTGATAGGCCATCTGGCCGCCGGCCATGAACATGCGGTTGCTCAGGTCCAGTGTGGAGGCCGTGAACCCCGCCACATCCACCATGGAACCTTTGCCAAAGACGATGCCGCTGGCATTGATGAGAAACACCTGGCCGTTCGAAGTCAGCGTGCCGTTCAGCAGGGAAGGACCGCCATCCAGCACCCGGTTCAGCGTGGCGGAGGTGGCACTGGGCACGATGAAGTTCGTGTGTTCGCCGCTGCTGATGTTGAACGTGCTCCAGTTAATGACGGCATTGTTCGACTGCTGATGAATCGTCGTCAGTCCGGGAAAGGTGCTCTGAATCTGCGCATCTCCCAGCACCACCACACCACCGGTGGGATTGGCCGCACACGGAATTTCCATGCCCAAAAACAAAAGCCATAAGACACCACCCCAAAAACGGGCGTGGACAGTCCTGAAATATGGACACCCCTGGGCCATCGTTTTTTAGTCTTTGGTCTTGGCTGGGGCTGCAGCAGCAGTTTCCAGCGGGACGATGACGACTTCGCCGTCCTTCGTCTGCACGTAGCCTTTGCCGTTCTCGACGGAGACGGAATAGAATGCGCCCTTGGCCACGGCGGTGCCGCTGGGAGTCTTGATCTTGAAATCCATCTTGCCGGAGGTCTCCGGTTTGACCAGCGCACCCACGGTGCCGTTCTTCAGATCCAGCAGCACTTTGGGTGCTTCCTTGGACTCGACGATCTCCGCCACCACCGCTTCGGAGTTTGGCCCCAGGCGGATGGCCGAGGTCGTGGTCATCGTCACCGTCGCGTTGGAATTCTCACCGGTCTTGAGCGTGCTGCCCACGGCGACGATGTCACCTTCTTTCAAGGGGTGCTCCGCTTGCCCAGGCGGTGCCTCGGTGACCGTGCCAGTCACGATGCTCACCTTGCCACTCTGGGGCACCTGCTTCTTCACATCGGAAGGGGTCACATCCACCTTGCCATGTTCCACTTTGACGAAGCCTTTGCCGTCTTCCACCGCCACGGCATACATCGTGCCGCGTGCCGCAGCGATGCCGCTGGGGGTCTTCACCTTGAAATCCATGGTTGATTGCGCCTGCGGCTGAATCAGCGCCCCGAGGCTGCCCGATTTAAGGTCCACCAACACCTTGGGAGCCGTGTCGGAGTCCACCAGTTCCGTAAACACCGCCTGCGAATTTTCTGCGATGCGGATGGCCGACTGCTTCGTGGTCTTGATCACTGCACGAGATGCCGCACCGGTCTTCACCGTGGAGCCCACTGGCACTGCATCGCCCACCTTCAACTCCGTCTCTGCATTGCCACCCATTGGGATCATCGTCACCTTGCCCACGGCCACAGAAACCGTTCCGCCAGCTTCCGCCGCCAAGCCCTTCCCGGCAAGGGCAATGAACGCGATGGCAACGAGAAATTTTATCTTGTCAACTATGGGGTGCTTCATAATGGGCTGTCAATTAATTTAATACCGCAAGAATCAGCATGAGTCGCGATTTTGCGTCATTCTCAAGATTTACTATAACATTCATTATGAGGTTTGCGCTTGTAAGAGGTTCGTAAAACTATCCAAATCTTTAGCGGTGCCAAGAAGGTTGTCCAGTCCACTACCAGAACACTCCAACTAACCGCGCTGCTGCCCACACGAATACCGCGAAGTGCCGAACCTGGCTTAACGCACCCACCTTCGCGTGATGCCATGCGCTATGCTGCGCACATCCCTTGCCTCGCTCACCTTTTTTTCCTGTGCTTTGGCTCCCAGCGGTGCCGATGCTGAATGAGTTGATTGAAACCCTCAACTCCGCGTTAGCCGCAGAACGCAACAAACGCCTCATTCGTAAATAAATACGTATTGTTAACACACATTAAGCATGTGTGTCAGAACGAATGGGAAAGAGACTATCAGGTCCCTCTCAGCGGAATTCATCGGTATCGACACCCAGGCAATCCACGGTGCCATCCACCAAGTCATAGATCACTTCTGCGACCTTGAAGTGATCATGCACCACGGTGGAAGATTCATCAGGACCAGGCATGGGGTTGCAGCGGAAGTAGTCGCCGACACGTGGCACGCTCGGCAGTTCCAGCGAACCCACCTCAATCGCGCCTGGAGCATAAAAATGGACTTTGATCATAGGGTTGGGATGGGCAACGCGCCCACTGAAGTGTAGCTAATCTCTGGGCACTCTGTCTAGAAATATAGTCAACTGACCCACCAAAAGGCGCAATATCTGCCGGGGGGCCGACAAAAGTGACACGGGCCCGGCCCATGGTCAGGGGGCTGAGTGCAGGTGCAGGTGAGCTGCCGCAGACCTCATCGTGGCGGCATGGCTGCCACATCTTCAGCGCAGTAGATGAACTGCAGACCCAGACCGCGCGGCGGCGCATCGTGGATGGGGTGATTGAGATGGCCGCCGTTGAACCCTTGAGGGCCGTCCAAAGCGGGATCAATTTCCAAGGGCAGGAAATGAATGAGGAACTCGCCCTTGGTTTTGTCGAGTGGCTCGATGCGCACGCGTTGGTTCAGGCGCTTCTTGGCGAAGACGGCATCCACCCTGGCGGCATTGCCGTCAGCGGCGTAGGCGGGGACTTGGACTTTGAGCCGAGGGTCCAAGTTCCGCCCCAGCGCCGTACCCGCATCCGCGATGGTCTGGGCGACTTGATGGTAGCTGACCACGTGGGAGTCAAACCGCACCTGGGCATAGCCGCGTGCCAGGTTGAGGTTGATCTTGCGGATGCTTTTGAGCTTTTGCAGTGAAGCCTGGATCGCATCTGCGTCCTGCTGGCTCGTCATCTCGGAGAGGTAGAAGATCAGCGTCGGCGTGTGCGGCGCATAGGCATCGTCATCTATGGCCACATCGGCCGCAGGTGCCTGGACGGGTACCTGCCAGAGGGAGAGCGCCCAGAGCAAAAGCCAGGTGTATCGCATACGGGGAGTCATTGGGTGGGGCGGGGCAGGGATTTCTTCTTGTTTGGAGGCTTGCGCGCCGGCTTCGCTGGCGTGACCGCAGGCATGGGTGCCGGGGAAGGTTCTTCAGCGACGGCGGGCGGAGCCACGGCTGAGGTCGCTGCCATGGCTGCGCGCAGTTCAGCCAGGAATGCTGGCACGACTTGAAACGGATCGTACTCGGTGCCTGCGGCCGACAAAGTCTCGATCGGCAGATAGCCGCGATACCCCGCCAGTCGAATCAACGTGAGGAGCCGGGGCAGGTCCGTGCGTACCTCGTGTCCAGCGCCAAAGGGGCTTTCCTTGATCTGCCAGTTCACGGCAAACGGCGCCACCTGGGCCATGTCCACGTAGGGATCGGCGGACTTGTAGTAGCCGGTGTCCACGATGGGGCCGCACCAAGGGGAATCCACGCGCTGGATCAGGCTGAGGTGCTCAGCACCCGTTTTGAGGAAGTCGCCGTGGTTCTGCACACCGATGATGACGCCAAACTTCGCGGCGTGCTGGGCGCAGGCGCGCAGGTCGGCGGCGATCCACTCCTCCACCTGTTCCCGAGGGGCACCGCCGGAGGCCGTCTGCCAGGTCTGTGCCTTCATCTGCGTGTCGGCAAAGACGCGCAGCACGGGCGCTCCCAGCCGCGCCGCCACTTCGACCCATTGCTGGATGTGCCGGACGCCCTCCGCACGCAGGGCCTTGTCTGCCGTGGTGAAGTTGTTCCGCACGCCGGTGCCGCTGATGTCCAGTCCGAGGTCAAAGGCACGGCGTTTGACCTCAGACAGGACGCTGTCTGCCGGCACCTCCGGGTAGCCGGGGAAAAAGTAGCCCGTGAGGTCCACCGCATCGAAGTCATGGCGGGCGCAGAAGTCGCAGAGTTGCAGCAGGGTCATGCCCGCACCGCGGCCTTTGGCATGGTCATTGAGCAGCTTGCTGAAGGAGTAGGCGTTGAGCGCGGTTTTCAGCCGGGGGCCGCCGATGCGCCGGGTAGGGGCCAGCCCGGCCAGCCCGGCGTTCCAGCCTGCAACCCCGGCGGCCAGCCCAAGAGCGCGGAGGAAATGACGACGGCGAAGCGGGAGGTTCATGACTTGGCGCGTGTCAACGAAGGGTGCGCCCGGCATGTTTCAGGCGGTCAGCAGGACCTTGGCAATCCCAGCCAACTCAGGTCTGAGTGCCGGCGCTGCCTTTTTATCAGTGTCCAATTAGCGTTAAATCATCCGTTAGAAAGCTATGCCTAAATGACTTGTCACATTCACCCATTGATCTGCTGGCAGCACCTGCAAGCAAGTGGTCAATCCACCGCTAGAAATTCAAGAACAGGACCGGCGAGATGTCTGACACCTTTTCTCCCGGCTTGGCGCGGAGCAGTTTTTCCAGTTGGCTTGCCCATTGCTGGACCGCGAAGCGCGCCTGCCCTTTGCGCCGCATGTCCTGGAACGAGATGATGAGCACGACTTGGGCATACTTCTTGTCGGCAAACTCAAAGACGGGCTGGCGCGAGCGCGGCTCCACCACCCGGCCCTCGATAGCCATGTATCCACGCGTGTTTCGCATCATCACCTCGCCGCCGATGTTCAGGGTGAATATGTCCACCGCTTGGCGTGCGATCAGGCCGGTGTAGGTGTTCGGCCCCCACTCCAGCAGATTGAGCTCCAGCGTGAGTGCGCCCGCTTCCGGGGCGTCCACCACGACGTAACGCGGGTCCTTGGCCTTGCGGAAGACGTCCACAAATTTGTCGTGCGTGTACTTCGCCATCCCTGGCAGTTGGCGTTTTCTCCACCCGCTGTTGTGCTCGATCTTGGAGACCATGCTTGGATCTGGCCGCACCTGATCATACACCATGGGCGCGACGTAGATTTTGCGGCACTGGTCCGCAGCGGCCAGCAGTTTCTTGTCCGTGCTCCACCAATTGCCGATAAAGGGCGAGCGCTTGCGGTCTTCCTTGAGCTCCTTCGCGTGAGTCAGAAAGCTCGAAGGCTTCACCTCCACCGCCTCCACCACACTCTTGGCCGTGCGGCACGAGCAGAGCGACACGGCCATACAGCCTAGCAGCAGCAACAGGAGCCAGCGGGAGAGGGGCAGGGGAGATGCGGAAGTCATGGGTGAAGCTGCACGATGTGAGCTACGTTGGCTTTGGGAAAGTTCAATCATTACCTACGGCATACGGCCCTTGTGGGATGGAAGACGTGACGGGTGCCATGAATCGCGGCTGCAAAGTCGGGTTTCCATTTTTCAAACACTCAGGAGGAAACCACGGAAACTTTTTCATGGGGAGGATAGCCGTCCGGCTGTCCGTGGGGAGACAGTGCCTCCGGCCTGTCCTTCTGGGCAACTGCTTCCGCTGGGTGACAAGCCGGAGGCGGGATCATCTTGATCCCCCCCCCCAGCAACGCGTCATCAGCCGGACGCAGCGGGAGTCTTGCGAGAGCGAAGAGGGGATGAGGATAGTCTCCCTCTGTCAGAGCGTTCGCGCACACAAGCCCATGAGCCTCAGGTGCCGCTGACTCCCGGGTATTTGGACGAGGACTGCGGCGGTTCGAAGCCAACGGTCAAGCAAGCCGGGATTCCATCCGACGTACCGGAATCGGAAAGCTCAGGAGGATTGAGTACAAATCCCTTGCATGGTGGACTTTCACCATGCCTTCATGTACCTCCATGAACGACGAAGCAACGCGGCGGGAAATGAGTCTCCAGTTTGTGGCGAAACTTAAAGGCGACCCTCTGGAGAAGCGCTGCGCACGGGCCACGGTGTGGTGTCGGGACGACCTGCCGCCTGCCAGCGGAGAAATCCTCTGTGAACCCTCTCTGGATCAGGTGACCCGGGGTCTGTTCGAGCCCGACGACTCAGCCTCCTTGGAACTCCTGGCCTCAACAGCCTGCTACCTTTCGCTGGAAGTTCCGCATCTTCTGCCGATTCGGGTCACGGAGATTCACCCCGATTGTGAAGACCCCCATTTTCATTTTGAAGTGACCGGCCCCGCCACCAAGCTTCGTTTGCCCGAAGCGTAAGCGCGGCCGCCTGCGCGGTGGCCTACCACTCGCAGGCTGGCTTGATCGCTTGCTGGGCACTTCCCATGTTCACGCGCCGAGTGAGGCGCATACGAATATCACCCCAACTGATTGCAATGGAGATGAATACGACGTGTGGATGCGTGCTCAATGCCTGGCGTTTTTTCTTGAATGTTATCATGATTTGTATTCAATACAGATGAATACGTCGTTGTGGATGTGTGCTCAATGACCGGCATTTTCCCCGTTCCGCGCCATGAAAATTCTTCGCATGCTTTGTTCGTTGTTCACAGCCGCAACGGCTGTCGCCGCCGATCCTGCGGGGACTTGGGAATGGAGCACCCAGTCGCCGAATGGCGAGATCCCAACCTCTCTCAAACTTGAATGGAAGGACGGCAAAATCGCCGGTGCCTACTCGAATCAATACGGCGACACCGCCATCAGCAACGCCTCCCTGCAAGACGACGTGATTCGGTTCGATGTGGTGCGTGATCTCGGCGGCAAGAAGTATGTGGTGAAGTATCAGGGCAAGATTGCAGGCGACACCCTCAAAGGGACCATCGAAGCCCCTGGCCACGACGGCGGTGCAGGGGTCACGCTCGATTGGATGGCGAAACGCGCGACGCCGGCAAAGGCGGGCGGCACGAAGCCCCAATGAACGGTTCGCCTGACCCAGCGCGGCAGCGAACTGCCTTCGGGTTCGCTGAGCATGGGCTCGTCAGGCACTGCTCAAATGCAACCACTCTCCTCTGGAGCGGGATGATCTACGCACTCAATGCATGGCAAGAATGGCACTCGGTTAAGACGGAGTGTCGTTCATTTTTGCACGCCGCAAAGACCCTAAGCACCGCCGAACAAAGCTCTCCAGGAGCGCGGACCTCCTGAGTCCGCAGCAGGTCGCTTTCACGCAGCGGGTATGGCTGCATGCAGAACAGCGGAAGCACGAGGACATTGGGAACTCGAAAGCGATGGTGGCAGGAACGCTTCGGAATTGCGTGTGTTTGCGGAGTGCTGCGGACTGGAAGTCCGCGCTCCGGGGGCGCTTTGGCCTGTGCGTCGCTCCATTCCGCGATGACCGTACTTAACCGAGCACCATTCATGCCCAGCCGCTTTTTCCCGTTCCCCAACCACCGGCTCCGGCCCCCTCCGCCGCGTCTCCAGGCGCTCCGCTGCCACCCTTCTGGCCGGAGGCAAGAAGTTGCCGAGTTTCCACCTCTAGGGATGGCAACTCGGCAACTTCGCAGCCAGCCGTCCAGTAGCCTTGGCCGGGGAGCTGGGAAGGGGGGCTTCGCTAGGAGACCGCCACGGTTCGTGGTGCGAAATGATAAGCCTCTTGCGCACAGGCCGACACTTTTGTTAGCTTTGCCCAATATGGCAACAAATTCGTCAGCGATAAAGCGGTTGAGACTCACCCAGCACATCTGTTCATTAGCCGCATGTTAGGCATTTCCCGCTCGTCATGAAGAAGCAATTGTTTTTAGCCGCGATTCCGAAAGGCTTCAAACGCGTTTACATCATTGGGGCGGTGCTCCTTCTGCTGCTTACGGTGTATGTAGGCACTGCGGTGCCGTTGAGCGCGTGGCTGTTCTACCACCGGGAAGGCGGTGTTCCCGAGTGGCTGGATAGAGCCTATCTACCTCTCCAGTGGCTGAGAAATCACAGTGAACTGGCGGAGCGTTTTTTTGCCTGGCAGTCACGACTTGCGCCCATTCCAGCCGAACGCCGCCTCGAACCTCTTGACTATGGAGCGGGCACAGCAGTCACTCCCGATCCAAACGTGGACGTAGAATCGCGGGTGAAAGACCTCGAACGATATTTCAACAAGCTTGAACCACGTCGGGGCAGCAAGCTTGAGAAACAGCCATCCGAAAAGTGAGCCCAACGTTCAACCCTCAAGTTAGCGAACTGCTCCGGGCGTCAAGGTAGCTGCCTTCCAGCCTCCGCCTTTCTCCCGCCGTGCAGCTACCGCGCCGCTCTCCGTCGCGCCTCCAGGCGCTCCGCTGCCACCCGTCGGGCCGGGGAGCTGGGAAGGGGGGCGCTGGGAGCAGGGACCATCCATCGGTCAAAGCCCTGCCTTCATCGTAGCTTTAACTGAGGGTGAACTGCCGACTCGCGCTGCGGATTCAAGGCAAACGGCGCTCCTGAAGGGTATGGCGGTTGATCGCGTAGGGGTCCATATCGGGTTGGGCGGTGATTGTGGTGTGCAACTTGTTCCACTGCTCCCGGGCGAGTGCGGGGTGGGTTTGGATGAGGAAGTTGATGGCTGAAGTCTGATGAGAAACAGCCTTTGCTGAGGGCGGACTGAGGATGGAGTCGATGACACTGAGATAACTCGCGTCATCGCCAAGGCGGTGCAGGGCCATGGCCAGCACCAGGAGCATGCCTGGATGATCTGAGCCTCGGTATTCGAGCAGCTGCTTCGCATTTTCTCTGGTACCACAAAGGCCCAAGGCACGAATGGCACGAATCTGCAAATCGGACGGGTCTTCTGTTCTCAGCTGAGACGCCCAAAAGGCTGGTGACTCAAATATATTGCGATTCGAAACATTGAAGCCGAGGAGGTCGAAGTAAGACTTCTGAAAAGCGGCATGAACCAGTTCATGATCGAGATCAATGAAGAGGTTTTCGTAGTGCCAAAAGGCTGCTCGTGCCACTTCGGGATGTGGGTCTCTGCATAACTTCTCAAGGAGTCGCCGGGAGGTGGCATCTGTCACCGCAAAAGTCTCTGTGAGGCAGTACCGAACCTGCCAGACGGGAGAAGAAGCCCGCCACTCAAGGTCATCTGCCTGCAACTTCTGACCAAGGGCGGTGGTCGTGAGAATGATGGCTACAGTCAGAATTTTCATGATTCAGCAGGGTGGGGGGAATGAGACTATTTTTTGAGATGAAAGTCTGTCATGTTTCTGCCCGCTCTGCCAGACCGGTTTTGATCTGTGGCACACTAAATGCCTGACATCTTTTTTTGGGAGATGGGCTGGGGCCATCAGTCAAAACCCTGCCTCCTCCGTAGCTTTACCGGACAGTGGGAGCGATCTCGACGAAACCCGTTTGCCGGTGAAACTTCAGAGTGAACGCATGAAGTACATCCATGCCCAGGATGGCTTGATAGCTATCACTTTTGAGTGGTGCTCCCACCACCTCAAAATTGGCATCGTCAAAAATCACTTCGCCAGACTTCGTGCGCACCTGCAGCCGCACCACATAAACAGGGTATTCCTGCGTCCCTCCATTGAAGTCCTGCACCCTGCGTACATCGTAGGAGGCTAAGCAAAGAGTCTCCAGAACGTCGAGATCAATAACCGTGGCATCCGCTCCCGTATCGATCAGTGCCGACACTTGCCGATCCGGCCGACGATAGACCTCCATTCTCTCTAAACAGTAGTCGAGGTACACTGCGCTTGCGCCAATGCTGACCTCTATGACCGCCAGCCCGCATGAAATGAATGAAGGCATTTACCGCACGGAAGTGATGGGACTTGCCAGATGGACGAGTTCGTCTTTCTCCGTGATCTTCCTCACCAGAAAATGACCGGCACCGCCTTGAGCGTAGCCTTTTTTCAAAGCCTCGACGCGGTCAGCGAAAGCTCCCTTGAACATGCCACCGATGAAAAGTGCAAATTTCCCCACTCCATGCTCAGTGAGCAAATCGGGACGTTGCTGCATGAAAGCAGCCAGTTCATGGGAAAGGTGACTTGGGGCGCTCATGGGGGGATTTCCTCCAAGATTCGGTATCAGAGAAAAAGGCGACACCTCTCTCTTTTGATAAAAATAGGACAGGTGTAACGCTGCACAAGCGCGATTCATCAGAATTTCTGATTGCCATTTTAGCGCAGCAAGCCCCAGGGCATGCAAGAACGCGGCAGCGTCGTGGACTGCGGTGGCACAGAGGCAAGGCAGCACCTTGCCTCGGCGACACCGCTTTGGAGCGGGTGAGGGGTGTTTCTACAGTCTCAGCGCACCGTCTCGCCAGCGAAAGCGGCGTCGCGCCTAGGCTTGCCGCACGCAGTCCAAGACGCTCCGCGCCGCCCGATCACGCGGCTGCTTCCGCTGCCACCCGTCGGGCCGGAGGCAATAAGTTGCCGAGTTGCCACCTCTAGGGATGGAAACTCGGCAACTTCTCAGTCAGCCGTCCAGTAGCCTTGGCCGGGGAGCTGGGAAGGGGGCGTCGCGGGCAGTGGCTTTCGATCAAGCTCGGTCTCTTTCGTAGCTATCCCTGACGGTAATTTGGCAGTTTGCAGGGTGGATTAATTCGATTTACCGCACCAAAATTCGCGCGGGTAAAGTCATTGTAACTCATTGTATTCCATGATAATACAACGTTTATATGCATGCAAAAAAGCTTGGCGTTTTTTCCTGTAAGGCCTCTTGCGCATAAGCCGAGACTTTTGTTAGCATTGCGCACTATGGCGATAAATTCACCAGTGAAAGCTTTGTTTTCAGTAGTCTGTTTTATGAGCCTTGCGGCATGCAGCCATCACTCCGAGAAGCCCGTCAAATTGCCGAAGGTTCGAGCCATTCACGATTTCTCAGTCGGCCCCTGGGAGAACCCGTTTCGGGGCGACCCGAACCTTGCCGGAGTCTGCGTTCAGCAGTTCGGTGAGTGCCCCTACGATCAGCATCTTCATGAGGGCAAGCACCCCTGTGGGATCTACTTCTACTTTTGGGACGGCCGCGTGAGACAGCGCGGCTATGAACCGGATGGCACGCTGCGGGAAGACTTTTGGTGGCCCGCAGCCATGAGACTCAAACTTCACGATTCCGCGTCGTGGAAAAACGTCGATTTCTCACACGGCAGCGACCCGAACTTCAAGCACCATGCCGACCCACGCCTTTGACCACTGGGCCGCCGCCGTGCTCAAAGCCCGGCATTTTCCCAGTCTGGCAGGAGGTATGCAGTTTCCACCTCTAGGGATGGCAACTCGGCAACTTCTCAGTCAGCCGTCCGGTGGCCTTGGCCAGGGAGTTGGGAAGGGGGGCTTTCGCTGGGAAGCCGCCACCATAAACAACAAGGCCCTTGCGCATAAGCGGACGCCTTTGTTACCGTCGCAAATATGGCCACAAATCCGTCAGCTATAAAGCGGTTGGGATCAACCCAGCACATCTGTTCACCATCCAAATGTCAGGCCAAACAGTTAGCCGAATGAAGCTCTTCCGAAATCTCTGGGCGCGTGAGGCGCCAGCTCACGCCGTTCCGAAACCGGTTTGCCACTGCCTCGATCCGCAGGATGGGGAGTCTCCTTGGAGCGAGCTGCAGATCCATACGGAGGTGCAGGATACTGCCTGCTCTGGATGGCAACGCCTCAACGAACTCATTGACCACGCAGCGAACGACGGGAGAGAGGTGTTTTCCCCCGGGCCTGAGATGACTCCGAGCGAGTGGGCCCAGATCACTGAACTGCCAAAGACCCTCAGCAAGCTCAAGCGTGTGAAGCATTTCATTCTCTACGGCAGCAGTCTGGTTCGAATACCACCCGAAATCGGCGAGATGACAGCGCTGGAGCAGTTCACGCCTTACACTTCCTACCGACTTCATTGGTTCCCCTATGAGATCACACGCTGCACCCGGCTGAAGGAAAGCACGATCAGCACCCGAGCCCTCTATGGCAATTTCAAGTATCGGGCGCCATTTCCGAAGTTGCCGCAGAACCATCCGGGCGTCCCCAGCCGGTGCAGTGTCTGCAGCGGCTCGTTGGGTGCCGCGCCACCGCTTCAGTATTGGGTTTCCCTGAGAGTCGCGACAGATGTTGTTCCGCTGCTTGTTCACGCATGCTCCGCCCAGTGCCTCTCAAATCTGCCGCAGCCACCCGAGAACCACGTCCGATTTCCTCATCAGGGCGGATTAGGACTGGAGATGCCCAAATCAGAAAAGGGTAGCTAACGCCTGGCATGAGTGTCATCTTTTTGAGTGCCCTTGGGTGACCTTCCGCCTTGGCCGGAGAGCCGGGAAGGGGGCTTCGCTGGGAGCCGGGGCCCTGAGTCAATCTCAGGTTTATTCGCGTCTCTCATCCCTCTGGCCTGCCCAATAGCACCTTTATCACCTCCTGGGCAACTCCCATTTTACGCGCCAAATGAGGCGTGCGCGAAAGACGACATAACTCTTTGTGCCTCAAATGTATACATTAGGTGAATACTTACTAAATGTCTGGCATCTTTTCTCGGCAAAGACGACGATTATGATCATTTCAACTGCAAAATAGCTTGGATGGTTCATTTTCGGGGATGGTCGATACGCCAAACGCTGCCTTTGTTTTAAAGTCTATTTGTGGGGTTCTCGCCGGGCTCTTGGCATTGGCGGTCATCTATTTTGATTACGTCCAAGACCAGCTAAACAAGAAAGAATCGGAGAAGGCCCTCGCGGAAGAGAGGAAAGAAAAACAACAGGCAATCCAAGAGCGGGAGGAAATGAAGAGAAGCCTTGATTTCACCGCCAAAGATCTAGCAGCCGCCAGAATCAAGGCAGAGGAGGCGCACGCATTAGCTGCTGCCTCTGATTTAAAGCTCAAACCTCGGCGTTTAACTACTGAGCAGTTGTAAAACGCGGATCAATAGTGCAGCGGGTCGCGGTTCAAAAGTGAGTCACCTCTGGACGATTGAACAGGTGATGGGCGTTTTCGTCAAGGCCATGATGAGCTTCTTGCCTGCCTCGATCC